>Ga0182027_10002085_pt1 | contig 32622 bp, 21 predicted proteins | sample 712E1DmetaG_FD_121300 | JGI IMG/M metagenome (GOLD analysis project Ga0182027, IMG submission 121300) | Permafrost microbial communities from Stordalen Mire, Sweden - 712E1D metaG (Illumina Assembly) | ecosystem: Environmental > Terrestrial > Soil > Wetlands > Permafrost | place: Sweden...
CTCGCGGTGCAGTTGGGTCACCTTCTCCTTCAACGCGCCCTCGGCAGGCTCCTCGCGGAATTTGCCCCGGCCATCCGAGATGTCATACGTGACCACCGTGCTGCGCATGACATCCAGCACCTGGTTGAAACCCGCGCCGGGATTGACGGGCAGACTCAGCGGGATCAGATTCGCCCCGTAATGCTCGCGCAGCGCCGCCAGCCTTTCATCGAAGTCCCCGGCTGCTGAGACTTTGTCCACCAAGTTGACCACGATGATTTTGGGCAGGCCCAGTTCGGTGGCGTATTTCCAGACCCGCTCGGTGCCGACGCCGACGCCGTCGCGCGCATGGATGACGACGAGGGCCAGGTCGGCGACGCGCAAGGCGCTGAGGCCCTCGCCCGCGAAGTCCAGGTAGCCGGGAGAGTCAATCATGTTGAACTTCTTTCCCGCCCAAGTGGCGTGGAGGAGCGAGGCCTGGGTGGAAATCTGGCGCTGCTTCTCGCTGGCGTGGTAATCGGAGACCGTGGAGCCGTCGGCGATGCGGCCCAAGCGGCCGATGGCGCCGCTGCAAGCGAGCATCGCTTCGCTCAACATGGTTTTACCGCAGGAGGCGTGTCCTACAATGGCAAAATTGCGTATGTCCTTTGCTGAATCTGTTTGCATGGCGGCGAGTCTAAGGCAACGGGCGCGAAGTTGAAAAGACTAATGTTTGCTTTTTCTGGCTGTGGGGCGCAGTGGGTAGCACAGGCGACCCGCCTGTGCCGGTCGGCGACTCGCCGACCGGAATCGCAAGTGACGGACTGTCGTCGCGGCACAGCGCCTTTGCCAAAGGTCGCAATCGGCCTTCCGCCGGGCCAGTGGCCCGGCGGCACGGGCGAGTCGCCCATGCTACCCAGGAACTATGAGGCCGCCTTGGAGTGCCAGCGCGCCAGCGCCGCTTTCCGTCCGGTTCCCGCAGGCTGGCCCGCGGTCAATTGCGCCCCGCCCGACGTCGCGACACTTTGGCATAAGCCGCCACCACCAGGGCAACGGCTTTCGACGGTTTGTCACTATTCCCGGGCCGCCCCGCCCGAATTCTAATTCCGAATTCCGGGCTTGAGCCTATCCTTGACCCAGAGCAAGACCGCCAGAATAATCTTTGCGTAACCAGGCATTCTCATAGACATCCAGCGGCTTGTTCGATGCTCAAGGTGCGCTCCTCATTCTGAAAACGATGTTCGTCACATCCGGAACCCCGTTGGTGAATATGACCGTGACCGGCTCCGAAGTCAGGTTGGAAAAAGAAAGGGTGCGTGTCACAGAACCATTCTCTGTCGGCGCCCGATACCAAACCAGATCGGAGCGGCGAATTCCCCCCGATGAGGATGACGTGCTGCTGCCAGACCCATTCGATCCATGCGACTCCTCCCTCATCGTCCAAGGCCCGTCCACTTGGTCAAGGCGCCTGCCGTCTGGAAGCTCAATCTGCCCTGTCACCAGCGGCATGCCGGCCCGTGCCCTGTCGCTTCGAGCCAGCAGCAACTCCTTTTGCTCTTTCAGAAATGTTGGCCACCTGTCGCCGGAAATCCACTGTATGTCGCCGGTCCCGGCAAACACCACTTGCCGGCCTCCGTTCATTCGCTGTCCGTTGTGACCCAGGGCTTGCTTGCAGTACAAGAGAGCTATGCGGGGATCATCCGCCTCGGTGAGACCCTCCACGTATTGCCAGCCGCAACTCTCCGGCGCAAGAAGCCCGCCGCCTTGAAGGATGCGAGAGGAGGTGCTTTCGGGAACGGTCATCCCGCGGAGCGTTCCTGCATCCATGTAATTGGACTTGTACAGCAAACTGAGCGACGCCTCAGGTGACGATTCCCCAGCCGGATACCGCCCGCCATCGGCCTCGGCGTACTCTTGCAACGCCATCGCCATTCCGATGATGCAGCAATGACTCCAACCGTAAGGATACTTCCACTTGTAGTAGGCCGCTCCACTGCCCACTGCGGCGATTATGCACAAAGCGATGGCTGCGATGACGGGGCGCTTGCGCATCGGCGGGATCAGGGTTTGATAAAAGCCTCCAGGGTTTGGCGGATTTTTTTGAGGTCGGGGAGGTTTAGATACATCATGTGGCCGGAGTCGAAATCGGCGTAGGTGATGTTGGTCAGGTAGGCCGGGTCCAGCGGCGTATGGTCAAGGCTGTAGCGCATGGTGTCCATCGGGCAGACTAAATCGCGGCGGCCTCCCATGACGAGGACGCGCATGTAGGGGTTTTGGTTCATCACGGACGCGAGTTGGCCGGCCACGCTGGGGTAGCTGTTGCGCGCGGCGTAGGCCCACGGTTGCACGCCAACCAGGATTTCGTAGGGCAGGTCGTCCTCAAATTTCAATTCGGCGCGGAGGTAGCTGTTGATCGCCGCCGAAAACGGGCCGTAAGCGGCGGCGTAGGAGGGATCGAAATTCGGGTAGGGCGACGCCGGGTTATCGTCGCGTCCGGTGATGCGACCGTCGTAAGCGCCGAGGATGAGTCCCTGATCGTGGAGCAACTGGCGGCGAAAAACCCCGCTGTCAATCCTAAGATCGTTGTCGCGGATGATTTGGGGCGAAAGGCCGGTGAGGCGGGCCAATTCGGCGGCGACCTTTTCCCGTTCGGCGGCGGGCAGGGACGCGCCTTGCTGCAAGGCGGCGGCATATTGGGTGCGGATAAATTCGCGCGCCTCGTCGAGGGCCTTGGGCAAATCGGCCTGGAGATCCGGCGGCAGCTTGTTGTGGAAGTGCGCCGTTGCGGTGAAGTTGGGCAGGTAAAGCAGACAGGGGAGATCATTGCCTGGCCCGGCCGAAAGGGTTTGGAAGTCCAAAACGCCGGAGACGAAAACCAGGCCGTCCAGATACATTCCGAAACGGGAGCGCATATACTCCGCCAGCCCCGCCGCGCGGAAAACGCCGTAGCTTTCGCCGCAAAGATATTTGGGCGAGAGCCAGCGGTCGTGCCGCGTGGCCCAAAGCCGGATGAATTCGCCGATGGATTCCAGGTCGGCGGTTTGCCCGAAGAAGGCGTCGGGCCGTTCGTCCGGCACGGCGCGGCTGAATCCGGTGGCCACGGGATCAATGAAGACCAAGTCGCTGAGGTCCAGAATGGAGAATTCGTTGTCCACAAGGCCGAAGGGGGGCCGGGGCAGGGAGCCGTCGTCGTTCATCTTGACGCGGCGCGGACCGAGAGCGCCCAGGTGCAGCCAGACGGAGGAGGAGCCCGACCCGCCGTTGAAAGAGAACATGACGGGCCGCGCGGCGGGATTGGTTTGGCCGAGCCGGGTGTAAGCGACATAAAAGACGGAGGCGCGGGAGGAGCCGTCGGATTTGAGGATCGGCAGCATGCCGGTTTCGGCCGTATAATTGACGCTTTGGCCGGCGATGGTGACGGTGTTGGTGGTGAGGACCGGTTTGTGGGCGGCGTCCGGGATTGTGGCGGCGGGGGACCTTTCGGCGGGCCGGGTGTTGGCGTTGGTTGTGGCGGGCGGGGAAGGGGGATTGCCCCTGGGGCCTTGCGCCGCCTGGAGGCCGAAGGCGGAAGCGGCGAGTAAAATCAAACAAGTTTTCATCATATTGGTGCCGCTCATATTGCGCCCCATTCCCGCCGCGAAGCGAGACTAATTTTCGGAGTTGGCTGGGCCGGGGGTGCATGACAAAGATCTTCGCCTTCTTGGTGGGGCAGAGCTGCTGCTCTGCCCTGAATTCTAGGGCGGCTCCCGATTCAGAATCGGGACGCCCTACCGAAGACCGCCTTCCACGGCAGGAAATGAACGCGCGTAAGCCTGGGCGGTCTGAAGAATATATGAAAAAGCTTTTGTTTCCCCTGCTTTGTGTCTCTGTGGCGCTCCTCGATGGGTGCGAGACGCGCTCGATTTCAAATTCCGGCTATAATGGAGGTTATGGCTGGGGTGGCGGAGGCCCGATGTACCGGGGCGAGTTGAGCGAATTCGATATCCTGGGCGCAGCCCCTGCCGGGGAAGCGACGCAAGCCAACATCGTCAAGGCTCTCGAAGCCGCAACGGCTCCAACGCTCAAGCGGGGCGACAAGCTGGTCCTTATTCAATCCGGCGCCATGGTGCCCGACAACGACATGATGGATGCCGCGCAGCTCTGCTTTTCGGTGGCGCCATTTTCGGGAGTCCCGCCGGCGGAAAAATCCGGCCTGGCCGCATCGCTGCGGCTTCGCGCCGCCCAGGGCGGCTATCGCTATATATTATGTTACTGGGGAGTGTTGGAGTCGGCGCAGGAGGACAAGGAAGGCAAGGTGGTGTCGTGGATTCCCATCGCCGGCTCGTTTGTGCCCGATCAAAAGGAGCAGATGCGGATCCGGCTGAAAGGCATTCTTGTTGACGTGGCGACCGGCAATTGGAAGATGCTGACGCCCGAAGCGCAAAGCGACGCCCGCTTCAACAGCGGCAAGACCCGTGTGGAAGAGGATCAAAAGCTGGTCCTGGCGCTGAAGGCAAAAGGCTACAAGAGCCTCGTTGCGGACCTTCTCAGTGAATGAAGCGACGGCCACGCGCGGCGGGCGGGGCTATCCATGAACCGGGAAGGGACGAAAGGGACGAAAGGGACGCATGGGACGAATGGCGCAAGTGGCTTCCTCCGATGTATTGGGAGTTCCGTGAAATGCACCGCGCTTTGGCCAATGCCGCGTGAAACCTTCCGCCGGGCCAGTGGCCCAGCGGGACGGGTCCCGATGGAATCGGGATGCTACCCAGGGACTATGAAACATGCACGCTAACTACAACCCAAACTCTCGCCGCAGTTGAGGCACTTGAAGCAGGCGCCGTTGCGGACGGCGACGTGGCCGCATTGGGGACAGGTCGGGGCGTCTTGCTGGAAATGGGCCAGGCTCTGGCTTAAGGGGTCCAGGGTCCGGGCGGCGGACGGGGCGGCGGAGTGGCCATTGCCATTTCCGTTGGCTTCGTTCTGGGCTGCCAAAGTCCCGGCCGGGCCGGCAACGAGGTCGGTGTCGTCGGTCACGGGGAGGTCAGAGACCGGGCGGTTTATTTTTTTTTTGACCTCCTGATCGAGGCCGGGGATTTGCATTTCGGTCTGGGCGCGCGGGGTTGCGCCGGCCTCGGGAAAGCCGGGAACGAACTGGCAGCCGAGCCAGCGAAAGACGTAGTCAATGATGGAGGAGGCGTTGCGGATTTTGGGGTTCTTGGTGAAGCCGGACGGCTCGAAGCGCTGATGGGCGAACTTCTTGATGAGGGCTTCGAGCGGCACGCCGTATTGCAACGCCAGGCTGGTCAGCGTGCCGATGCTGTCCATGAGGCCGCCGATGGTGGAGCCTTCCTTGGCCATGGTGATGAACAATTCGCCGGGCAGTCCGTTCTCGAAAAGGCCGACGGTGAGGTAGCCTTCGTGGCCGGCGACTTCGAATTTGTGTGTGACAGCGCCGCGGGTGTCGGGCAGGCGGCGGCGCAGGGGCTGGCCGGTTTGGGCCTGGAGTTTCCCGATCTCGGTTTCCAGTTCCTTAATGCGGTCGGCGGCGGACTCAGAACCGCCTTCGCTGGTTTTTTGGGTGTTGAGCGGCTGGGAGCGTTTGGAGCCGTCGCGGTAGATGGCGACGCATTTGAGGCCCATTTTCCAGGCCTGGACATAAGCGTCCTGGATGTCTTCGACGGTGCAGTTGTGGGGCAGGTTGACGGTTTTGGAAATGGCGCCGCTGATGAAGGGCTGCGCGGCGGCCATCATTTTGAGGTGGGCCAGGTAGCTGATGCTGCGCCGGCCGCGAAAGGCTTTGAAGGCGCAATCGAAAATCGGGAGGTGCTCCGGCTTTAGGCCGGAGGGGACGGTTGCGCCGTTTTCCTGGACGTCTTCGATGGTGTCGAATTTGGCGACATGGGCGATGATGGAGGCGATTTCCGGTTCGGAGTACTGGAGGCGCCGGAGGGCGTCGGCGACGCCGCGGTTGACGATTTTGAGGCTGCCGCCGCCGGCGAGTAATTTATACTTGACCAGCGCGATGTCCGGCTCGACGCCGGTGGTGTCGCAATCCATGAGGAAGGCGATGGTGCCGGTGGGGGCGAGGACGGTGACCTGGGCGTTGCGGAAGCCGGAATCCTGCCCGCGCTCGAGGGCGCGGTTCCAGGTCTGGCGCGCCTCGTCCTTGAGGTATGCGAATTCGCTGCTGGTCTGGATGTCTTCGACGGCCTGGCGATGGAGGCGGATGACGTCGAGGGTGGAGGCGACATTGTCGGGTCCGAGCGGCTTGGAGACATGGGCGCAACGGGCGTCGCGGTAGCCCTGGAAGGGACCCATGACAGATGCCATTTGGGCGGATTGCTCGTAGGCGTGGCCGGTCATGATGGCGGTGACGGCGCCAGCGAGGGCGCGGCCTTCGTCGGAATCGTAGGGGAGGCCGTAACTCATGATGAGAGAGCCGAGGTTGGCGTAGCCGAGGCCGAGGGTGCGGAAGATGTGGGAGTTGAGGGCAATGTCTTTGGTGGGATAGCTGGCGTTATCAACAACAATTTCCTGGGCGGTGATGAAGAGGCGGACGGCGGCCTTGAAGCGCGCGATGTCAAATATACCGTCGTCGCGCTTGAATTTCATCAAATTGAGGGAAGCCAGGTTGCAGGCGGTGTTGTTGATGAAGACGTATTCGGAGCAGGGGTTGGTGGAGTGGATCGGCTCGGTACTTTTGCAGGTGTGCCATTTCTGGATGGCGCCGTCGTATTGGAGGCCGGGGTCGCCGCAAATCCAGGCGCCTTCGGCGATTTTGCGCAGGAGGGCGGCGGCGTCTTTTTTCTGGAGCGGAGCGCCGTCGGTGACGCGGCGTGTCCACCATTCCCTGGCTTCGAGAGCGGCGAGCATGAAGGGGTCGCTGACGCGGACGGAGAGGTTTTCGTTTTGGTACATGACGCTGCCGTAGGCGTCGCCATTGTAGGAGCCGTCGTAACCCTGTTCGATCAAGGCCCAGGCTTTCTTTTCCTCCTTTTGTTTGGCGTCAATGAATTCTTCGATGTCGCCGTGCCAGTCGCGCAAGGTGTTCATCTTGGCGGCGCGGCGGGTTTTGCCGCCGGATTTGACGACGTTGGCGACCTGGTCATAGACCTTGAGAAAGGAGAGCGGCCCGCTGGGGCGTCCGCCGCCGGAGAGTTTTTCCTTGCTGGAGCGAATGGGGGTGAGGTCGGTGCCGGTGCCGGAGCCGTATTTGAAGAGCATGGCCTCGCTATGGGCCAGTTGCATGATGCTCTCCATGTTGTCGTCCACGGACTGGATGAAGCAGGCGCTGCCCTGGGGGTATTCGTATTGGGTGCGGGCGCGTTCGGGCTGGCCGGTCTGGGGGTCGGTGAACCAGCCGCCGCGGGCGGAGGATTTGCCGACGGCGTATTGATGGAAGAGGCCGACGTTGAACCAAACGGGCGAATTGAAGGCGCCGTACTGGTTGACGCAGAGCCAGGTCAATTCGTCGTAAAACAACTCGCCGCCGGCCGGGTCAAAGTAGCCGTCGGCAATGCCCCAATCGGCAATGGTGCGGCAGACGCGGTGGATGAGCTGGCGGACGGAGGTTTCGCGTTCGGCGGTGTTTTGTTCGCCGTAAAAGTATTTGGAGACGACGACCTTGGTGGCCAGTTCGGACCAGGACTTGGGGACTTCGACGTTCTCCTGGCGGAAGATGACCTGACCGGTGTCGTCGGTGATTTCCGCCGTGCGCCTGTCCCATTCGATTTGGTCGAAGGGCTTGGTGATGGGGTCGCTGAAAATGCGTTCGATGGGGAGGGAATTGGCGGAGGCGGCGGGACGGCGTGAGGAAGGGGTCCTGGCGCGCTGAGGGGCCTGAGTTTTGGCAGGCGCTTGAAGTTGAACAGGTGGAGCGATCATAAGCCGACATTCAAAATAATTGTTTATCCCAGTTTCAAAGTCGCACGATATTCGGCACTGTCATAATTATTGCAGAGTCGAGGCTGTGGCTCGAACTGGGCACACAGCGCCGACGCTACACCAGATTAGGACAGTGCGCGATATTCACAAACGGCCAATCTGACACCGCAGGAGCGTCGCCCTACGGTCATGGCCTTGCGGCAAACGGCCGCCAAAGGCCCACATTTAGTGGGGCGGGGTGGAGCGTAGCACCATATATGGTGGTTGCAAGCATTTTTTTGAAAAAAGTTATCGGCGGGTTCTTCCCCGGAAAAGGGCGTCTTTGGCCTTGCGGCAGAGGACTTTGGGAGGAACGGTGAATAGGTTTGGAGCGGCGCTGTGAATAACTTAATCAATCAGACGGCGGGTCAGGCCGGCGTAGGCGTCAATGCGGCGGTCGCGCAGGAAGGGCCAGTGGGTGCGGGCGGTCTCGACGCGGCTGAGGTCCACCGGGACGATCAGCGTTTCTTCTTTGTCCTCGGAGGCTTTGGCCAGGATTTCGCCGGAGACGCCGGCGACAAAGCTTTGCCCCCAAAATTCCAGGCCGGGTTCGCCGGCCGGTTTTTCCCAGCCGACGCGGTTGACGGCGGCGACAAAACAACAGTTGGCGATGGCGTGGCCGCGCTGAATGGTTTCCCAGGCGCCGTGTTGAAGGGCGCCCTCGCGGGCCTTTTCCGCCGGATGCCAGCCAATGGCGGTGGGATAAAATATGATTTCCGCCCCTTGCAAGGCGGTCAGGCGCGCGGCTTCGGGATACCATTGGTCCCAGCAAACGCAGACGCCGATTTTGCCGTGGCGGGTGGTCCAGGCGCGGAAGCCCAGATCGCCCGGAGTAAAGTAGAATTTTTCGTAGTAGAGCGGATCATCCGGGATGTGCATTTTTCGATAGACGCCCAGCAAACTGCCGTCGGCATCAATGACCGCCGCGCTGTTGTGGTAAAGGCCGGCGCCGCGCCGCTCGAAGAGAGAGGCGATGATGACGACTTTGAGGCGGCGGGCCAGCTTTTGAAGGGCGGCGGTGCTGGGGCCGGGGATCGGCTCGGCCAGTTTGAAGTGCCGGTGATCCTCGCTCTGGCAGAAGTACTGGGAGCGAAAAAGTTCCTGGGTGCAAATAATTTGCGCGCCCCGGCGGGCGGCGTCGGCCATGCGCTCGAGGGCGCGGGCGAAATTGGTGGCCGGGTCCGGCGAGCAGAGGGACTGGATCAGGCCCAGCGTGACTGCGGGAGAAGGGTTGAGGCTGTTCTTTTTCGTGTTCAAGTTTTCACCGGCGGCGGCACGCCGGCCGGTTGCGGCTATGGGGGCGGGGCCGCCTTGGGGATCAGCACGGTTTTGCCCTGATCCTCGCTGACGGCGGCCAGGCCGGTCTGACCGAAGAGTTCGCGCATGAACTTGCCGAGGGTTTCGTTGGTAGGCCCGTAGCCTTGGTGATAAATATAGTACTCCAATTCGTAAAGCAGGTCGTCGGCGGTGGGGTAGCGTTGGGCCAGGTCGCGGGCGAGGAGGCGATGAAGGATCTCATTGAGCCGTGCGTCCACTTTGGGGTTGATCTGGCTGAAATTGGGGAGTGGCATGGACATGATGCGCTCGCGGGACTCGTTGGCGTTGGCGCCCTTGAAGACATTGTAGCCGAGGAGCAAATTGGCCAGAACAACGCCGGTGGAAAAGAGGTCGGAGCGGCGGTCGGTGATCTGGAAGTCGGCCTGCTCGGGACTCATGTAATCGGCCTTGCCGGCGACCACTTCGCCCTCGTTGTCCTGAAGGAAGCCGCGGGCCTTGGCGATGCCAAAGTCGGTCAGCTTCACGTCGCCGGCAAAGGCGATCATGATGTTTTTGAAACTGACGTCGCGATGGACAATGCCGAGGGGTTTGCCGGCAGGGTCGGTTTTGGCATGAGCGTAAGCCAGTCCGCGCGCGATGCGGCTGGTGATGAAGACGGCCAGTTCGACCGGGACGGCGCGGCGCTTTTCGGCGACCTGCCGGGCGAATTGCTCGAGATTGACGCCGTGGATAAGCTCCATGCAGATAAAGTAAAGGCCGCGGGCCTCGCCCAGATGGTAGGTTTGGACGATGTTGGTGTGGATGAGGTCGGCGACCAACTTGGCCTCGCCGATGAAATTATCAATGAACTGTTTTTGGCTGGCGTAGTTCTGGCGGATGACCTTCATGGCGACGCGCTTGACAAAGTCGCGGGCGCCATGCTGCTCGGCTTCGTACACGACGCCCATGCCGCCCTCGAAAATCTTGCGGACAATTTCGTAGCGGAACTCGCTTTGAATGGTGAACAATGCGGCCACGCGGCAATGTTCGTGGATTCCGCGGGCATGTCAAGCCCTGGGCTTGGGGCGCATTGCACTTTGTTGGGTATCCACTCCTAATCTTAACTGCGTTGTGGCTCGGGAAGCGCCATCGGCGCGATATCTTTGTAGAAGCAAACTGACGAAGACGTTCAAGCTCCGTCAGGAGCGGCATCTTCGTTTGACAAAGATGTCGCCCCCTACGGGGGCTTGAGGGTTTTGGTTCCGGGGATTCTACAAAGATGTCGCGCCTACGGCGCTTGGCCGCAGACGCTATCATGTTGGTTTGAAATTCGGGATGGAGATTGAGATTAAGATTAAGATTAAGAACAGGAAACCGCCACCCAATACAGTGATAAGCGCCCCTTGGCTGAAAATCGCAAGTTTCTGCTTGCGGCGCGGCGGGGAAGGGATTTAATGGAGGTTCACGCCGCCCCATGACGGCGATCCATGGGGAACATGGCGTACGATTGACTTAACAACAAACCGAAGCGCATCAGTATGTCAAGAAAACTCTCGAAATCGCAACTCGCCGCCGAAATTGCCGCCAAGAGCGGACTGACCAAGAAAGCCAGCGCGGAACTGCTGGACCACTTGGCCGCCCTGGCCTACAAACATGCCAGGGACACCTTTACCATTCCTGGCATCGGCAAGCTGATTGTGGCCAACCGGAAGGCCCGGATGGGCCACAACCCGAAGACGCTCGCCCCCCTCCACATTCCGGCCAAGAAAGTGCTCAAATTCCGGATCGCCCAAGCCGCCAAGGACGCCATCCTCGGCCGCCAATAATTTCCATCCCCGGCTTTGGCGGGGGGGCAGGACAGATTTCTCCGGCTCTCCGGTAGGGCGTCCCGATTCTGAATCGGGAGCCGCCCAAGAAATCAGGGCAGAGCGGCAGCTCTGGCCTGCCAACAAGGCGAAGAATTTTGTCGTGCGCCCTTTGGCGGGGATGCGGCTGCCGGCATGCGATTGAAGCGATGAAAATAGCCATCCTCGGCTGCGGAGCATTGGGCAGTTACTATGGCGCGCGGCTTTGCCGGGCCGGACACGAGGTTCATTTCCTCCTCCGTTCCGATTACGAGGCCGTCCGCCGCGACGGCGTCCACATCCAAAGCGTCGAAGGCGATTTTCACGTCCGGCCCAGGTGCGCGCGGAGTCCCGGTGAAATCGGCCCCGCCGGCCTGGTTCTGATCGGTCTGAAGACGACGGCCAACTCTGTGTTGAAGGAACTTCTCCCACCGCTTGTCGGGGCCGGCAGCGCCGTTCTGACCCTGCAAAACGGCTTGGGCAACGAGGCGCTCATCGCCTCCCTGATCGGCCCGGAGAAAACACTGGGCGGCCTATGCTTTGTCTGTTTGAACCGGGTCGCGCCGGGCAGAATCCACCATCTCGCCCACGGCCATGTTGTCATGGGCGAATTTGGGCGTCCTTCTCAGGCGCGCACCCATCATATCGCCGGGTTGATCGCGGAATCGGGCGTTTCGTGCGCCGTGAGCGAAGACCTCGAACAGGCCCATTGGGAGAAACTGGTCTGGAACATACCTTTCAACGGGCTTGGGGTCGCCAGTTGCGCGGGCTTGGAGGCGGTTTTGCGCGGGCAAGTGGACGCGGGACGAAAGCGGGAGCCTTGCCTGACGACTGACCGGTTGCTGGCCGACGCGGGTTGGGCGCGATTGGCGCGCGAACTGATGATGGAGACGATCCGCGCCGCGCAGGCCCAGGGGTTGGCGGTGCCCGACAGCCAAGCGGACCGGAATATGGCGCTGACCGCCCGGATGGGACCTTACAAGGCCTCGACGCTGGTGGATTTCGAGCGCGGGCAGGAACTGGAATTGGAAGCGCTTTTCCTGGCGCCGTTGGACGCGGCCCGGCGCGCCGGGGTCGCCACCCCGCGCCTGGCGGGGCTTTGCGCTGTGCTGCGGCAATTGGCGGAAAGGCCGGTTAGCTGCCGGGAGTCTTGAGAACGTCGCTCTTGGTGGCGTCGGTGTCGCCCATGGTGCTCATTAACTCAATGAGGGGCAGGAACATGGCGATAACGATGCTGCCGACGATGACGGCGAGGAAGATGATCATGATGGGTTCCAGGAGGGAAGTCATGGAGGCGACGGCGTTGTCCACCTCTTCATCGTAGTTGTCGGCGATTTTCATCAACATCTCGGGCAGTGCGCCGGTCTGTTCGCCGACATCCACCATGCTGATGACCATGGGTGGAAAGACGCGGGAAGCTTCGAGGGGGGCGGTGATGGTTTCGCCTTCCTTGACGCTTTCATGGACATCGGAAACGGCCTTGGCAATGATGACATTGCCGGAAGTTTCCTTGACGATGGTCAGGGCTTGAAGGATCGGCACGCCGCTGCTGACCAGGGTGCCCAGCGTGCGTGTGAAACGGGAGATGGCGACTTTGCTGATGACGGGACCGAAGGCGGGGACCTTGAGCTTGAACTGGTCGAAAAGGCGGCGTCCGATCTTGGTGTGGATGGCGAGTTGAAAGAGAATGAAAACAACGAGAAGGGCGAGGGCGGTCCAGCCGATGTGCAACCGGATGGCATCGCTGACGGCGAGAACAAACAGTGTGAATGCCGGCATTTTTCCCGTGGTGAGCGTGCCCTGAAAGACCTCCTTGAATTTGGGGATGACGACGACCATGAGAACGCCCATGATGGTGGTGGCAACGACCATGACGGCGCAGGGATAGAACATGGCGGCAATGACTTTGCCTTTGATCTTCTGGGCCTTTTCCATGAATTCGGAAAGGCGGCGGAGAACGACTTCGAGGACGCCGCCGATTTCACCGGCTTTGACCATGTTGACGAAGAGGCGGTTGAAGACCTTGGGGTGCTGTGCCAGGGCCTCGGAGAAGGTGCTGCCGCCTTCGATGGCGGTGCCCAGTTCGCCGATGATGTTCTTGAGGTTGACGTTTTTTTCCTGCTTTTGCAGCACGCGCAGGCCGCGCAGGAGAGGCAGGCCGGCTTGCACCAGGGTGGCCAACTGGCGCGTGAAGGTGGTGAGGACCTTGGACTTGACCCGTCCACTGAGGCCGGGGATGTTGATCTGGAAATTGAGGGCGCTGCCTTTGGAGCCGCTTTTTTTGGCGGCCTTTTTGGCGGCGGTGTCCGCCGGCTTGCCGCCGCCTTTGTCCTCGACGACTTTGGTGGGGTAGAACCCCATGTCGCGGATGCGGCCAATGGCCTCATTCTGGCTGGCGACTTCCAAGGTGCCTTTGGTTTCCTTGCCCTTCGAGTCCATGGCGACATAATTATACTTGGGCATAAGATCAGGTGTATTTGACGACTTCTTCAATGGTTGTATCACCGTCGAAAATCTCGCGCAAGCCATCTTCGCGCAGGGTGACCATGCCCAGTTCGACGGCTTTCTGGCGGATGACAACGGTGGGGGCGCGCTCGTTGATGAGGAGGCGGATGGGGTCGGAGGCCGTGAGCAATTCAAAGATACCGCGGCGGCCTTTGTAACCGGTGTCGTTGCAGGCGGGGCAGCCGCGGCCGTAGTAGAAGACCTTGTCGCCGATGTCATGGGGCGAAAGGTTGAGGAGTGAAAGCTGGCTTTCGGTCGGCTCGAATGGGGTGCGGCATTTTTTGCAGGTGGTGCGGACCAGGCGTTGCGCCAGCACGGCCATCAAGGTGGAGGAGATCAGGAACGGTTCCACTCCCATATCAATCAAGCGGGTGACCGCGCCGGCGGAGTCATTGGTGTGGAGGGTGGTCAGGACCAGGTGGCCGGTGAGGGAGGCCTGGATGGCGATTTGGGAAGTCTCCAAATCGCGCATTTCGCCCAGCATGATGACATCGGGGTCCTGGCGGAGGAAGGCGCGCAAGGCGCGGCTGAAGGTCATGCCCACAGCTTCATTGACCGGCACTTGCATGATGCCTTCCATGTCATATTCCACCGGGTCCTCGACGGTGAGGAGTTTGCTGTCAATCGTGTTGATTTGGTTGAGGCAGGAATAGAGGGTGGTGGTCTTGCCGCAACCGGTCGGCCCCGTGACGACGAAGATGCCATTGGGCTGACTGAGGGCCTGGAGGAGGTAATCGAAAGTGGCCTTGGGGAGGCCGAGGGATTCGATTTGGAGATTGACCGCCGAGCGGTCCAGCACGCGCAACACGACCGACTCGCCGAACTGGGTGGGCAGGGTGGATACGCGCAAATCAATCTTCCGGCCATTAATGGTAATGGCGATACGACCGTCCTGGGGCAGGCGGCGCTCGGAAATATCGAGGTTGGCCATGACCTTCACGCGGGAGATGACCGGGAGGGCCAGGTTCTTTGGCGGGGGCGCCATTTCGTAGAGCGCGCCGTCCACGCGGTAGCGGATTTTGAATTCGTCCTCAAACGGCTCGAAATGAATGTCGCTCGCCCGGTCAGCGACGGCTTGGGAGAGCACCAGGCTGACGAACTTGATGATGGGGGTTTGGTCGGCCAGATTGGCCAGTTCTTGCGGCCCGCCGGCGGCTTCGGCGGCGGCCACTTCGCGGGCGATGTCCTCGTTGCTGCCCAACTCCTTGAGGACTTCGGTGACATCGCTCTGGGCGTCGCCGTAGTAGCGGAGGATGGCGGACTCGATGTCCTTGGGATCGGCCACCAGGGGAATGATCTCCTTGTGGATGAGGTAGCCCAATTCATCCACCATCGGCTGGTTGAGCGGATCGGCGAGGGCGAGTTGGATGCTGGAATCAAACACGGCTATCGGGAGGCACTTGTAATTCCGGGCGGTGTCGGCCGGGATGGAGGCAAGGACTTCCGGGGCCAGATCTTGCTTGCCGAGGTGAATGACTTCCGTGCCCAGGTGGGTGGCGATAATCTGGAGTTGCGTTTCCAAGTCAATCAGGCTGAAATCGTTCAAAATGTCGCCGATGGGCTTGCCGGTCCGGTTGTGCTCCTCCTTGACTTCGTCCAGTTGGAGGTCGTCCACAAGCTTGCTGTCCCGGATAAGATTCAGGAGCGGGCTGGAAACCGGATCGGATTTGGGGTTCATTGTTGCGCTCCTTGCAGCCGGGCGGCCGCTTCGGCCTGGGCGGCATCCCACTCGTCCAACTTCTGCACGACGGTGGAGGGGTCCTGGGATTTGGTGATCACCTCGTCGCGCGAGATCAGGCCCTTCATGTGCAATTCCATCAGGTATCCATCGAGGGTGACCATGCCGTATTTGCCGCCGGTCTGAATGTCGGAATTGATGCGGAAAGTTTTGTTGTCACGGATGAGGGCCTGAATGGCGGGAGTATTGATCATGATTTCGTAGGCGGCAACGCGCCCCGGCTTGTCGCAACGCGGGAGGAGCAATTGGGAGATGACGGCCTGGAGAACGGTGGAAAGCTGGATGCGGATGGTTTCCTGCTGTTGCATGGGGAAGGCGTTGACAATTCGGTCAATCGTCTTGGCCGCGCCGGTCGTGTGCAGGGTGCCGAAGACCAGGTGGCCGGTCTCCGCCGCAGTGATGGACGCCTCCATGGTTTCCAAATCGCGCAATTCGCCCACCAGAATCACGTCCGGGTCCTGCCGCAGGGCGCGGCGGAGGGACTCGGCAAAGCTGGGAACATCAATATGAACCTCGCGCTGGGTGACGATGGCCTTTTTGTGCTTGTGGTAATACTCAATCGGGTCTTCGACGGTGATGATGTGCGCGTCGTCGCGGGTTTCATTGATGATGTTGATCATCGAAGCCAGCGTGGTGGTTTTGCCGGAGCCGGTGGGGCCGGTGACCAGGATGAGTCCGCGCGGCTTGCGCAACAGCATGTTGATGGTGTTGATGGGCAGGCCGATTTGTTCCAGCGTCAACAGCAAGGTCGGAATCTGGCGCAGGACAATGCCGAAATCCCCCTTGGTCTTGAACACGCTGACGCGAAAGCGGGCGACTTCGCCGAAGGCGAAGCCGAAATCCGCGCCGCCCTTCTCTCGCACCTGCTGGATGTGGTCTTCGGAAGTGATGCTCCGCATCAGTTCCTCGGTGTCTTCCGGCCGCAATTGCGGCCCTTCCACCCGGTGGAGAATGCCGTGAACGCGGATGACCGGGGGCAGGTAGGAGCGGATGTGCAAATCGGAGGCCCCCTCCTGCACGACCAACTGCAATAAATCAGCCATCGAATACATACAACTTTGGGTCTCTATTTATCCATGGGTTTCTAATCGGCGTTTCTTCATTGGTTTTTAATCGGCATCGCCGGTGGTGGCTTTGATAACCTCATCCGCGGTGGTCAGTCCGGCCAGGACTTTGCGCGCGCCGTCTTCGCGCAAGGTGCGCATGCCCATTTCCCGCGCGCGGGCGCGCAAGACCGACGACCCGACCCGTTCATAGACCAATTTGCGGGCCTCGTCATCGAGGACGAATATCTCAAAAATGCCGAAGCGGCCGCGATAGGCGGTTTTGTTGCAATCGGTGCAACCCTTGCCCTGCTTGCAGTTGGCCCCGGCCAACTGGCCGGCCTCGATGCTCAAGGCCCGCATCTCGGTGTCGGTGAGGGTATAAGGCTCGGCGCAACGCTTGCAGACTTTTCGCACCAGCCGCTGGGCCATCAAGGCGCGAACGGAGGAAGCGACCAGGAACGGCTTGACGCCGATGTCAATGAGGCGTGTCACCGCGCTCGGAGCGTCATTGGTATGGAGGGTCGAGAACACCAGGTGGCCGGTGAGGGAGGCGTTGATGGCGATGGTGGCGGTTTCGACGTCGCGAATTTCCCCCAGCATGATGACGTTTGGGGCCTGGCGCAACATGGAGCGCAGCGCCATGGCAAAGGTCAGGCCCACGGTTTCATTGACCTGCACCTGGTTGATGCCGGCGAGCAGATACTCGACCGGGTCCTCCACCGTGATGATCTTGCGGTCCGGGCGGTTGATGAAATTCAAACACGAATAGAGCGTGGTGGTCTTGCCCGAACCGGTGGGGCCGGTGACCAGCAGGATGCCATCCGGCAGGCCGATCAACCGCTCGAATGTCTGTTGGTCATCGGTGAAAAAGCCCAGTTCCGGCAACCCCAGGCGCAGCCCCTCCTTGTCCAAAATACGCATGACGATGCTTTCCCCGTGGTTGGTTGGAATGCAGGAGACGCGCAGGTCAATCATCTTGCCGCCCACCGAGGTCTGAATGCGGCCGTCCTGCGGGATGCGGCGCTCGGCAATGGACATGGCGGACTGGATTTTGATGCGGCTGATGACGGCAGCCTGCAACCGCTTGGGCGGGCTTTTCATCTCATGGAGCACGCCGTCAATGCGGTAACGCACCCGGAAAGTCTTGGCCAGCGGTTCCAAATGGATGTCGGACGCCCTGGCCCGGAAAGCTTCGACGATGAGCATGTTGACCAGTTTGATGATCGGGGCGTCGGCTTCCACGGTGGCTCCGTCGTCAATCGCCATCTTGCCCACCGTCGCGGCATCCACGTCGCCCTCGGTGATTTCCTGGATCATGCTGGAAACCGACTCGTCGGCCGCGCCGTAGTATTTGTTGAGGGCGGCGTCTATGTCTTCATCGGTGGCCACGCGCAACTCGATCTCGGCGTTGACCATGCGTTGCAGGCTGTCAATGGCGTCCAAATCCGACGGATCGGCCAGGGCCACCGCAATGGTGTTGTCGTGTTTGGAGATGGGCACAGCCCGGTAACGCTTGGCCAGATGGCGCGGCACGGAGGCAATTACGTCATCGGGCACGCGCATAGTGCTCAAAGCGACGAATTCGTAGCCGAAATGGTTGGCCTTGGCCTGGGCGACATCGGTTTGTGTGATAATCTTGCGGGCGACCAGGAGGTCCAAAAGCCCTTCGGACTTGGCGTCGGCTTCCTCGCGCAACGGGCCTAATTGCTCGGCGCTTACCAACCCCATGTCCACCAGTAAATCAACTAAATAGTCGTCTTTTAAGGCCACGATTCACCTTTGGTTCGGTCAGTTCCAGACCTGAAAGACATATTCTACAGGCGTGCCTCCGCCCATGTCCATCCAAGAATAATGCCGTCACGTTGGTGAATCGGGATGAAGAATCCGGCTTTTCACCATGCACTATTCCTCGTCCGCCAGCGCTCGCTTTCATAACGAAAGAGAGGCTGTCTGGCGGAAGAGCGGTCTGCTCGATCTCTAAAATTGGGTCCCCACCCCCCTATTCCGGCCCACCCACTGACGTCTCCTCGGCGTTTTTGGCTCTTCCAATCCAAACAACCTCTCAATCTGTCCAACTCTGTTAGCCTAATCCGTGCCACGATGCAAAACGTCCGGCCTTCCAGGCCACGGTCATAAAATACGGCGGACGGCATGGCAGATCACGCCGAAGGGCCTCCTTATGCCAGCCTCCGGGCCGCGCTTTTCACGCATTGTGCGTTTTTTTCACGCATCCCCCCCCCCTGTAGCGGCGGTCTATGACCGCCGCAAAAGGTCCTTTTCCCCCAACCGGCAGCCAAGGCAAACCGGGCAAGGGAAGGCAGGGCCGCTCTAAAGTCCGGATCCGTGTCCTGTGCGCCGTAGCGGCTTTCGGCAGAAAGCCGCTGAAATTCCCCGCCCCTCGTGATTGGGCGGCGACTTTAGAGCGGCCCTGAAAAGGGAATGTTGTCGCGAAATTATTCTCTGGCTTATTGGACGCGGCGGGGGCACATTTGGGGGCTTATTTTTCGGCAATGGAACAAAATGTCATCCTGGATTTTGGCTCGCAATTCACGCAGGTGATCGCCCAGCGGATTCGCGAGTGCCATGTCTATTCCACCATCCTGCGCTACGACACCCCGGCTTCCACCCTCGCCAGCCTGAACCCCAAGGGGCTGATTCTCTCCGGCGGGCCTTCCAGCGTCTATGCCCCGGACGCGCCGCTGCCCGACGCCGGCATTTTCAAGCTGGGCATCCCCATTTTGGGGATTTGCTACGGGGTGCAATTGCTTACCCATTTTCTGGGCGGCAAGGTCGAATCCGGCCTGAAACGCGAATACGGCAAAGGCACGCTGACGCTCAAGGACCTTTCCGCGGCCCTGTTTGCCAATTTGCCCGACCGCCTGCAAATCTGGATTCGCACGGGGACAAACTGACCCAACTGCCCGGCGGCTTCAGGGCCGTGGCGGCCTCGGACAACTCGGAGTTCGCGGCCATTGAAGACACCGCCCGGAATTTTCACGGGCTGCAATTCCACCCCGAAGTGGCGCACACGCCGCGCGGGCGCGAGATTATCGCCAACTTCGTCCACGGCATCTGCGGTTGCGGCGCGCAATGGACGATGCGCCATTTCATCGAGCAGGCGGTGGAGGAAATCCAGGCTCAAATCGGCCGGGAACGGGTCATCCTGGGGCTGAGCGGCGGTGTGGATTCGAGCGTGTCGGCGGCGTTGCTGCACAAGGCGGTCGGCAGGCAACTGACCTGCATATTTGTCAACAATGGTTTGTTGCGCGCGGGCGAGGCGGAGGTCGTGCGGGAGGTTTTCACCCGCCATTTCAAAATCAAACTCCAGTACCGCAACGCCTCCCGCCTCTTTCTCGGCCGCCTCAGAGGGGTGACGGACCCGGAGCGCAAACGCAAAATCATCGGCAAGACCTTCATCGAGGTTTTCGCGGCGGCGGCCCGGCGCGCGGGGCGGGCCAAGTTTCTGGCACAGGGCACGCTGTATCCCGACGTCATCGAATCGGTCCCCATCGCCGGCAACCCGGCGGCGTTGATCAAGAGCCACCACAACGTGGGCGGCCTGCCGAAGAACTTGAAATTCCAATTGACAGAGCCGCTCAAGCGCCTGTTTAAGGACGAGGTCCGCCAACTGGGCCTGGAACTGGGGCTGCCCCAGGAGATCATCTTCCGCCAGCCCTTTCCCGGCCCGGGCCTGGCGGTGCGCATCCTGGGCGCGGTGACGCCGAAGCGGTGCGACATTTTGCGCGCGGCCGACCGCATCGTGGTGGCGGAAATGAAAGCCAGCGGCTGGTACACAAAAATCTGGCAGGGCTTCGCCGTCCTCCTCCCCGTCCGCAGCGTCGGCGTCATGGGCGACGAGCGGACTTACGAGAACACCATCGTCATCCGCGCCGTCGAATCGCAGGACGGCATGACCGCCGACTGGGCCAAACTGCCCTACGACCTGCTGGAAAAGATGTCCAACCGGATTATTAACGAAGTCAAAGGCGTCAACCGCGTCTGCCTGGACATCTCCAGCAAACCCCCCGCGACCATCGAGTGGGAGTGACTCGATTGCGGATTGCGGATTGCGGATTGCGGATTTTCTTCGACGGTAGGGCGAGACTCCGTCGAGCCGTGACTCGATTGCGGATTGCGGTAGGGCGAGACTCCGTCGAGCCGTGACTCGATCTGACCTCTGACCTCTGACAGTCACGGCTCGACAGAGTCTCGCCCTACCGTCGAATACCGCTGCATCGCTACTGCACTCGCTCGATCTGTACCGAGGCGGTGACGTCGGCGGAAGGCGGCTTGGGCTTTTTCAGGCAGCCCCGCCAAAAACCCAGGCCGTAAAAAATATGGCTGACAAAGATTAAAGCCATCACGCGCGGAACCCAAAACCAAAACCATTTGCGCGCCGGCTCGACGGCGATGAGCGACTGCACCGCGACGGCCCAAAGATAAAGGACGCCCGGCCAGAGCGCCATCGGAGGCAAAAAGGGCAGCGCCACGAGGTAGAGGCAAAAGAGCGGCGGGATGAAATTGGGGGCGGAACGGAAGGTGGGATGCAAACGAACTTGCTCGGCGCGTCCGCGGCCATAGCTCAAAAGCATCTTGCAGAAGGAGCCAAAGCTCGCGCGCGGCGGGCGATGGACGATCAGTTCCGGATCGTAAATGAGCCGGCCGCCGCGCTTTTGCAATTCGTCCATCAGGGCGTTTTCTTCGTTGGGATAAAGCTTTTCGTTGAACCCGCCGAGTTGGAGAAGGTCCTCGCGCCGGGCGAGAAGATTGCACAGGATCAATTCCTTTTCACTGGAAGCGCGGACCCGCCCGCGGGCGCGGTAACGGGAGCAGCTCGGCCCAAAAGCCAGCCAACTGCCCATCGTCAGCGCGAAAGCCTGTTGCAAAGCCGGCGCATCGGGCGGACAGAGGCTGGGGCCGCCCGCCATCTTGACCTCGGGCGATTGGAAATGCTCCAGGGCGCGGCGAAGATTGCCGGGCGGCGCGATGGAATCGTCGTCCAAAAAATAAATGATCTCCCCGCGCGCGGCCCGCAGCGCGGCGTTGCGCTGAACGGACGGCTGGCAGCCGCGCGCGAGGAGGATTTCAAGCTGGCCGGCCGGGTAATCCAACTTTTGCGCGCCAGCAACGGCGCGAACCAGGGCCTGCCCCGGCCGCGCGGCAATAATGATAGTGACGGAAAGCTCGCGCACTGGTGTAAAGCTAAACAGCAGGCCAAAAAGTCCAAGCACAAAACGCGGCCGCTCCCCGAATTACCCCAGTAGGGCGGCGCTGCCGCGCCGCCCTGAATTAGGGCGAAGCAGCAGCTTCGCCCTACCAGACCGGGAAAGAGCAGGTGCATATCGGGGCGACTACGAATGCGGCAGCCCGAGGACTTCGCCGGTTCTCACCTCAATGCTGTAAAAGGTCTTGCCGCCTATCCAGACCAAAATCACGCCCGACCGTGGAGAAACATCCCAGAGGCCGACATTGCCCCTACTGGCCGGGATGCCCGGATTCCGAGTGTAGGGGAAGTATTCAAATTCGTCGGCAATCGCAGGACCCAATTCGTCGGTCCACTTCTTTTTCCCGTCTTTCGAGTAGAGGGAAACGGTCTTCTTGGCGAAATCAATGAAGAAATAATTCTGGGTAACGGCGTCGAACAAAATTTTTGGGCGGCGCGTTATGTCGAGCGGAAAGGCGTCCTCAAGCAACAAGCGGTTCAGCCGGGACACATCGGCTCCAGCCGGCTGGTTGAGCAGCTTCACGGTGTCTCCGGAAAGATACGGTTTGAGCTTCGCAAATGATGGTTCATCGTAAATCAACTTGCCTTGAATCAACTTGTTCAGGTTTGCTACCAAGTCCTGCTGGGCTGTCCCAAGTTTGTAATGCGCGCCAAGGACACGCATCTGTGCCGGCTCTCCCTCCAACGCCGCCCTGGTTTCACTTGAGAGCGAGTTCCACAAGAAGACGAACATCGGATCCTGGGTTTCTTCCAAATGTTTATTGTGTGCAACCAAATCCACAATTAACGGCGCCATCTGCATGAAATCGGCGGACGAAATTGTCCACGGCCCCTGCTCGGGCAGTTTAACCCCCGGGTGATCCAGGAGGGCGCTGGCAAACGGAGTGTCGCTTCCCACGCTGGCGATTGGCGCGGCTCCGTTGGTCACGGAGGGCGCATTGGTTACCGCAGGCGACATCAAAGAATATATTCGCTCTAATTGTGCTTTCGTAGCACCCGGAACTTTCCTCCTGGGAGCTGACTGCCCCGTCGAAGAATATATTCGCTTGGCTTGTGCCACCGTAGGCCAATGGTCGGCTTGGTAGGCTGGCCATTGAAAGCCGTTGTTTTCATCATACCAACGCATGTCAATCATGGTCGTCTTTTGCTTGAGAACAGGCCGAAGATCGGCACGGGAACAAATTGGGCGGACGGCCGTGACTACCGCGCTAACTTCTTTGTAGCCCGTGCCAGGCTCGGTGAAATGAAAGCCGTTAGGCAGCGTCAGCGCGCCAACGTTGGTGAAACCGGTCGCCTCATAAACTGCTTTGGGCGTCCCGTCAGTCTCGAAAAAAGTCACTTTGGACGGCAGTGAGCCTGGGGTGTTTATCAATTCCCAAGTGGCTTTCATGGTTGCATGGTTATTCATGTAAGGCGTCGCGCGCCAATCAAACATCGGCGTCAATTGCCCGCCCGAGGTGGCGGTGCTCAAATAGAAGCCCGAAGCAAACATTAACCATAAATGGCCCGTAAAAGAATTGTCCTGCTCGCCGACCGGTATGGCGCTTGATGCCACTGTACCTCCTGGCTCTATGTGAACGCCTGGCGGCATGGCTTTCTCAACAAACACAACTGGGTCGGAAGGAGAAATCGGTTCATAAGGCACCACCATCTCAAACATCTCTTTTCCATCACTCGTGCCAACCTCGCGCCTCTGCGGAATGCCGCCGACATCGTTCATTTCCGTGACTTGAATCAGCCATGCACAGCCTTTGACATACACACGGAAGCTGCCCTGATAGTCTTTCAACAAGCTTCTGTCAGGACGGGATAACCGTAAATCAATACGGCCATCAACTTCATATTCCTGGGCGCTCATCCGGGCTCCGGGTCCTTGCCCGCTATTCGCAGATGGAGAGGCGGCCCCGGCGGGAGGCGACGGCTGGACGAGACGCCACGGGGGCACGCAGGCGGCGCTGAAAACGAGGATGGCGGCAGTGGCCAGGGCCGTCCGTTTGGTGGAATTCAATTTAACAACTTTCATGGCATTTAATCTTCTGGCTAACATTTCCTTCGTTTCGGTCAACCCCAAGGTGACCAAAATGGGTTCGTGGCGGCTGGACAGTTTGAGCGCGGCGACACCGACGAGCATGTCGCCGTAGGTGGACGCTGGCACCCGTGTCATGCGTAACGCCATTTCGTCGCAAGCCATTTCCTGGGTCAGACGCCATTCCCGGCGTGCCAGCCACAGGAGGGGATGGAAAAAGAACAGGCCTTCCCCGGCGACGGCCAGCCAGACCCACCACAAATCAAAACGTTTCAGGTGCGCCATTTCATGAGCGATCATCAACTTCAAATGTTCCAGGGTGGAACCGGCGGCAAGGGCCGAGGGCAGCACAATGACCGGGCGCGAACCTGCCAGCAGCAATGGACTGGAAATCGCATCGGTCATCAGCAGCGAAGGGACGGTGGGCAGATGAAGGGAGCGGGCCAGTTCGGCGGTGCATTCGAGCAGGGGCGGGTTGGACACCGGCGCACAACCGCGCAGGAGCAGGCGGGCGCGGCGCAAGTCCCGCCAGGTGCGGATTCCAATCCAGCCAACCCCCAGGGACCAAATCAGCAACAGCCAACTGGCGGCGTTGGGCCGGATGTGATCGGGCGGAGCGGCATGGAGTTGGGAAGGAAGGGCGCGCGTTGAGGTGGAAGAGATGGGCGGGGCCAGCGCGGCCGAATCGGCGGGGGAAACCGCCGGTGATGGAATCTCGAAGGGTGCGCTTGACACTGGGCGTTGCGCATCGGGCGTGGGCCGGGGTGTCCTGGCCGGGAGCAATGGCAGGGCAATCGGGGCGGCGCAGAGGAAGGCGACGAGCAGTTTCAAGTATGCCAACCGCCAGAGCCATGACTTGGCGCGGGCTGGAAGGTGATGGAAAGCGCGGCAGACGGCCCAAACCAGGAGCAGGGCCAGACCGCCCTGCCAACACGCGCGCCAGATTGCGGCCAGCCACGAGGCGGCGAAAGGGTTGAAATTCAAAATCCAGGTGTTCATGGCTGCTCCTTGGGTTTTTCACGGTCCATTTCCTTCACCAGCGTTCGCAGTTCGGCCAGTTCCGCGGCGCTCAGTTTGCCTTCCTGCATGAGGTAGGCGACGAACGGCGAGACCGAACCGCCGAGAGTCCGGTTGACAAATTCGCGCACGAGCGAGCGCAGCAATTCCGCCCTGGGCACGCTCGGGGAATAGTGGAAAATCCCGTTGGCTTTGCGCCGTTTCAGGTAGCCCTTTTCCCGCAAACGCTCCATGACGTTCAGCGCGGTCGTCCGCACCTGCCCTTTGGCGGCGGATACGTGGTCGGCGACCTCGCGGACGCTGACGGGGTGATGGTCGGCGACGTAGCGGAGAATCTCCATTTCGGCGCGCCCGATGTTGGGCTGGCTCTTTGCGGTTGCTCTCATAATCTGACGATAACTGTCGTCACGATAGCCCAGACGATAAATGTCGTCAAGCCCCTTTTTGAAAATAATTTTCAGGGCGTGGCGTTATTCTGGATGGTAGGGCGAGACTCCGTCGAGCCGTGACTTCTTCCAAAGAAATCGATTTTCGGCTCGACGGAGTCTCGCCCTACCATCCACAACCCTGTTCAGCGGTAGCGGTAGAGGGTGAAGCGCAGGATGCCCTTGAAACTGGGGCCGAACAGCGCGGGCTGGTCCGCCGCTTCATGGAGGCGCGGCAGCACCAGGGCCGGCGTGCTCGTGTCGTCGCCGGCCAGCCGGCGTCCGGGAACCCAGCGGCCATCCACAAAAACGCCCTCTTCGACGGTGGCCAGCCCGGCCTGCGGGGGTCCCGGGGTGGTGGGAGTAAAAATGGCGCTCACTCCGTTTCCCGCCGCGTAAAACTCGTCAGGCCCCGCCGCGATGAAAATGGCCGCGGCGTTGGGAAAGGGCGGCTGCGGTTGCGGCGAGCCGGGCAAAGCCCTGGGCTTCAGGAACGAACATGCCAGCGAATAATTCCCCACCTGCACTTTCTTCGGCGCATCGTTGGCGGCCAGCAGCACGGCGGACATGGTTCCGTTGCCCTGATGCTCCGAAATCAGCGGTGCCAATTGTCGGATCACGTCGTAGGCGCTGGTCAGTTCAATGTCGGGAACCGCCGGCCTTTCGATCCCCATGGGCGAAAAGCCAATCGCATCGTGGCGTCCAAAGGCGTAGAGCACGCGGGTTGCCAGATTGTTCGGCGGGAATCCGCGCGTCTCCGGTATGAACAGCGGATTGCCGGAGCGGGTGTACTCGGCGCACATCCCCGCGTATTCGCTGTCGTAAATATCGGGCGAGAGCATGTCAATTTTTGGCGCGCCCGCCCGCCACATGTCTATCACGCTGGGTTTGGGGGCGCCGTTGGCGCGCGCGTTTCCCTTCGGAAATCCTTCACCCCATGTGTTGACATACATCGGTATCGGATATTCGGCTTTGCCCGCCTCGGCCACCCGGCCTACATAGCTCGCATAGTGCCAGGCGATGAATATCTCGTCCGCCCCGCCGCCTTTGCCGAACACCTCGTCCCAAGTCCCGGATGCCTTGGAACCGGCCGCCTCCCAGACCTGTCGAAGCTCCGGCGTGAGCGTGTCCTTGTGACTCTGAAGGTAGTCCATCAACTCCCTGGGCGCCTGACCCTCGCGAGCCGCGGTGGCCAACGGCGAGTGGTCGAGGCCGTTGATTTCGTTCTCCACCTGGATCATGATAACCGTGTGCTGTTGGCCGTCCACTTTCTTGACGTGTCCCATCAGTGCGGCAAAGGCGCGGGCATCGGCGTCCCGGTTCGCGTCACCGAAGGAGCTGAGTTGTTCGATGCTCGTGCCCGCCGTGGCCTGGGCGCGCGGGAACCGCTCGTAAGCCCCCTTCACCCAGTCCGGCGGGTAGGAGGACATGCCGTTTTTCCAGCTTCCAAACCACAAGAGCACCAGGCGCATGTTGTGACTCCGCGCTCCCTGGATTACTCCGTCCAGCACGCTGAAATCGAACTTCCCCTCCTCCGGTTCGACTTGAGCCCACGGCACGGCGGCCAGGGCGCAATTGAGATGCGTCTCGACGAGCTTGGGCCATGCGTGATCCATGTACTCCAGGCTGGTGGCGGTGTTGTTGCCCAATTCTCCCGCCAGCGCCAGGAACGGCTTGCCGTCCACGATCAGTTGCGTGGCCGACCCATGCTTGCGCAAGTGGGGGATGTCCAAAGGCGGTGCGGTTGAATGTTCGAAAAGGTCGGTGGAGTCCGGGCCGCTTGGCGCCGGAGCCGCCGCGATGGCAAGCGAGCAAACAAAGGTGCAACAAAACAAAATGCAAAGTTTCATGATGATCATCTATTGGATATGGGAGGAAACGCCTTGTGCCATGCGTCCCATGCGTCCCATGCGTCCCATCTTTCCCATTATTCCCATTCTTCCCATGCTGCATCCAGCACCGCCAACAATTGCAGAATTGCTGTAGCGGCGGACTACGACCGCCGCCAAGCAAGTCCGTTAAAGAGCGGCGGTCATAGACCGCCGCTACAATTTTGCGCTTATCGGTAGTGGTACACCGTCACGCGCAGGATGCCCATGCTCCGCAAGTACAGATAATCCCCCTGCTCGGTGTCATCCCCCGCCAGCCAGCGGCCCGGAACCCAGCGGCCTTTGACAAACGAGCCTTCTTCCACAGTGCCCATTCCGGCGAGCGGAGCGCCGGGTGTGTTGGAAGCAAAGGTGATCGTCAAACCGTTGCCCAGGATGAAATACTCGTCAGGCCCATTGGCGATGAACAGGGCCGCCAGGGGCGTGGCGGTCGCCGCGGCCGGCGTTGCCGCGGCTGGCGCTGCCGCAGTCGCGCCCCGAGCCGGCGCGGTCCCACGCCCAGACGGCGCGGCTGGCGCTGCCGCAGACGCACCCCGAGCCCTGGTGGGCGCGACCGTCAGCGTGTAGTTTCCCACCGAAATCTTTTGAGCCGGGTCGCTCGGGTTCATCATGACGGCGGACATCGTTCCGTTGCCCTGGTGTTCGAGAATCGTGGGCGCGAGTTGAGAGAGGAGACCATAGACGGGCACGAGAGGATCACTGCTCGACATTCTGTCAATGCCAAACGGCGAGAAGCAGATGGCGTCGTAGCGTCCGAAGGCAAAGAGCGCCTTGGCTGCGCCGGCCGCGCCGCCGCCTGTTTCGGGTATCAGCAGCGGATTGCCCGATTGGGTGTACTTGGCGCAAAACGTCGCGAAGTCGCCGCCGTAAATGTCGGGCGAGATGACGTCAATTGCCGGACCGCCGGCTCTCCAGATGTCCATCACAAGGTCCCACGGGCGGCCGTGGCTGGGAGTGAATTCAGGGACCCTTCCGGGCGAGTACAGCGCGGCGTTGGCGTACATCGGGATGTTGTATTCGGCCTTGCCCGCCTCGGCCACCCGGCCCATGTAGCGCGCATAATTCCAGGCCATAAAGATGCCATCCTTGCCGTCGCCCTTGCCGAACACCTCTTCCCAGGTGCCGGTCGTCTTGAAGCCGTTGGCGGCCCACACTTGTCGAAACTCCGGGATCAAGGTGTCCTTGTGCAGCACCAGGTAATCCATCAACTCCTTCGGAACCTGCCCCGCAAGGGCAGTTTGGGCCGCGCGCGAGTGGTCGCAGATCACCGTGTGCATGCCCACTTCGTTCTCGACCTGGATCATGATGACGGTGTGCTTGGTGCCATCCACTTGCTTGACATGCCGCATCAGGGCCGCGAAGGCCTTGGCATCCGCATCCCGGTTCGACTCGCTCAGGGTGCTCAACTCTTCGATGGATTTATACCCTTCGAACTGGGCGCGCGGAAACCGCTCGTAGTCCCGCTTCACCCAGTCCGGCGCGTAGCTGGAAAGGCTGTTCTTCCAGCTTCCGAACCAGAGCAGCGCCAGGCGCAGGTTGTGATCCCGTGCTCCTTTGATCACGCCGTCCAGCGCCTGGAAGTCGAACTTGCCTTCCTGCGGCTCGATCTGGTCCCACGAAACGCCGACCAGGACGGTGTTGAAGTTGGCCTGGACGAGGTTGGTCCATACCGTCTTCATGTAATCGAGGCTGGTGGCGCTGTTGTTGTGCAATTCACCCGCCAGCACCAGGAACGGCTTGCCATCCACGATCAGTTGGGTGGCCGTCCCGTGCTTTTGCAAGTGGGGGATGCCCGAATCGGCGGCCGTTGAGGCCGCGCCATTGGTTGCCCCTCCCGCGACAAGGGCGAGAGAGCACACGAGTGTGGAACATAACAATATGCGGAGTTTCATAATTTTCACCTTTCTAGATTAAGTTTAAGTTTAAGATCAGGATTACGACCGGGGAAATAAAAAATCTCATTGGTAGCGGTACAGGGTGACGCGCTGGATGGCCTCCTTGTCTGTGCGTTGTTGCCAAAGGGGCACGACGCTCCCCAGCGGCCAGCGCAGTTGCACACAATCGCCCTCGATTGTGTCGTCCCCGGCCAGCTTGCGCCAGGGCGTCCAGCGGCCGTTGACAAAAGTGCCCTCTTCCACGGTGGCCAGTCCGGCCAGCGGCGGCCCGGCTGTGCTCGGAGTAAAAGTGACGCTGACGCCGTAGCCAGTCACGTAGTATTCGTCCGGCCCCGCGGCAATGAAAATGGCGCCCGCGCGGCGCGGGGGTTCCGAGGCCGCCGCCCCAGGCCCGACCACTCTTCGCGGCCCCGAATAGCTGGCCTCCAGAGTGTAATCCCCCACCCGGACCTTCTGCGGCGGGTCGTTCGGGTTCAGCAGGACGGCGGACATGGCGCCTTTGCCCTGGTGTTCCACAATCAGCGGCGTCAACTGCGCAAGCAACCCGTAACTGTCGCTCAGATCGGTGTCGGGCGTAGTCAACCTGTCCACCCCGCCGCTCATGCGCGAGTAACAGATCGCATTGTGGCGTCCGAAGGCGTAGAGCGCCCGGACCGCGCCTTCCGCCCCCGGCGACTCCTCCGGTATAAACAGCGGGTTGCCGGATTGCGTGTACTCCGCGCACATCGTCACGAAGTCGGTGGAATTGTCAGGCCCGAACATGTCAATTTTCGGCGCGCCGGCTCTCCAGACATCCATCAGTTCCGGCATCGGCGCGCCGCTGGCCTGCACGGGGCGGTTTGGCTTGGCAAATCCGAACGTCCATGCGTTCATGTAAAACGGCAGCGGGTATTCGGCTTTGCCCGCCTCGGCCACCCGGCCGACGTAGCGCGCAAAGTGCCAGCCCATGAAGATTTCATCTGTCGGCGTGCCCCGTCCGAACACCTCTTCCCAAGTCCCGGAAGTCTTGAAGCCGGCCGCCTCCCACACCTTGCGAAAATCCGGGATCAAGGTGTCCTTGTGCTGCTGAAGGTACTCCATCAACTCCCGCGGCACCGGCCCCGCGTAAGCCTGATTGGCCGCGGGCGAGCGGTCGCGCGAATCCCGCGGCATCCCCACTTCGTTCTCGACCTGGATCGCGATCACCGTGTGCTGCCGGCCGTCTATTTCCTTGACGTGCCGCATCAGGGCCGCGAACGCGCGCGCATCCGCCTCCCGGTTTGCCTCGCTGAAGGGACTGAGCAGTTCGATGCTCTTGCCCCCGGCGACCTGTCCGCGCGGGAACCGCTCGTAATTCTTCTTCAGCCAGTCGGGCGGGTAGCTGGACGACCCGTTCTTATAGGAGGCGAACCACAGCAGCACCAGATGCAGGTTGTGACTCCGCGCATCCCGGATGATGCCGTCCTGCACGCTGAAGTCGAACTTCCCCTCCTGCGGTTCGACTTGCGCCCAGGAAACGCCCGCCAGGACGGTGTTGAGTTTGGCGGCGACGAGCTTGGCCCAAATCGGCTTCATGTATTCGCGGCTGGTGGCGCCGTTGTTGCTCAATTCCCCCGCCAGCGCCAGATACGGCTTGCCGTCCACAATCAGTTGCGTGGCCGTCCCCTGCTGGCGCAAGTGGGGGATGCCCGAATCGGCGGCGGTGGAGGCCGCGCCGCCTTGCGCCGGACCCGCCGCGAGTGCAAGCGAGCATACGAGAGTGGAACAAAACAAAATGCGAATTTTCATAATGATCATCTACTGGATATTGGACAAAACCGCTTGTGTCATTCTTCCCATCCTCTCTCATTTATACCTATACAATTTCACATGCTGAATCGTCGGGCCGTCGTGCGGAAAACGGAGTCCGCTGCCCGACTGGTTCGCCGCCGCGGCCTTCGCCTGATCATACTCCAGCACGCAATCGTCCCCGCCCAACAGCCGCGTCACGACCCATTTGCCCTTCTCAAACCGGCCCGCTTCCACCCGCGCCAACCCGGCAATGGGCGCTCCCGGGGTCGTGGGAAGAAAGGTAACCTGAACATCATTGCCCGCCACGTAAAACTCATCCTGGCCCGAAGCGATCACGATGGCATAGCCAATATCGGGAATGACATCCGGCGCGCGGCGATTGCGCGTCAGATTCACGTTCACCTTAAAGCCGCCCAAATTCAGGTCGGTCATTTGGTTGCTCCGGTTCAGCCACGCCGCGCCAACGGCGTCCGCCACCGTCTCGCGGTCCAGGAGCAGCGGGCTGATTTGGCCAAGCACCTTGTAGGCCTTGGGGAAAGGCAGTGTCGTAATGTCGGCGGGCAAATCAGCCGCGGCGCCGGTTCCCGGCCGGAGGGCGACCATTCGCGCGGCCTGATCAATCCCCATCGCCGAATAGCCGATGGCCTTGCACTGCCCGATGGCGTAGAACGCGTTGGCCGCGCCGCCCGCGTTCGCGGACGACTCGGGCACGAACAGCGTGTTGCCGCTGCGGCTGTAGCGGGCGGCCAGCACATCAAATTCGGGCAGATAGATGTCCGGCGCCAGCAAGTCAAGCTGCGGCGCGCCCGCCCGCCAGATGTCGTGGACATGATCCTGCGGCCCGCCGCTCGGATAATCGCCCGGCCCCTTGTCTTCCGGCTGCACGATCCAGGCGTTGACATACATCACCACGGGATACTCCGCCTTGCCCGCCGCCGCCACCTTGTTGACATAAGTCGAATAGTTCCACGCCATGAAAACCTCGTCCGCCTTGCCGGGGCCAACGCCGAAAACCTGTTCCCAGGTTCCGTAAGTCTTGGAGCCGACCGCGACCCACACTTTGAGGGTTTCCGGCAGCAGCGAATCCTTGTGCGCCTGCAACCAGCCGGTCAATTCCGCCGGGACCGGCTTGGCGAAAAGCTCGTCCGCCGCCGCCGAGTGGTCGCGCGAGCCGCCGATCAGGCCCACTTCATTCTCAATTTGCACCATGATCGTCGTGTGGGTGGACAAATCCATTTCCTTGTTGTGCCGCATAAAGGCCGCGAATGCCTTCGCATCGGCGGTCCAGTTGGCCTCGCTCACCGTGGACAGGACCTCCACCGTCTTGCGCCCGGCGAGTTGGGCGCGCGGGAACCGGTCCTGATTCGACTTGACCCACGCCGGGGCGAAACTGGTGAGGCCGTTCTTCCAACTCCCGAACCAGAGCCAGGCGATGCGCATGTTATTCGCGCGGGCGTCGTGGATGGCGTTGTCAACAAAAGTGAAATCGAACTTGCCCTCCGCCGGCTCGATCCAGTCCCAGGCAATCGGGACCAGCACCGTATTCAGCCCCTCCTTCGCCAATTGCGGCCAGACCGCCTTCATGTATTCAGGGCTGGAAGCGGCGGTATTATTCAATTCGCCGGCCAGAGCCAAATACGGTTTGCCGTCCACCACCAACTCCGTTGCGGCCCCCCGCTTCTCCAAGTGCGCCACGCGCGAATCGGGGGCTGCCGGCCTGCTTTGGCAATGCGCTGTAGTCACAGCCAGCGCGCAAATCACCGTCGCGCTGCAAAGTGTTCGTAGTCTCATAGTTTTGGTGCTTTACAAGATGTTGCCCATCCCGCCCCCCCGCCGCAAGGATTTTCCAGCCGGAATGTGGCAATCAGGCGCGCGGAAAAATTCTTCACCCTCCCCGACAAAAGGCGTGACAAATTTCTTGCAGTGCGATGTGGACGAATCGTTCGTTCCCGCGAGGATTTTCTCCGGGATGGCACGGGGATATTAAACGCAAAGGCGCAAAGGCTTGGCGCGGCTGACGCCGCAACCAAAAGAAGACCACCACGGATTTCACGGATTTCACGGATGAGGCGCCGGGCTGGTTCACGGTTCAAGTTTCCATGCTGGAGGAGGCCCATGTGAGA
>Ga0182027_10002086_pt1 | contig 32610 bp, 32 predicted proteins | sample 712E1DmetaG_FD_121300 | JGI IMG/M metagenome (GOLD analysis project Ga0182027, IMG submission 121300) | Permafrost microbial communities from Stordalen Mire, Sweden - 712E1D metaG (Illumina Assembly) | ecosystem: Environmental > Terrestrial > Soil > Wetlands > Permafrost | place: Sweden...
AAAATTGAGGCTGAAAGTAGGGCAATTTTTTGATTAAATATTTTTTTGACAAGGAGGAAATAAATTACTGGAGTTAAAACATTAATAAATAATAGAGCATAAATACCAGCGACCGGATCACCCTGGGTCAACAAATAAAAAGGCAATAAAAAATAATAATGGTAGGGACCAATAAAGAATCCATTATCACTGGCAACTCTAGGCCCAATTAAAAGCGGCTTTCGTTGCTCGATAATGGAAAAAACTTTAGTAGAGTCATCAGCTTGATCCCATTCGAAGGTATAGCCTTTACTGAGCTTAAGTAAACAAATAATTAAGCTAAAAACAGCAATGACGATAATCAACAACTTACTGTTTCGTGCCACTGGGGTTATGAACTAATCTATATATTTTTATTCCGTTAATTTCAGTTTGCCAGTCAATTTTAGACCAACCAAAAGAAGCTACGCCCCAGTCTGGATTATTGATGGGCTGACAATCAATTTGAAAAGGTTCACAAACTACAAAAAGTTGGTCGGTGATTTGTTGGTGAGTATCAACAACTTTAGCGTTATCTTGGGCAAAGACATACAGATACGGAGCGGAATAATTCTGTTTGGCCAAAAGGGCGAAATTAAAATTCTGATCGGCGGACTTTTGGATGATTAAAGTGTCAATACGGGAAGTGGTGAGTAACTGATTGTTTGGCGCCCAACGAAAAGGATTTTGGAGAAAAGAAAAAATAGTTAAAGATAAAAATAAGGGGATGGCGAGAAATTTGGGTAGTTTGCTGATGAAATATGCCATCAACATAAAAAGAACCGGAAATAAAAAACCAAAATAATGATCGTAAATATGCTGTTTATAAAGACCAAGACCAACTAGGCCAATAAAATACCATAATAAACAATAAAGAAACTTTTCGGAGCGATTTTTAAATAATAGATAAATTAAGCCTAAAAATAGGATAATAGAGATAATGATGCCGAAGGTAATATTTTTACCCGCCAAAAGGCTGGTGTTAATTTGATTAAAAAGTTCGGGAATAACCGGTAAAGATTTATAGACTTTAAGATTAACGGTGGTTTCCCGTTGAGAAAAAAAGGCGATTAAAGCTTTAATATTTTGACCATGATGTTTAAGATCAAAAAGAATTTGAGGAACTAAAGATAGGATAAAAATTAAAATAGCTAAAAGAGTTTTTTTAATGTATTTTTGGGGAGAATTTTTTAACCAAATAATCAAAGCCAAAGGCAGTAAAAGAAGAGCTAAATAATGAGAATTAAGACACATGATAAAGGCTACAGAAGCCCACAGATAGCGTTTTTCGGTCATCAGATACACGAATAACAGAGCAAAAAAAGGCATGATATTAGGGTTCCAGGAAAAATCACCATATTTAATGGCCACCGGCGAGATAGCATATAAAAAAGCCGCAATATAGGCAGTTTTTGGATTAAACCATTTTTTAGAGACAAAATAGATTAAATAAGCAGTAGCCACAGAGAGTAAAGCAACAAAAACGGCCGGGCCGACAGGGTTAAAGTTGGCCAAAAGCAGGGCTGGAGCAATCAGATAATAATAAAAAGGGCCAAGGTACATATTACCAATACTAGTTTGAGGTCCGATAAAGAAAAGGTTACCGTTTTTTAAAAAATCACGGACAATAAGCATATCACGCCCTTGATCGCCCAAAAATTCCATGTAACCAGATATACGGTAAAGGCGGCAAAAAGATGCAATCAATAGAATGAGAACTAATAGCCAGTTTTTTAGAAAAAATTTTTTAATCACGGTGAAAATTGATTTTGTACCAGAGTTTTAACAGATCAGAAAAACTTTTCAAAATAACTTTTAATTGACGACCGGTGGCTTGACCTTGAGTACGAGGGTAATGGTGAACTCCAACTTCAGCAAATTTAAAACCACTTTTTTTAGCCTGAATCAAAAATTCACTGGTAATAAAGGCTCCCCTTTCCGCCTCTAGTTTAGGAATAGATTTAAGCACTTTTTGGTTGATTAATTTGAAAGCACAATCAATGTCGGTAACTTTTAAACCAAAAAGGACAAAGACGATTAATTCCCAAATTTTAGAAGTTAAAATTATTAGGGGTGAAACTTGACGAGAAAGATAGTAACCAATGACCATATCAGCCTTAGTTTCCCGTTGCTTTTGGATAAACTTGTTAATCTCGGAAAAGTCGAACTGGCCATCGGAATCAGTATAAGCAATCCAGGGGTATTTGGCATTATAAAGACCGCTTTTAACAGCGGCGCCATAACCACGGTTGGGATGATGAGTAATTATTCTTATATGAGAGTATTTTTCTTTTAATTTAAGAGCAACTTGAGCGGTTTTATCCTTTGAACCATCATCAACAATAATTACTTCCCATCTTTTGGCAATTTTTTCTAGAACTTTTACGGTGCTGGAAACAGTGTGGGTGATATTTTTTTCTTCGTTATAGCAAGGGAAAAAGACTGAGAGTTCGTCAATTAGATATTTTTTCATATGGAAAAGTATATCAGAAACTTGACTTTGACGATATTTCAGATATACTATCCTCTAATAATAAGTTATTACAATATCAAACAATGAAAAAAATAATTTTAGCTTTTTTATTAATGTTAGCGTTGGTTTTTCCTACGGGGGTATTAGCTGATGCGTATTCTCAGGGCGGGACTGATTACTCGGTGTCAATTGATAAAAAAATTAGACCTATAAACGATAGCAATTTTTACGATAATATTGGTAAGGATCAAAAAGTTTTTGTACCCGGTGATGTCATGGATTTCAATATTTTAGTGGAAAATACCGGCAAAGATATTCTTAATAATCTAATAGTTAAAGATTATTATCCGATAGTCAACCAAATTATTTTAGCGCCAGGAGAAATTAACAGAATCAACCGACAAGTGACTTGGACAATTGATACTTTAGGTGCCGGTGAAACCAGAAACTTCACTTTAAGAGCCAAGGTGGCTACTGTCGGAGCCTCAATGTCACAAACAAATGTGGCCACAGTTAGTAATAATAATGTTTATGATCGGGATACCGCCACTTTTTATGTCGGTGGTAAAAATAGCCCTAACACAGGTAGTAATGATCTCTTAATTGGATCAGTTATTGCCTTAACTTTGGCTTTATCAGCTTTGACTTTGAGAAAATTGGCCAGAGGTTATTAAACAAAATTTGAATTAGAAAATCCCCTATCGAAAGATGGGGGATTTTTATTTAGTAATCAACCTAAGACTCATAATCGACCCGGTGGAATAGCGACTGTTAAGATCCTGATCAGCTCCAAACCAAGGATCGTGAATTTTATAGTTACCGTCGGAACCACTGATGATCACAATAAAGTGCATTCCATAAATACTTTTCATATACATTTGGGCAATAACATAACGACCGGCACTTAATTCTTTATCAACAATACTAGCGCTGTAAGAAACTTGTTTGAAGGTATATCCGGGGGGTGGGTTAGGATTAACTGCATAAGCGGAGTTAAATGAGAAATTGCTGGGAATGGCGGCGTAGGCAGCCGGACTGATATCATAGCCTAATTTTTTGAAAGTCATAGCAATACTACTGATGTAGCAGCCGACAGCACCAATAGTGTCGGAGGAATAACCAATGGTTTGTTTGCACCAACGGGGATCACGCTGACTATAGAAATTTCCATCACTGCCACCACCAGGGACTGAATCTAAACAGCTATTACCGTAAGCCGAGGAAAAGTTTCTTAATTGACTTAACTGGGCTAAAACATCACTTAATTGTTTTTGAGTCGTCTGAAGAAGTTGATTTTTAATCGTATTTTGAGCAGTTAAATCATTTTGCTGGCTGGCTAAAGTTTTTTGAAGGCTTTCTAATTGAGTCTGTTTTTCGGCTTTAGCCTGTTTTTCCTGATCTAAACTGGTACGAGTGGTCTCTAAATTAACCAAAGTTTCTTGACTGTTTTTTTGAATTCGGGAAATATAGTTAAAGTTTTCCAAATAATCGTTTAAATTCCCGGAGAAAATGAGCATAAAAGCGGGAATTCTTTTCTGAAGTTTGTAATTTTCCGATATTTGTTGAATATACTGGGCAGTTAAATCATTAAGAGAAACATCTAATCCGCTAATTTTTACAGTTAAGTCGGCAATATCATTTTTGAGAGTATAAATTGAGGCAGTGGTGACCTTAATTTTTAGTTGAGTTTGGGCAATCTGAACACTGATTAATTTTATTTGATTGGAAAGGGTGGTACTGTTTTTTATTAATTCGTCCTGTAATTTTTGAAGATCTTCAACAGACATGCTGCTATAATCCTCGGCGATAATTTTACTGGAAAATAAGGTCAAAAAAATCAAAGATAAAAGAAAAAGGGCTCTTTTTACCATTTGATATAGCGTCTTGCCCCAAGCCAACCTGCCAAAAATGAAATCACCACACCCGCAAAAAGCTCCGCTAAAAAGAGAAAAAGTTCATAGTAACCCAACTTGGGAACAAAAATAATCGGTTGAAAAAAGGTGTTAATCATCTGACGAAAATTGTACATCAACAAAAAACTGGAAAGAAAGGCGGTCAAACTGCCTAAAAATCCGTAAATTACAGCTTCCAGGATAAAGGGTCGTTTAACATAAAACTTGGAGGCACCCAAGAGTCGAGAGATTTTTATTTCTTCCTTCCGATTATTAATTTTCATACCAATCAAAGTAAAAATCATAACGAAAGAAATTAGACTGGAAATAATAATTAAAGCCAGACCGGAACGACGGATTATTAAAGTCCAATTGAGAAGGGATTGAATGACGTCTTTTTGATAGATTATTTCGTCGACAATTTGATTTTTAGAGGAAAAATCCTGGGCAATTACCTCTAAAACCTTGGGGTTATTGGCAGAAACTTCAAAGGAGGCTGGTAAAACGGAAGCAGTGACTAATTCGGTTAAAAGCGGGTTATCTTTATTGGTTTCTTTATAAATGTTTAAGGCATTTTCTTTGGAAATGTAGCGAATTTCTTTAATATCCGGATAGGAGGCCAACTGTTTTTGAACGGATTCAACAGTGGCTTGATCAAGGCCATCTTTAAGAAAGATGGTAATTTCCGGTTTAGTTTCGAAATAGCCTAAAACAGCGCTAAGACCGCGATTGACCAGTAAAAATGAATTTAGAATAAAAAAGGCGGTAAATATGGTAATAAATGCGACTAAACTTTGAAATGGGGAACGACGGATATGATGAAGAGTGAGTTTAAATATTTTCATGTTCAAGTTGGTCTAATTTAATAACTTTTTTATTTAGTGAGTCAACAAAATCCATATTGTGGGTAGTCATCAGAATGGTGGTGTTAAACTTTTCATTAATTTCCTGAAAAATTTTAATTAAGTTCCAAGAATTGGCCGGATCAAGATTCCCGGTGGGTTCATCAGCCAAAATTATTTCCGGTTCAATACTGAGGGCCCGAGCCAAACAGGCACGTTGTAATTCACCGCCGGATAACTGCGACGGGAATAAAAAATGACGGTGTTGTAATTTAACTAATTTGACAACTTCGTTAATTCGGGGAGGAATTTTAGCGGCAGGGTAATTGGCAATGTCCAGAGCTAGAGCAATATTTTCTTCAATGGTCAGATCATTAATTAACTGAAAATCTTGAAAAACAACACCTATCTTACGGCGAATTTTGTCAATTTCGTTTTTATTTTTTAAGTGATTAACAGCTTTATCATCGATGAGAACATCACCGCTACTGGGTTTGATTTGATTAAGAATAAGCTTGATCAAGGTGGATTTCCCGGCACCGGAAGCACCGGTGACAAAGACAAAATCTCCCTGGGATATTTTTAAATTTAGGTCTTTAAAGACATTAATAGGACCATAGTTTTTAGTAACTTTGTCGAAAATAATTTCCATTTTAATTTACTCTAAAACCTTGACACTGCCAACATCCATCAACCAGGCAGCTTTGGGATCAGAATTAGTTTCACCTTTAACTTCAACTTTACGACCGACAAAAAGATCGAGATCGACAACAGAAGAAGTCATAGCGACTCGTTGGGAGATGCCACCGTCACGATTTAAAATGTGGGTACCTACCCCATTGATAGAGCCTTTTTCAACGGTACCGGTAGCTGAATCTTTAAAAACTGTGTCAGTATCACCATATATTTTACCAATTTGAATTTGATCAGCATTACTAATAGTGTCGGTACTGATGGTTTGAGGTTGACCAATAATTGGCTTGTTGGAAGAATTTTTGCCCATAGGAAGCAAACGGGAGAACCAAAAACCGACGGCGGTAGAAAAAAGCAATACAAAAATAATAACCGTAAATGAGATTTTGGAAACAGGACGGATAACTGGTGGAGAATTGGGACTGGGAACGGGATTGAGATTGAGATTTGGAATTTCCATAAAATCAGTATAGCAAAGATTTTAGGGAGAGAGTAATGATTGAGAAATATAAAGTTGAAGCGAGTGATAATCTTTGTCTTGGGGAATAAAAACCCATTGAGCATTGATAAAGCTTCGGGGATGATAAATTAAGTCAGTTTTAGAATCTTCACCAGCACTGACAGGATGACGAACTATTTGAATATTTTTTAATTTTAGACCGTATTTTAGGGCATAATTAAAAACATCGGCATCAGTGAAATTGGTTTCTAAATTCCGCCAAAAGTTATACAAAGGAAAAATTAATTTGGGATTTTTAGGTAAACTCGTTTCCAATTTATCAATTAGAGCATTAATTAGTTGTTGCTGACGGGCAATTCGGCCAAGATCAGTGCCACCAGTGGCCGCACTTTCCGAACTTTTACGAGAACGGACAAATTCAGTGATATTACTACTATCTAAATGAACCCAACCAGTTTTAAATTCAATAGTAGTATAGATGGGAGCACCGGACTTGGGATTATCAATATAAGCTTGGTTTGGATATTTTTCGTCTTTAAAACCCTGGTCTAGATAAAGATCAATACCACCCAAAATATCGGCCAATTGTTTGAGATTTTCAGTGGTTAAAATTAAAACCCGATCAACAGATTGCCCCGAGATTGAGGCATAATTTTGAGAAATATACGTGAATTTTTCCTGACTATTTTCTTTAGTTAAAGAAATAGGATAAATTTGGTTTATTTTGGTATTAAGGGAATAATCCCAAAGATCACGGGGCAAGGAAAAGAGGTGAATTTTATTTTGGGAAAAATTAAGCTGAGAAAAAATGATGGTATCAGTAGTCTCAGTTTTTTCCAAAAGATCATTACGGGGATCCAAACCTAAAATCATGAAATTCACTTTCTTGGGGGCTGAATTCTGAGAAAGGGTATATAAAATTAGCTTTGGAAAATAATCAAATGGCCGGGAAGTTTTTTGGGAAATATAATAAAAGGCTCCGCAAGCAGCTAAAGTAATTATTAAAATAGTGCCTAAAAGTATAGAAAAAAATATAATTAAAAATTTTTTCATAATTTTAGTTCAGCGGCAATAAAATTTTCTAAATCACCATCTAAAACTGCCGTAGTATCGGATGTTTCGTAACGGGTTCGTAGATCTTTAACCATTTTATAAGGATGGAGAACATAGGATCGGATTTGGTGACCCCAGCCGGCGATAACATTTTCGCCTTTGAGATCTTTTTTCTCTTGAGATAATTCCCCTTGTTTAATAGCCCAAAGCTTAGAAGTTAACATTTCCATAGCGATAAGACGATTTTGATCCTGGGAACGCTGACTTTGACAAGCAACAGTAATGCCAGTGGGTTTATGAACAATTCTGACGGCAGTGGAAACTTTGTTGACATTTTGACCACCATGACCACCGGCCCGATAGGCGGCAAATTCAATATCTTCAGGACGGATATTCACTTCGGTGGCATCCTGAATTACCGGAGAAACTTCAACTTTAGCAAAAGAAGTTTGGCGAAGTTGATCGGCATTAAAGGGAGAGAGTCTGACTAGTCGGTGAACACCGTCTTCACCTCGTAAATAACCGTAAGCATAGGGCATATTAATTTTAAAATAGACAGATTTGATGCCGGCTTCGTCGCCTGGAGTAATATCCAGTAATTCGTATTTCCAATTTTGACGATCAAAAAAACGCATATACATCCGTTGAAGTATCGAAGCCCAATCCATAGCTTCAGTTCCGCCCTGGCCGGAATGGATAGAAAAAAAAGCAAAGTTTTTGTCATATTTTCCGGAGAGAAAAGTTTTCATTTCTAAATTGTCAATATCTTTTTGAAGTTTTTGTAAACGTTTGGCCATCTCTTGAGAGAGTGATTCGTCAGGTTCGCTTAGAAGCATATCAGTAAATTCCTTTAGATCGGAAATTTCTTTGTCCAGCTCCTGAATATTATTAATGGTTTTTTCCAAATCAGAGAGCTCCTGCATAATTTGGGAGGCTTTTTGAGGATCGGTCCAAAGCAAGGGATCCTGAGAAGAAAGCCGAAGCGATTGACTGTCTAAAAGTAATTGAGAATAATTCAATTTCTTTTTAATTGAGTCTAGTTTTTCCTGTAATTCAGTTAAATTCATTTTTGACTATTATCGATACTTTTGAGAATGTTTTGATAAATTTGAGTGACAACTTGTTTTTTAATATCAATTATCTGCCGATTTAGGTAGTCAGTAGCTTGATTTTTATAATCATTAAAAGTGGCCGTGGCTTTAATTATAACAGGCTGAGAACTGACCCCCAAGATGTTTATATTTTGGGTATTTATATTGGTATTTAAGGAACTTTGATTACCTGATAAGTAATTGATGGAGAAATAGATAATTAAGGAAAAAAGTAGCCAGCGGAATAAGACCCCTAAACTAAAGTGAAATTCCTGATGTTTCGCCCTTTTGGACACAAATTAATTGTATCATTTAGTATTTAGCCAATCGATGATAGCAGTATCGCCATAAATACACTTATTATTTTGAGTATCGAAAGCCAGAGGAACACCAATACCCTTAGAAGTATCGATTTCGGGACACTTTTGAACCGTGGCTTCAAGCTGTTTTTGATTGTCTTGATTATCAAAAACTTCTTTGTAAGAAATTTTTATTTTAGAATCGAGATTTTTTTCTTTGATATATTCTTTGACCTTTTCACAATGAGGACAACCATTGCCCCAATACAGGATTAATTGAGCCTGAGAATCGGGAACTACAGGCGGATTTTTTTGGGAATTGAAGAAAAAATAGGCTCCCAAAGCAATCAAGATTAATATTAAAGGAATAAATTTTTTCATTTAGTTTTGGTGGTAATTTCAATAATTTTATCACCCTGCTGGATTTGATCCAAAACATCAAAACCGGAAATAACTTCACCAAAATTAACGTAATCACCGGTTAAATGTTGACAGCCATCGTCGGTAAAACAAATGAAAAATTGACTGTCGTTACTGATTTCTTTGGTGGCCGGAGTGCGAGCCAGACCCAAACTACCGCGTTTAAAAGGAATTTGGTTAAGTTCAGATTTTTGAGAACCGCCGCCAGTGCCGGTGCCGGTGGGATCGCCACCTTGAGCCATGAAACCGGCGATAACCCGGTGGAAAGTTAAACCATTATAAAAACCACTATTAACTTTTTTAAGAAAAGTGGCCACGGTATTAGGGGCTTGGTCTTTATAGAGTTTGATCACAATTTGACCGTTTTTAGTTTTTAAACCAACTACAGTGTCGGTGTTTTTAGTAGTTTTGGTGGAAGGAGTAATGGTAATAGGAGTTTGAGAAGTCATAGTAGGTGTGGGGGAAATGGTAACTGAAGATTTAAGCGAACAGGCCGATAAAAAAATAACTGAAAAAAGAAGAATTAATTTTTTCATATGATTATTTTAGCAAAACTAAGGCTCGAGGGGTACCGGAATTAATATCTTCTTTTTTAAGACTAGTTGGAAAATCGTGAATACTGTTAATCAAAGTAGTATAAGAATAGTGAAAATAGGCGCCAAACTGAGTACCAACATCGTGAACCGTAAATTGATTTTTAGTGTCATCATAGCCCAAAACTACTAAATTATGGTACCAGGGACCACCGCCTTTAAAGTGAGAATTTTCGGTAAATAAAATTTTGCCGTTGGCAGGAATAATGACCGGAATGTCTTGAGAGAGATAATTTTTAAAATCATCAACAGTGGGATTATCAATAATTACTGAATGATAACCCCATAATTTTGCCGATAATGTGGCCATTTGTAAAGTATTAATGTCGCTAGTCCAAGCCTGATTGGATTCAAAATTAAAGAGATTTTTTAGATTATTAATAATAGTGTTAGCATCTGGATTTTGTTTTTGATAATAGTAATGAACTGTTAAAAGAGCTGCTTCTTCACAGGCATCCTGCCAGGGTTCGTTCCAATTTTTCTCGGGTGCTTGCGGAATAAATGCGGTTTTGATTAAATGTATATTTGGTAGAGCATTTTTCTCAATAAGGGTGGGTGTGGGAATGATATTTTCAACGATATTTTGGTGGGTGGGAATCTGACGGTGATATTTATAAATAAAAACGGAAATTAGCGATAAAAGTAGAAATATCGATAAAATGCGGATATACTTAAACATAGTTAGTATTTTAGTGGTAAAATCGACGGATGCAAATCGCAAGTGATATTAAAAATGTGGCGGTGATTGCCCATGTGGATCATGGCAAAACGACTTTAGTGGATGCTCTGCTAAAACAAACTCATTCTTTTCGGGATAATCAGGACGAAATGACTATGGACCGGATTATGGACAGTAATGATTTGGAAAGAGAAAAAGGCATTACGATTTTGTCTAAAAATACTTCAGTTTTTTATAAAGGCGTAAAAATTAACATTATTGATACCCCGGGGCACGCGGATTTTGGCGGAGAAGTGGAAAGAGTCCTAAATATGGCTGATGGGGTGCTATTAATAGTTGATGCCGCCGAAGGCCCATTATCTCAAACTAAATTTGTGTTAAAAAGAGCCTTAGATTACGGATTGAGAGTGATTTTGGTGATTAATAAAATCGATCGCAAAGATGAAAGAGTCAAAGAAGTGGTGGCCGATACGGAAAATTTGTTTTTATCATTGGCTTCTGATCCGGAATTGTTAGATTTTCCCATAATTTATGCTGTGGGCCGTGACGGAAAAACATTTTATGAAATGCCTGAAGATTTCAATGTTAAAGGTGATACGACTCCCCTTTTTGAAACTATTTTGAAATATATCCCGAGTGCCAGAAGGGATGACACGAAACCTTTTCAAATGTTAGTGTCGTCATTTGAAAAAAATGAATATTTAGGCCGATTAGCTGTGGGAAGAATTCATCAAGGAAAAATAAAAAAAGGCAGTTTCGTGTCTTTAATCAGTCCGGATCAAAAAGGATTAGGTAATTTTAAAATTGAAAGAATGTACGTCAATGAAGGCATTAATAAAGTAGAGGCTGATGAGGTTTTGAGCGGAGAAATTGTTTATTTGGCAGGTGTTCCCCAAATCGAAATCGGTCAAACTATTACCGATATTAACTTTCAAGTGGCTTTACCAACAATTGAGGTGGCCCAGCCAACTTTAAAGGCCAGTTTTGGTCCAAATACTTCAATTTATGCCAAAGGAGAATCTAGATTTTTAACTAGCCGAGAATTAAAAGAAAGGTTATTAGAAGAAAAAGAAACAAATTTAGGTCTTAATGTAAATGATGACCCCAGTGACAGTATTCGAATGATTGTCTCGGGACGAGGAGAAATGCATTTAGCGGTATTAATCGAAAAACTACGCCGGGAAGGTTACGCTATGGAAGTGGGTAAACCAGAAGTAATTTTGAAACAAATTGAAGGAAAATGGTATGAACCATTTTCCGAACTAACAGTTTTGACTCCGGAAGATTATGTGGGAACAATTACAGCGGAATTAGGCAAAAGAAAGGCCAAAATGATTGATATGACCACTGACGATAAAAGCGGTATTAAAATGATGTATAAAATTTCGGAAAGAAATGCTTTAGGTTTACGTAGTTCATTAATGAGCGAAACCCGGGGACAAGTGTCAATTAGCTTTTTATCTTTGGGTTATGAGCCAAAAGAAGAAGAAAATTATAAAACCAGAAATGGGGTGATGATTGCTTCGGAGAGCGGCAAGGCTTTATCATTTGGTATAGATTTAGCCCAAAAACGGGGAATAACTTTTGTGGAACCAACAGATCCAATTTACGAAGGTCAGATTGTCGGTTTTAGACCAGTAACCGGGGATTTGGAAATTAATATCTGTAAAGGTAAACAGTTAACCAATATGCGATCAGCGGGAAACGATGATGCCATAATTTTGGCGCCGGCGGTGAAGTACAGTATTGAAGAAGCATTGGATTTTATTGAAAACGACGAATTAATCGATATTACGCCTAAATCAATTCGATTGAGAAAGAAATTTTTGACTAAAGTTGACCGGGTGAGGGCGCAGCGATCTGGCCACTGAAAAATTATTTTTTTATTTTATCGGCAATAATTTTTAAGTCTTCATTTGAGAGTTTTAGGCGACGGTTATTATAAATGCCCACTAAGTTATCTTTTGGATATCTGGGAATAATATGGATATGGGCGTGAGGAACTAATTTGCCCATAGTAATATAGCTAATATAGACAGGATTAAGATTTTTCTGAAGAATTTGAGTAACTTGTTTCGTAAATTCCCAATATTCCCCAAAGTTAGGCAAATCGTAAATCCAACGATAATGAATTTTGGGTATAACTAAAGTATGGCCCTCAGTAAAAGGCTCAATATCCAAAAAGGCTAAAAACTTATCATTTTCTAAAATTTTATGACAAGGAATCTCGCCACGAATTATTTTACAAAAAACACAATCATCCATAAAAATATATTAACACTTAGGCTTTGCCGAGTTGAGGGCAAACTTTGGCGATTTCAGCGACAATCATCTGAATGGCTGTGGGCAGATCTGTTCGAATAGTGATGCCGGCGGCAACAACATGACCGCCACCGCCTAAATTTCGAGCTACTTGAGAAACATCAAATTCGGGGGCGTGAGAACGCATGGAAACTTCACATTTATTTGGCTCGGTTTCCACTAAACAAATACTGATCTGCCAATCGGCGCAGGTTCTTAAGAATTCGGAAATGGAATTTTTACTGGCTTGAGCCGGGGTTAAATTGTTTTTTTCCAAATCGTTTAGAGAAATACCAGATATAGCGACTTGGTTGTTAAAAAAAGTTTGAATATTTTCCAAAGCGACCCGAGTGTAAGTAAATTCTTCGGGCTGGCGATGATAATTGTAGATACTGACATATTTATACAAATTTTTGATTTTTTTAACCAAATGACCGCATTTAATAAAAACTTCGGAAGTAACGTTGGAATTAACAAAGGCACCGGTATCAAAAAATATACCGAAATATAGGCAAATAGCAATGTCTTGAGTAATAGTGACATGCCATTTTTCAAAAAGGTCATAAATTATTTCGCAGGCGGCTGCATATTTAGGGGAAGCAATTTTAAGTGGAGATACCAAAGTATTATGAGAATGATGATCAAGAATGATAAATTTTATTTTCTTGAGAAGTGGAGAAACATCAAGTAGTTTAGAAATTTGTTCTTTACTCGAAGAATCCATAGAAATAAAAAGATCATAGTCAGAAATATTTATTTCAGTAATATTTTTTTTGGTGATAGAGTCATACTCCGGAAAAACCGTAGCTTGGGTTTTTAATTCGGAATCGCCTTTGATTAGAGTGGGATTTTTGCCGATTGATTTAAGCCATAAATACATGGCTAAATTGGCACCCAGACTGTCGGGATCCGGACCGGGGTGCAAAGTTAACAGGATATTGTGGGATTTTTGAATAGCAGATTTAATTTCTGCCGAAAGTTTAGAAAAATTTTTCATCTGATCTATTTTAACAGTAAAAAGGATAAATTTGTTCTTAGAAACCCCGAAGTTTCATGGTTTTATTCACAACTTCTTGAAAATTATCGATAGTTTCAACTCCGATGGGACTAGTAGAATGTTCAATTACTATACTTTGCTCTTCCATTATGTCTGTTATTGCTGGACAATAATAACCGTAGGCAAATAATTCAATCGGTAAAGCGTGACAGCCCGATCCACGTCCATTATCTCTAGCAACAAACTCAGAACCGTTAAATAACGAAGGATGGACATCACATAAATTTTCAGTCGTAAGATGGACACATGTTTTAGGGCAACAATTGGCACATCCTGGTTTACATGAAATAGTATGCCACCATTCTTGTGAAAATTCTTTCATAATTAACGTATTTTACCCTAATTTCAGATAATTTGTTAATACCAGGAAATATCAGAATTTGCTCCGGTGGCGATTTTTTCATAAGTTGTTTGAGGATTATTTAGATCGAAAATAACAATGTTAGCGTCGGAATTGGAAGCATTATCATGTACCCAAACAATTACCCAGTCTTTATATTTAGTATTTTTTACAAACTGAAAATAATAAGTATCGGTATAATCCGGAATTAATTGTTTAATAATTTTTTTTATTTGTAAACTTTCAGTAGTTCCCGGATCAGCAGTCAAACGCGATTCGCCTGTTTTTAGGTCATAACAGTAGTTAGTAATGATAGCTTTATTATTATCTTCCCAATCACTTTGGTTACTAACACTCCGACTTGAATAGTAAAGACAAGAGCTATCAATGGTATTACCAATTTCATAATCAGTTAAACTATCTGCTTTTTTAATAATTTCTTCGTTGCCAGTGATAACGTTAACTTTAACTAGACTGAAACCAGATCCATTTTCCCAAGGACGTTCTGGGTCTACTTTTGTTTCTTGGGATATATATAAGTTTTGATTATCAAACCAAAGATATGAACCAGAACCCATAAGACTAATTTCTTTTCCAGTAGATGAGTCATAGACTGTCAAGACACCTTCAGGACTAGTACCAGCATCAACCAATAAATAGGCTCCATCGGGTGACCAGGAAAGACCCCGATTGATTCCATATTCACTTTTAATTGTTGTTTCGTTATTAGTTTCAAGGTTTCGGATATGAACATCGTTAATTTCAGTAGAACCAGCTTCACCGGAGTCTATTATATAAGCAATTTTTTGGTTATCTGGAGAAAAGGCATAAGCTTCAACTCTATTTAAGAAAATAGAAGGAGAAGAATCTAGGGGTGATTGTTTATATAAAACGTTATCTTTAACATAGTAAATTGCCGATTTATTGACATCTTCAGCTGAAACTACGGCATTTGTTGGGGATACTTCGATTTGATTATTTGCACTTTGATTATTTTCTGGTAATTTTTTAATTTCAGTTTTTAATTTTAAAATATATAAAACACTAATTACTAAGGCTGATAATAAAACTAAAAAAATTATGACAATAACGATATTAAAAGATTTGGGCTTATTTGTGGGAGGAGTCGGATTGTTTGATAAAGAAGTATCAATTAGATTATTGGTTTGATTATTTACATCCATAAATCATTTTAACCTAATTCCGGATAATGACAATGTTTCCACTTTTTACCGGAACCACACCAACAGGGATCATTACGACTGATGGTGTTTTTATTGACGATGGGTTCATGGGAAGGAAGTTCTAATTTTTCTATCTTATCCAAATCTTTAGGAGAATCGCCAGCTTGGTCGGGAGTCATAATTTCACCGCGAGTTTCGGTGGCAGAGGGCGGAACAATAGTTTGAGGAGTAGCGGCTACTGGTTCGAGACGGAAAAGCATGCGGGCTAAATTGGATTCATAACGGCGAAGTAAGGCTTTAAACATTTCATAACCTTCTTTGCGATATTCAATCAAGGGATCTTTTTGGGCATAACCCCGAAGACGAACCCCATCACGTAAGTCATCAAGAGCGGTTAAATGGTCAACCCACAGCGGATCAAGAGTCTGAATCACGGCGTAGGTTAAGATATTATTGGCTAGATCTTTGCCAAAATAATCAACTCTTTGCTGCCATTGTTTTTCAATGAGAGAGTAAAGAGTTTCGACTGGATCGTGGGATTTTTGGAGCTCTTTTTGAAGTTGAAGCCGGTCGCGGCTGGGCATCGGCAGAATCTCGGAAAACTCGAGAGATAATTTATCGGCGTCAACGGTATTATCTTCAAAATTTTGATTTTCAGCCACTAGATGTTCAATTTCAGAATGGAGATATTTAAAAATATTAATTCGATTTTCTTCAGGATTATTTTTGGAATTAATTAAAGTGTCATCACGGAGTTTATAAATAATTTGGCGTTGTTTATTAATAACATCATCGTATTCCACCAAGGATTTACGAATATCAAAATTGTAGCCTTCGACTTTGACTTGAATCTGTTCTAAAACCCGGGAAACCAAAGGATGAGTTAATGGGGTATCTTCAGGCATATTAAAACGGGTCATTAGTCCGGAAATTTTATCACCACCAAAAATGCGCATTAAATCATCGTCTAAAGCCACATAAAATTGGGAAAAACCAGGATCACCCTGGCGACCCGAGCGACCACGAAGCTGATTATCAATGCGGCGGGATTCGTGGCGTTCGGTACCAATAACGTAAAGACCGCCAAAACCGACGACATCATCATGCTGTTTTTGCCATACTTTAGGTTCAAATTTGTCACGAGGGCCACCCAAAATAATATCCACACCCCGACCGGCCATGTTGGTAGCGACGGTGACTGCCCCTTTCATACCAGCTTTGGCAATAATTTCTGCCTCGGAACGGTGATTTTTAGCGTTTAACATTTGAAAAGGAATTCCTTTTTTATGAAGCATCGAGGAAATAATTTCGTTCTTGGCAATACTGGTAGTGCCAATTAAAACCGGCTGACCTTTAGTGTGAAGTTCTTCAACTTTAGCGGCAATAGCGGCATATTTGGCTCTTTGTGTTTTAAAAATCAAATCATTGTCATCAGTTCTACAGAGAGCTTTGTTGGTGGGAATGGTAATGACGTCGAGGTTGTAAATTTTTTTGAATTCTTCAGCTTCGGTGGCGGCAGTACCGGTCATACCGGCCAATTTGTCGTAAAGACGGAAATAATTTTGAAAAGTAATGGTAGCCCAAGTTTGAGATTCCTGTTGAACTTTAACGTTTTCTTTGGCTTCCACGGCTTGGTGAAGACCATCGGACCAGCGGCGGCCTTGCATTAAACGGCCGGTAAATTCATCGACAATAATAATTTCGCCGTCTTTGATAACATAATCTTTATCTTTATGAAAAAGCGCCTGAGCTTTAATAGCGTTTTCAATATAATGAATAGTTTCAAAAGATTCTTCGTATAAATTACCGACTTTAAGGATATTTTCTACTTTACGGATACCGAATTCGGAAAGGGTGGCGCTGCGGGATTTTTCATCAATGACGTAATCAGTGGGCTGTAAAGATTGGGCTATTTGAGCAAACTGATAATATTTTTCGACCGGGGAATTATTGGGGGAAGAAATAATTAAAGGGGTACGGGCTTCATCAATTAAAACAAAGTCAACTTCATCAACCACCGCAAAATTATGAATTTGACGTTGGACTTTTTGGGTAAAATCGGAAACCATGTGATCACGGAGGTAGTCGAAACCAAATTCATTGTTAGTGCCATAGGTAATATCAGCCTGATAAGCTTCCTGGCGGGTAACCGGACGTAAATGAGCTAAACGGTCATCAATTTTTTCGTTAGGATCAGTATATTTTGGATCTAAAATAAAAGATTCTTCATGAACGATGGCGGAAGTGCTTAAACCAAGAAAAGTGAGAGCCTGAGGATACCAACCGGCGCCGACCCGAGTCAAATAATCATTTGGAGTAACCACATGGACTCCATTGCCCGTCAGAGCATTTAAATAGGCAGGAAAGAGCACTGAGTGGGTTTTCCCCTCACCAGTGCGCTGCTCGGCAATAGCACCCTGATGCAGGGCAATAGCGGCCATAAGCTGAACATCGTAGGCTCGTTCGCCGATAGTGCGAAAAATAGCTTCCCGAACCACGGCATAAGTTTCGGGTAAAAGATCATCTAATTTGGCGCCTTTTTTAATTTTATCCTTAAATTCGGTAGTTTTTTCTGCTAATTTTTTATCGGAAAGTTTTTTTATTTCGGGTTCAAAAGCATTGATTTTAGCCACTAAAGGTTTATAGACCTTAAGATGGCGCTGATTATCATCGACTAAATTTTGAAGAAATTGAAACATCAGTCTATTTTACTATGAATATAATTTTTTAAGAGTGATTGGAATTTAAAAAGCAAACCCCCTCTCCGATATCATTGCTGACATCGGAGGGGTTGGGTGGCTCCTCTACAATTTAGGGGAGATAACTTTGAAGCCAGTAAATGGCCAAAGCACCTCAGGAATGTTGATACTGCCATCTTTAGTTTGGAAATTTTCCATGATAGCCAGAACCACGCGGTCAGTGATAACGGTAGCGTTTAAGATGTGGACGAATTGATTTTGGCCGTCGATTTTGACTTTAGTATTGAGACGACGGGCCTGATAGTCGGAACAATTACTACAGGAAGATGTTTCGCGATAAGCATCTTGACCTGGGAACCAGGTATTAATGTCGTTCATCCGGCGGTTAGGTTGGGGTAAATCACCGGTGCAATTTTTCATAACTTGATAATGGAGACCGAGCTCTTGAAGAATTTCTTCTTCGATGGAAAGCATTTCTAATTCCATAGCGTCAGAAATTTTAAGATCTGGCAGAGTAAAAATATTCATTTCGACTTTATTAAAAAAGTGAACCCGGAGCATACCTTTCATATCTTTACCGTAAGTGCCGGCTTCGCGGCGGAAACAGGGCGAGAAATTAACGTATTTTAAGGGTAAATCTTTGGAATTTAAAACTTCATTCATGTGATAAGGCACCACCGAATGTTCGGAAGAGCTGATAAAAATTAGGTCGTCTTCGGGAATAGAATAGGCGGCATTGAATAAATTTTTATTACTAGTGTAGCCGCAAGCCCATTCAGTGTGACTTTTGACCATGGTGGGGGGAATCATGCCAATAAAACCTTTGGCAATTAATTTTTTGAAAGCATAAAACATGACCGACATTTCTAAAACCGCACCCTGACCTTTGAAATAACCAAAACGGGAACCGGAAATTTCGGCAGCTTTTTTGACATCAAGAATATCGAGAACTTCGCCCAGATCAACGTGATCTTTGGGGGTAAAATCAAATTCAGGTTTTTGGCCAACAGTTTTTAAAACGACATTGTCAGCATCGTCTTTACCCACTGGTACATCATCGGCGGGAATATTGGGAATTTCCTCTAAAAAAGAATTTAATTCGGTTTCAGCAGCTTTTAATTTTTCATCAAGAGTTTTTAATTTTTCTTTAAAATCTTTACCGGCTGTAATTTGTTCAGGAGTAGGTTTACCTTTAAAAGTTTTAGACAAAAGATTTTGGTCAGCCCGAACTTTTTCAACTTCGCCTAAAATCTGACGGTAATCTTTATCTAAAGTTAAAACTTTGTCTAATAAAGAAATATCTTTTTGACGCTTTTCGAGGGCTGTTTTGACAATTTCTGGATTCTCCCTGAGGAGATTAATATCGATCATGAGATTGGGGTTATTTTAGCACAAATATATGCATTTTTCTCCGCAAGTTTTTCCGTAACACAATATATCTTAGTATGTCATACACATTCAATGTGTCTCGGATAATAAAATATTTTGCCTGATTTAAGGTAAAATATGATATAGATTTTTAAAAATGTCAAAAAAAGAAAAAGTCTTATAAGTTTATTTCTGGGGCTATTTTCCGCATTGATTCCAAACAAATTTCGATAAATTTTTCGAGGGGAATGTTTAACTTATCGGCATCTTGGCAAAGAATTACTTCGTCGCGACGGGTGCCGGCAGCAAAGCGGGGTTCCTTTAAAAATCTTTTTAAAACTGAGGAAACTTTAACCTCGGCCAATTTTTTAGTGGGATAAATTAGGGCCACGGCAGTAATCAAACCGGTAAGGGAATCAGCACAACGAATGGCCCAACCTGCCTTGTTGGCTGGCAAGCCTTGACGGGCATCGTGATCTTTAACAATTCGATCAATAATAGGGGAAATTTCTAAATTATATTTTTTCAAAACTTCTAGAGTTTTTAAAGGGTGCTGATCTTTAGTGTCACCGGCATAGTCAATATCGTGAACCAGACCGGCCAGTGTCCATTCGTCCCGGACAGGCTCCCCAACTAATTTATTTTGAGAATTTAGATAATCATAAATTCCCCCCATACAGGCCTCTAAAGCCAATGAGTGATAGAAAATATTGGTTTCAATGTTGCTTTTGACAGCGTTTAAATATTTTTGGCGATCCATAATTATAATAATTGATTAATAAATTGAGGGATAATTTCTAAATCTAATTTTAGTTCCTCTTTGACAATATCTAAAGTAATCGCCTGGGATTTTTCGGCAAATTTATTTTTTAAAAGCTGGTATAAATCAGCATCGGGCATATCGCGCATATAACGGATAGTGTAAAAAATACCCTTAATTGAGGCAAAACGATAACAATCGGCATTACAGCAAATTTCTGATTCTAAAGAATAAAATTTAGAAGCGCCGTGGTGTTCCATAACACAATGTAAAACATTGTCCTTTTCCTCAGAATTAATATCTGGGTCTTTATCTAAAATTTCTTTAGCGGCTTCGTAACTCATTTGGATATGTTCTGGCTGGCGGCCCTGTTTAATCGCCAAAGTAATTTTACAATCCATAAACATGGTACCAAGCAGAACTATTTTGGAATTGGCATTAAGTTTTTGAGCCAATTTTTGACCATTTTCGTCAGCAATTTGCTGGTGTTGAAGCATTGGCCCATATTCAGGAATAAAAGATTTGACTTGAGAAATTAGATTATCAGTAATCATTTGTGATAAGATTATCACAGAAACGGTTAAGAGTTAAGCCAGCCTACGTCCCGATTGATCGGGACTACGGTGGCCGAGGGAGATGAAGAAAAATGGATTATATTAAAGTTGGAAAAGTGACTCATTTTTTTGACAAGATTAATGTGGCCGCTATAAAAGTTAACGACGAGCCAATTAAAATCGGCGATATGATTAGAATCGGGGAGTTTGGAGTGGGTATTGAACAAAAAATTGATTCAATGCAAATGGAACATCAAGAAGTGGTAGAGGCTAAAATTGGTGATGAAGTAGGGATAAAAGTAATTTCTGCCGTAAAAGCGGGAGAAGAAGTGTATAAAATCAGCGAATAAAATTATTTTAATCCGTAGGTTTTTTTGGTTTCTTCACTGAGTTCGTATTTGACTTGGGGAAAAAGGGTGCCTTCACGAGCGGTAATATTTTCAAAAAACCAGAAAACCCGTTCACTATGACCCCAACCAGAAGTCGGCGGCATACCATATTCCAACATTTCCACAAAATCGATATCGAGCATTTGTGATTCTTCGTCACCTTTTTCCCGGTTTTTTTGTTGATCCTGAAAACGTTCCAGTTGGTCAACAGGATCGTTTAATTCAGAATAACCATTACCTAATTCAGAACCGGCAATAATACAATGAAAACGTTCGGTTAAAGTGGGATCATCGGCCCGGGATTTAGCTAGAGGGGAAGAAAATTTTGGTTCATCAATGACAAAAATGGGACCGCTAATTTCCTGACGGACAATTTTCCAAAGGTTGTCGACAATTCTGGCACGATTACTTAAACCGGTAGTATCCAGATGCTGTTCTTTTAAAAGTTTTAAAATCTTTTCCTCACTGTCATTAAAAATATCAACCGAAAAACGCTTTTTAATAAGATCTCCATAGCTAATTCTTTGCCATTTATTGGCTAAATCAAAAGTGTGTTTACCTTTGGTAAATTTAGTTTTACCATAAAGATTTTTAGCGAGGTACTTATATAGGGCTTCAACTAAATCCATATTTTTGGTGTAATCAGCGTAAGCCCAATACCATTCGCATTGGTAATATTCCTGAAGGTGTTCATCGTCAATGCCTTCGTTTCTAAAATTAGGACCAAGAGTAAAGATTTTTTCAAAGCCACCACCAATTAGTCTTTTTTGAAAAAGTTCGGTGGAAATTCGGAGATAATAATCTTGGTCGAGAGCATTGTGATGGGTGATAAAAGGTTTAGCGTCGGCGCCACCGGTAACTAATTCCATAATTGGTGTTTCAACTTCAATAAAACCATTTTCTTTTAAAAACTGACGGTTTAGATCCCAAAATTTAGATTTACGGATAAATAAATCTTTTCTTTCCGGATTCATGACCAGATCTAAATAACGGCGTCGGAAAATGATTTCCGGATCGGTAAGACCGCTCCACTTTTCAGGGAGGCTGCGAATGGATTTAGAAAGAATTTTAATATCACCTGGAAAAATAGAGACTTCACCGCGAATTGATTTATTAACTTTACCGTAAACTTCAATAAAATCACCAATATCAATTAATTTTAAATCGTCAGCGCCAATAGTTTGATTTTTAGAACTGGTAGTTGATAAATCTTTTTTGTTGATAAAGATTTGTAACTTACCAGATTGGTCTTGAAGGTGACAAAAAATTAAAGCGCCGTGTTCACGCCAAGAGACAACCCGGCCAGTAACATGAACTTTTTTATCGATTAGATCATCATATTTGGCTACAAGATCGGCATTAGAATAGTCTTTTTGACTTTGAGCGGGATAGGGATTAATGCCTAAATCACGAAGTGTTTTAACTTTTTCAAGACGGATACGTCTAATTTCGTCGAAAGTGGACATGCTTTATTTTATCAGGCAATGGCGGTAATTTTGTAGGTTAATTTGCCAACAGGAGCTTCAACCTCAAATTGGTCATGAATTTTTTTACCCATCAAGGCCACACCCAAAGGAGATTGGGAAGAAATTTTATTGGCTGAGGGATCGGATTCCAACTCACCAACAATATGAAAAATCCTTTCGGAATTTCCGGAAATTTTGACTTTTACTTTAGAGCCGACTTGAACCGTACCTGAAGATTTTTTTTCAGCAACAATTTCAAAATTTTCTAATACTTCTTCAATAGAAGAAATTTTACTATTGATAACTTCAAGTTCAGCTTTTAATTGAACAGCCAGACTGTCTTCACCGGATTCATCTGGTTCAGCAACTTCCTCGATCTTGTCAATCAACTGATCGGCACGAGAATTAAGTTCGGCAAGCTGGGTAATCAATTGTTGATGACCCTCTTTAGTTAGTTGATTTTTAGTCATATTGGTCGATAAAAAATCCCCCCGATATCAGCACTGGGGGAGGAAAAAATAAGCTGTAACAATGATAAATTTAGTTACAGGTGATTATGGTAAACTAGAAGATAAAATTTGTCAAATAAAAGTGTTTAATTTCTTTAGAGTAGTACCAAAAAAGCGTAAGGTAAGGGTAAAATCTTCAAGAGCCATAATTTATTACAATCCTCCAAAGTATCGAAAAATAATTTTTTACATAGCAGATATGTTGTTTGTGGGAGCTCTAATTTATGGTGGATATATATATACTCCCTTAATATCGGCAATTTATAAATATAAATTTTCTAAAAGCAACTCTAATATATATAGTATAGTTGAGAATAAAAATAAGGATGATTATGTGATTCAAATCCCGAAGATTTTAGCCTATTCTAAGGTAATAGAGAATGTTTCTCCTTTTGATGAAGCGGAATATGATCGAGTTTTGAAAGCCAATGTGGTCGCCCAGGCCAAGGGAACAGATAGTCCGGGAAGCGGTAAAGGAAAAACTATTTATATTTTTGCTCATTCGTCAAGTAACAATTTGGCAATGTTAAGGACTAACGCCGTCTTTTTTCTTTTAGGTGATTTACAAAAAGATGATGTAATTTATCTAAATTATTACGGCAAAGAAATTAGATATAAAGTTGATGAAAAGAAAGTAATAAAAGCAGATGATTTAACCTATTTAAATTATCATGATCCAAATAAAGAAGTTTTGGTTTTACAAACCTGTTGGCCAATCGGCACCGACTGGAATCGTTTGTTGATATTGGCAGAAAAAATATGAATCTGGAATTGAATAGAAATAAAAGCAGTGAAGAATTGTGGCTTGATTTAGAAAAGTATGTAAAAGAGTGGAAATTAGATAACGAACCGATGATAAAAGAGGCCTTTGATTTGACGGTAAAAGTTCACACCGGTCAAAAAAGAGACTCAGGCGAAGAATATGTAACTCATCCAATTTGGGTGGCAAAAGTAGTGGCCCAATTGGGGGTAGGGCGAAGGGCAATTGTGGCAGCATTACTCCATGACACTGTTGAAGACACTGAATTAACGATTGATGAAATTGCTAAAGAATTTGATGATGAAGTAGCTTTATTAGTAGAGGGTTTGACGGAAATTAAAAGAAAAACTCATGGGATGGAAATTGAGATGCATAAAACTAATATTGAAGTCTTTAGAAGATTTTTATTTTCTTCGGTTAATGATGTCCGGATATTGATCATTAGAATAGTTGATAAATTACATAATGGTCTAACGATAAGTGCCCTAACAAAAGAACGACAAATAAAATATGCCCAAAGAATATTTGGAATTTACTCCCCGATTGCTGAATATGTAGGTTTACATTATTTTAAAAGATTACTTGACGACATTGCCTTTAAAATACTTTATCCAAAAGAAGCTAAGGAATTAGAGGTGGAAATAAGTAGAAACAGAAATAAAGAGATTAAAGCAGAAAATTCAATTAAAGAAGATATTGAAAAAATGTTAAAAGTTAACCGGATTAATGATTTTGAGATTCAAAGCCGAATTAAAGGTCTTTATAGTTCTTATCAAAAAGTGATTAAATACGGTTCTGAAAATGGTTTAAAAGACAGAGTTGGTTTGAGAATTTTAGTGAATAATATTGCCGAATGTTACACGATTTTAGGCTTGATTCATTCAAAATATCCCTATATTGAAAAAGAATTTAACGACTATATTTCCACCCCAAAAGCTAACGGTTATCGCTCAATTCAAACAACTTTTAGGTGGTCAGAAGAAATTTCAGTGGAAATTCAAATTCGAACTAAAGAAATGCATGAATTCAACGAATTTGGACCGGCATCACATATTGCTTATAAATTAAGTAAAGGTGGCAACAGTGATTTAGGTTTTGATTGGGTAAAGGACCTAATTAATTGGCAAAAAGGTGATAATAATATTAATAACTATCGAATAAACGTTTTGGAAAAATTTATTTATGTGTTTACCCCAAAAGGTGACACAATTCAGTTAAAAAAAGGCTCAACAGGTTTAGATTTTGCTTATAGAATCCATAAAGAAATCGGTGATCATTGTTCCGGAGTAAAAATTAACCGAAAAATGGCTAAAATCGATGACATTCTGAAGACGGGAGATATGGTAGAAGTGTTGACGAGTAAAAAGATTGAAAGATCAAAAAGTTTATTAAAATAAGTTTTTGGACATTAATTCTTGGCGATATTTATTGGCAAAACGATGGGCTTCATTTCGAAGCTTTTCCAATAAAAGTAAAGCCTGAGAATTTTTAGGGAGATTAATTTCCACCCAAGAATCGGAATTTTTAATGACAATGGTTTCAATTCTTTTGGCAAGACCAATTAAGGGCAAATCGGTAATTGAAGAAATAGCCGAAACTTGAGGTTTACCACCATCAACCACAATTAGATCAGGTATCCCCCATTCGGGGTGCTGTAAACGACGATAAACAACCTCTTTCATCATAAATTGATCATCGGGAGTGACTTTAGAACTAATTTTAAATTTTCGATAGGCGCTGTGATCAACATCACCGTTTTGCCAAACCACCATCGAGCCAACAAAATATTTAGTGCCCATTTGGGAAATGTCATAAACCTCGAAACGATGAATATTTTTTAAATTTAAGTATGGTTTTAAAACAATTTCTAATTCATCGATGGCCTGGCTTTGTTTGTCCTCGGGTAAGTTAATACCGGCATATAAATTTTTAAGATCATGCCAGCCGGAGACAATGTATTCTAAAGAATCAATTTGATTTTTAAGAAGCAAAGCTTTTTCATAATTTTCCGATTTAGAGGCCAATTTCATGTCTTTTTTCAAAGAAATTAAGAGAGAATTAAAGTGGCCGTTTAATATTTTTTTAATTTTTAAAATATTTTGGTGATAAATTTTAGGATCGGGATTAAGACCGGGACAGAGACCTAGGTGACAATAAAGACAGTCGCCTTTAGGATGATTTTCGGAACTACGAAAAGGAAATAAATGACGGATAGTTTTTAAAAGCGATTTGACAGAAGAGACATCGGGGAAAGGGCCAAAAATGTCGGCTTTGGCGGGTAAATTACTTGAATGAGCCGTAAAAACAATAGGAATTTTTGATTTTGAAATACAAATATAAAGGTAAGATCGGTTATCTTTTAATTGAGAATTATATTTCGGGTGGTATTTTTTAATTAAAGAAGATTCTAAAATTAAAGCTTCAATTTCTGAAGCAACAATTCGGGTTTCGATGGAATCAATTTGGGAAACCAGAGTTTTGGTTTTGGGACCAAGGGCATCGTCACGCTGAAAATATTGAGAAACGCGTTTTTTTAAATTGATAGCTTTGCCAACATAAATAATTTCCCCGGCCGAATTCCGGTAAATATAACAGCCAGGGTTTTCAGAAATTTTCTTTAAATCGATCACAGAGATATTATAACTGTAAAATCTTTTTCAAATATTGGCCGGTGTAGGAACGCTCAACTTTGGCGATATCCTCGGGAGTGCCAACGGCGACAACTTCCCCACCCTTATCGCCACCTTCGGGACCAAGGTCGATAACCCAATCGGAATTTTTGATGACATCTAGATTATGTTCAATAACCACAACCGTGTTGCCCATATCAACTAATTTACGTAAAACTTTAATCAATTTATCGACGTCATAAAAATGGAGACCGGTAGTAGGTTCATCTAAAATATAAAGGATTTTACCGTTTAATCTTTTAACTAATTCGCGACTGATTTTTAAACGCTGGGATTCACCGCCGGAAAGCGTATTGCTTGATTGACCTAGTTCCAAATAGCCCAAACCAACTTCCTGAATGGTATTAATTTTACGACGGATACTGGAAATATTTTTAAAAAATTCGGCGGCTTCATCGAAAGTCATTTTTAAAATTTCGGCAATATTTTTGCCTTTGTAGGTCACTTCCAAAGTTTCGTCTTTAAAACGGGTACCATGACATTGTTCACAAGTAACGTAAATATCGGGTAAAAATTGCATTTCAATTTTTATCTGGCCTTGACCTTCGCAAGCTTCGCAGCGGCCGCCTTTGGTATTAAAAGAAAAACGACCGGCATTAAAACCGCGAATTTTGGCTTCAGTAGTTTCAGCCATAAGTTTACGAATATCGTCAAATAATTTAGTGTAGGTGGCTGGATTGGAACGCGGAGTGCGGCCAATCGGTGACTGGTCGACCAGCAAAACATCCGATAAATTTTCACAACCCTCGATTTTATCGTATTCCCCGATAGTACCGTAATAAGCGCCAAGAGTAGCTTTACGGACGCCGCCATAAAGAGTATCGTGAACCAAGGTAGATTTGCCGGAACCGGAAACACCGGTGACGGAAATTAATTTATTGAGAGGAAATTCGACATTAACATTTTTTAAATTCCATTGACGGGCGCCGGTGATTTTAACCCCTCCTGCACCTCCCCTTGACAAGGGAGGAAGAAGATTTTGTTGTTCAGAAATAATTTGTTTTTTGCCGGATAAATATTGGCCGGTAATACTGTTGCTGCTTTGCTCTATATCCGCTAACGAACCTTGAGCAACTATATTCCCACCATTTTTACCGGCATATGGACCAAAATCAACGATATAATCGGCAGATTTAATCACGTCTTCATCGTGCTCGACGACGACAACACTGTTGCCGAGATTTTTTAATTTTTGTAAGGTGGCAATGAGACGGTCGTTGTCGCGGGAATGTAGGCCAATAGTGGGCTCGTCCAAAATATAGAGAACTCCGGTGAGGCCGGTGCCGATTTGAGAGGCTAAGCGGATGCGCTGAGATTCACCGGAAGACAGAGTTCCAGCTTCCCTGTCTAAAGATAAATAATCTAAACCGACGGCCAATAAAAATTCTAAACGGGAATGAATTTCCCGCTGAATTGATTCTAAAATTTCTTTTTCCTGAGAACTGTCCAGTTTATCGGCCAAATTTTTAATCCACTCAAATAAATTAGCAATCGATAACTGACAAATTTGATAAATATTTTGACCCAAAATAGTGACTGAAAGAGCATCCTGATTAAGGCGAGAACCCAGGCAAAGTGGACATTTTTCTTTGATCATGTACTGTTCCAATTCTTCTCGGATAGTTTCCGAGGGAGAATTAAAATAACGGGCTTCAAGCATTTTAGCCTTCCATTCGGGAAATTTAGAACGGTCAATTTGATATTTTGAGCCAAGACCCTTGCATTCAAAACAAGCCCCTTGAGGGGAATTAAAAGAAAAAAGATGAGGTTCGATGGGAGGCAAAGAGATATTACAGACCGGACAGGCAAAATTTTCAGAGTATAAAGTTTCTTTAAACTCTTTGGGATTTTCCGGAAAATCAAAACCTGAATCATCAATGCGAGCGATAATTACCTGGCCATTGCTAAATTTTAGAGCTAGTTCAACATCATCAATTAAACGAGAATATAAATTATCAGTATTTTTTAGAGATTCTTTGGAAACTGAGACGCGGTCGCAGACAGCATCAATATCATGTTTATTGGTTTTAACGATGCCAAAATCGGTGTAGAGATCAATAATTTTACCGTCAATGCGCAGCCATTTAAAACCTTGCTTGCGGAGATTCTCGACCAGACCATGGAAGTCACCGGCTTTATTTCTGACAAGAGGAGATAAAATTAAAAATCGGTATGGTGTACGAGAAAGTTCCTGTGTTAAGGTATTAATTATCTGGGTGACGATTTGTTTACTGGTTTGAGGCATAACTTCACGGCCACAATTGGGACAATGAGGATGACCGATTCGGGCAAAAAGCAAGCGGAGATAATCATAAATTTCAGTGACGGTACCGACAGTAGAACGGGGGTTATGGGAAATAGCTTTTTGATTAATAGCAATACTCGGGGAAAGGCCTTCGATCAAATCAACTTCAGGTCTTTTCATGTTGCCTAAAAATTGACGGGCATAGGAAGAAAGGGATTCGATGTAGCGGCGCTGGCCTTCAGCAAAGAGAGTGTCAAAAGCCATACTAGATTTACCCGAACCAGAGACTCCGGTAAAAACCACAAATTTATTTTTAGGAAATTCAAAAGAGACGTTTTTAAGATTATTTTCCCGCGCTCCTTTGACAATTATTTTATCTAACACAAACCTCTATTTTACTCCAAAGTCTTCGCTTTGTCTTCGGGTGTTTAGTAAGTAATTCGGATATCGTGAATCCAGAGTTTGGGAGGGCGGGTTAACATAAAGACAATAATATCGGCTAAATCAGCGGGGTCGGTAAAATTATCGAGAGGCTTGTCTAATTCATTGGCTTTAGAAAATAATTGAGTATTAGTACCACCTTGGTAAAGACCGGCAACACGAATATTGGTACCTTTTAAATCAAGTTTTAAGACCTCAGTAAAACCATAAACGCCAAATTTACTGGCACAATAGACACTTTGCTCCGGGCGAGCCATAATGCCGGAACTGGAGGAATCATTGAAAATAATGGCTTCAGACTGCTGTTTTAAATTTGGCAATAATAAATTGGTGATTTGAATTAAACCAATTAAGTTGGTTTGAATAATATTCTGAATAGTATTGGGATCTATTTCTTCTAATTGAGATAATTTCTGCCAAATACCGGCAATATTTAATAGGATGTGAACATTTTTAAAATCAGCCAGAATTTTTTGAACAGTATTTTTTATTTGGTCTAACTGACATAAATCAAAAGGATAGGCAATAAATTTTTGTTGAGGATATTGAGTTGATAATTCTTGTTGTAATTGAATTAATTTTTCTTGATTGCGGGAAAGAAGAGCTAAATTAGAACCAGCCGCCGCTAATTTGAGAGCAGTACAACGGCCAAGACCGTCGGAAGCACCAGTAACAACGATGTTTTTATTTTTGATATCCATAGCTGATTTTACAACAAAAACTTATTTATTTATTAGTTATTTATGATACAATTTTGAAAATGGCAAATATAGAATATCAAGAAAATTTATTAGAAACAGCATTAGCGTTAGCACGAGAGAATATTGGCAGTAATTGGCCAAAAATACAAAGAATAAGCAGAAAAATAGTCAAAGATGCATTATCACCATGTAGCAATAGCGGTTTGACAGTGAGAAAGGTAAAAGCTTCTACAGATTCTCGATCTCTTTGATTTTATCGCGGAGGCGGATGGCAGATTCAAAGTCCATATCGGTGGCGTAAGAGCGCATTTCTTTTTTTAATTTGGCAATGTGTGATTTACGCTGATTGGGGGTCAGGGACGAAGGGTCAATATCTAAAAGCGGGGTAACCAACACGTTTTTAACAGAAGCTTCGATAAGACGAGGTCGAATAGATTTAATAATAGTTTGGGGAGTGATGTTATGGTCTTGATTATATTTAATTTGAATTTTACGGCGACGATTAACCTCTTTGGTGGCTTCATCCATGGCGGCAGAAATAGTGTCAGCATATAAAATTACCTGGCCGCCAACGTTTCGGGAGGCTCGGCCCATAATTTGAATAAGTGAAGAACGGGAACGCAAAAAACCCTGGTTGCCGGCATCCAAAATGGCGACTAAGGAAACCTCGGGTAAATCAAGACCTTCACGCAATAAATTAATACCGACTAAAACATCAAAATCGCCGTTACGTAATTTGTCCAATATTTCGGTTCTTTCTAAAGTTTCAATGTCAGAGTGAAGATAGGCCACTTTAAAAGGTATGTCGGTTTTTTTAGGATCAGCTAAATAAGTGGCCAGTTCTTCAGACATCTTTTTAGTTAAAGTGATAACTAAAGTGCGTTCTTTTTTAGCAACCCGATTTTTTATTTCTTCAATTAAATCCGGAATTTGATTTTTAGAAGGACGGACTTGAATCGGCGGATCGACAAGGCCGGTGGGCCGAATAATTTGTTCAATAATATTATTTTTAGAATCGGTAATTTCAAAAGTGGCGGGGGTGGCAGAAAGATAGATGGCCTTGGGAATACGGCTATAAAATTCATCCCATTTTAAGGGACGATTATCATAAGCGCTTGGCAGTCGAAAACCATAATCGACGAGAGTTTTTTTACGAGCGACGTCGCCAAAATACATACCGCCGATTTGAGGAACAGTGACATGAGACTCATCAATAATGGTCAAAAAATTATTGCCCCATAAGTGGTGAAAATAATCGACTAAAGTATAAGGTGGATCCCCTGTTTTCCGGCCTTCTTCAAAATAAATGGAATAATTTTCAATACCATTAACGTAACCAAGTTCCTGAAGCATTTCCATGTCGTAGTCGACTCTTTGTTCGAGACGATGGGCCTCTAAAAGTCTTTTTTGATCCTTAAATTTTTTGACCTCAATAGCACAATCAGATTTTATTTTGGCAATAATTTCCTTTAAATTAGCACCACTGGCGCCGACATATTGTTTGGCGGGGTAAAGACGAAAAGTGGTCAATTCAAATTCATGGCCAGAAAAAGGATTACGTTCAGTGATTTTTTTTATTTTATTTTCAGTGTCGAATTCCAAGACAATTATCCAATCAGCATAAGAGGGCCAGATTTCCAGGGTTTCGCCTCGGATACGAAACTGAGCTCGTTTAAATTCCAGTTCGGAACGAGTGTAAAAAAGACCAACCAATTCTTCAAAAATTTGACGACGGTTCCATAAATCGCCGATATTTAAGTCTAAAGTTTTAGTACCAAATTCCCGTGGGTCACCAATATTGTAGATACAGGAAACGGAAGCAATGACAATATTATCGGGGCCGGAAAATAAATTAGAGGTGGCTTCAAGACGCAATTTATCGATAAGATCATTAATTTCGACCTCTTTGGCAATGTAGGTATCGGAGGCAGGCAAATAAGCCTCGGGCTGATAATAATCGTAATAAGACACAAAATAAGAAACTTTGTTTTGAGGAAAAAGTTCTTTAAATTCCTGATAAAGTTGAGCTGCTAAAGTTTTGTTGTGGGAAATAACTAAAGTCGGCAATTGAGTATTTTGAATAACATTGGCAATAGTAAAAGTTTTACCGGAACCGGTAACCCCGAGAAGAGTTTGTTTGGCAACACCGGAATTGAGATTAGCGGTTAATTTAGAAATGGCGGCCGGTTGATCACCGGCGGGCTGCATTTTAGAGATTAAATTGAATGGCACGACATATTGTACTAAATTATTAGTAGTGACGGAAATTTTAAAAAAAGTCATTAAAACAATAGAGGGCCCTTATGAAGAATTTATAATCAACTGGAGTGATGGAGCAAAATCAACCGTAAATAAAAAAAATAACAGAGTTGATTTAACCGGTATAAGTGGAGAGAAAATTATTTTGAATCTTGATGATAGTCAACACGGAACTGATTGTATTGAATTAATAAACAGAAGTGGATACGCGATTTGATAATTGATTTTTGTAATAATTTCGCTCATATTTAAGTAATAATGCTAACAAAAATATGGAGTGCAGCTAATTACGGTTTAGAGGCGGTAGAAATTGAAACCGAAGTTAATATGGCCGAAAAAGGTTTCCCGGGATTTACCGTGGTGGGACTGGCCAG
>Ga0182027_10002087_pt1 | contig 32609 bp, 20 predicted proteins | sample 712E1DmetaG_FD_121300 | JGI IMG/M metagenome (GOLD analysis project Ga0182027, IMG submission 121300) | Permafrost microbial communities from Stordalen Mire, Sweden - 712E1D metaG (Illumina Assembly) | ecosystem: Environmental > Terrestrial > Soil > Wetlands > Permafrost | place: Sweden...
ATTAAAATATTTGAAAGGCCTTGTTCTTTGGAAAATTTGCTAAACCACATATTGCTGCTTTGCCCTAAAATATTGTTGGTTATGATAATAGAAGCAAAAACAATAATTAGTATTGTTTTGAAATTCTTTTTTTTTGGCAAAAAATTCATAATTAAATGGTTATTACCAAATTGTCGCTTCAATTAATTTGAAGTTGTAAAACTAAATCGGAATATTACTTGGCATTTTCACATTGTTATTAAAGTTAAGAAAAATTTATTGGAAATTATTTAAAAAGTAAAATTTTAGCAAAAGGGGGAACTGTCAATAAAACCTTTATTGTCTTTCAAACAGTAGATATATTCCGATAAGTTCATTATTTTTGCATGTGCTCAGGTTGTCTTAATCACATAATTATAATCACATTGAATAGCATTCTTATCATTCAAACCGCGTTTATTGGCGATGTTATCCTGGCCACCCCTTTGATTGAAAAGCTACATCAGAACTACCCGGAAGCCGCAATCGATTTTTTACTGCGCAAAGGTAACGAAGGTTTGCTTAAAGGCCATCCTTACCTAAGGAATGTTCTCATTTGGGATAAGAAGAAAGCAAAATATTCTCATTTATTAGCTATCGTAAAATCTATCCGATCTGAGCATTATGATTATGTAATCAATCTTCAACGTTTTCTTACTACCGGGATTATTACCGTTTTTTCAGGGGCCGATCAAACCATCGGTTTTAGCAAAAATCCGCTTTCGTTCTTCTTTACCAGGCGTTTTCCTCACCTAATTGATACAGCCAATAATAAAGTGCATGAGGTTGACAGGAACCTCTCATTGATACGAGGGTTAGTTGATAATACAGAACAGATGAGGCCTCAGCTTTACCCCCGTGAAGAAGACTTTGAAAAAGTAAAATATGATGAGGATTATGTTACCATATCACCGACTTCTGTTTGGTTTACCAAACAATATCCGCTCGAAAAATGGGTGGAAGTAATTAACATTATTAATCCCAATTATACAGTTTGTCTCTTGGGCGGAAAAGCTGATGCAGAAGCCTGCGAATGGATTAAAAGCCAATCAGCCCATCCTCGTATTATGGTCATGGCAGGTCTACTTAGTTTTCTTGCTTCGGCCGCATTGATGAAAAACGCGGTAATGAACTATGTTAATGATTCAGCCCCATTGCATCTGGCCTCAGCAACTAATGCCCCTGTCACTGCTATTTTTTGTTCTACTATACCAGCCTTTGGTTTCGGGCCTTTATCTATAAACTCCAGGATAGTAGAAACTACTGAAAAACTGGACTGTCGCCCTTGCGGTTTACATGGTTACAAAGCTTGTCCAAAGAAGCATTTTAAGTGCGCTGATATACCGCCCGAAAGAATTGTAAATAGTTAAATATCTTGTGCGTATTAAGTTTGAATAATTTGAAAGGTTGCAATGTTTTTTTCACTTCTAATCAGGAACTTTCCAATCTTCCAATCTTCCAATCTTCACATTTCAATCATCGCCTTTATTACCCCATCTTTATAACCAGCTACCAGATCGAATGCTTTTTTTGTTTCGCTTAACTTAAAACGATGCGTGATCCAATGGGATGCGTTTATTTTTTTGCTGCTTAACAGGTTGAGACAGTCTTGCAGTGATTCATTCTGGCGGCGAACATTCTGGATACAAATTTCTTTACGCCTGAGTTCATTAATAGAGAAATGATAATGATCAACATCGGGAATACCAATAATCATAAGCTTTCCGCCAGGTTTTAGAAGCGTTACAGCCTGATCAATAGCTTCCTGCTGGCCACAACATTCAAATACAATGTCAAGCATCCCTGGTTCGATATTTTTTATTGTTGAAATAATGTCAGTTTTATCAGGATTTCCTATCCAAGAGGCACCGGAACTAAGGGCAACATCTAAACGATAATCGAGTTTATCAGTAGCAAATAATTTACCTGGTTTTTGCACTGAAGCGGCAGTTATTACACTCAGCCCAATAGGGCCACAACCCAATATCCCGATATCCATACCCTGTTTCATCAGGGATAGTTTTAATGCATAAACACCTATGGTTAGAGGTTCGGAAAGTGCCGCATCGTCCAGGGATAGATTGTTTTTTATAAGGAAGCAGCTTGTTTCAGGCATTACTATGTACTCAGAAAGGCACCCTTCAGCTTGTCCGGGACATCCCAGAAAACGAAGTTTACGGCAAGTATGCGAACGGCCTGCTTTACATTGGTCACATTGCCAACAAGGCATAGCCGGATCAATAGCTATCCGATCACCAGGTTTTACATGTTTAACGGCAATACCAATTTTTTCAACTATTCCAGCGCCTTCGTGCCCCACTGTAAAAGGATATGCAACAACCTGGTCGCCAATTTTACCGGATACATAATAATGTACATCCGACCCACACACGCCCACATTAGTCATACGGATCAGTACATCGGTATCGTTCGTTATCTTAGGGTCAGGGACTTCAAACATTTCCATCTTACTGATACCAGTTAATCGCATTGCCTTCATGTGATGCTAATTAAGGTCATATATAAGTTTGTAAACCATACCTTTTCAAATTATAAATCAATGCGCAAAAATACTCTATATTTTTGAGGTAAGCATAATTTCAAAAATCTGTATTACTTTTGAGGTTCTTATCGGATACTATGAAAGAAGAAATCTTAAAAGTCATCCAAGCCGAATCGCAAGCTATACTGAATATTCCTGTTAATGAATCTTTCGGGCGTGCGCTTGATTTAATTTACGGATCAGTACATCGGAAACATGGAAAGCTTATTGTTAGCGGAATGGGAAAGGCGGGACAAATTGCTGTTAATATTGCCACTACGTTTAGTTCAACCGGAACGCCTGCTGTATTCCTGCATCCTGCTGATGCCCAGCATGGCGACCTTGGGGTAATACAGAAAAACGATGTTTTGCTGCTGATATCCAATTCAGGTAGGACCCGAGAAATAATGGAACTTGTGGAACTAACCAACAGGTTACACCAACATATTCCTCTCATTGTGATTACCGGAAACCCCAACAGCGATTTGGCTAAACTGGCTAATGTTTGTATTAGTACAGGCGGCCCGGCAGAGGTATGCATACTTGGCCTTACTCCAACTACATCCACAACAGTTATGACTGTGATCGGTGATATCCTTGTAGTGATGATGATGAAACGAATTGGCTTTACAGCCGAAGACTATGCCAAACGACATCATGGGGGATATTTGGGCGAAAAGTCAAGAAAAGCCGCTTTAGGGAATAGTGGCAGTGAGCAGCAGTAATTAGCAATTGGCATCGCTTTAATTTACAAACTTATAGTCTGAATTTCTACTTTAGACCTGAGGTTGTCTAAAAAGTCAAGAAATGGAGCGTAGTCAGGAGACTACGCCCAGCGCTCCGGCTTTATGTTCAGAGCGATACGCTCGGCGTAGTCTCCTGACTACGCCGAATAAATGGCCTTTTTAGACAACCTCTTTGAACTTTAAACTAAATACCTTGGACGCTAACAAGTGGCTTGAATTACAGAACGGTTCCGACATCCGTGGAATTGCTATTGATGGAGTGGAGGGAGAAGTTGTTAATTTGACACCCATAATTGTTGAAAAAATTGCATTTTCGTTTGTTTTTTGGTTGTCAGGAAAAACAGGTAAGTCACCACAACATCTGAAGATATCTGTTGGAAGGGATTCACGCATATCTGGTTCGTCCTTGATGGAAGGTTTTATCAATGGACTTGTTTCTGCGGGAGTGCATGCTGTTGACTGTGGTTTAGCTACAACACCAGCTATGTTTATGAGTATTATATATGATTTTGTATGGTGTGACGGTGCTGTGATGATTACAGCAAGCCATTTGCCTTTTAATCGAAATGGCGTTAAGTTTTTTACTAATGAAGGGGGGTTAAACAAACCTGATATTACCCGAATTTTGGAAACAGCTTCCAATCTGAAAATTCCACCTGTTAAACTGGGCACGGTTGAACCGTTTGATTTGATTTCGCTTTATGCAGATTTCTTAGTTCGGAAAATTCGTGTAGACGTGAAACATCCCGATCATCGTAAAACACCGCTTGAAGGTTTTCACATTTTAGTTGATGCCGGAAATGGGGCAGGAGGATTTTTTGCCGAAAAGGTGCTTAAACCTTTGGGAGCAATTACTTCAGGTAGCCAGTTTCTCGACCCTGATGGTATGTTTCCGAACCATATTCCGAACCCGGAAGATGAGTCAGCTATGGAATTTATACAGAAAGCTGTATTAAGTAACAAAGCTGATTTGGGGATCATTTTTGATACAGATGTCGATCGTGCTGCCGCTGTTGATTACTTAGGGAATAGCATTAATCGAAACAATCTGATTGCCCTGATTAGCGTGATAATTCTTGAAGAGCATCCCGGTACAACAATAGTGACCGATTCGATAACTTCCGACGGGCTTACAGAGTTTATTGAGAAAGTACTTGGAGGAAAACATCATAGGTTTAAACGAGGCTATAAGAATGTGATCAATGAGGCCCTCCGGCTTAATGACGAAGGTGAACCTTGTTGGCTAGCCATTGAAACCAGCGGACATGCGGCTCTTAAAGAAAATTATTTTCTTGATGACGGGGCATATCTTATGACTAAGCTATTGATTAAGGCTGCTAAAATGCTCCATGATGAAGATAAAAGACTGTTTAATCTTACTGCCAGGCTTCGTGTACCTGCCGAAAGCAAAGAATTTCGGTTAAGAATTTTAAACGCTGACTTTAAATTATACGGAAACCAGATTATTAAAGATATTAGCAATTTTGTCAAAACTATTCCGGGTTGGCATATTGTGCCAAAAAATTTCGAAGGTATCCGTGTTTCATGTGACAAAAACTCCGGTGATGGTTGGTTCCTGCTTCGGTTATCGCTGCACGACCCTGTGATTCCTATTAATGTAGAATCGGATAAGCAGGGAGGGGTATTGGAAATTGTTCAAAAGCTGAACATGTTTTTAGGGAATTACATTGATATTGATAAGAGATCTATTGCTGATTATTTGGAAAAATAGCATTGCTTGACCTGGAACCGAGCTTGCGGGTTCGACGAAGTCAATCTATTTAAGATTCCCGCCTTCGCGGGAACGACAAGCTTTTCGACGTTCTTTTAGGTATATTTAAGGATATTCATAAAATATTAACCTTCATGCGAAAGATATATACTATTGGAGAAACAGTGCTCGACATTGTTTTTAAAAATCAGCAACCGGTTACGGCCAAGGCTGGTGGTTCTATGCTCAATACAGCCGTAAGCATTGGAAGACTGGGCTTGCCAATTCATTTTATTTCTGAATACGGTACTGATGTTGTGGGCCAGATGGTTGATAGTTTTCTTATCGCCAATGGAGTTGATACTCGCTATGTGTATCATTATTCCGAAGGGAAATCTGCACTTGCGCTTGCTTTTCTTGACGAAAAAAACAATGCCAATTACAGTTTTTATAAAGCATATCCACCCCAAAGGCTCGATATAACTTTACCTGAAGTGCAGCAGGACGACATCGTCATGTTTGGCTCATTTTACGGGATTACAATGGAGATCCGTGAGTTCCTGAAAAAGTTTTTAATTCAAGCCCGTAGTAAAAATGCCATCATTATTTATGATCCTAATTTTCGTAAATCGCATTTTTTTGAGCTTGATAAATTAAAGCCTGCGATACTCGAAAATATTTCGTTTGCAACTATAGTCCGCTGTTCAGATGAAGATTTGGAATTGATTTTTAATATTAAAGATATCGATTCTGCTTATGATTTAATTAAACCATTATGCCCAAACATTGTTTATACATCGAGTGCTAAGGGAGTTTTCGTACGAACTCCATTGGTTCGCGAAACATTTCCAGTCAAAAAAATTGAACCTGTAAGTACTATAGGTGCAGGCGACAACTTTAATGCCGGTATGGTTTACGGGTTGATGGAGCAAAACCTGAAATTATCCGATTTATCTTCCCTATCACATCAATACTGGCAAACACTTGTTGGATATGGAATTGATTTTGCCACAGAAGTATGTTTGTCTTATGATAATTATATTTCAGTAGAATTTGCTAAGACATTAAATAAATAAGCTGTAAGCCCGGCCTCAAGCCCTAAGCTCTTATTTCAAATTTACAGTCTACAGCTTATAGCTAGTAAATTTTGTATGTTAAACTTTTAAACTAAATGAATATGAGAATTTTAAAGGACTATTGTGTAGGATTGATGATAGATTTCCAGGAAAAGTTATTGCCACATATTCATGAGCATGAGGCTTTAATTCGGAACACTGAAATTCTTATTCAGGGATTGCAGGTTTTGGAGGTACCTATTATGGTTACCGAGCAATATACCAAAGGGTTGGGTTTTACTGTTGAAATGCTTAAGCGATTATTCCCATCGTTTCAATCCATTGAAAAAATTGCTTTTAGCTGTTGCGATGACGATCAGTTTGTTTTGAAGTTAAAAGCGCTGTCTAAAAAATACATCATTATTGCTGGTGTTGAAACTCATGTTTGTGTACTTCAAACATCGATGGATTTATTAGAGAAAGGATTTACCCCGGTGGTAGTCGAAGATTGTGTTTCTTCGCGTAAGCTTAAAGATAAGCAGGTTGCTCTTGCGAGAATCGATAAATCGGGTGGTATAATTACAACTTATGAATCTATTCTTTTCGAATTAACCCGTTTTGCCGGAAATGAAACGTTTAAAGCTATTTCGAAGCTTGTGAAATAGTGAGTAAGACTTTAATTATCATTACTTTGGTACTATAATTGTTAATGATCAGGATTGTAATTGCGTTCGCCAAAAATTTTACTTCCTACCCTTACCATAGTACTGCCTTCTTCTACTGCTATAAGGAAGTCAGATGACATACCCATTGAGATTTCTTTAAATTCCGGATTATCTGCAAATTTCGATTCTTTAAGTTTTTTAAATAACATGGCCAGGTGCTGAAATTCATGTCGTATTTGATCGTTATTATCCGTAAAAGTCGCCATGCCCATTAATCCAACAATACGAACATTATTAGATTCAGTAAAATAAGGCGATTCAATAAGTTCATAAATTTCTTGGTCGCTAAGACCAAATTTCGTTTCTTCTTTGGCAATATATACTTCTAATAAACAACTAATGATGCGATTGTGTTTTTTAGCTTGTTTATCAATTTCTTTGAGAAGAAGCATAGAATCAACTGAATGAATCATGTGAACAAAAGGTGCAATGTATTTTACCTTATTCGTCTGCAAATGCCCTACTAAATGCCATTCTATATCTTTGGGAAGTTGCTCATACTTGGAGACCAGTTCCTGAACTTTGTTTTCACCAAAAATTCGTTGCCCTGCCTGGTATGCCCGTAAAATTTCTTCAACAGTTTTAGTTTTAGAAATAGCCACAAGCTTCACGTCTTTGGGAAGTTCAGCAAGAACTAACCGAATGTTCGATGCAATATCCATGTTTATTTTCTATATCCTATAAACAAAAATATAAAAAATAACTTACTGTTTAGGTTAAGTTAATAGATCAACAAGTTATATAAAAATACTCATTTGAATGCTATACCATTTTATAACTTGCAATATTCAGTAAAAGGAGATAATCATTAAGTAGATAACAGCACTATCTTAATCAAAAAACTTGTACGTTCAACACTATTTTATATCTTTGGGGTAAGTCAATTAAATACTTAGTTACGGATTTTTAAAATTGCTATGATCATAAATTAATAAAAATAAAGAAAATGAACGATAAGACCAAAACTTCTGAAAAGAAAAGGAAAACATCGGGATACTTGATTTTAATTGGAGTAATTGTTGTATTGGCGGTTATTGCATTTTTAGGTATAAAGAAGTACCATTTATTGGATCGGCATACCAAAAATGATTCTTTAAAAGTCAGCGTGCAAAATGCAGATTCTTTACAAATGGTAAGAAAAGAAGGGATTAAAAAATTTGTTATAGAATTTTTAACGACCCTAAAGAGTGATGAGTCTTTAAATAAGTATTATGCAGATGAGGTGCAGACGTGTTATTTAAAGAATAATTTGACATTGAACGATGTTATAAGAGAAAAAAAGTATTACAAAAAAACCCATCCTCGGGCAAAGGTTATACTTAATCCCTCCTCCATCAGTATAAATTTTATAGATGCAGAAACAGCAGAAGTATTTGCAAATGCGACGTATTATGCCGATAGTTTAACAATTAATTCGAAGGAGATTGTTTATCATCTTAAAATTAATAAAGATAGTAAAGTGTTTTATATCAATAATCCTGAACCTGGTAAATAATAAATATCCAGCTAAATATGCGTAAGTTAGCCCTTTAGTAATAAAATCAATTAGTTGCACAGTCTTATTAGCACGTAGCGTCCGCCAAATGGCATTTATAGCTTGTTATGCCTTGTTTTTATTAACTTATATCCAATTATAAATGAAATTTTGCGATAATCCGATGACATATTTATATTATTATTAAATATTCCTTGATTCGTATAATATCGTATTTCAGCACTTATTCTTTTATAATCTACCCCAACCCCAAATGCTAAATTAGGTTTATTCTTTAATGGATTATCTACTATTAATGCATTATCCAACTTAAACTTTGAATCAAAATTTAAACACTCAATTGAATTAATAAAACCATTAAGAAATATCTTAGTTTTTCCACCCAAAAAGAAATAGTGTCTAATCCCTATTGAAAGTTCTATTGATTGATTATTTATGCTTGTAACACCTCCACCACTAAGTAGTGCTTGGCCATTGAAATATTGATATGTTGGCTCACAAGTGATTCCCCATTTATTTTTGTTAAAAGGCAAAATATATTCAGCTTCCAACCCAAGTCTGAAGTTTATTTCATTACCAAAATCTGCATTATAGCTATTGACTGTGCCATTTGATATTGATAATGATGAATAATTTATTCCTGGAGTAACTCTAAGATTAAATATTTCTCTATCTTTTTTACTATCATAAACTACAAAAGAATTCCCTGTACATTCATTGTATTGTTTAAAATATCTTTCAAGTTCCTTTTGATAATATTTAATATTTTTAATAGAATTAATTGTTGTACGCTCACATCTAATATCATTCAAGAGTTGTTGACGAAAGCTAAAATTAGTAGCAATTTGCTCGTATTCAACTAAATATTCCTTATAAACTAATTGTTGAATAATAGAGTCTGTAACTGAATAAAAAAATCTGGGAAAATCTCTTTCCCCGTAATAGTAAAGTGAGGCTTTACCTTGCACAAGTACTTTTAAAAACAATTGCTCCTGATGCCAGATTGGATCTCTTAATCTTGAAAGTTCAGAAAAAGATGTGGGAGAACGGTCAATTTTAGTATCGACCCTGATAAATTTTGAAACACCAATAATACCAAACTCTTTCACCGTTGATAAATTCCCCTTTTTTATGTCATCATTATCGCTTAGTTTATATTCAAATTCTCTTGGGTTATTTTCCCAATCTATGTTTTTTATAAAACATTCGATTTTACGATTTTCATTGTCTATCAGATAACCTCTCTCGAAATTAATTTGTCCATAAGAAGCTGTAGAAGTTAAAAATAGAATTAAAAATATTATTTTATTTTTCATAAATTTTAAATAGGTTGTTTCACACTTATTTATTTGTTATGGTCAATCTCCTTTTTCGAAACATGGGTGCATATCCCGGTCGTTTTACTTGAATTGTGGCCAGGTAATTCCCGGATATACCTCAAGTCAGTTCCCTTTTCCACTCTGATTGGCACCGTCCTCATTCCTACCGGCAATGTTGCCTCTCAGAGTGGCAATGTTCTCATTAATAGTTGCAATGTTGTTAAATTATAACAATAAATATATTACAAATTTCTCAATTCCAAACTATTCTTGCACATAAGCAGAAAAGCATGTGCAAAGCACGTTTTAAGCGTGTTGTTTCAGCATTAGTGCATATCAATCTTATAAGTAACAAAGAACGGCCCCAATGATTGGAGCCGTTCTTATATGTGATTTAATTATGTTAATGAACTATACAAGCCCTTGAGCCATCATCGCATCGGCTACTTTAATAAAACCGCCAATATTTGCTCCATTTACATAGTTAATATAATCTTTATTTACCCTGCCGTATTTTACACAAGTTTCATGAATGTCAATCATAATCTGATGTAATTTGCTATCCACTTCTTCGCGCGACCAGTTTAACCGCATTGAATTTTGAGACATTTCTAAGCCGGATGTTGCAACACCACCAGCATTAGCAGCTTTGCCAGGTCCGTAAAGTATTTTAGAATTCAAATATACTTCAATAGCTTCGGGGGTAGAAGGCATGTTTGCTCCTTCAGATACTCCAATGCATCCATTCTTCACAAGCGTTTTAGCATCTGCTTCGTTAACTTCATTCTGTGTAGCACAAGGCAAGGCTATATCGCATTTTACACCCCATGGGGTCTTACCAGCGTGGTATTCTGCTTTTTTGTATTTATCAGCATATTCTTTGATACGGCCTCTCTTAACATTTTTCAATTCCAACACAAAGTTGAGTTTTTCTTCATTCATTCCATCAGGATCGTAAATGAAACCATCGGAATCGGACAGGGTAACAGCCTTACCGCCTAATTGTATTACTTTTTCAACGGCATATTGTGCAACGTTTCCTGAACCGGAAATAACAAACGTTTTATTTTTACAATCCATCCCTTTTGTTTTCAACATTTGTTCGGCAAAATAGACACATCCGTAACCAGTAGCTTCAGGACGAATTAAACTGCCGCCCCAAGCAAGACCTTTTCCGGTTAATACACCGGTAAATTCATTTTTTAGCCTTTTATACTGACCGAATAGGAAGCCTATTTCACGTCCGCCAACTCCAATGTCTCCTGCAGGTACGTCGGTATCGGCGCCGATATGTCGGAATAATTCGGTCATAAAGCTTTGACAAAAACGCATTACTTCATTATCTGACTTTCCTTTAGGATCGAAGTCAGAGCCACCCTTACCGCCACCCATTGGTAATGTGGTAAGACTGTTTTTAAATACTTGCTCAAAAGCCAGAAATTTTAATACCCCTAAATTAACTGTTGGATGAAAACGCAATCCACCTTTGTAAGGGCCAATAGCGCTGCTCATTTCAATACGATAGCCCCTGTTGATCTGAATATTCCCTTTGTCATCTAACCAAGGAACCCTGAACAGGATCACTCTTTCAGGTTCAGCAATCCGTTCAAGTATTTTAGCGTGCTTATACTTAGGGTTTTCTTCAATAAAGGGCATTAGGGATTCAGCCACTTCTTTTACAGCTTGGTGAAATTCAGCTTCACCAGGGTTCTTGGCTATAATTTTAGTCATGAACTCATTTAACGATACATCATAGTTTGCCATACTTTTTATTTTTTAGTTATTATTTAAATTTTCGTAAAAGGGTCGACTTTTTATTTAAGTCGTGTTAAAAGTAGAAAACTTTGTATAGCGATAATGGTTCGGAGAGTCAAATTACGTGTTTCACTGATAAGATTCAGTATGCTTCGGATGATTAAGAAAAACGTCTTTTAGATTTCAATGATATTGTTTTTTATCGCAAATTTTACCAAATCAACGGTCGTGTTTAGGTTGAGTTTTTGCATGATATGATTTTTATGCGATTCAACCGTTCTGGAACTTATAAAGAGTTTATCGGCTATTTCTTTGTTTGAGTGGCTATTGCCCCAGAGTTTTAGGATTTCGATTTCTCGGGAACTTAAATTTTGTATCTCAGGCCCCAAATTGGTTTCATGCGACTTTATTTTGCCAATGTATGTATTTAGGAGCGAATATTTAATAGAGTTGCTGTAGTAATCGTGGCCATTTCGAAGTGTATAAATAGCTTCAACCAATTCATTTTTATCGGCATCTTTGGATAAAAAACCTTTGGCGCCGGCTTTAATCGTTTTTAATATTGCTTCTTCGGTATTTTGGACAGACAGGATAAGAACTTTTAGTTTTGGATAGTTTCTGTTTAATTGAAAAATCAAATTCAGAATAGTAGTGTTAAATACGTGTATATTAATAATCAATACATGAACTACGGATGATTTTAACATCTCGGTTAAATGATTAGGTTCACTGCTGGTCAATACAACTTCCATATCATCAATAGAATTTAGCAGTGAACAGAGACCTTCCTTCACTATTTTATGTTCGTCGAATATACCTATTGCAATTTTGTTCATGGAAATTAAATAATTCAAGTAATAATAAGTTGCAAGTTGCCTGTAACCTGTAACCTGTAACCAGGATTAATATATAATGGCTGATGTTCTTTGTCTTCCGTTCATAAGGATTTTTAAGGGCTTTTGAAATTGGATATGTTTAAAATAATTGGTCTGTTGTATTATTTTTTGTTCATTCAGTATGTCCCATTTGATAAAATCAGTGTTTGAAGTATCTAAAACAGCAAAATATCCAATATTCATCGAAGTTACATTATGAAAGAAATGTGAACCTAGCGAAGAATCCAGGGGATAATTAGCTAAACTTATTTCAACTATAACTTTGGCATTTGAAATTTGTGACCATGCAACCGGCACGCCTAGGTGCTGATCACGTGTTCCCCATCTGCCTGGGCCAATTAATATATATTTCCTATCTTGTTTGAGCATTTTGCCGTTTAATAATTCTATTTCCTTGAGCATTTCGAAGGTTTTCAATTTATCGAATTTAGCGGGATCAATAAAAATTACATCGTTGATATTATTTATTTCGCCATTTCCCAAGCTCGATTTGGTAAATAAGATTGTTTTTGATTTATCGATTTTTTCTAAATTAATATCATCGCTCAATTGATTACCAACTAAAGGTTTTATCTGCAAAAGGTAGAATGAGGGGAGATTATTAATTGTCTTGGTTAAGTCAACTGCATATTCGATTTCTACCGGAGAACCTAATGCCTCTTTAATGGTGTTCAGCATAACATCGATTGTCTTGGCAAGCGGGATGTAATTATATTTTAATATATCGGCAAAATTAATAATTCTGGGGCCATAAGTATTTAAACCGGGTTCAATTCTATCATTGTCAGGATTATAAACTGATACACAATGTTTTATTGTTCCGTGTTTTTCAGCTGTATTTATATCAAGTAATGCAAGTGGGGCTAATTCTCCATCCTTTACATAATCAATGTTTTTTCTTGACAAATCAACAGCAAGGAAATTTACTTGCGTGCTGTTTAATAAATCTTTGTCTGAACAGATTTCAATTTCTGGATATGTTGGAGAGAACCGGTACGATTTACTTCCACCAACGACATAATACCCAAGGCCTATTGCAGCTATGGCAAATCCTTCTTCGGGCTTCATATGGGCTATAGGATAGTAGTTATACGATTGGGCTGTTCCGCTTATATGTGGATAATAGTAATTATCGTATTGGTTACCGACCAGTTCCTGCAATACAACGCCCATTCGTTCATCTTCCAGTTTTTGATTTATGGCCTTAAAATAGATTCTTACACTATCAGAATATATGGAAGCATAAACCAACTTAATTGCATTTGTTAATTGTTTGATGGTTGTCTTTTTATTTTTTTGGTTATTGGGAACAATATAGGTATCAAAAATACCTGCAAATGGCTGTGTAATGGAATCCTCCGAAAGACTTGATGACCGAACCGCAATAGGTTTATTAACTTGTTCTACAAATACTTCTAATTTCTTAATTAATGCAGGAGATAGGTGTGCATCGATAAAATGTTGTTTAATTTCTTCATAAGTAATATTTGTGTTAAAGATTTTATCGAAAAGCTGGTTTTTTTCCATGAAATGTTCAAATTCATCCGTGCCTATAATTGCAGTGATGGGGGTGCGAATGTTTATTTCTTTGGTTAAGCTTGAAAAATCCATATTATAAATGAGGGTATTGATAAATGCCAATCCTCTGCCTTTTCCCCCTAAAGAGCCACTAGAAAATCTAACAATATTTTTCTCATCAAATATCGAGGTCTCATCAAAATTTAATATTTTACCTCTTTTCTTTTCATCTTTATATTCTTTTATGGCTTCAATAAAATGATGCCTGAATTCTTCTAAATTCTCAAAATCAGTTACTTGTATGGGATTTAATGTTTTGGCCAGTTGTATTTCTCCTCTTGACATAAGCCATAAGGAAAACTGGTTGTCAATAGCATGAAAATAAAGAGATTCGGCAGGAATATGGTGAAGTAAATTTTCAAATTCCCGCAGAGATTTGGCAACTGCAATCGGATTACCTTCCTTATCCCTGAATATGAAATCGCCAAAACCGAGGTAATAAGTTAAAAATTTCTTTAAATCACTTAACAGGCTTTCGGAGTTTTTATTGATGAAATGAACATCTAATTTTTTAGCTATATGCTCGTTGTGTGTTTCTGAAGATTGTAAAATAATAGGAAGGTTGATGAGTTGTTTTTGCACATATTTAATAAACTTAACACCCGCAGTCTTATCTAATTTGCCTTCTCTTTCAAACTCCACATCAGAAATAACACAAAGCAAAAAATCTTTGTATTTATGAAAAATATAGACAGCATCTTCATAATTTCTTGCTAATAGGATTCGAGGCCTCGACCTCATTTTACAAATTTTATTCAATTCGTTTTTTTCGACTTCAGGCAATAATTGCAGTACCTGTCCGAAAACAATGGAATAAAGTATTTGCAGATATTTAGAATAATACTGGGCAGAATCTTCAATCAATAGAATTACCCTAACAAATCCAATTTTAGTGTCATTTTCAACGTTTGCATTATCTTCAATGGATTTTACAATGGCAAAAAATATTTGCGAATTTCCGTTCCAAACAAATAACTTATCAATGGATGGGACTGAAGGCATTAGCTCTTCAAAGTGTTTAATATTACTTTTTTGATTTAAAAGAAGATAAACGGGTAAATTTGGTTCCTTTTGTTTTAGTTTTTTACTAAGCTCTATAGGTGCATCCGAATCAATACCAACCATGAGTAAGACTAAGTCAAAACGAGTTGTTCCCAGCAATTCAATGGCTTCGGAAGCCGATGAAACGCCCGTAATCCTGGGTAATGAAAACAAACTATATTGATAGATTTCACCCATAAATTGTTCGAAGAAACTGTCTTCATTTTCAAGTATAAAAGCATCATATAGGGTGGCTACAAAAAGTATGTTTTTTACCTTGTACTTCATCATATCAAGGTAGATATACTTATCAAGAAACTGCCGGTTAAAAAATAATTGAAGGGGCGTTTTACTTTTCATTAACGATTGCCTGTATTCCTCAGATTTATGGCTGTCCGTAGTTTTAACCATGCTTTTATTATATATTTCCCTTCCTTTATAATTGTTTAAATATCCACTGATTAATTTTCCTAAATTAATGATTAATTGCCTTTCTTCTTTCATGAAAGGCCCCTCGTAAATATTCGGAAATTCCTTTAGGTAATATATTTCAATAGCGCCTTTCTTATTGTCGATGGTTACAAAATTTTCCTTTTGAACCCAAATAGTTTCTTTAAAATTTCTACTTGAATAAATATTCCCTTCGTAACTTATTTTTGCTTCGGTAAATTGTGGGTACTGCCATGCATCAGGTAAAATGGAACAAATTTTTTGCAGGGTTTCGTCCATTGATTGTCCTTTGGCAATTATTGCCGATGTTTGGTTGATTGCATTCAGTTCTTTCAGTCTTTCTTTATTTTCGTATAGCAATTTGGTAAAAACATTTCTCGTAGCAGATCCTGCAATAAGATTGGAAAGGTTAATCAGCAAATTGCGTTCTTCTTTTAAAAACGGGCCTTCATCTGCTTCGGGAAATTCTTTAAGATAAAAAATTTCAATCAAACCTTTCTTATTGCCTGGGTCTTCAAAGGTCTGTTGTTGAAACCATGGTGTTTCTTTAAAATTGCTACTGACAAATGTTTTATCTTCATAAGTTATTCTGGCAACTGCAAATTCAGGGTATTGCCAGGCATCGGGCAATATGGAACAAATTGCCTGTAAGGCATCCTCAATTCTTTCGTACTGTTTAAGAATTGCTGAGGTTTGGTTAATTCCTCGTAATTCTTTTAGGCGCTCCGTGTTACTATAAAGTAATTGCTGTAATGCCTTGTTGGAAGCAGTGCCTGATATTAAGGCTGACAGATTATCAATGAGCTTTCGTTCTTCTTTTAAAAAAGGGCCTTCGTCAGCCAATGGAAATTCTTTAAGGTAACATATTTCAATCAACCCATTTTTTTTATCCGGTGTGATAAAGCATTGACTTTGTAACCAGGGTGTATCCTTAAAGTTTTTACTGGTAAATACTTTATTTTCAAATGTAATTCTTGCAGCAGCATACTCAGGAAATTGCCATGCCTCAGGAAGAAATGAACAAATTTCTTGTAACGATCCTTCTAATGTTGTTCCTTTTTGAAGTATTTCAGTAGTAAAGTTTATACCCTTAAGCTCTTTTATTCTTTCAGTATGTTCGTATAATAACCTTTCCAAATGATTTTTTGAGATAGCCCCCATGATGATCATTGCAATGCTTTTCAGAAAATCAGCATCTTTTAGCAAATTATCCTTATCAACTAGCTCTATATATTGCTTTGAGTAACAAATTTCAATAACTCCTTCCTTGTTTCCAGGTATTTCAAAAGACGTCCTTTCTAACCATGAGGTCCTTTGAAAATCAGTATTTTTAAACTGCTTATTATCAAATACAATTTGCACCGAAACATCGTCATCGTGAGGATAAGCCTTCGAAATAGTATCACAAATCTTTTGTAACGAATCATCTAATAGGCTTGAATCATTCAGTAAACTTACAATTTGATTCAGCACTGAAAGTTTATCGTTTTGTTCTTTACCTGTTAATATATGATCATCCAACATTGAATTGTTTAATTTTTTGTTCAGATTATCAACTTTAGTCTTCAAAATAACCTGAAAATTTAATCAATGTTATAAATTTATAACGAAACCGTCATAAATTATGCATGAAAACTTCATAAATCTTCTATTTTCTTGCTGAGTTAAGAGATTTTACTGTTTGGTGTATGTGTTAAGAGGCTATAAAAACACTATACTGAACAGAATAGTTTAGTTTTTATACTTCAATAGTGACATAAACATGCATTCTGGAAGTAACGTCAGTAGAGACCCAATGCAAAAAACATGTTAGGCCTATATCTTGAAATAGGTTAAGAAAAGCTACCTAGATATTATTAAGAGTTTTAGCTACTTTTTGACCTTCGGGCGAAACGTTTTTTTGCAGGAATTCATGAATACCTGCAGCAGCTTTGCGACCATCACCCATAGCGAGTATAACTGTAGCGCCACCCCTTACAATATCGCCTCCGGCAAAAATTTCGTCTATATTAGATTGCATTGTATCAGGGTTTACTTCAACGGTACCCCAACAGGATACTTTTAAGTCGGGCGTACTTTGCGCTATGAGTGGATTAGGCGAAACACCTATACTAACAATAGCCAAATCTATTTCTATCTCGTATTCGGAACCTTCAACAGGCACTGGTTTCCGCCTTCCGGAACTATCCGGTTCCCCTAAAGTTATTTTTTGAACCACAACTTTGTTGACACGGCCTTTGGTGTCAGCAAAATATTCAACGGGATTGGTCAGGTTCAGAAATTCTATTCCTTCTTCTAAGGCATGTTGTATTTCTTCTTTCCTGGCTGGCATTTCATCGAATGAACGACGGTAAATAATCATTGCCCTTTCAGCACCAAGACGCTTGGCTGTTCTTACTGAGTCCATTGCTGTATTGCCCCCTCCAACAACAGCAACTTTTTTGCCAAGCAATACAGGTGTGTCATAGTCAGGTTTATAGGCACCCATTAGGTTTACCCTTGTCAGATATTCATTTGAAGACATAACGCCTATATAATTTTCACCTGGGATATTCATAAATCTTGGAAGCCCTGCCCCACTTCCAACAAAAAAGGCTTTATATCCTTCAGCTTTCAAATCATCGAACGAAGCCGTTTTGCCTACTATAAAATTTTTTACAAATTCAACTCCCATCTCTTTAAGAATGGAAATTTCATGGTTAATAATGTTATTAGGAAGGCGGAATTCAGGAATTCCATATTTTAAAACACCTCCAAATTCGTGTAAAGCTTCAAAAACAGTAACCTGATAACCAAGTTTAGCTAAGTCTCCTGCAACAGATAGACCGGCAGGGCCAGAGCCTACAATGCCTACTTTAATATTGTTTTTTTGCTTTACATGGGGGATATGAATATTCCCGCTTTTTAATTCGAAATCAGCAGCAAACCTTTCAAGGTGTCCGATTGCTACAGCAGGTTTTTTTAATTTTATAGTGTAGAAGCATTGTTCTTCACACTGTACTTCCTGGGGGCATACCCTTCCACATATAGCTGGAAATGAATTGGCTTCCTTTAACGTTTTAACGGCATTACAAAAGTCTTGGGCTTCTATATATTTAATAAATTTGGGGATGTTGATACCTACAGGACATCCCTGAATACATGTAGGACTAACACAATCAAGACATCGCTTGGCTTCAATAATTGCTTGTACGTCCGTAAGCCCCTTATTTACTTCTATATGACTTTTGTTTCGCACATTTGGCTCTGCTTCAGGCATTTTAGCCCGCTCAATGGACGTACGATCTTTAGCTTTTAGCTGTCCTCTTAAGTTAACACGCCATTCCTCTTCCCTTTGTTCTTTAAAATAATCTGATGTTGATTCTGTCATTTTAATTTTGTTTGAAATCGCCTTGTTTTTCCAAATAATTTTTACTGGCCACACTTTCTGAATCTTTGTATGCGTCTAACCGCATAAGCAGTTCATCATAGTCAATTTCATGAGCGTTAAACTCAGGGCCGTCTACACACACAAACTTTGTTTCGCCGCCAACTGAAACCCTGCAAGCGCCACACATGCCTGTACCATCTACCATAATTGAGTTTAAACTTGCTAAGGTTGGAATTGAATATTTTTTTGTAAGCAAACTTGTAAACTTCATCATAACGGCAGGGCCAATAGTTACACAAAGGTTAATTGTTTCGCGATTGATAATTTCTTCCATGCCTTGTGTTACTAATCCCTTTTTTCCATAGCTTCCGTCATCAGTCATAATGATTACTTCATCCGAATGTGCCCTGATCTCATTTTCGAGAATAACAAGTTCTTTTGAACGCGCTGCTAAAACGGTAATTATTCTGTTTCCTTTTAGTTTCATAGCTTCAACAATTGGAAGCAACGGGGCAATTCCTACCCCTCCGCCGGCACATAACACAGTGCCTACTTTTACAATGTTGGTGGGATGGCCTAATGGACCAACGATATCAGTTATTTCATCACCAATTTTTAACTTAGCTAATTTATAACTAGTTACGCCTATAGTTTGAATAATAAGTGTTATTGTTCCTTTGATTGCATCAGCAGTGGAAATGGTAAGCGGAATGCGTTCCCCTTGTTCACCAACTTTAACAATTACAAAATGTCCGGCTTTACGTTTTTGAGCGATACGGGGGGCATCAATTACCAACTTTACAACCTTATCGGACAGGTACTGTTTTTCAATAATTTTATTCATTTAATAGTATTAAAATCGAGGGCATAAAATTAGCATTTTTTAGAATCGGTTAAATGCTCATAAAAAATTATAATTTTTTTTCAGTGATTTACTTACATGAAATAAGTACACTAATCACTCTCGGCTTTTAAAAAATGCGGAAATTAATAGCTTTATTGTCTTTTAAAAACAAATTTCACTAAATTCGGTTCTGCAATTCACTAATATTTTTTTAATGAACACATTTATGAAAGTCAAGGCGCTTATGTGCTTTTTTTGCTTGTGCTTTGTTATTCAGGCATCGGCTCAAAAATTTACTGGTTTTTCTTCCGAAGTAGCCAAATATCCTGAAGAAATTGCCAACCTTTTGGGGACAAACCTATCTGATAATGATAAAAAGGTAGTTACCGACTTTACAAATGCCTGGACGACAAATCTATTCGATGATAATGAAAAAAAAGAAATAGTCAGACTTTCGAACCTTATATTCGGACGCAAAGGAAGAGGACTTCAATTTAAATCGATGATAGCCTTGCTTCTTTCTTTTAAGAATACTACAAACAGTGCTGAGAACTATAAAACCTGGTTGACATTTATGAGTGCATTTACTGTCAATAAAAAAACAACATTGTCTGGTCTTTCAAATTTCATGGAGTCCCTTAATGATCTGCAAAAAGGGAGTTTTCTTTATAATACCAACTCTGCACAATGGAAATACCTGGGTAGCAATTATAAGTTTTATGCGGAAAACGATTCATTCTATGTTCATTTTCCCCAGGGGACGATTAAATGTTATTCGAAACGCGATAGTATTGAAATTCAGGAAACATCAGGGGTATATTATCCAATTGGACAAAAATGGGTCGGAAAAGGAGGTTTAGTAACTTGGGAACGAGCAGGGTATAATTTTTCGGAGGTAAATGCGCGGTTAAACTATTATCAAATCGATCTCACTCGTTCAGAGTACCATGCTGATTCGGTCGTTTTTACCAACATAAAGTACTTTAATAAACCTGTTTTGGGAACCTTGATTGATAAAGTGATGCAGATACAGTCGCCCGAATCCGCTTCATATCCCGAGTTCAATTCCTATAGTAAGCGATTTTTTTTTAGAAATCTATACGAAAATATCGATTACGATGGTGGTTTTTCGATGCGAGGTGCTAAGATTGTAGGATATGGGAGTGAGTCTGAACTGGCTAAAATAATTGTGAAGAAAGCTGACACTGCATTAATGGAAGTTCGTTCCAAATATTTTGTCTTTCGTCCTGAAAGGATTAATGGGATCAATACTATTGTAAGAATAAAAATAGATCAGGATTCTATCTATCATTCCGATCTTTCCTTTATCTACTATGTAAAGGAAAAGGAAGTGGACCTTTTACGGGCCGATGAATATTCCTCAAAAAGTCCATACTATAACTCGTACCATAAGCTCGACATGAATTTTGAGCAATTGACCTGGCGTATTGACCAGCCAAAGAGTAAGCTCACAATGTCCAGGGCTTCGACTATTGGTAAGGCGGATTTTCAATCGCAAAATTTTTATAATCAGGCTCAATTCGAATCACTTCAGGGAATGGACGCAGTTCATCCGTTAGTTGCACTCCGTAAATTTTCGAATATGATTAAAACATCAAAATTTCCGGCAATGGATTTTGCTGATTATATTGGACGTCCTATCAGTCAGGTGCGACAGGTACTTATGACTATGGCTCAAAAAGGTTTTATTTATTATAACAGCCAAACAGATGAGGTATTAATTAAAGATCGTCTTCAAAATTATTTGAAATTCAATAGTGGGAAAAGCGATTTTGATGTGATTGATTTTGTATCCTCTACAAAGGCTCCTACTGATAACGCCACGCTCGATATGCAGAACTTCGATCTAACCATTAACGGTATCCCAACAATTTTTCTCAGCGATTCTCAGAATGTAGCGATATATCCAGCTCGCGAACAAATTATTATGAAACAAAATCGAAGTTTTAAATTCGATGGCGTAGTCGAGGCCGGCCTTTTTACCTTTTATGGAAATAATTTCTTTTTCGATTATAACAAATTTAAAATTAACCTGCAGAACGTTGATTCGGTATCTATTAAAGTAATGACAGGCGAATTGGATAATTTTGGCCGTCCCCTTACACGTAAAGTTAAAAGTATAATACGGCTTATTACGGGCGAATTACGAATTGATAGGCCGGATAATAAGTCAGGGCATTATAATTATCCTGAGTACCCCTGGTTTATAAGTCGTGAGAATTCTTATGTTTATTACCAGTCTAGTGAAATTGCACATGGAGTATATACGAAAGACAAGTTTTTCTATCAGATTGATACTTTTAGCATAGATAGTTTGGATAATTTCCGTAAGGAAGGTCTGATTTTTCATGGTAAGTTCGAATCAGCAGGCATTTTACCGACAATAGAACAACCACTTGTTTTACAGCCCGATTATTCACTTGGTTTTAAATACAACCCTGGTACTGGCGGTACTCCTATATATGGAAGTAAAGCACAATTGTATGCAGAAGTTCAATTAGATAATAACGGGTTGCGTGGTAAGGGTAAGATTAATTATCTTACTTCTACTACTGTTGCAAAAGAATTTAAATTCTATCCTGATTCGATGAATACACATTCGGAGCAGTTTTCAATGGCTCAACAAACGAATGGTACTGAATTTCCATTGGTAAATTCGACTGGGAATTATATTCATTGGCTCACTACCGATGACAAAATGTATATAAACAAAGGCAAGGAGCCATTTAACATGTTTAACGATCAAACTTCACTGACCGGAAACCTTCTGCTAGAGCCAAAAGGACTAAGTGGCCACGGGAAAATGGATTTGACCACTGCCGATCTGTCTTCTGAGCAATTTAGCTATAAAGCGCAAATTATCGATGCCGATTCAGCTCAATTCAACCTTAAATCGCTTAATACAAAAGGATATACAGTATTGACTGATAATGTCAAAGCACATGTTGATTTTGCAGCTCGAAAGGGCGACTTTGCTGCCAATGAAGATTATACCCTTGTTAAATTTCCCGAAAATAAATACATCAGCTATCTCGATTATTTCAAGTGGAATATGGATGCAAAAACTTTAGAAATGGGGGCACGAAAAACAAAAGCTGATATCCAAAAGAAAAATGGTAAGTCGCATTTTGACGATCGGTTTCATTTCGAACAGGAATCTGAAGGCCCTCGTTATATTTCGGTAGAAAAGAAGCAGGATTCGCTTAATTTTGTGGCTCCGTTGGCTAAGTACGATTATCAACATAACCTGCTTAATGCATCGGAAGTGAAGGTCATTAAAGTTGCTGATGCCCTTATTTATCCTTCGGACGGTAAGGTCACAATTGCTGAAACAGCTCAAATGCAGCCTCTTTATAATACAAAAATTATTGCCAATTGTCAGGATAGTTTTCACACGATTTATGCTGCTGATGTCAAAATTCAAAGTCGTATGCGTTTTACCGGCCGCGGTAAGTACGATTATGTAGATGAAACCGAGAAAGTTCAGGTAGTTGATATCACTGAAATAAAGGTAGATACAGCCTATCACACCATTGCTACAGGGAATATTGCAGTAGCCGATAACTTTTTGCTTAACCCATTTTTCGGATTTCAGGGGAAACTTGTTCTGAACTCATCCAAACCGACACTTTTCTTCGATGGTGGTGTTAGCCTTAAAACCGACTGCGAACAAATGAATGCCTCTTGGTTGAAATTCGCATCAGAACTCGATCCAAAGAATATTTACATCCCTGTTGGCGAAAACCCGATAGGTATCACATACAATAAGCTTTATGTCGGCTTTTTCCTTGCCACAGACTCAATTCATATTTATCCTGCTTTCATCACCGGACGCAGGAATTATAACGACCCATTGATAGTATCTTCCAGCGGATTTCTTCATTATGATAAGAATGCAATGGTATATGAAATTGCATCAAAAGATAAATTGTTAAACCACGATACCACAGGTAATTATATTAGTTTTCATAAATCCAATTGCATTGCTTATGGTGAGGGCAAGCTTAACCTTGGAGTCGAACTCGGACAAATAAAACTATCAACTTATGGAAACATAACTGTTAACCTGATCAATAGGGATGTAATGCTCGATGTGTTATTGGGTATCGATTTTATGTTCGATCAAAATGCTTTGAAACTGATGGCTAATAAAATCGACAGTTTTCCAAGTCTTGAGGGTGTTGATATTAATCGCAAAAACTTTGTAAAATCACTTAACGAAATAATGGATTGGAAACGAGCTATCAAATATCGCGAGGATATGACGCTGTTTGGTAGTCCTAAAGAATTCCCTGCCGAAGTCGAACATACCTTAAATCTCACAAACCTGAGTTTGAAATGGAATAATGCAACGAAAGCTTATGAATCGTTTGGTAAAATTGGTATTGGTAATGTGATGAACCTCCAGGTTAACCGGATGGTTGATGGGTTTATTGCAATCAGCAGGAGGCGCAGCGGTGATATGATGGATATATATCTTGACCTTGACAGCAAACAATATTATTACTTTGGCTATACCAGGGGCAATATGCAAACTTTTTCGTCAAGTCCTGATTTTGTTCAAATAGTACGCGATTTACCCCTTCGCTCACGTGAAATGAAAATTAAAAGCGGACAAACTCCTTATATTTACATGATTGCTTCAGATACTAAGCTCGGAGGATTTTTATCTTACTACAAAAGGCGCGTTAAAGGACAAGTGCCAATAGAGGAGCCACTCATTGAGCAGCCAAAGAATCAACCCGAAGTCCAGCCAGTTAACCAGCAACAGCAAGAGAAACCCAAAGAGGGTCAGCCTACTGAAAATAAACCATCGGAAGGGGAAGTGATAGAAGTGAAGTAAAAGTAGTAAGTAATTAGTAGTAAGTCATAAGTAAAAACATATCGATACATTACAAATACTTTAAAAGCGATATCATTATGTTCACTATCTTCTGGGCGATTCCCAGATTTCAAGAGTTTTTATTTCAGTACCATCGATCACAAACCGGACGGCAGTTTTAACGTTGTGCAAACCTGTATTTCCAGAAGCTCCGGGGTTGATATGAAGTAAGTTAAAACGTTTATCAAACATTACTTTTAGAATGTGTGAGTGACCCGCAATAAATAGTTTCGGGGGATTAACTAAAAGTATTGATTTTATGGATGATTCGTAATGATTAGGATATCCTCCTATATGGGTTATCAAAACGTCGGTTTGTTCGCATTCGAAACGCAGCAACTGTGGATATTGAGAACGAACCTGGTAATCATCGATATTTCCGTAAACAGCCCGCAATGGTTTAAAAGCAGCTAATTTGTCGGCTGTTTCGATATTTCCAATGTCGCCTGCATGCCAAATTTCATCGCATTTATCGAAAAATGAATACAACCGGTCGTCAATAAATCCGTGGGTATCTGACAAAAGACCAATTTGTTTCATGATATTTCGAATTTTGTGTATTAATTTGTACAAATAAAGTGCAATGCCGATGTGCTTTTTTGACGCGTCTCCTTCACTTTACGAACTCAAAAGTACTTTTTTTATGCAAATTTTTTATACACCTGATATTTCCGGATCAGAATATATCCTCAGTGAGGACGAATCAAAGCATGCTATCAGGGTATTACGGATGAACTTAGGCGATCACATATTTCTGGTGGATGGGAAAGGCGCATTCATTGAGGCTATCATAGCCGATGCACACCCAAAGAAATGCAGGATTATAGTCAGAAATGTAGTTGCCGATTTTGAAAAGCGGGATTACTACATTCATATTGCTATATCTCCCTTAAAGCATCCTGATCGTTTAGAGTGGTTTCTTGAGAAAGCAACTGAAATAGGGATTGATGAGATTACTCCTTTACTTTGCGAGCGAACAGAAAAGAAAAGTTTTAACCTGTCGCGATCGAACCGTGTCATCGAATCGGCCATGAAACAATCTATTAAGGCGTATCATCCCGTAATCAATCCGTTAACAAAGTTCAATGATTTTGTGAAAAGAGTGGGGGAGGAGGTGAAAATGATTGCCTGTTGCGAAGGGGGGCGAAAGCTAATCATGGAATGCTATAAACCAGGCCAAAAAGCTTTGATACTTATTGGTCCGGAAGGAGATTTTTCGGACGAGGAAATTACACTCGCAAAAGCTCATGATTTTGTACCGATAACCTTAGGCACAAGTCGGTTACGAACCGAAACTGCCGGTGTGGCAGCTTGCCATTCGATAAGCTTTGTGAATCTTAATTATCATTCTTTATCATTTTTATCTTCCAGGAGTCTTTGAGCGCCTTATCATTGAAATATATTCCCATGTTGATAACAATGTTAATAACCAAACTGCTAATACTTTTTATTGAACATAAAAAGTATTAATTTTAGCGGAATATTTTACCTAATGGAAAATCTGTCAATTAAGGGCACAAGCAGAACACCTGAAGTTGATTTTAATGTTAATGGTAATATCAGGATTCACGGACGATCAATCCCTGAGGATGCCGGATTGTTTTACAACCACTTGTACTCTTGGATTTTTAGATATTGCATGAAACCACAGCCTCTTACTAATGTTCATATCGAATTGGAATATATGAATAGTGGATCGGCAAAATCGATCCTTCAGATTATCAAGGAATTAATTACTATTGCAGAAAAAGGGTACCAGATTGTTGTTCACTGGTATTACGAATCAGGTGATGAAGATATGCTCGAGAAGGGTGAGTATTTTGAATCGATTTTAAAGTATAAGTTTATTTTTATAGAAACATCTTAACCTGATAAATTTATGATTCTTTGGTTTTAACCCTCATCAAAGGTAATGATTCAGTCTAATTTGATAATTGCAAATAATTGTTCAGTACCTTAAGCAGAAGTTCCTGATCGAAAGGCTTGGTTAAGTAGTGGTCGCATCCGGCTTTATAACACTCTTTTTGTTCATTTTCCATTGCGTAAGCCGTTTGTGCTATTATAGGTATTTCACCCCTGAATTTTTTTATCATCCGGGTAGCCTCAAATCCGTTGATTCCAGGCAAACGCATATCCATTAAGATGATGTCGATTTGTTGCTGACTGTGGCAAATATTGATAGCTTCTTCAGCAGTTGTTACATGCAAGATATTGATTTCACTTTCTTCCAAAAGATCATAAATATACTTATAGTTAACTTCTTCGTCTTCAACTAAAAGAAGAATTTTTCCCTTCCATTTATATTTTGGCAACGCTATAGATTGGCAAAAGCCAACTTCTGGTAATAATTTGTTGCTGCCTGTTTGCAATGGGATGTTAAAGAGAAATTCCGAACCAATTCCAACTTCAGATTTTACCATAATTTTACCACTAAGAAGTTCAACTAATCCTTTTGAAATAGCAAGTCCAAGCCCTGTTCCTTCTTTTTTCTTTGAAGAAGATCCGGTCTGTTTAAAGCGTTCGAAAATGATTTTTGTTTCTTCATCAGACATTCCGATGCCAGTATCTTTTACGAAAAATATAATCTGGTCATATTCAATTTTATATCCAAATTGGATATGACCTCGCTCGGTAAATTTTAAAGCATTGCTAATCAAGTTATTAATAATTTGCCTCAATCGGAAAGGATCTGTAATGATCGATGTTATTACAGGATTTTCAGGTAATACAAATTGTATATCAATATGTTGCTTTTCACGCCTTATTTTTTCTCCTTGATAAAATTCACAAAGATCAGTTAACAAGGCATGTAAATCGACATCAATATTTTCGATAGTAATTTGTCCTGCTTCAATTTTTGCAATATCTATAATATCGTTGATAAGACTAAGAAGTATTTTTCCGCTGTTGTTGATAATACGAAGGTACTGTACCTCTTTATCACGGGGAAACACTCGCATCTCCATCAAATTAGCAAATCCCAGGATGCCATTAATAGGTGTTCGTATTTCGTGTGACATATTGGCCAGGAACGCTGATTTCAGGTTATCTGCTTGCTCGGCTTTTTCTTTAGCTTTTCGTAGTTGGTCTTCAACTAATTTATATTGAGTTATATCGTGCGAAATACCGACTAGCTGAGTTACTTGCCCGTTTAAATCTTTAATGCCCACTAATGTAGCAGATAGCCAAACTTTACCATAAGGGGTAGGTATTTCTCTTTCTTGGTTAAGAACAGCGATACCTGAAACAAAAACAGCTTGTTCGTTTTCGTGGATTTTGTCAGCAATTTCTTTCGGAAAAACATCATAAACAGTTTTGCCAATAAGCTCTTCGGGATCACTGTAGCCAAGCAACCTGGCAAGACCTTTATTTGCCCTGATGTAACGTCCCTGATTATCCTTGAAATAAATTGCATCCGGAACATTGTCCATAATAACCTGGAGCATATCACGTTCAGAAAATAAATGACTTTCAATTTGTTTCTTTTCAGTGATGTCCATCATAGTGCCAAGCATCAAGCATGATTGCCTGGATTCAACATCAGTCTCAATTTTTCCAATGTTGTTGATATATTTTGTTTTTCCGCTCTGGGTATTGATCCTGAAAATGATATTAAAGTTGATTGCTGTTTTAATACATTGTTCGTAAGTAGCTACTACCATAGCACTATCATCGGGATGGACATATTCATAATGAAATTCGTCAACCGATGGGGGCGGAAGCTGCGGATCGCGTTCAAAAATTTGGTACATTTCCTTTGACCACTTGATATGACTGTTTAATAGATCAATTTCATATAATCCAAAGTGAACATTTCTTTCAGCATTTTCAAGCTTTTGTTTACTGAAATTGAGTTCGCGTTCGCTGTTAATCCAATCGGTGATATCAGATGTAGTAGTTAGAATAGTTTCTACCACATTCGACCCATTGGTTTCAGGTACCAGGAGTGCTTCGAAATGCCTGATCCCTATTGGAGTGTTCAAAGAAAAATTAATGGTTAGTTCTTTATTCCTGCGGAACACCCACCTCATTTTCTCTTCTAAATGTGAGGCGAGGCTTGAGGGATAGTTCATTTCAAAAAGACGTTTGCCAACACAGTTTTCGGCCATCATGCCAATAATTTTTGAAACATTGGGGGTTATATATTGACATTTTAAGTTTCTTCCATGACGACTAATCACATTTGGAGAATGTTCAATGAGGGCTTTGAATTTTTGCTTCTCGTCAAGGATAGTTGTTTCATAGGCTTTACGTTTAGTGATGTCGCGGATTATTGCTTGAATAACGCCATTTTCTCCTGTAGTTATCAAACAGGCACTGATGCTGATGGGGAGAATCTTTCTGCGTGGAGTGATGATCTCAGTTTCGAAAACAACAGATTTTTTTTCAAGAATGCTGACCAGATGCCGGTGTAAGTATTTGAGAGTTTTGTTGCTGAAAAAAAGATTGATATTATTATTCTTAAGGTCTTGAGATTTTAATCCGAGCAAACTGCATAGATTTTTATTTACCTCAATGATTTGTCCTGATAAATCTAAACTGCAAAAAGCATCATTCAAATGCTCAAAAATCGATTTATATTTTTCTTCACTTTCATAAATTGGCTCTTGCGATTGTAGCTTTTCATTAATATCAATTGAGATTCCAATAATACGTTTGGGTTTTTTGTAGGCATCCCATTCAATGACCTTTCCACTATCGAGAATCCAAATATAATCCCCTGATTTAGTGCGGAGACGGTGTTCAGTTTTATAGGAAGTGGTATTGTTGCTCAAATGATTTTGAAGTGTTTGTAACACCATTGCTTTGTCGTCCGGATGAATAGAGTTTTCCCAGAATAAACGGTAATTATCAATATCACCTGGTTTGTAACCGATTATATTTAACCACTGTTCGTCTAAATATAGTTCATCGGTTATAAGATTCCAATCCCAGAAACCAATACCGGCCGCATCCACGGCAAGCGATATTCTAGCATACGCTTGCTGAAGTAGCATTTCAAAGTTTTTCGAATCAGAAATTTTTAGGTCATCGACCATAGCCAGGAGATTTTTTGACGTTAAAAATTAAAATCAAGACCTATGTAAACACCCAAGATTTAATCCTTTCTTTATTTTATCGTGTGAACGAGTTGTAGTATCGGCATTTTGTTGTTGTGCCGCCACCACCACCCTATGCATTAATAGCACAGTAAAGAATTGCCATTTTATATATTTCACGAATAAATAATTGAGAATAAACGATAAATAAAGAAATTTGAAGAGTGAGGCCAATTTTTATTATAAGTAAAATTAATATTTCCTTTTAAAAAGTATTCATTTTATTTAAAAACATTCATCAATTATTATTATCTTGCTCACTTATTAGCATTTAAGTATTTAATTAAAATTTATTAACCATATCTATGCGTAAATTTAAATTTTTTCTTGGGTATGTATTGATATTCATCATTATCCTGGTTATCACATCCTCATTTGTCATTTACTATTTAAGCCACAGGGCACTTCCGGATTACAATAGAAGCACTTTTCTTAATGGATTGTCAGGAACAGTTGAAGTTTATCGCGATTCATTTGCTATACCTCACATATATGCCAAGAATGAAGATGATTTGTATAGGGTAGTTGGCTATCTCACTGCCCAGGACCGTTTATGGCAAATGGATTTATTGAGACGGGTCACTACTGGCCGGTTATCTGAGATTTTTGGCAGCGACCTTTTGAAAACCGATATCCTGATGAGGTCGCTGCGAATTCCTGAAAAGTCAAAAAAAGTTTTAGCACAATGTCCTTTTTCAATGATAAGGGCTTTGGAAGCATACTCCGATGGCGTTAACCAATACATCAAGCAATATTACCATAAACTTCCCATTGAATTTACCCTTTTAAGATATAAACCCGAACCATGGACTGTGGAACACTCAGTTAACTTGATTGGTTATATGGCATGGGACCTTAATGGTTGCTGGAACTCCGAAATAGTGCTGCATAAACTTGCTGCAAAGCTGGGCAGGGCTAAGCTAGCTGATTTTATTCCTGGTTATGATAGTATTCAACCAACTATTTTTAGTTCAACCTGTCAATTTATAGAAGCAGATTGGCGATCGGAATTAATAAAAGCTTCATCGAAAATAGAAGAACTTGGCTTACAGGTGTTTCATGGCTCGAATAATTGGGTGGTTTCTGGTACTAAAACAGTTTCGGGTAAGCCAATACTTGCCAATGATATGCATTTGGGATTTTCGGCTCCGGGAATTTGGTATCAAATTCATCAAATAGTGCAGGGTAAAATTAATGTAAGCGGAGTAATATTGCCAGGTCAGCCCTTTGTTATCTCAGGTCATAACGACAGCATTGCATGGGGACTAACCAATGTAATGAACGATGATATAGATTTTTACAAGGAAACTTTGAGGCCTGATGATAGTACCAAATACCGTTTTAACGGGAAATGGAAGGATTTGACAATAAAGCATGAAACCTTTTCCATAAAGGGTGGCCATAAGGTTTACATTGACTTAAAATTTACGCATCGGGGGCCCATTATTTCCATGCTTAAAAATATCAAGAACGAAACCATTTCGATGCATTGGATGGGTAATGAAATGAGCAACGAAATACAAAGCATTTATATGTTAAACAAGGCAAGCAACTGGTCAGATTTTTGCAGTGCCATAAAAACGTTTAAATCAGTGAGCCAGAATGTTGCTTATGCTGATCATCAGGGCAATATTGGAATGTATTGTTGTGCAGGTGTGCCTATTCGCAAAGGTAACCCGATTGAAGTGATGCCCGGCGATACTAGCGCTTATGACTGGCAGGGCGTTGTCCCATTCCAGGAATTACCACATAAGTTTAACCCATCTGAAGGTTTTGCTGTGTCGGCCAATAATCGTACCATTGATTTTTCATATCCTCATTATATTAGCTCATGGTTCGATTTATCATTCAGATATGATCGTATCAGCGAAATGCTAAATACGAACAAAAAACTTACCGTTAGCGATATTGCAGCTATTCAAACCGATTTTACCTCTAAGTTTGTATCGTATTATCTTCCTGGGTTGATAGAAGTGATTAAAAAGCGACCGGATTTGACAACTACAGGAAAACTTGCTCTCAAAACTCTTGCAAACTGGAGAGGACAAGTAAATGCACAAAGTAAAGAAGCCGCTATATTTGAAGTTTTTTATAACCGGTTTATTGAAAATACACTAAAAGACGAATTGGGGGATACATTGTTCAAAGAATTTTTAGTTGACAAAATTTTGGTAAAAAATACGATACACAACATTTGGTGCAAAAAAAAGTCTGTTTTGTGCGATGATATCTCAACGTCAAAAACAGAAACATTTGCCGATATGGTTGTTAAATCGTTTAATGAGTCACTGAAATATCTTGAACAAAAACTTGGCCCGGATTTACAAACCTGGGAATGGGGTAAAATTCATTTGTTTACGCTCGAACATCCGTTAAGTAAAGTCAAAATACTCGATAGAATATTTCATTTAAACCGTGGGCCATTTGAAGTAGGAGGTTCGTTCCATACGGTTGCGCCATACAGTTACCGGTTCAATAAATTGTTTGAAGTGAATTCAGGTGCATCGCAACGTCATATTTATGACTTTGCTGATTGGGACAATTCTATTTCAGTAATTCCGACTGGAAACTGCGGAATACCTTCAAGTCCTCATTACTGCGATCAGACCACACTGTATCTTGCAGGTCAATATCATAAAGATTTGTTTTCAATTAATGCTGTAAAGAACAATTACCGATATAAAGCCGTTTTTTCGTCAGCAAAGTAAAAAAGCAATATTATATCGTTCGGTTTTTATGGATATTATATAAATCCATCAAATTAGCTATTTTAGTTGATTTCTGATTTAGTCAATCAAGCGAACTTATTTTTTAATGTTCACTGGATCACCATAAATTACACCGCGTCCATGTGTGCCAACATAAACCCTGCCGTATTGTTTTGGATCGCCTGTTATATGCAACAATAGTCCCCACTGATGCTGGTCATCGTTAATGCGTACCCATGTATGAGCTGTGTCGTCTGAACGATATATACCCCGAACGCCATTCACTATGCCAATTAAGTAAAGTGCAGAATAGTCAGCACCAGGCGCTGCTTTACCAAAACCGAAAGCATGAAT
>Ga0182027_10002088_pt1 | contig 32608 bp, 26 predicted proteins | sample 712E1DmetaG_FD_121300 | JGI IMG/M metagenome (GOLD analysis project Ga0182027, IMG submission 121300) | Permafrost microbial communities from Stordalen Mire, Sweden - 712E1D metaG (Illumina Assembly) | ecosystem: Environmental > Terrestrial > Soil > Wetlands > Permafrost | place: Sweden...
CGGGTGAGGAAAGCGCACCGCGCAGCCGATCTGGTTTCTGCCCTGCGGAATCCGGCGCTGCTCCATGCCTCCCCCAGGGAAACCTCCAGCGTGTGCTTGCCTATTCCCGACAGACTCCTAGAGGGCGTGCGGAACGGCTGGGGCTTCGTATCAGAGCATCGCTTCAGCGATGGCGCAACTCCTCCGAAAGCAGAGCCCCTTCACGGGGCCCGCATCGCTACACCATCTCCGTGCCCCAAAGATCGTGCAGGTGCAAGATCCCCAGCAAGCGCTGGTCGTTGTCCGCGATTCTGTCCACCACAACCAGCGACGTGATCTTCATCTCTTCCATGCGCGCTAGTGCGGTAGCGGCGAACTCCCGCGGTCCAATGGTCTTCGGAGTCCGCGTCATGCAAACCCCCGCGGTCAGGTCGAGCGCGTCCTTGCCGCGCTGCTCCAGCAGTCGCCTCAGATCGCCGTCGCTGATCACTCCCAGCAAACGATCGCCCTCGACCACGGCGGTCATGCCCAGTTTCTTGCGCGACATCTCGTAGATCACGTCCGGCATCTTCGTCTGCGCCGTCACCCGCGGAATCGCGTCCCCGGAGTGCATCAACGATTCGACTCGCGCCAGCCGTTTGCCCAGCTTTCCCCCGGGATGCAGGTTGGCAAAGTCCTCTTCCTTGAACCCGCGTTTTTCCGAAAGCGCGACTGCCAGCGCATCGCCCAGAGCCAGCATGGTCGTGGTCGAAGCGGTAGGGGCAAGCCCGAGCGAACAAGCTTCCTGGGAAATCGAACAATCCAACGCAACGTCGGCAGAGGATGCCAGAGTGGAAGCAAGTGTGGAGCGGGCGCCCCCGCCCGCTGAGTCTGCAGCAATGTCGTCGCAAGTCATGCTGATCAGCGGCACCTGCAACCGTTTGATCGTCGCCACCAACTGCAGAATTTCTTCCGTCTCGCCGCTGGCCGAGAGCGCCAGCACAAGATCGCCCCGGACGATCATTCCCAGATCGCCATGCAGCGCTTCCACCGGATGCAGGTAGAGCGCCGGCGAACCGGTTGAACTTAATGTAGCCGCGATCTTGCGAGCGATGAGCCCGCTCTTCCCCATCCCGGTCACGACCACACGGCCCAGGCAGTCGAACATCAGTTCCAGCGCCCGGTTGAAGTCCGCAGCCATAGGGCCCGCCAGTCGGTCCGCCAGCGCCCGCAACGCCTCGGCCTCGATGCGCACCACGTTTTCGCCCACGTGTTTCATGAAAGGGGAATGTTAGCAGAAGGAACCGGAACATCGGCGATGATCGTGCTGTCGGGTCATCTTCATTTCACAGCCCCGACGCCACCCACCCGCCGGCGATATGTGGGTGAAAACTCGCTATTGCATTCTTGGCAAGTCCGTTTTGGTGGTGAACGCCGGCCTACGGAGAGGGCTCCTGACCGCTGTATCGAGACCGCGCCAAGCACGGCGAAAACCGCCCCCAGCGGGCACCACCAAGTACCGGCCTTTCCAGATTTCATATCCGAGACCCTCGTTTCTCCCATTCATGGAAGCCTCAAAGAGGCTAAGGTCTGCTTTTGCAGGCATTAACAGTTTGGCTCACGAATTGCTGTCTAGATGTTGGGGACATCGTCCAGGACCTTTCCTATGCCGCAAGAAGTGTCAGTTTCGTACCATGCGATCAAGAGCAAGGTCTACCGGTTGATCGACGCCTTGGTAGCCGGCGAGAAGACAGAAGCAGAGGTGCAGGAATCAATCTGCCGCTGGTGGAGTCTCATCCATCCCGCAGACCGGCCTATCGCTCAAAAATATCTTCTGACCGTGCTGGGACGCTCCGTATCTGCTTTGGACGCCATCGAAGGCGGTCTCACGTCTTCCAACAGCTGCGCAGCCTCCTATGCGCCGTTGCCTTCTGAACGGATGAAGGTAATGGAACGATTCGTCAAGGAAGCCGCAGTCCGCCCTGTGGTTTAAGCCTAAGCGGCGGCGACTGGATCTTAGATTTCTTCGCTTGTAGTGCCTTTCCGTTCGGAATACGCCAAGCAGCGCCGTGCAAACTGTGGTATCGCGAGAGAGTCGCGTGCCGGGCCTCCTCGGACCCAACCGATTCTCAACCGCAATCATGCAGCAACTGGATGCGCCTTGAGATACTCCTCGATCTCGAGAATCTCATCGGGACTCAAACGGAATTCCGCCGCGCGCACGATCTGCTTCGCCTGCTCGGCAGAACGCATACCCACAATCGCCCCGGTGACGACGGGATCGCGCAGCGCCCAGGCTATCGCAACCTCACCCGGCGTGCGGCTGTGACGCGCACCGATCCCGCGCAGGACTTCTACCACCCCAAGGTTGCGAGTCAGCAGGGGTTCCTTAAAACTGGCGGTTCTCGGGCGGAAGTCGTCTGGCGGCAGCGACGCGATCCGCTCGCGTGTCATTTTGCCGGTCAGCAATCCCGACTTCATCGGGGAGTAAACGATGACGCCGATTTGCCGTTCACGACAAAATGGCAGAACTTCCTTTTCGATGTTGCGGGTCACGATGTTGTAGTTCGGCTGCAGCGAGGTGATCGCCGCGATCCTCTCGACCCGCTTCATCTGGACTACATTGAAGTTCGACACGCCAATGTAACGGACCTTGCCTTCCTTTTGGAATTGGGCCAGCGTCTGCCAACCTTCTTCAACCTCGGGCTCGGGATCAGGCCAGTGGATCTGGTAGAGATCGATCGCATCCACCCGCAGTCGCCGCAAGCTCGCTTCCAGCTCGCGGCGCACGGAGGCAGCCTTCAGGCTGTGCCCGATCTCGCGCTGGTCGTTCCACACCAAGCTGCATTTGGTAAAAACGTAGGGACGGTGTGCACGTCCCGCGATCGCTTTGCCGACGACCTCTTCCGAGTGCCCCAGTCCGTACACGGCCGCGGTATCGATCCAGTTGACGCCGGCATCGAGCGCCACGTGGATCGCCGCAATCGATTTCTCGTCCTCCTGCCGTCCCCAGGAGAAGGCCCAGTCGCCGCCGCCCATCGCCCATGCGCCCACACCGATGGGAGTGATCTCCAAGTCCGAGTTGCCTAGCCGTCGAGTCTGCATAAGTCTCCTCGGGGAATTTTAGCGCACGAAAATGCTCCGAGCTGTTCTCGCCACAGAGTTGCGAGGAGTTTGTGATCGAGGAGTTGTGCCGGCTTCTGCCGCAGCAGACGATTGTCAGTTCTCAACAAATCCATCTCTGTCGCGTCTAACACGTGAAACCGCATGTTAGGCTTCTACGAGCCCACGGAGACGGCAAGGTGATTGGCCGGGTCTTTAAAGCATTTCAATATCGCGATTTCCGCCTGATGTGGTTTGGCGCCTGCACCTCCAGCATTGGCACCTGGATGCAGATCGTGGCGCAAGGCTGGCTGATCTACCGACTCAGCCACTCCGCGTTCTTGCTGGCGCTGGATCAGTTTCTCGGCGGCATTCCCATCTTCCTGTTCTCTTTGATCGGTGGCGTGGTGGCCGATCGGGTGGAGCGCCGGAAGATTCTGCTCGCCTCCCAATATGTGCAGATGACTACCGCCGGACTGCTCACCATTCTGGTGACAACTGGCCAGGTACACGTCTGGCACATCCTGTGCCTTTCGTTCGTTTCCGGTTTGGCCCAGGCCTTCGGCGCTCCGGCCTACCAGGCGCTGATTCCCACCCTGGTCGAGAAGGAAGACATGCCGAACGCCATCGCGCTGAATTCGATCCAGTTCAACGTGGCGGTCATGGTCGGGCCCGCACTCGCCGGGCAAGCTTTAGCGAAGCTGGGAGAGAAGTGGTGCTTCGGCCTGAACGCGCTTTCCTTCCTGGCGCCCATCGTGTCGCTGTTGATCATCCGGGCCCGCTTCCTGCCGCTGAAGACCACGGAGTCGATCTTCACCAGCCTGAAGCAGGGCATTCAGTTCGCCCGCAAGCAGAGTTCGATGGAAGCGCTGATCGTGCTCGCTTTCTGCATGACCGCTTTGAGCATGCCCCTGCGCACCTACCTTCCGGTATTCGTGAAGGACATCTTCCATCGCGGTCCGGAAACCTACGGCAATCTCCTGGCGCTTATGGGACTCGGCTCGATTTGCGGCTCGCTGGCCATCGCCAGCAAGGGCAATATGAAAAGAAAGGGGCGTGTCGCTCTGGGGGCGCTGGCGTGCCTCGGCGCGGGCATCTCCGGATTTGCTCTTTCGAAGTCGCTGCCGGTTAGCGAGGTCTTCATCGTGCTCGTGGGCGCATCCATGATGGCGGTTTTTGCCACCGTGAATTCACTGGTGCAGTTGATTACCACCAATGAAATGCGCGGCCGGGTGATGAGCGTCTACAACTTCGCATTCCGCGGCGGCATGCCGATGGGAAATCTGTTGTCGGGATGGCTCGTTCCCGTGTTTACGGCCCCGGTGGTGCTCAGTGTGAACGGATTCCTGATTATTCTGGTGGCCCTTTACTTCCTGCTGATCCAACGGCGGCTGGCTGCGCTTTGAGAAGCGGTGAGCTTGCGCGATTTGGAGACATGACTGGTGAAGAGACGCCCGTCCTCTCACATGCTCTCCCCGGCAAGAGTCCATCGCCACGCTTTACAATATCCGCATGGCTACTATCCCCGCAGAAATTCACGGCCAGCGCTACATCAGTCTCGCGACTTTCCGAAAAAGCGGCGTTGCCGTCTACACCCCCGTCTGGTTTGCCGAATACGACGATAAGCTCTACTTCATGACCAACAGCAAGCTGGGAAAATGCAAGCGCATACGCAATAACCCGCAAGTCAAGATCGCTCCCTGCACCATGCGCGGAAAAATCACCGGCCCCGAATTTTCCGTGACCGTTCGCATCCTGCCGCCGGAAGAGTGCGCTCGCGTCCGCCAGGCGATCAAAGCAAAATACTGGCTCGCCCGGGTTCCCTTTCTGTGGCGCAACACCGACACCTACATAGAGATCACGCTCGCATGAATTCACTTCCGCCGCTGTGCTCGCTGCCCGCTGTGTCGAGTAGTGTTCCAATTGCGGAAGTTGCCCGCCGACCCCGTGACATTTACGCTGGCTGCTCGACCCTGTTACCATTGAATGTTGTTTAAAGCTGCTGCACATTTTTGGGCAATTAAAATTTTCCTTTTGGAGGCACCATGGCCGTAAAAGTTGGCATTAATGGATTTGGACGCATCGGGCGCAACGTTCTGCGCACCGCGCTCACCGACAAGAACATCGATTTCGTCGCTGTCAACGATCTCACCGATCCCAAGACGCTGGCTCACCTGCTCAAGTACGACTCGATCCTCGGGAACCTGCCGAACAAGATCACTGCCGGCCCGGACAGCATTTCCGTCGACGGCAAAGTCATTAAGGTTTTCAAGGAAAAAGATCCCTCCGTCCTGCCCTGGGAGTCCGTCGGAGCTCAAATCGTCATCGAGTCCACTGGAAAGTTCACCGACGCCAACGAAGCGAAGAAGCATCTGCGCGGCTCTGTGAAAAAGGTCATCATCACCGCCCCCGCGAAGAACGAGGACTTCACCGTCGTGCTTGGCGTAAACGAAGAGAAGTACGATCACGCCAAACACAACATCATCTCGAACGCTTCCTGCACCACGAATTGTCTGGCCCCGATCGCCAAGGTCATCAACGACAATTTCAAGATTGTCAGCGGCACCATGACCACCATCCACTCTTATACGAACGATCAGGTGATCCTCGACTTCCCGCACAAGGATTTGCGGCGGGCGCGTGCCGCGGCGCTCAACATGATTCCAACCACCACCGGCGCGGCCAAAGCGCTCAAACTCGTTGTCCCCGAACTGGGCGGTAAACTTGACGGCTTCTCCATGCGCGTGCCCACGCCTAATGTTTCGGTCGTGGATCTGGTTGCGTTCGTCGAAAAGAAAACGACCAAGGAAGAAGTGAATGCGGCGCTCAAGAAAGCTTCCGAATCCGGCCCGCTGAAGGGCTATCTCGGATACGAGGAGAACGAACTGGTCTCGTCCGATTTCAAAGGAGACTCCCGCTCCTCGATCGTCGACGCGCCCATGACGCTGGTTGTCGGCGGCAATTGCATCAAGGTGATCTCCTGGTATGACAACGAGTGGGGATATTCCTGCCGTGTCCACGACCTGATCAACCTGTTAGTGGCCAAAGGCCTGTAGATTCGGGTAGGGTGGAGAGACGGGCGTCTCGCCCGTCCAGTCGGGCGGGGACGCCCGGCTCTCCACCAGAAAACTGGCCGACCCACTACAATCACGCGAGCGCGGGCCGACCGGCGACGAAACGTCCAATAAAAAACGACGGAGCACTTTCCATGTCTAAGCTTTCTATTCGCGATCTTCCGCTCAACGACCGCCGCGTCTTCATGCGCGTCGATTTCAACGTCCCGCTCGATAACGGCCGCGTTATGGACGACACCCGCATCCGCGAAACTCTGCCCACCATCGAGTACGCTCTGCGTCACGGCGCGCGCCTCATCCTCGCGTCTCACCTGGGTCGTCCCAAAGGCAAGCCGAATCCCCATCTGAGTCTCAAGCCCGTCGCCGAGCGTCTGCGCATGTTGTTGGACAAAGAACTGTCGCGCGGCGAGAACGTAGGCTTCTGCCCCGAATGCGTTGGCCCCGAAGCTGAAGAAGTGGCGCTCAAGCTCGAAAAAGGCCAGGCGCTGCTGCTCGAGAACCTACGCTTCCACCCCGAAGAAGAAAAGAATGACGAGAATTTTTCCAAGCAACTCGCCAAGCTTGCCGACTTCTACGTGAACGACGCGTTCGGCACCGCTCATCGCGCCCACGCTTCCACGGTCGGCATCACCCGCTTCGTGGAGAAATCCGCCGCCGGTTTGCTCATGGAAAAAGAGTTGGAATATCTGGGCCGCGTGCTGCAGAATCCCGAGCACCCTTTCGTTGCCATACTCGGCGGCGCCAAAGTCAGCGATAAAATCGGAGTCATTCAGAATCTGCTCAGCAAAGTCGACGTCCTCATCATCGGCGGCGGCATGGCTTACACCTTTCTCAAGGCGCAAGGCGAATCCGTCGGCAAGAGCCTGGTGGAAGAAGACAAGATCGAACTGGCGCGAGATCTCTTGCAGCAGGCAAAGACCCACAAGCTCAAGTTCCTGTTGCCCACTGATCACGTCATCGCCGACCGCGTCGAGGCCGGCGCGTTGACCAAGATTGTCGGCCCCGGACAGCCCATCCCCGATAATATGATGGCCCTCGATATCGGCTCCGAAACCATCGAGACCTTTACCGAAGAAATCGCTCGCGCCCGCACCATCGTCTGGAACGGCCCCATGGGCGTTTTCGAATTGCCGCCCTTCGCCAAAGGCACCTTCAAGATCGCCCACGCCGTGGCAGAAAATGCGGGAGCCACGACGATCGTAGGCGGCGGAGATTCCGTTGCCGCCGTAAAAGCCGCCGGCGTCGCCGACAAGATCACCCATATTTCAACCGGTGGAGGCGCGTCGCTGGAATTCCTGGAAGGCAAGAAGTTGCCCGGAGTCGAAGCGCTGACGGATAAGAAATAGGTGTCAGGTGTCAGGTCTCAGGTGTCGGGTTAACTTTTCGCTATTCGCTCTTGGCTTTTCGCTCTTAGCTCGCAGCACTTAGGCTTGGTATCAGGACATCGCTTTAGCGATGCCGAAAAACGCGCTTCACGAACTGCCCCTTTAGGGGCCGCTATGTCCGACTTCGCAGCCCGATTGACTTTCGCCCACGGCAAGACGCTCGAATTCGACGGCCCCGCTGACATCACCAAGGAGACCACCGAAGCCGTCGTCAACGCCGCCAACTCTTCCCTGCTCGGCGGCGGAGGCGTGGATGGCGCGATTCACCGCGCTGGCGGCCCTTCAATTCTCCAGGAGTGCAAGCGCATCGTCGCCAAAATTGGCAACCTCCCCGCCGGCAAGGCGGTCATCACCACCGGCGGACGCCTGCCCGCCAAATTTGTAATTCACACCGTCGGCCCAGTGTATCGCGGAGGCCAACAGCACGAGGCCGGGACCCTAGCCAGTTGCTATCGTGAATCCATCCGCGCCGCCGACGATCACGCCATAGGGTCCCTGGCCTTCCCTTCGATATCGACCGGTGCCTTCGGTTATCCTGTTCACGAGGCCGCTGCCATCGCCGTTCGCACCATTGTCGAAGTTCTGCCGCCCTGCGTCCATGTGGAGCACATCCGTTTCGTGCTCTTCGACATTGCCACCTGCAAAGCCTACGTTCGAGCCGCCGAAGAGTTATCCCAGCAGCCGCTGGCAAATTCCGCTATCTTAAGATTTGAGAAAGGTCTTTCATGAGAAAAAAAGTTATCGCTGCCAACTGGAAGATGTACAAAACGCCCGACCAAGCCCGTGACTTCTTCCGCGATTTCCTCCCTCTGGTCAAAGATCACGACCGCGACGAAATCGTCGTCTGCCCCACCTATCTCTGCCTCGACGCCGCCGTCACTGCAGCCAAGGGTTCGAATGTCGCTATCGGCGCTCAAGATCTCCACTGGGAAAAAGAAGGCGCGTTCACGGGAGAAATCAACGCCGCCATGTTGCTCGCCGTCGGCGTTACCCACGTCATCATCGGACACTCCGAACGCCGCCAGTATTTCGGCGAAACCGACGACACCGTCAATCTCAAGCTCAAGTCCGCCCTCGAAGCCGGACTCATCCCGATCGTCTGCGTCGGAGAAGTTCTCGAAGAACGCGAAGCCGGCCTCACGGACGACGTCCTGCGCCGCCAGTCGCTCCGCGCCTTCAACAAGGTCTCGGCTAAGAAAGCCGCCACCCTCGTGGTCGCCTACGAACCGGTCTGGGCCATCGGCACGGGAAAAACCGCAACCCCTCAAATGGCCGCAGATGCCCACGCCATCATCCGGGCTGAAGCCGCCGAATCTTTCGGCCAGGAATTCGCCGACAATCTCCGCATTCTTTACGGCGGCTCCGTTAAACCAGAGAACGCCCACACATTGATGTCCGAAGCAGAAATCGATGGCGCCCTGGTGGGAGGAGCGTCGCTAGTTCCCAAATCCTTCGCGGCCATCGTGAAGTATTAGAAGTGCTCGTGTAGGGACGGGCGCTCTAGCGAGCTTGCCCTGAGAGAAGTCGAAGGGTCCAAGCCGAGCGTGGCTCGGCAGTTGCCGATTGCCCCAGGTCTCGCGCTTTTCGAGACCTGGGAGCCGGGTGCACCATTATCTCCGCTACAATGTCCGCATGAAATTCCTCTCACGGATTTCTCTAGCTGCGATCGCCGCATGCACCCTGCTCACCTCCCTCGCCGCTCAGCCCGCGCCTCCGGCGATCCGCCACTGGCAGCGCGCCTCGGACACCCCGATTCTTTCCCCGGAGGGAAACGGCTGGGAGTCCGCCGGAACCTTCAATCCGTCCGTAGTCTGGTATCACGGAAAATTGGTCATGCTCTACCGCGCTCAGGATCGCGCTGGCACTTCGCGCCTTGGCTATGCCGAGAGCACCGATGGCATTCACTTCCGCCGCCACTCGCAGCCGGTGTTCTCACCGGAAACGGACTACGAAAAAGATGGAGGAGTCGAAGACCCGCGCCTCGTCGAGTTTGACGGCACTTACTACCTCACTTACACCGGCTACAACAAAAAAGACGCCCAACTTTGCCTGGCCACCTCGAAAGATCTGGTCCACTGGAAGCGCATGGGTGTAATCCTCCCCGCATACAAAGGCAAGTGGTACAAAGCCTGGACTAAGTCCGGAGCTATCGTACCGGAGAAGATCGATGGCAAATACTGGATGTATTTTCACGGCATCAGCAGCGCCAAGCTCGGCCAAGTCGGACTCGCTTACTCCACCGACCTCGTCCACTGGACCGAGGCTCTCGACCAACCCATCCTCCCCGCCCGTCCCGGAAGTTTCGACTCGGCTGTGGTTGAACCCGGCCCCGCACCCATCCTCACCCCAACCGGCATCATCCTGGTGTACAACGGAGCCGACGATAATGCCGTTTACCGCACCGGCTTTGCCGTCTTCGACCGCAAAGATCCAAGCCATCTGCTCATGCGCACTTCGGATCCTATATTTGCCCTCGAGAAGGATTGGGAGAAGATGGGCCAGGTTCCAAACGTAGTATTCGTGGAAGGAGCCGCGCCGCAGGGCGATCACTATCTCTTCTATTACGGCGGCGCCGATAAATACATAGGAGTAGCCCGAGCCGAAGTATCCCCGGACGCGCCCTCAATCGCCCCAAACAAATAGGACACCACCGGTAGCGCGGCCTTTCGCCGAGAAGTATCGGCACAATTTCCTTGACCGAAGAATAGGAGCTTGTCACCATAGACCATCTACATCACTCGAGGATTTCGATGAAATTTGGCGTCATAATTTTCCCCGGCTCGAACTGCGATCACGATGCTTTCTGGACCATCCAGCAGGTTGCCAAGCAGCCCGTAACCTTTCTCTGGCACGACTCGCACGATCTGCAGAACTGCGACGCCATCATCGTCCCCGGAGGCTTCGCGTACGGCGACTACCTCCGCACCGGCGCTATCGCCAAGTTCTCGCCCGTCATGGAATCCGTCCGCAAGTTCGCGGATGGGGGCGGACTGGTCCTCGGAATCTGCAACGGCTTCCAGATTTTGTGCGAGTCGGGATTGCTGCCCGGAGCGTTGATGCGCAACATCGGCCTGAAATATGTCTGCAGGCAAGTGCAGGTGCGAGTCGAAAACAACGAAACGCCATTTACGAATATGTGCCGCAAAAGTGAAGTGCTAACCATCCCCATCGGCCACATGGAAGGAAATTATTTTTGCGACGAGGCGACACTCGCGGAACTGAAGCGCGACAACCGCATCGTCTTCCGCTACTCGAACCCGCAAGGCGCGATCACGCCCGAAGCAAACCCCAACGGATCACTCGAAAATATAGCCGGCATCTGCAGCCCCGGACACAACGTACTGGGAATGATGCCCCATCCTGAGCGCGCCTCCGAACCCGAACTGGGCGGCACCGATGGATGCAAGATTTTCGAATCGCTGGTAGGAGTGATGGCGGTCAAGTAGGTCTCACGTCCAACATATTGTGCGAACCTTGCTTCTGATCACCGCCTCTTCACCTGAAATCCAGCACGTACGACGTTCCCGTGTCCTGAACTTTCAGCAGATTACCATGCCGTACTTAGCCGCCTTTGCGCCACCGCATTGGACTGTGCTCCATATCGACGAGGTGGCGAGGCCGGTCGATTTCGGTCTGCAAGCGGACCTGGTGGCGATTACCTTTCATACCCCGAGCGCGCCTCACGTTTACGCCATGGCAGACCGGTTCCGGCAGCGGGGAATTCCGGTCGTATTGGGAGGACCACACGTCACTCTGCTGCCCGATGAGGCACAGGCGCACGCAGACGTAATCTTTGTCGGTGAGGCCGAATCTCACTGGCCGCAATTCCTGCGCGACTTTGACGCGAGGCGGCACAGCCACAGGTACTGTTCCACTGAGCCCCCGTCCCTGGAACATGCCCCGATGTCGCGGAAAGACCTGTTTCACCGGCGCGATCATACGGGTGGAGTTTTATTTGCCACGCGCGGCTGCCCGCACCGTTGCGATTTCTGCACGCTCGCCGTCATGTATCAGAGCCGCGTGCGCCAGCGGCGCGTGGACGCGGTCGCAAAAGAGTACAGCTCTTTCCCCGGCAAGGTGATCATCCTGTGGGATGACAACATTGCGAGCGACATGGAGTACGCCAAGACGCTGTTCCGGGCTCTCACTCCCCATCGCAAGTGGTGGAGCAGCCAGGCGAGCATTCATGCCGCTCAGGACGACGAGTTCCTGGAGTTGGCCGCGAACAGCGGCTGCAAGCAACTCTTCGTCGGACTGGAGTCAATCTCGCAAAGCAGCGTGAATGAAGTGCGGAAGCGCTTCAACCGCGTGTCCGACTACGGTCGCGCGATCGAGCGGATCCATTCTCATGGCATAGCCGTGCAGGTGGGTATTGTTTTTGGTTTCGATAACGACGGGCCAGCGATCTTTGGGGAAACCTTGGACTTCCTGGAGGCGGCGGGAGTGCAGAATGCAACCTTCAATATCCTTACTCCTTTTCCAGGAACTCGGCTGTACCAACGTCTGGAAGAAGAGGGCCGGATTCTGACGCGCGACTGGAGCAAGTACAATGGCCGGGCCGACGTGGTCTTCCGTCCCAAACAGATGAGCCCGGAGGAGCTTTTGGCCGGATACGAGTATGCGGACCGGCGATTCTACTCCTGGAGAAGCGTTTGCAAGCGCTTGTCACGCTCTCCCGTCGGACTGTCATGGGCTTTGCCCTTGAACTTGGCGTACGGGTTCGCTTCTTCGATAACCTCGATCGCCAGTTTCAGTACGCCCAGCGCAGCAGCGTCGCTCCGGACGTAAACCCGGCGCCGACGGCGGCCAGCAATACCATGTCTCCCTTCTTCAATTTGCCTTCTTCGAGCGCCGTCTGCATGGCAATCGGAATCGTGCCCGCCGTGGTGTTGCCATAGCGGTCGATGTTGACGATGACTTTCTCCATCGGCATCCCCAACCGTTCGGCGGTGGCCGTAATAATCCGCAGGTTCGCCTGGTGCGCAATGAAGCAATCCACATCCTTACCGGTCATATTGTTCCTGGCAAGAATGCGTTCGGTCATCTCCGCCATTTTCTTCACCGCATATTTGAAGACGTTCTTGCCATCCTGGTGGATGTAGTGCATTTTCTGATCGACCGTCTCGTGCGTGGCGGGGTTCAGACTTCCGCCTCCCGGCATGTAGAGAAACTGTCCTCCCATGCCCTCGATCTGGGCGACGTGGTCGATCACGCCTAGCTCCCCATCCTCGGCCGGTTCCAGCAAGACTGCGCCCGCGCCGTCGCCAAAGATGATGCACACCGCGCGATCGGTGTAGTCGGTCATCGCCGAGTTCACGTCCGAGCCGATCACCAGCACTTTCTTGTAGCGTCCCGACTCGACGAACTTCACGCCGGTGTTGAGGGCATAGAGAAATCCCGAGCAGCCCGCGGAAACGTCGAAGCCCCAGGTGCTCGCGATGCCCAATTTGAGCTGCACGAGGCATGCCGTCGAGGGATACATCATGTCAGGCGTGACTGTGCCCACGACGATGAGATCAACCTCCTGCAAATCGAAGGGATGCGATGCCACGAGTTTCTTCACCGCCTCGACTGCCAGGTCGCTCGCGGCCACGCCTTTGTCGACAAGGTGGCGTTCGCGGATGCCGACTCGGCTCATGATCCATTCATTGGTTGTGTCGACCATCTTTTCCAGGTCGGCATTGGTAAGAACGCGGGGCGGAAGGTAGGTACCGAGAGCGCTGATCTTAACGCGCTGAAGCTGGGTCAATGAGGTCTCCTGAGATAAAAGTGCGATGCATGTGAATTTATTATTTTGAACGATGCAGGCGAGAATGTCTAACCGCAAGGTCTCAGGAAACCCGCCCGTCACGCTGAAATGAAGTTGATTTTGTTCCTCCTGAGACCTGACACCTGGGACCTGAAACCTATTTCAGTCGCGCTGCCAGATCGCCGAACAGCGGCAATTCGAAACGCTCGCCTCGCCATGCTTTGAGCGACAGGACAATCCACAAGAACAACATGGCCAGCGAAGCCAGAATCCCAAACAGCAGAAAAACCATGGCGGCAGCGACATTGGAAAGGAAGAGCGCGATCATGGTCAAAACAAGAAAGACTACCCAGAGCAAAACGCTTTGCCAGGCATGAAAGCGGACAAAGCGGCTCTTGCGAAATGCCGGCAGCAACAAGATGACCGCGGCCGGGACGAACGTGAGGTAGGCGACCGCCGCGGCCGCTCGTTCCGCCGGAGGAATCGGCGTCATCGACCATCCGCATCCCGGACAGAACGCCGCGTTCGCCGGCATCACCGTTCCGCAATGCGGACACCTTACGGAAGCTTGCGCCGGATTTGCGGGAACATTCGCTGCAGTTTTTTCTGAACTAGACAATTCGGCGTCCATTCGTCTTCTTCCGATTGCGGCATTCTTCGCAAACGCCGTAGATCTGGAAAGTGTGGCGCGTAGTAAGGTAATGGTGTTTGCGTCCAATCTCCTCTTCGATTTCTCCGACTTTCTCCGAGAAGAACTCGACCGAAGCGCCGCACTCGGTACAGACCATGTGGTGATGACTGCGGCGATTGTACTGGTGTTCATAACGCGCGATGCCGTCGTGAAAGGCGACTTCGCTGGCCAGGCCGCAACCTGCCAGCAACTTCAGCGTCCGGTAGACGGTGGTGAAACCTATGCGCGGATCGGTTTTCTTGACCAGTCGATGCAATTCGTCGGTCGAAAGATGTTCGCGAGTTTCCAGGAAGGTCCGCAGAATGGCGTTGCGCTGCTCGGTCTGCTTCAAGCCGACGCGTTTGAGATGCTGCAGAAAAATTCCCTCAGCTTCGCGGATGTTATCCCGCGAGATGGTCGGCTGATCGTCGATTCGCTTCTGCAGCATGTTGGGCGGCGCGGGAACTGAGATGATAATCGCGCCGAGGGTCCAAGACATGATACTTGGCGAGTTCGGGTTACGCCAACCGACTTTCCCCTTCGCACCTCGGAAATACTCGTCTCGATCAACTCGTTTATTCCTTTTACCTGTTTAACTTAGGGGATATTGAGGCTAATTTTCTTACCCCTCCCCCCTCTATGATTTTTACTTAACTTATTGAATAACAGCGACTTATTCGCAAAGTATTCCGGAATAAGGAGTTAGGTTGTCAAAGAGCGCTGAAAATAGTTTTGGGGCAGCTTCGAGGGCCGGCTGGGTGGACGAACCTCGAAACTGCCCCAATCAGATTTCTATTGTCGCGCAGGTGCGGGTTGGATGTCTGTGATCCTGCTCACCGGCTGGGCGTGATGAAAACTTGGTATCCGGTACTCAGTACCCAGTACCCAGTGGAAATGTAATCAGCGGCTGCTCGACTTGCAGGAAAATCCTAAGCTTCGTGCGTCAGTGGAATCCCAGGTCTCGAAAAGCACGAGACCTGGGGGCACCCGGCACTGAAGTAGATTCGGCAGCAAGGACGGGGCGCGAATTGCCTGGGTGCGCGGTTGTCACGGACATGACGCACCCCTACAATCTTCCAATAATGTCTTCTACTGCTTCCCTGCCCGAGATTCCGCACTCCAGTTCCAATGCTCGGCGGCGCCATCCTGCGCTCCGCATTCTTTACTACGCCGTTTGCGTACTGCTGGTGGTGCTCATCGTCGGCGTCTGGTGGCTTTACTGGATTGCGCGGTCGCCTCTGCCGCAACTGGATGGCAGCGTCGCCGTGCCGGGGATTTCGGCCAAAGTGCGGGTAGTGCGCGATCAGCACGGGGTTCCTACGATTGAGGCGGGTACGCTCGAAGACTTGTTTTTTGCCCAGGGCTACGTGACCGCGCAGGATCGGTTGTGGCAGATGGACATCCTGCGGCGCGCCGCTGCCGGAGAACTTTCGGAAGTGATCGGCGAAGACACGGTGAAGATGGACCGCGAGGAGCGGATTCTGGGGCTGCGGGTCGCGGCCGAAGCGACGGAGAAGAGCATCTCCGCTCGCGACCGGGGTTATTTTGAGGCTTACGCTCGCGGCGTGAATGCATTTCTCGAATCGCATCGCGGCCGGCTTGCGCTCGAATTCCGGTTGATGAAATACACGCCGCGACCGTGGACGGTGACCGATTCCCTGCTGGTGGGCGCGCGCATGGTGCAGGATTTGAATCACTACAGCAACCCGCCGGCGCTGACGCGAGAAAAAGTTCTGGCGAAGCTGGGGCCGGAACTCACGGCGGACTTGTATGTGAATTCTTCCTGGCGGGACCGTCCGCCCACGGAAGTGCGGCGGATCGAAGGGGAACCCGCCGTCAAAAGCAGCGATAGCGATGACGACGACGACGAAGAGATTGATCCGGAGGGCGGGACGGGGCGAATTACTTTGGCGCTGCCGGCGCATCTGCCTCAGGGGCTAAAGCCCGCGTTGTTTCAGGACCTCAATGGCAGAGCTGAAGCCGTGCCCTACCCAGAACCGTCTTTTCGGCCGGGGTCGAATAACTGGGTTGTTTCTGGTCAGCATACGGTTTCGGGGAAGCCGCTGCTGTCGAACGATATGCACCTCGACCATCAGATGCCGAACCTGTGGTTTGAGGCGCACCTCAGAACGACGAGCGGCAACTTCGACGTGGCTGGAGTTACGCTGCCCGGAGTTCCGTTCGTGATTGTCGGCCACAATCAGCGAATCGGCTGGGGATTCACCAACGTGGGTCCAACGGTGGAGGACGACTTCATCGAGGAGTTCAACGCGCAGGGGCAGTACAAAACTCCGGCGGGATGGCGCGATGCGCAGCAACGGCGGGAAGTCATTCACGTCAAAGGCAAGCCGGACGTGACGTTCGACGTGGTGACGACGCGGCATGGGCCGATCATTACTGAGTTGCTTCCGGGCGAGACGCGCAAGATCGCTCTGCGCTGGACGCTGCAGGACGGCATGGGGCTGGTGTTCTTCGACGTGAACTCGGCGCAGAATTGGGAAGAATTTCGGAAGGCGTTCTCGAATTTTGGCGCGCCGGGACAAAATGTAATGTATGGCGATGTGGATGGTCACATTGGGTATCAGGCGACGGGACGGGTGCCGATCCGGGCGGCGGGCGATGGGAGTTTGCCGGTGAGCGGCAGCGATGATGCGCACGAGTGGAAAGGCTGGATTTCGTTCGACGAAATGCCGCATGTTTACGATCCGCCAGAGGGGATTCTGGCGACTGCTAACGGGCGTATTACTCCGGACGGCTACAAATATTCGATCAGCACGGAATGGGAAGCGCCGTGGCGCACGGATCGAATATACCGGGTGCTGGAATCGGGAAAGAAGTTCGCGCCCGCGGATATGCTGGCGCTGCAGATGGATGTGTCGTCGACCTACGACCGCTTCTGCGCCGACAAGTTCGTGTACGCGATCGATCACGCCGCGAACACCTCAGACCGGGCGAAGCGGGCAGCGGATATTTTGCGCGACTGGGATGGGCGGATGTCGGCGGATTCAGCGGCGCCGACGATCGAAACGAAAGCGCGTCAGGAATTGGCGCGGTTGCTGCTTGAGCCGAAGCTGGGCGCGGCGGCGAATGGACCCGATCTTAATGCGAAATCGGGCGAGCTAAGCTGGAAGAGTTATCACTGGGCTATGTCGTCGGTCTGGCTGGAAAATGTGCTCACCAGGCAGCCGGCCCGCTGGCTGGCGCCGGGATACTCGGATTACGGAAGTCTGCTGACGGCGGCGGTTGAGAACGTGGTGAAACAGTCCGCACTCGTTGTGGGTAATCCTGCAAAAGCCGAATCGCTGGCTCCATCCGACCTCAACCAGTGGAAGTGGGGAAAGAATTATCCGGTTGAGATCGATCATCTGGTGCTCAGCCAGCTTCCGGTGATTGGGCGCTTCACGGGGCCGGGATTGCATCCTTTGAGCGGAAGCGGATTCACGGTAAAGGCCGTGGGGCGCGGCTTTGGGCCGTCCGAACGGCTGACGTGGAACTTTGCGAATTTTGACGATAGCACGCTGAACGTGGTGACGGGAGAGAGCGGGATTTTTCTCAGTCCGTATTACCTGGACCAGTGGAAGGCGTGGTACGGAGGGGCGACGTTCGCGCTTCCATTTTCACAGGCGGCGGTCGAGCGGCAGCGGGCGCATGAGATGACGCTGGAGCCGAAGTAGGAAAGGGCGCGGTCGTTCGCTGTCCGTCGTTCGCCCTTCGCTGTTCGGCTTTGGCTGTTCGCGAAAGCCTAGGAGCGGGTCCACAGTTGTTGTGCCCACCGGAAGCTGCCGAGCTGCGCTCGGCTTGGGCGGGCGAGGGCGCCCGTCCCCACACGAGCAGCGATCCTAGAAATCGACGGTTTTGACGTCGACGAAATCGCCGATGAAGTCGGAGACCCTGCCGGGTTCACTCGAATCGTGCGGGTTGAACTCCAACGCATCGATGGTGTCGTCGTAGATATAGAGCGATCCGCCCTGGACATTCTCGCCCTGAATCACATACACCACTTCTTGCGCCATGGTGCCAATGTCTCCGCGCTGAGTGATGGGTTGGATGCCGGTCACGTCTCCGTTCTCGGGAGGAATTACGACACCGCCCGTCGGGACACTGCCCACCGCAGTGTTCAGGGTGTTGTAAATCGATAGGCACCCACGGACCTCGGCCCCCGTCGGCGGCGGAACGGGCGGAACGATCTCGGCACAAGTATGAGCGCCGATGAAGAGCTGTCCGTTGGGGCCGAGAGCCATGCGGTCGTGATATCCGTCGGTGATGACGATGGGGGCGGTATTGACGACAGACATGGAGCTGAGGTCAACGATGGTGAGGAGCCCACAGGAGTTCGCCGCGGTGGTCTGTCCAGTGCAGGGCTGCTGCGGTGCTCCCCCGACATATGGTGGCGTGCCCGCCAGATACATGGTCGAGCCATTGAGCAGGGCGAAGCTACCCGCTGCCAGGCTGGAGCACTGCACTGGATTTGTGGCGGGGATAGGAACACAGGCTGGGACGTAGGAACTGAGAGTGTTATCGATCAGACTGAACTGCTCCACGCTGGCCGTATTTCCGCCGCACTCGGCACCGCAGTTCACCACGTAGGCATTGCTGTCGTCGCTGCTGAAGAAGGCTTGGACGGGCCGGTCGAAGCCGCTGACGTAGGTTACCGCCACGGCGTTCGGTATCTCGATATTCGACGGTGTAATCACGGCGACGGAATCGGAGTTATCGCTGAAGCCAAGAATTCGGTTGCCGCTGTGGTCGATGGAAAGATAATGAACCGAGGGAACGTCAACCTGCCCGAGGACCGTTCCGTTGCTTAGCGCGATGGCCTCCACGATCCCCAGAGCTGATTGTCCCACTACTGGCGCGGTCGGCACGGCGACATAGACGGTGGAACTGTCCGGGGAAACGACAAAACTCTCCGTCATGCCGGGTAAATTCACGTGGCCGGCGGCGGATCCAGTGCCGTTGTTGATGATGGTGAGCTGGTTATCGGAAGATAGAGTACCGTTGCCGCTGAAGACCACGGTTTCGGCCTGGTTAGGCGTCACCACCATCATCCCCGGAGTGTTGCCGGCGGAAATCGGGGATACGTTGGCGCGCAAGTCATTTTCAGCATCGACGGTATACACACCCGCACTCAAACTGCCGGCGGAAACTCTATTCGTGACCAAGGCGCGGTACTTGGGCACGGTGGTTTGCGTGCCGGCCGTGTTAGAGCTGCCGCAGCTCACGCACATCAGAATGGCGGGCAACAGGAATAACAGAAGAATCAGGGCTCTTTTCAAACCTGGGACTCCAACCTCATGCCGGATAATCACTTGGATGCAAGAACAAGGATTATAGCAAAAGTAGAAACTGGGCCTGAGCGGAGCGGCTGAAGGAATCGGCGGCGGAAGGGCTCGAGTGTCTCTCACCTTGCGCAGAAACAACCGACCGGAGCCGATCCCTTTCGACAGATGCGCAGACCTCGATCCTTCTAGTATTCTCAATTGGATGGCACAGAATTTCATTGAACGTCTGAAGCAATCGCCCGTGCTCTGTGACGGAGCGATGGGAACGCTGCTCTATGCCAAGGGCATCTTCATCAACCGCTGCTATGACGAGCTGAATTTGTCGCAGCCGGATTTGATCCGCGGAGTCCACCACGATTATCTGCAGGCGGGCGCCGAGATTATCGAAACCAATACTTTCGGCGCGAACAGTTTTCGCCTGGCGCGGCACAGCCTGGCGGATCGCGTGCGGGACATCAATGTGGCGGGTGCGCACCTGGCTCGGGAAGCGGCCAAGGGTTTCGATGTGTGGATCGCGGGATCGATGGGCCCGTTGGGCGTTCGCATCGAGCCGCTGGGCAAGACTTCTTTTGCCGAGGCCCGCGCGGCGTTTCGCGAACAGGCGGCGGCGCTCGTCGAGGGCGGCGTCGATTTGCTCATGCTGGAAACTTTCGGCTATCTCGAAGAGTTGCACCAGGCGGTGCTGGCCTGCCGCGACGTGAATCCGAAGATTCCACTCGTTGCCCAGGTCACCATCGACGAAGACGGCAACTGCCTCGATGGCTCCGACCCGGAGACCTTCGCCGCGCGGCTGACGGAATGGAACGTCGACGTGCTCGGCATCAACTGCAGCGTGGGCCCGGTCACGATGCTCGAGGCAATCGAGCGGGTGCGCGCGGTGACTTCCCTGCCTCTGGCGGCGCAGCCGAACGCGGGCATGCCGCGCTCGGTCGAAGGCCGGAACATCTACCTCTGCTCGCCGGAATACATGGCCAACTACACATCCAATTTCGTGGCGGCTGGCGTTCGGCTGATCGGCGGATGCTGCGGCACCACGCCCGATCACATCCGCGCCATGAAATCGATTTTGCGGGTGGGCGAAGCGCGCGGCAAAACTGCAATATCGGATGTGATCCGCTCGGGTGCCGCACCTGCGGCTCCGGCCAGCATTCCCATGGCGGAACGGTCCCGGCTCGGAGCCAAGCTGGCGGCGGGCGAATTTGTGACCATGGTCGAAATCGTGCCGCCCAAGGGAATCGACATCCGCAAAGAAATCGAGGGCGCGAAGTTCGTCAAATCGGTGGGCGTGGACGCGGTGAACATCCCCGACAGCCCGCGGGCCTCGGCGCGCATGAGCAATCAGGCGCTGTCGCTGCTGATGCAGCGGGCAGTTGATATCGAAGCCATCCTGCATTACACCTGCCGCGACCGGAACGTGCTGGGCATTCAGTCCGACCTGCTGGGGGCGGCGGCCACTGGAATCCGCAACTTGATCTGCATCACGGGCGACCCTCCTAAGATGGGCAACTATCCCGACGCGACGGCGGTATTTGACGTGGATTCGATCGGACTGGTGAATATCGTCCACAACCTGAACCGGGGATTAGACCTGGGCGGGAATCCGATTGGAGCCGGGACTGGCTTCGTTATCGGGGTGGGAGCAAATCCGGGATTACCGGACTTGGACGAAGAGATCAAACGCTTCGAATACAAAGTGCAAGCGGGGGCGGAATACGTGGTAACGCAACCGGTATTCGACCTCGCTCTGCTGGAGAGCTTTCTGCGACGGATTGAACACTTCCGAATTCCCGTAGTGGCCGGAATTTGGCCACTGGTGAGTGCCCGAAACGCTGAGTTCATGAAGAACGAGCTCCGGGTTTCCGTGCCTGATGAAATCCTCCATAGGATGACGAAGGCTGCGACCCCGGAAGCGGCACGTGCCGAAGGCGTGGCCATCGCTCGCGAGATGCTGGCGGCGGTCCGAGACCGGGTGCAGGGTGCGCAAATCAGCGCTCCCCAGGGCCGATATGCCTCCGCGGCGGATGTTCTGGAGGCTCTCGGGTCCGCGCGGCGGAAGCCAGTTTAATTTTGGGAACATCCTGCACAACAAATTACAAGAATTAAAAAAATTTGCTGGACATTTCCCCCGGGAAACGGCATTACAATAGGAATAGGAGCAATTGGATTGGTGAAGTTTGAAGAATGCCTCGAGCGTCTGGAGAAGATCGTTCATGAACTGGAAAGTGGGGAGGTTCCGCTGGAGAAGTCTCTGACGCTGTTCGAAGAAGGCATGCAGCTTTCCACTACCTGCCGGAAGCAATTGGAGGAAGCGGAAGGGAAAGTAGAGATTCTGCTAAAGCAGAACGGGAAACTGCAAACTGAGCCATTCGAGCCCCCGGCCGAGAGAGCGTTGCGCAAGTAACGCTGTTCGAGCTCGGAAATAGTAAACGCCTGTGCTAGCAGTTTGCTGTCGCAGCCAAGGCCGCCGCGATTTGCGGTGTAGTCAGGGGGAATGTATGGAACCATTCAGTGTAGTCCTCTATCAGAATGACCCCAGAACTGCACAAACTTTGGCGGTCAGTCTTTCCCGTCATTTCGACTCTGTTTATTTGGCCGGCACTTACCAAGACGTGCTTCCGGCAGTTGCCCGGCACCGCGCCGAGGCGGTAGTGCTGGATCTGGAAACTTCGGGCCCGGGCGAAGTCGAGCGTTTGCATCATGAGTATCCCGACCTTTGCATCGTCGGCACCCACAGGCTGGCAGACGACAAACTGTGGACCGAGGCCATGACGCTGGGCGCGTCTGACATATGTGAGCCGCGCAACGATGACGTGGTGCGCTCGGTGTTGCACCATCTCACGGAACATGTAGCCGCCTGATCGTTGGTTTTTCTGTAGAGACGGGGCTCGCTCCGTCCTGGGATCGAGAGACGCGGCGAGACGCGCCTTTACGTAGAGTCATGTTGAGGGACGCCCGCGGGCGTCCCTTTTATTTTCAGCTTTCTTCCGAGCTATGCCCGCTTGTTATACTGCGATGCGATGCTGAAACAAGTTCTGGAGCAGGGACGAGAAGCCGCCGACGCCGCCATCGATCGACTCTTGCCGTCGGCTAGCAAGCATCCAACTTCCATCCATCAGGCCATGCGGCACAGCGTGTTTGCCGGCGGAAAGCGCCTGCGTCCGATTCTCTGCATGGAAGCAGGCCGCATGATCGGAGCGGCGGCGCTCGTTAGTTCGCAAACTGGGTCGCCCGATGGATCAAGTGCCGCAGCGCTGCCCGCCGGCATTGAGCAAGTGGGCGCGGCGCTTGAAATGCTCCACACCTACTCCCTGATCCACGATGATCTGCCTGCGCTCGATAACGACGACTTGCGGCGCGGGCGTCCCACCTGCCACAAGGCCTTCGGCGAGGCAATCGCCATCCTCGCCGGAGACGCACTGCAGACGCAGGCCTATGAGGTGCTGGCGCAGATCGACTGCCCCGCCGAGGCGCGCGTGGCCATCATCCGCGAAATCGCCCACGCCACCGGCACCATCGAGGGCATGATCGGCGGCCAGGTCGTCGATCTTGAGGCCGAGCACAAGAAGCCCGACCTCGCCACCCTTGAATACATCCACCGTTCGAAGACGGCGGCGCTCATTACGGCCAGCGTCGTCAGCGGAGGAATGTACGCCGGGGCAACCGCCGATGACATCGCCCTCATCCGAACCTATGGACAATCGATCGGTCTGGCGTTCCAGATTGTGGACGATGTGCTCGACCTGACACAGTCGTCCGAGCAACTGGGAAAAACCGCGGGCAAGGACGCGGCGGCGGAGAAGGCAACGTATCCGGCGTTATTCGGAATCGAGGAATCGATCCACAGAGCCGACGCCCTGGTCGATCAGGCCTGCGCCGAATTAAACGAATACGGCGCGGCTGCGTCTACTCTAAAGGACCTCGCTCGCTTCCTCGTCGAGCGCAAGAAATAATTGCGTAGCGCTTGCCCACTCTTCGGACCGGTTGTCGTTGCTCTCATTCTCACCTGCGTGGTGGCTGCCCAGACTCCATCCGCGTGGCGCTACGATCTGCATCCCGGAGATCACCTGACTTACCGCTACACATTTCAGCGGCGAACTCAAAGCAATGAGGAGCAAACCCAGGTCGAGGCACGGTTTCGCACCCATGTGCTGGTGGCTGGGGCGGACGCAGAACGCATAAGTCTCGGCTTCCAACGCAATCGGGAATCCGCAGCCCTGACCGAATACCGCTCCAAGGGCAAAGACAGACTTGCCCGCGAGCAGGCCGACTTCCAGAAGCGCATGCAGAAGCGTCCTTCGCGTTTCTCCGAAGCAATGGAGATCTCGCCGGCCGGAGAGCCGCGCTACTCGTGGGAAATGGCGCGGGAAACCTACAGCTATTTTCTCGACGCTTTGCATGAAGTGACGACTCTTCCGCCTGTCCCCCTGAAACAGCGAGAGACATGGCGGGGCAGCACACTGCTGGGGCTGGATCTCCGGTGGGTGGGCGACGAATCTGTTCACGGTAAACTATGCCATCACGTGGAAGGAGCCTTGTCCGACGGATCGCTCCAGTTGAACTACTGGTGGTCGCCGGAATCGGGGGTCATCGAGCAGGTGGCACTCGATGGAAGTTACTCGGGTGCCGACGATACAGTGCACGAGACCGCGCGCATGGAACTGGAGTCGCGGGTGCGCGGGGAGCCGGTCGAAAGTTGGCTAGGCTCGCCGGATACGAGCCAGGGTGCGCTGAAGGCAATCTTGCTTGCTCCCGGAGTGCCAGTCTCCATCGAGCAACTCTCGCGGGTTCTTATCTCCGGCGAACCGGCCTCGCAGGGCCTCGCGCTGGCCGTTGCGTCCCGACGGAAGATCGAAGTGCCGGCCGGCATTCTCAGCAAGCTGCAGAGCACGAACCCCCAGAGCAAGGTGCGGTGGATGCTCGAACTGTCCTCCAGTTCCGGAAATTCGCAAGCGTTCGCGGATGAATGCCACCGGCCGCTTCCCTTGAAGTCGCCACCCGCAAAGTTTGGCACCTTATTCAAAGTGGCCCCGGCATCGCAAGATAATCCCGAGATCCCTTACCTGCTGCGAGTACCACTCACCTATCGTGAGGATCGGCCCGCGCCGCTGCTGGTCTACCTGAGCGGTGGGGCCGGGCTCGCGATCGATGGCGTGAATACTGCCGAGGACATCGTCTCGGAAACCGATTATCTCGTGCTTTATCCCCAAGCCGCTGGGTTCTGGTGGAGACCGGAAACCGCCCGACGCTTTGATGCCGTTTTGAGACAGGTTTTGCAAGGCTACAACGTGGACCGCGATCGCATCTACCTGACCGGCTTCAGCAACGGGGGAACCGGCGCGCTCTATTTCGCTACTTTATGGCCGCAGCGCTTCGCCGCCGTCGTTTCGTTGATGGGCGCGGGCCAGTGCAACGACCAGGTCAAAGCCGGCCTGCCCAATTTAGAAAATCTCCCGGTGCTGTTCGTCCACGGAGAGAATGACACGCGCATCACGCCCGATTGCTCCACGACCACTCACGACGCCCTGACCGATCTGCGTCCGGCAATTAAGCCAGAGCTGAAGATCCTGCCGAACCGTGGGCACGACATCACGCTCCAATCCGATGACGGCCTGACCCTGGCTTTCTTCAAGAACAAATTCCGCAATCCGTTCCCGCGCGAGGTTGCCGTGTCCCTGTCCGATGCCCTTGCCGCCCGAAGTTATTGGATCGAGATTCTCGACGGCAGGCCTGGCAAATCCGGAGTGGAAGCTCGAGTGAAGTCTGACAACACCATCGAAATCCACAGCCACGACCTTAAGAAGATTCGCCTCCATCTGCGACCGGAGTTGCTGCCGAAGCCGGGCAACCTGCGCATCGTGTGGAACGGCAAGAAAATGTTCGAAGGCCCCATCCGCGACTGCTGTTCCCTCCCACGTCCACCCTCCGCCGGAGATCCGAAACTCGATCTCACCGACACAGGCGATCTGGCACTCCCCTAGTTTCCGGCAAGCAGAAGGTGCCCCGGCACTACCGGCCCTTGAATCTCCATCCCGCTGGCGGTAGAGTGTCTATGCTCTCGCGGTTCCCGCCCTTCTTATTCCTCATCAGCAACTTGCGCGTGATAGCTGCAGTGTATGTGCAACTAAAGGCGGTGCTTGGACCGGCACCACAACCTGTGGTGTTTTATCACTTGACCCGGCCCGGTATTCGCCGTTAGAGTTGGTCAAAAGCATGGGTGACGTTCCTGGTAATGGGGACGGCATCCGATGATGCGACCAGCGAGGAACCTCGGGAGTTAACAGTAGGGAGTCGACATCCGGGTCTCGCGATTTGCAGCGCACTCCAGCCAGCGCAAACCGAGTAGGCGGATCCACCGTGTCCGCGTGCGTACGAAGGAGTTACTTTGCTCAAACTTAAGAAGCTGCAAATCCTGGGATTCAAGTCGTTCTGCGATCGCACCGAGCTGAAATTTCATGGCGAAGGCATCGCCGCCATCATCGGGCCGAATGGCTGCGGTAAGTCGAACATCGCCGACGCGATTTCCTGGGTGCTAGGTGAGCAGTCGGCCAAGTCGCTGCGCGGCGCGCGCATGGAAGACGTCATCTTCTCCGGAACGCGCGACCGCAACCCCACCGGAATGGCGGAAGTCTCCCTCACTTTGATCGACCCCGAAGTTTACGCTGGGCCGGATACGAACGCGCCCACCGAGATCGAGATTCAAGACGACCTGCCTGCGGCGGGAGAAGATTGGGATGAAGCGGAAGTCCGAGCCCAGGCCGCCGCCGAAACGGAACGCGCCGTTGAGGAAGCGCAGCCTGGAAAGACCGAAGGAATTGAAGGCGAGGTCGCGGCGGAAGCTCCGGCTAACGAGTCTCGGACGAACGAATCTCTAGCAAACGGCGGCGCAGTGGCAGTGCTCGTCCCGCAGGTAGTTCTGAAAATCCGCCGGCGCAAATTCAATCAGCAGCAACACCACGCCGGCGTGATTTCGGTGACGCGCCGTCTTTTCCGCAGCGGTGACAGCGAATACCTGCTGAATGGGAAGCTGTGCCGCCTGCGCGACATCCAGGAACTGTTCATGGGAACGGGGCTGGGGCCGGAGTCGTATGCGCTCATCGAGCAAGGACGCATCGGCCAAATCCTGAGCAGCCGTCCGACCGACCGCCGCAACATTATCGAAGAAGCCGCCGGCATTACGAAATTCAAGACGAAGAAGCGCCTCGCCGAGGCGCGGCTCGAAGACGCCAAGACGAATCTGAATCGCGTGAACGACATTTTCGAAGAAGTCACGCGGCAGATGAACTCGCTCAAACGCCAGGCCAGCAAGGCCGAGCGCTATGCCAGGCTGCGCGACGAGATGCGAGCCAAACTGCGGGTTGTGCTCGCCAGCAGGTTCACTCAGATGGATCAGGAAAGTGTGACCTTCGATGCCCAGATCCATGAACTGGGCGAGGAAATTCGCCAGCAATCGGAGAGCGTGCAGCAGTCCGAAGCCGAGCACTCCGAGCGCACGCAGCGCGGATACGCGATTGAGACCGAGACGCGGCAAAATCGCGACCGTCTCAACCAGGTCGCGATCGAAGGGGATCGCGGCAAGGCGCGCATCCGAACCAACGAAGAGCGCTGCGCGGAGTTGATGGTGCGCACGGCGGCCGCCGAAGCGGAGCTGGCGCAGGCTCAGCAACGCCTGGCGGCGCTCGAAGAAGAACGCGATGGCCACCAGCAGTTGCTGGACTCGGCGGCTGCGGATCTCGCGGCAGCCCAGCAGGAGCTGGCGCTCAGCCAGCAGGAAACGGCCTGCGCCTCGATCAATCTTGCATTGCTCGAAGACGAGCAGGAGTCGCATCGCACCGCCATTCTGGATGCAGTGGGCGGAGCTTCCAACCTGCGCAATCAGCTCACGCAGGCCGGGGAGCGGCTGGCGGGCATCGGCCGCGAGGAGCAGCGTCTGCGGACAGAAATCGCAACCGCCTCATCGCAATCGGAAACCTTCGGCGGACAACGCGGCCAGATCGCTCTGGAATTCGAAAGCGTTTCGCAGCGGGCGAGTGGACTGGCTGCCGAGATCGCGAGCCTGCGTGAGACCCTGGAGGCGAAGCGCTCTGCCGAGAACGACACCAAGAAGCACCTCGACTCGATCCGCTCCGAATACGCCACGACGCTGGGCAAGAGGGGATCGCTCGAAGCGGTTATCGCCGAGCACGGATATTCCACCGAGTCGGTGCGGCGGCTTTTTCAATCGGGCGCTATGCAGGGAGGCAACACTCCCGCCGGCGTGCTCGCCGATTTCCTCGAAGTCGAGCCCCGCTATGAGCGCGTCGTCGAGGACTTTCTACGCGACGAACTGAACTTCGTCGTCGTCAAGTCGTGGGATGCCGCTGACGAAGGCCTGCGCCTGCTGCGCTCCGACGTCAACGGGCGCGCGACATTCCTCGTGCATCCCGAGGACTCGCAAGCAAAGTTCTCATTTCTCGCCGATGAAAGCCAGCACTACGCTCCGCTCAACGACACGGTCATCCCGCTGAAAAACTCGATTCGCGTGCTGAATGGATTCGGTAAGTCACTCGAAGTGATCCTGCCGAAGCTGGGAAACGGCTACATCGTGCCCGATCCCGCGGTGGCGCGCGAACTCGCGCTCTCCAGTCCGGATGCGTTCTTCCTTTCCCAGAGCGGCGAGTGCTTCCACAACGTGACCGTCACCGGCGGCAAGCAACGAAGCGAGGGACCGCTCTCGATGAAGCGCGAGTTGCGCGACGTGCTGCGTCTGCTCGAAGAACTGGAGCGGGCTCTGCGCGAGAAGGAAATGCTCGCGATCACTTTGGGGCGCGAAATTAAAGAGAACGCTTCCCTGCTCGATCGCCTGGAAGAGGAGAAACGCGAAGCCGAGACGCAGGCGATGACCTCCGGACATTTGTTGCGCCAATTGGACGGGGAGATGACGCGGGTCCGCGAACGAATCGCGATCGGCGAACGCGAACTGCAACGGCTTGCGACAGAACGCCAGGAGCAGGAGGGCTTGATCGCATCGCGGCAAGCGGAGCTGACAACGATCGAGCAAGCACGCACGCAATTCGAAACCCAGCTTGCCGCCGGACAAGATCGACTCGCCGCTCTGCGCAGCCAGCGCGACGCTGCCGCGGAGACCACCTCGCAGCGTGCCGCCCGCGTGGCCACGCTCGAAGAGCGCCACCGTTCGGCCACCACACTACTTCAGCGCATCGAGGCCCTGGTCGCCGAGATGCGCGAGCGGGCGGGCGCTTTGCAATCCCAAATGGAATCGGCGAGCGCCGAAATCGCGCAACGGCAAAACGAGAACCTGCAACTGGCCGAGCAGTTCGTGCAGTTCGAAGCCGAGCGCAATGCGGGAGAAGCGCGCGAAGGCTTACTGCAGCTCGAGTCGGAACAGGTGCGGGCGCGGCTCGCCGAAATTGAAGAACTGCTGCGCTGCACGCGTCAGCAACTCGATCTTGCGCGCGACCGCCGGGGTGAGCTATCGGCCACAACCGCCAAACTGCAATCCGACCTGCAACACCTGGCCGACACTTGCCTGAACGAGTTGGGCATGGAACGTGCGGTCCTGATGGCCGAGGCTGCGTCCGACAAGCCGATTCCGCTGGTTACCGGGGATGAACTTGCCGCCGAAGATCAGGCGCACCGCGAGATGCGCGCCCGCCTCGACGCTATGGGCCCGGTCAACATGATGGCGCTCGAAGAGTACAAGGAAACGGCGGAGCGCCACCAGTTCCTCGCAACGCAGCGAAAAGACCTGCTCGATGCCATCGAAAACACGGCCGCCACTATTCGCGAGATCGATCAAGTCTCGCGGCAGAAATTTGAAGAAGCATTCCACAAGATTAACGAGAACTTCCAGGCCACGTTCCGCAAGCTGTTCGGCGGCGGACAGGGCTTCATGCGGCTGACCGACGTGGAAAACAGCGCGGAGAGCGGCATTGACGTGGTGGCCTCGCCTCCGGGAAAGAAACTGCAGAACGTGCTTCTGCTCTCTGGCGGCGAAAAAGCGCTCACCGCGCTCGCACTGCTGGTCGGAATTTTCCAGTACACGCCCAGTCCGTTCTGCATTCTCGACGAGGTCGATGCTCCGCTCGACGAATCGAACATCGCGCGCTTCACCGAACTGGTGCGCGAGATGAGCGTGCAGACGCAGTTCATCCTGATCACACACAGCAAGCGCACCATGAGCATTGCGCCCGTACTCTACGGCGTGACCATGCAGGAGCCGGGCGTGTCGAAACTGGTGTCGGTGAGGTTCGGAGCGGCGTAAGGTGGACGTTCGCTGTCGCGAGCGGGACTGAAGATCTGGAGCATTTCGCTCAACCCCTGCTTCTTCTCGCCTTGGTATCTGAGCGATCTTCCTCCTCGAGCTGCTCGCGACGGGGGAGCCGAGCAAAGTCGGGACGCGGCATATATTGAATGTTGCGCCGTTGCACCTCTGCTGAGACACCGGTATATCGATAATATTCGCGTTGGGCGGAAGTGATCTTCAAACCAATCGGTAGTGGGTCAGTTTGAATATTCACAGTCTCGCTTTAGCATCCCCGCCTGTGGCATGATGGTTTCGTGACCATCGGCAAGGGCAAACGTCCGCGTGATCCAAACCAGCTTGCGAAGTGGATTGTAGAACAGTCCACTAGCGAGACGCCAGAGCCTGTAGCAGCGACGCCCATTCCGCCTACCGATCTGTCCGCTTACATGGCTGCAATAGGGCGCAAGGGCGGTCAGATCGGCGGGAAGCGGCGGCTCAAGACTATGACGAAGGCTGCACGCTCCAAGGTCGCCGCGAAGGCTGCTAGGGCACGCTGGAAGAAACGCTAGATCAGGGGATAGCCTTTTTCGGATCTTCTAGCACCGTTTCCAGACGTGATCCCATCACGGCAATATTCCGCCGAATGCCAGCTAGAGCCTCAGCAATAAATACAAGTACCACCAGCACAGCAATTTCAAACCAGAGCGGCAGATAGAACCTCATTTCCGATCTCGGAGCAATGCTTCAATGTGCTGCACTTTCACACCGATCACGCACAGGAGTATCACCACGATAATTTCAAAGCCGATCTCCATCATGGAACCTCGCTTGACAGCCATGATTTAATCACAAATAGAAAAGGCCACGGCTGGCACCGTGGCCGATGTGCTCATTTCTCTTCAAGTAAATCATCGCACTTGAGGAGCATTATGAGAAGCGCAAAGTCATCCCGAACTGCTTCAATCGCAGATTCCGCCTCAAAACCAACTGGCAGTCTCGCCTCTTCCGCTGCAACGTCCCTAAAGCCAAAGACGCATCCAGCTACATTAAAATCCGCAAAACTCTTGCTTTCGGTATGGAACCAGAACGCCACGCGCCCATCTCGCGCATCGTACAGCACACACGGAGCCGATAATTGCAATGCGCTGGACAAGAACTTGACCCATAAGTGTGATTCCGAGTCGCGCCAGCCTCGCAAGAGTAGAAAAAAATCATCACGAGTGACTAATTCTATCCCGCCATCCATTTTGCCCGCCTCACTTCTCAGAATTCCTCGCTTCTGGCAGAATGATATTGACATGCTAAAGCGGCTATGGTATAAAAGTCAATATGAATTGCTTGGATTCCGAAACCCGCGCTAGGGTGATTAACTGCTTGATTGAGGGCTGTTCGATTCGTGCCACTGTCCGCATGACCGGAGCGGCCAAGAATACCGTCGTAAAACTCCTAGCAGACATCGGCTGTGCCTGCGCTGGCTACCACAATCGCGCTGTTCGCAACCTCAAGGTGCGCCGACTACAGGCGGATGAAATTTGGTGCTTCGTCGGAGCCAAGGCAAAGAACGTCAGCAAAGAAAAGAAACTAGAAGGCTGGGGCGATATTTGGACGTGGGTTGGAATCGACGCCGACACAAAGCTAGTGGTTTCGTACTTAGTCGGCGGTCGTGATGGCGGTTGGGCGAAAGAGTTTATGGAGGACTGCGCCAGTCGAATCAAGAACCGCGTGCAGATCACCACTGACGGTCACAGAGTCTATTTGGATGCGGTTGAGAACGCCTTCGGAGCGGATATTGACTATGCGATGCTTCAGAAGATTTACGGCGCGGTCATGGAGAACGAAACGCGCTACTCTCCCGCGACGTGCATTGGCTGCGATATGAAGGTTGTCAGTGGCGATCCTGACCCAAAGCATGTCAGCACCAGCTTTGTAGAACGCCAGAACCTCACCATGAGAATGCAGATGCGACGGTTCACGCGCTTAACAAACGGATTCAGCAAAAAGGCCGATAATCACCGCCACTCCGTTGCTCTGCACTACATGTATTACAACTTCTGCCGCGTGCATCAGACATTGCGCGTAACGCCTGCGATGGAAGCGGGATTGTCCGATCACGTTTGGAGTCTTGAGGAACTGTGCACGTTGTTGCCGAAACCTGTGGTTAAGACTTCGACAATCGAGAAGAATCTGATACTTAAGGCATTAGGATGACGAAGGCTGAGGATTAGGATCATCCGCCAATTCTTCTTCAACCAATTCCATAATTAGTTTCATTTGGCGATGTGCCCAGCGATTTCCAAACGACTCTTCCCATTTTCGTATTCTCGTGGGAGACACATGCGTAAGAAGTTGCGGGGGCGGGAACAACTGCGATGGCTGTCCTGGCGTATCGCGCATGACAGGATTATGCAGAGAAACAATTGCCGTGTACTTCCCACATCCCTCGATGCGTTCCTTCGTTATGCCCACCACATAAGCGGCTAGCAGTTCCGTGCGCCGTACATCTTGAATTGTTCCCAGATCATCAATAAGGCTCATGGCAAAATGAGCACCTGCGCCTATTGCTGCATGCGGGAACGCACGTCTCAGCGTTGAACCGTAAGAAACAAATATGCCCGTACCCCACTGAACATAGGCACCCACCAGTATTTGCATTTCTGGTGGATTGTTGGCAGTAGCAAGCGGAAAAAGATGCTTCTCGTGGAACTCCAAGACTCTTTTTGCAAGAAATTCCTCAAACTCGTTTCGCGTTGCACTGGTTGATATGTTTTGGATCGCCTCTGCCGTAAACGCATCGACATATCCCCCCTCACCCGCCCCTGTGAAAGCACAGGCCATTGAAGGCTGATTCAGATTGTTACCCACCGGAATATTACCCAAGAAGGTTAGAATTTTTTGCTGCGATCTCTTGTAGTATTGATCGCTTTCTTCTGCATCCGCTGCGATAACGATGCCGTCAGAGGCGAGCATTCCGATACAGATGGTCATACGTTTAGGGTGCGGGAGCCTCTTTGGTTTTGGGTGAGGCTTAGCAGCCCGTGGCAGAACTACTGAAAAATCGCGAGCGGTGACGAGGTGTGCGGCAAGGCCACGATGGTTCTCTTTGCGGGCCGGCGGCGAGAGAGCGCAGCCGGATCTGCGAAACAGC
>Ga0182027_10002089_pt1 | contig 32589 bp, 32 predicted proteins | sample 712E1DmetaG_FD_121300 | JGI IMG/M metagenome (GOLD analysis project Ga0182027, IMG submission 121300) | Permafrost microbial communities from Stordalen Mire, Sweden - 712E1D metaG (Illumina Assembly) | ecosystem: Environmental > Terrestrial > Soil > Wetlands > Permafrost | place: Sweden...
CCGCATGTTATCGCCATCGTAGCGTTGGTCACAAGGCAACGTCATCGTTTCTCTGGCCAGACTGTGGCTGGCAACAAAGGAATCCGGCACCAACCCGTTTAAGTCCCAATGAATCGGAGGAAACACCTGCTCTCGCATCAACTCCTGCCGGACGGCATCACGATTGTGTAGCCGGACAGGGAAACCCAACGGGACGACTCCTTCCGGCAGTTTCTGAAACAGCGCGAAGTCATGAAGGTATTTCAAGAGTTGGAGGTAATTGGCGCGGCGATTCTGGGCGATTGTGGAAAAATTAAATGCATGATCCAGTAGATGTCCGCTGAATTCGCTCATCGCAAAGGAGCCACTCGGAGCAGTTTGTTCCGCGTTCTGAAATTTGGAGAACCAATCCAGGCCACCGCCCCCCAGGTCAAAGTCTCTCCGGCGCTGTGAGGCGGAGCATGTTTCCAGCCACCAAGTGGACGGCACCGGCTGCAATGTCGGCCACTCTTTGTGATCCGAAATCATGCGAACAAGAAAGCCGCCGTCCGGGACGCCAACAAACTTGCGAGGACTGTAAACCACAAAACGAGCAGAGTCTCCGATGCCTTTTGTCAGCAATGCTTGTGCGGCATCATCAACAATCCAAGCACCACGACGAATGGCTTCTTCAAATGCGGGATCCCGGTTAAGAAACCCGAAGTAGTTTATCCGGAGCACCAAGTCACCACGCTGAACATGTTCCAGCCATCCGGTGTTTTCACAAAGCAAATGGTCGTTGACGGGGAAGAATTCCATCGGAACCGTGGCTGCCTGAAATCCCCGCACAACGGCCTCACACAAGTAGGAGGGCAGCCATACTTTACGAGGGCGAAAGGTTTGCCCAAGGAGAAAGAAGGCAGATCTGGCATTCACCATACGCAAAGTCCCCGAACGTTGAAAAAGCCAACTTCCACCACTTGGCTCAGTCAATTCAGGGACTCGATCCGGCAAGCCAAACACTCCGCCGATCAATCGTCGAGGCTTGTCTGCTTGGTTGTTAGGCATATTGGCCTTGACTTGATTTGCTGGTTATTCAACCGCCCCACCGGCTTTGTCCACAAGATCGAATTCCTGCAACATAAAACCAACCTGTTCAGGCCGATTAAACATCAGCACGTCAATGATCGACAAGTTTGGGACAAAGGGATTGTCATACTGTTTGTATATTCGATGTTGAGGCTGAAGAAACCGTAATGTGATTCCAGATTGCGCAAAAACCGACGGATCATACAGCGAAAGCCCGCCAATCGAATTGTAATACTCACTGGCTTTCATTGCGCGACAGATTTCGATTACCCGGTCTTGACCGTTAAGCCCAACATCTTGTTTTTCTATTTCGGCAGAGCCTACAAACTTCGTCGAGATGCCTAAATGCCGCGATAGTTGTTCCACTTGCCGTCTTAAGGTACCTGCAACATTATCTTCTTCCAAGGCAAGCAATGACTCAATAAGGCACTTAACCTCGCAAAAGTATGGAGCCTTCCGATAAGCCGCATCCAGTCGGTTCATTATTTTTACGCAAGCCTGTTTGTAACTAACAAAATGGCGTTGGTTGATATTGTCTTGTAGATGTCCGCGTTCGACTGGCAGTGTAATCCATGAGGCAGCGTTGTTGAGCAAAATACGATTTCGATTGATCCAACCATTTTTAATAAATTGCACATCATCGTAGACCACAAAGACATCAACAGCCGCAATCAGTTGAAAATAACCAATATACGGGAAGAAATAAGGCTGCATTAGAGCTAGTTTCATTGCTTCGCAAGGTCAAATTTCAAACGGGAATCTGTGCCATGGTCAATGTGTGCCAGTTTTAGCGCCCATTACTTCCACAAAAAATTGCCAGGCCATGCCGCAATTACGGCAGGCTTGCAACAAATGCTCGGCGGCTTTTGGACAATTCAACGGCAGCGTGAACAATGCGGCCAGCAAATGAACCATAGCATGAAACGGTGCGGCGATAATGCGTCCCACTCTGTAAAATCCACGGTCCAAACCTTTGCGCCGTGATTTTAGCCGTTGGATTGCAATGGAACGCCCCTCGGCAAACCGTGCACACATCATTGCATCGAATTTCAAGCGGCTGGCCGGTACAAAGTGTCGGATGGCGGCACCGGGCAGCCACCAGACTTCATAACCTGCGTCTTGGAGACGGAGATTCAGATCGCTCTCTTCACGACTCATCATTTTTTCTCCCTTGCGCCCAAGCTGGGTATCAAACATTCCAACTGCAAGCGCCGGTTCACGCCGGTAGGCACTGTTCCCTCCCCACGGGCTGTCCCGATAAGGAAGACATTTCTGCAAATCGCCCAGATCGAAAGCAATGTCCGTGTTGGTCCACCTCGGCGGAGGAACCTCATATTCAGGAAATACCGCGCCGCCCACCACGGCGATTCGCTCCGAGAGCGGCGTTGTCAGAAAACGTTGATAAGCCGCCAGCCAGCCCGGTTCCGCCGTCGCGTCGTCATCCAAAAAAAGCACAAATTGACCGTGCGCCAGTTTCAATGCCGCGTTGCGCGCGGCGCTTAATCCCAGTTCCTCTTCGCGCCAGGCTTTCACCCGTGGATTGGCCGCAGCCAAACGCGCAGCGACTTTCGGCGTGTTATCCGTTGAGGCGTTGTCCACGATCAGAAGTTCCGTCTCATCGGTCATTTGCGGCAAGACACTTTTGACAGCGCGTTCCAAAAAAATCTCCCGATTCCGCGTGCAAATGGCCACCGTAACCAATACCGGAGTGGGTATGGAGGAAACAGGAACCGGTTTATTGTCAATTTTGGGGGCTCTCACTGTTTTTTCCTGGGTTGTCCGATTAAATATATCTGCGCCGGACCGGGGGTGTTTTTCGCGGCAGCGAGCATTTCTGCCGCATCAGCACACCGATGGGCTTTTGGCCGCCGGAATTTCTCCAGACTGCGCGCCAGTTTGGAAGCGTGTCGCCCAATTTGGAAATACCAGAACTCCAATTCATAATCACGGGCAACAAGGTCAAGAATTTCCTCCACCGAATGACCGAACTCTTCCAGTTGGGTGGGATGGACTTCCAAAACGAGCCGCGGGCGATACCGCTTGATGATGTTCGCGGCGCCTCGAAGCACTTCATATTCGAAACCTTCGCAGTCAATTTTGAGCAGGGCGACGGAAGGTACATCCGCCAGATCTTCATCCAGCATTACCACCGGCACGTTGACCACAGCGTCGCCCGCCTGGGTGATTCCGGCTTCCTGCTCCAAATCGAGGGCGGCGAGGCTGGCGTCTGAAATATTTTTCTTCGTCTTTGTGGCTTTTAAAACGACCGAGCCATTGATGCCGATTGAAAAGGCGACTTCGCCACGCTTGGAGCCGCACGCCACATTGCGCGTTTTAACATCAAGAAGTTTGTTATAAGCGATATTCGATTGAAGCAATTTGAAAAGAAACGGCTGCGGTTCGTAGGCAATGATGGGCAATGGCGAAATCGCGCGCAGCAACAGTGTGTAAACGCCGATGTTCGCGCCCACGTCAACCAGAATGCCACCGGTGAGTTGCCGGCAAATCGGTTTAATCACGCTAAATTCGGGGACAACTGCATCGCCGGAAAGTAATTGGGTGGTGACGGGTTTTGTCCACGCGGCGGGCTGGAGGATGCGGTATTTGTCGAAGGGAACGGCCAGAAGCCCGCGCCGCCCGTTCAAGAGCCGAACCAATGGATGATATTTGCGCCCCATTGGCAAAACGCGGTTAAGGCCGCGCAAAAATTCCCCACCGCGAACTTCGCGTACTCCATCCAGAAGCAAGGAGTTGTTCGTTTGGCTCATTCCACTGAAACTTTGACTTGCTTCAGGACTCCATGTCAAGCTGGCCGCCGACATGCCGACAACGCGACCCATCACCGTTTACACGCTCACGTTCAACGAAGCCCGGCAGATTCGCGCCGTGCTCGAAAGCGTGAAGTGGGCGGATGAAATCATCATCGTGGATTCGTTCAGCACCGATGACACGGTGGAAATTGCCCGCGAATTCGGCGCCAAAATCATCAGCGAAAAATTCTGCGGCTTCGGCAAGCTCCGCAATTTCGCCCTCGACGCGGCAAAACACGACTGGATTTTCAGCATCGACGCCGATGAACGCTGCACATCGGAGTTTGTGAGCGAATTGAGAGAAACGCTCGTCGCGCCGCAACACGCCGCGTATTTCGTTCCACGACGGAACACATTCCTGGGTAAACCGGTCCGTTTTGGGGGCATGTATCCCGATTACCGGCAGCCGCAAGTTTTTGACCGCCGCAAATTCCGTTACCGCGAGGACGCCGTGCATGAAAGTTTCGAGTGCCGCGGCAGCACCGGTTATTTCAGGAATTTCATCTGGCAGCATCCGTGGCCGACGATGCAAGTCATCATGGCCAAAGGCGAGCGTTACACGACGCTGATGGCGCAGCGCAAATTCGAGCAGGGCAAACGCGCCGGTTTGGTGGAATTCTGTCTTCGTCCACCGGCGGCTTTTGTGAAAAAATATATCTTTCAGCAGGGCTTCCGCGACGGACTCGCGGGGTTCATGATCGCGGTTTTGCACGCATTCTACACATTTGTAAAATACGCCAAGCTGCGGGAATTCCAGCAGGACCGCTCTTCTTCATGAATCGGATTTTTTCAGTCTCGCTCGTCATCAACACGTTCAACCAGCCGGATTATCTCAACCGGGTGCTCAACGCCGTGTCGCGGCAACATGCGCCGCCGGATGAAGTTTTGCTCGCCGATGACGGCTCGGAGAAGGAAACCAAAACCGTGTTCGACCGATGGCGGACCGCGCAAAAATTTCGTTGCGAGCACGTCTGGCAGGAGTCACGGGGTTTCCGCCGGGCCAGCATTTTGAATCAAGCGATCGCCCTGGCGCGCGGCGATTATCTGATTTTTATCGATGGCGACACCATTCCACATCCTTATTGCATCGCCGATCACCGGGCGCTTGCCCGCCCGGCGTTGTTTGTTCAAGGCCATCGCGCGCTCATCGAACGCAAAGCGGCGGCGGAGTTCGGTTTGCATGAATTTGGGCGCGACCGCTGGCGCACTCTTTGTCAATTTCAACTGCGCGGATTAAAACACGCCTATCGCTGGCCGTGGCCATTGCGGCGCGTCCGACAGGATCTTCGGGGTGTGCGCGGCTGCAATCTGGCAATCTGGCGTTCCAATCTCGTCCGCGTGAACGGCTACAATGAGGCGTTTGTCGGGTGGGGACGCGAAGATTCGGAACTGGTCGTCCGACTGATGAATTCCGGCGTGCGCCGGCTTGATGTGCGCGGTTGGGCGCTATGTTATCATCTTTGGCATCCGCCCGTGAGTCGTAATGAACTTGCCGTCAATGACGAACTGCTGGCCGGGGCCATTCGCGAAAAATCCGCCCGTTGCAAACAAGGTTTAGACCGGCTTGGGAAAGTGTAGGAGCCGACGTAAGGAGGCTCTGAATGGACGCCAACTCCCGGAAAGATTTGAGCCTCGTCACCTCGGCTCCTACAAGAAAACGCGTTTTGAACGGGTTACTAGCGCACCAACCGGTAATGCTTTTTGTCAAACCGGACTCTCAGCCACTGTTCCAGTCTTAACATGAAGCGATGTTTTTTTTCGCGCGAAGTCAGTTGATGGTTCGGGTCGGCTTGAAAAATCCCTTCCGCTTTCGGCAGCCAGTCCTGCACGACTTTTGGATGTGTGCCGGTGAAAAGTTTCAGCGTGGCCGGATCGATTTTTGAATAATCCACCCCGGCCGCCGGTTTCTCATCCCAATACTTGTGAACCGTCGCCGCTTTGAGATTCATCTGCGCTTCGCTCCGCGCCCAGCCGTAATGATAAATCGTCGCACCCGTATGCGCCGCTCGCGGGTAACGCGATTTTTTATGCGCCGTCACGACGTTGAAAAACAGCGACTCGGACGACCACGCCGGAATTGTGTTACGGATGATGCGCACCTCGGAACGATACCAGCCCGGCGACCATGCATAAGTATTCGCATTGCCGTAAAAGTGAAGATAATCAAAAACCAGCGCCTCGACCCGCGTATCGTTCAAGTGACGCTCCATCGCGGCGCGGATCTTCGGCAGATCGTTTTCATGAACCACCTCGTCGGCTTCGAGATAAAACGCCCAGTCGCCCGTGCAATTGAACAGCGCGATGGATTTCTGCTGGCCATAAACAAAGCCTTTGACACTGTAACCGCTTTGAATCCGCTCGTTCCATTGTGTCGGGACGATGCGGATTTTGGGATCGCCGATGGCGCGCAGCGCTTTTTCCGTATCGTCATCGCACGAACCGAGCGCCACTACGAATTCATCCACAATCGGCAAGATGGAGCGAATGGACGCGACGAACGGATAACCGAGCTTCTGCCCATTCCGCAAAAAAGTGAACCCGCTGACTTTCATGTGCCAAGGTTATCCGGCGATTGGGAAATTGAACAGCCCGCAAGTGTTGGTGTTGACCAACCAATCCCAGTGGAAACTGGCGGAGAAAATCAATCGTTGCCAGACATTTTTTACGGCTGCGGCGGAAGGCGAGTATTTTTTACGGCAGCGAATTGAGCATTGCCGCTGAAAAGCGCAATGACTTATTTTGAACGCAGGCATTTTAATGCTTCACACGTGGTTCAAAATTGAATTTCCAAACTGGCAGTCTATCATTCTGCGCTTGGATGAGTCGAAAAATGAAAAGAATTGCGATTGTCACACCGGAAATCATAGGGCTGTTTAAGAATGGTGGCATTGGAACGAATTATTACTTCCGCGCCAGATTCTTGAGCAGTTGCATGAATCATCATGTAACCATCCTTTTTACAGGGTCATGTTCCCGGAACGCAGCGCAGGAATGGCGGGAACGATATGCCCAAATGGGCATCCGCCTGGAAATTCTACCGGAATCGCCGGTGGGCAGGGACTGGAAATCGTTCCACTGGCGGGCAACGGCCGTCCACCAGTGGCTCGCGGCGGAAACATGGGATGAAATCCATTTTTCTGAATATCTGGCCAATGGTTTTGTGTGCCTCCAGGCCAAACGGGCCGGGCTGGCTTATCAAAACACGCGGCTGATGGTGACCATGGACGGCTCCTCGCTCTGGTGCCGGGAAGGAATGCAAACGTGGTCCCAGGATCCCGAGATGGATGCCAGGGTGGATTATGCGGAGCGATACTGTTGCGAAAATGCGGACACACTCATCAGTCCATCCCATTACCTGACGGGTTGGGCGGAACGCAAAGGCTGGCGATTACCGCCGAACCGATTCGTGCTTCCATATTTGTATGAAAAATCGGGCGAGGAGAATCCGCCGTCCGTCCGGACCAATCACCGGCATCTCATTTTTTTTGGGCGGCTCGAAACCCGCAAGGGAATCGGGATTTTTTGCGAAGCCATCGGGCGGCTGGTGAAAACCGGCCGGGCTCCAGTACGGGTGGATTTTCTTGGCAAGGTGGAAACTCACGAAGGCCGGCCGGCGGATCAATACATTCGCAAAATGAGTTCGCAATGGCAGGGAACTGAAACGCAAATTTACTCCGACCTGGACTGCTTCGCGGCCATGAAACACATCCGCCGCACCGGCGGCCTGGCGGTGATCGCTTCGCCTTGCGACAACCTGCCCTACACCGTCATCGAGTGTATTGTCAATCAAGTGCCGTTTGTGGCCTCCAACTCGGGCGGCATTCCCGAACTGGCCGACCCCCGCTTGTTATTTGCGCCCGATGCCTCTGCCTTGGCGGCCAAAATCGAAGGGTTTGCCGGGCTGCCTCCCGAAACCAAGTTCAACCATCCTTACCAGCTTGAAACAGTCAGACGCGCCTGGAAGCAATTCGCGGAAACACCCGTTGAAAGCACCCCAACTCCCGCAATCCAGCCACCCCCGTCCAAGATCAGCGTCTGTGTCCCCTGCTACAACCACGGACGTTATCTGCCGGATGCGCTGGCTTCGCTGGCCCGGCAGACTTACGAGCACTTCGAGGTCATTGTGGTGGACGATGGCTCCACGAATGCCAGTTCCAACGAGTATTTTGACCGGATGCAAAAGGAATACCTTCCGCCCCGGTTCCGGTTTTTCAAACAACAAAATGCCGGGGCCGGGGCGGCCCGGAATTTTGCCGCGGCTCAAGCCACCGGTGATTTGCTGGTGTTCGTGGACGCGGACAATGTGGCCAAGGAACGGATGCTGGCGATCTTCGCCCACGCCATGCAAGTTTCGCGTGCGGACTGCGCCACCTGTCATTTTGACGCCTTTCTCGATGACATCGCCAACCTGCAGAAACCGCCCGCCTACCATTATGCGCCTTTGGGGCCGTGCTTGGAGGCGGGCTGGCGGGCAAATGTGTTTGGTGACACAAACTTCGTTGTGGGAAAAAATGTCTTTGTGGAACTGGGCGGGTTTACAACCAGTCGCAGCGCTCGTCAAGACTGGCAATTTTTGGCGCGGCTGGCCCTCAAAGGATTCCGCCTGATTGTCATTCCTGAAAGTCTGTTTTGGTATCGGCACCTCCCCAACAGCATAAGTCGGACTGGTGATAAAATCCGGTCCGCCCAGTTAGTTTTGGAAACCTATCGGGAAGAGCTGTCTTCATGGCCGGCGAGAATCATCGAAAACCACGCTTTCGGGCCGTATTTGAGTGGCATAGCTGGCAATACCTTCACGATAGACAGCTATGCCTGGTCGTTCAGCCGAAAAGCCGCCGCCGCGCGTGGACGGTGCGGGAAATTCTTCAAGAAACTGCAAAAATCCTGCGTCAAACGCCTGCTGGAACTCGCCGGGTTCATCTCCCGGCTCTGATCACGCTGAAATATTCAGCGCGGACCCAACCGCTGGAGGGGGTTTTGAAACCACTAATCCGTCTCCAGCCACTTCTTAAAAAAGGGTGTGCCCCTTGAGTCTCCTTGCTGGAACCCGGCGGGTATTCGTAATTGATATGGGCGATTCTCATGCAATCGCACGCGTTCAAACAGCAAACAAGCAAAGCCCTTATTGAATTTCTTCAAGGATTTTAGCGCGCATTTTTTTGACGAACATCGCAACGGAGTGACGGGCCCGGACGAATTCGATCGCTTTCTGCGCGGTGTCGTTGCGCTCCAAATCATGCGCCATCCAATACTCAATGGCGTCGGTAAACCTTTTGAGAGATGCCTTGTCCGTGCCGTCGCCCATCACTTCTCCAACAAATGTTCCGAAACGCCCGACAATGTTATCCCGCTCGAACGCCGACACGATGAGCGTTCCGTAGCACAATGCCTCCTGCCACGACACGGGAATACCCTCCCAAATTGACGTGTTCAGCAGGAGCTTTGCCGTCTTGATATGATGGTTTTTAACATTTCCGTCAACGTGCCCCGCGAAATGCAGATTTCTGATCTTTGAACTGCCGTCGGGATTGCGATACGGCTCCAGCGTCTTCTCATTTGCGACCTCGTCCCGCCCCTTCCCTGTCGCGCCCAGAATATAGAACTCATACCGCGGCATCGCCCTCGCGATTTCACACACAATCCACACGCGTTTTTGAACCTCAAGCCGTCCCAAAAAGATAATTTTATTTTCTTTCGGTGAGTCGTTCAGTCCATAGTTGGACTCAATTTCAACCGGATTGGCCATGTCCTGGATCGGCACCGTATCCGGAATTTGATACATCTCCCGCGCAATCGCGGAGAGCGACTCTCCTTGTGAGATAAACGAAACGCGTTTCTGCCTCATCATCTCCTGCATCCAAACCGAGACTTCCTTGATGTAGTTCCAGTCGTAGCCCTCTTTTATACGATTCACCGTCCGGAGGCGCGGCTGATACAGCTTCAAATCACGCGGGTCTCGAATCCAATAAAGCAAAGGCGTATTTGTCTCATACTCACTCAAAATCTTAAAAGAAGGTTGTGTCATTTCGATCGACAGAAATAAATTATAGGCCTGCTGGTCGAGCCACTTCTGACGCTCTTTGGCATGCCCGGGCAGCCGGTAGACTGTCGTCTGATCGACCAGTTTCTGTTGAATCCCCATCCCGCCATGGACGTCCAACAACAGATCAATCTGAATCTCATCGTTGGGAATGAACCGGCAAATGTATTTTCGCGCAAGGGCGCCGTAGCCTCCTATGGCCGTGTTCCAGCCACCGAAAAACTCGTCGACAAGCAAAGCGATACGATACTTCGCCCTCCGCCGACGCCGGACGAAAACGGGAACGCCAAAAAACGAGACACGGCGCTCAACCAGGCGTTCTCCTTGAGAACTTGGCACTGTCTTCAACGAAGAATAAATGATGAAATTCCCGATGCGGAGAATCCACCCTAGCGCATCAGCGCGAAAACGTTGACGCGACCGGCGGCTCCAAAAGACGCCCCAACTCAAAAGCTTTGCCAGCGCTGTTTCAATCATGATGTGTGGCCGTTTCGCGCAGAAATTGCCGGGAATCCTGACAGGGGTATTCGACCCAGTCGTTAAGCCCCGCCTGCTTTAATAACTTCTGTGCCCGGGCGCAAAGCTGAACAGCATCCGAATAATTCACCTCCATTTGCAGCAGTGGCAGGATTTGGTAAAAAGCCCGGCTGCCCCGCCGCTTCGCCTGATGAAACCGCCTTTTGCGACCAAATTTCCGGATGAAATTGTAGAACATACGGATCCGCTTTTTCAGTGTGATGTTGGGTGGTGCTTTCGGTGTCCTGTCTGGTGAGTCCAACCACGCGAAAAGAAGATTGGAAAACTCCATCGCCTCCATCAGTCGCAGCAGGTATTCCTCGGTGAGCCGATGGGCCGGAATCAAATGTGTCAACTGGAGCGCCGCAAACACGCCCATCTCCAGGTCAAGGGCTTTTGCGCATCTTGCCAAATCCATATCTTCTGCCGAAACCAGACTGCTACCAGTTCGACCCAGCACCAGTCTTAACGGACAATCCAGCACTTGTTGGCAATAATGGAGGGCAACTGGACGGCGGATGCAAAGCCCGGCACCGATTGGCGAGGCGCCGATGTGATCCTGTGTGACTTCCTTGATGGCCAGCATCTCCCAGTAACGGCGCGTCCAGTCCGGCGGCGGTTGTTCAAACTGCGGATGGACACTGCCACCCCAGGAACCGATGCGTGGATGTTTTTTGGCGACTACCAGTGTCTGTTCTAGATAGTTCGTATGGAGGACATTGTCATCATCCACAAACACGAGCACGTCACCAGCACTTTCGGTGATACCGCGCAACCGCGCATAGGTCAACCCCAGTTTTTCCTCGCGCACCACCTGCTGATGCGGATGCCAGGCGAGATTCAACACCGGCGCGAGTGGTGTTGTAGAAGCATTATCCACGATCAGAAGTTCCCACAACGATGTCGGAAGAGTCTGGGCTTTCAAAGCCTCGATCACATGAGTCAGGAAATCCAGCCGCGGATTATGCGTGCAAACAATGACGCTGACTTTCACATGCGGATATTAACCGGCGACCAGAGTGCTGGACAGCCGTAAAGCATGGCGCGGGTTGATGTGCGGGATTTCAATCGCCAATCGTCAATCGTGAATCTAAAATTCCCAGATGCAACGGATTGGTTTATTCGGCGGTTCGTTCGACCCGGTTCACCTCGGTCATTTGCTCGTCGCACAAGCGGTGATTGAAGAACTGGGGCTGGACCGGTTGTTTTTCATTCCCGCCGCGCAATCACCTTTCAAACCGGAAAACAAACCCGCAGCTGCGTCCTCCCGTCTGCAATTGCTCCGGCTCGCGCTCGCGGGCAAAACGAATTGCGAAATGGACGAACGGGAAATCCGGCGGGGCGGTGTTTCTTATACGATTGAAACCCTGCGCGATTACGCGCGGCGTTTTCCAAAGTCAGAATTGTTTTATCTCATCGGCGCGGACAATGTGGCGAAACTCCAGGAATGGCGTGAAGCCAGTGAATTGGCGCGGCTAGCACAGTTTGTGGTGATTCCACGTCCCGACCAGGCGCCGGTGAAATTCCCGCCGCCGTTTCGGGGACGAATGTTGAAAGGCTTTCCGTTCGATGTTTCATCTTCACAAATCCGCGCGCGGGTTAAGGCGGGTTTGCCGATTGACCATCTTGTGCCGCCGTTCGTGGCGGAGGCAATCCGCGTGGCAAAACTTTACACTTGAAAGTTTTGGCACGGATTTCACGGATTCTCACAGATTATTGATGAGGCAGGGATACCAAATTCAATTCGTGTTAATCCGTGCAATCCGTGTCGGTCTTGAATTTTCTTCGTGTTCATTCGTGTTCATTCGTGGTTAAATCTCTCTGGCAATGATGGATTCAAAGAAACTTGCCCGGCTTTGCCGCGAATTTGCGGACAACAAAAAGGCGGAAAACATCGTCATCCTCGACGTGCGGAAATTATCGTCGGTGACGGATTATTTCGTCATCACGTCAGGCACGAGCGCACCGCACCTGCGCGCCATCGTGGATGAAATCATCGACAAGTTGCGCGATGAACACGGTGTGCGTCCGCGCGCCGTGGACGGCGCCATCCACACCGCATGGGTGGTATTGGATTATTTCGACGTGATTGTACACGTCATGCGCCGGGACATGCGCGAATATTACGATCTGGATGGTCTCTGGGGTGATGCGCCACGGGTGAAACCGGTAAAAAGTTCAACCACCAAGACGCCAAGACACAAAGCGAAGAAATAAACCGGAATACAGGCAGGTGGTGGAGATTTAATCCCTGAAATTCACAAACTGCACGGCCACGGGAAGTTCCTTCGCACGCACGGCGGCAATGACGGCCTGCAATTCGTCCCGGCTCTTGCTGTTCACGCGCACTTCATCGCCTTGAATCTGCGTCGTCACCTTGAATTTGCCGTCGCGGATAAACCCGGTGATTTGTTTTGCAACAGTGGATTCGATGCCCTGCTTGATCTTGATGCTCTGCCGCGCGTGGCCGAGCGGCGAGATGTCCGGTTCGCATTGCTCCACGCTTTTCAAGCTGATGCCGCGCTTGGCAAGCTTGCCGATGACGATTTCATTCAGCGTGCTGACTTTGAACTGGTCTGCGGCGGTGAGTTTGATCTCGGCTTTCTCCAGCACGATTTCCCACTTGCTGCTTTTGAAATCGAAACGGTTGGCCAGTTCCTTTTTGGCCTGGTGGACGGCGTTCTCGATTTCCATCGAGTTGACCTGCGAAACAATGTCGAATGAAGGCACGGCGGAAGCGTAGAGAAGCCATCACTGGAAGGCAAAACGAATCAACCACAAAGGCGCGAAGACACTAGGATTTTATTTTTGTGCCTGGGTGTTTTTGTGGTTCAAGCATTTTTGGGCGGCAACTCACTCGACGTCTTCAGCATTTCATCGAGGAGCTTTTTGAAATCCTCCAAACCGGTTGCGGGAATGATGATGGTGTCGCGCCGTCCGCCCACGTCCTCGGTAATGCGCAGGAACCGGCCCCGCGGATTTTCCTTGAGCGTAAAGACGAAGGTTTTGCGCTCAATCTGAACCTTCTCGGATTTCAACGTGTCCTCGTTGACGGGCGGTCTGGGCTGGCCGTAAGGACGGTTGCCGTAAGGGGATGGCCGTTCGTTTGAAATCATAATTTCCCGCTGAAGACGCCCTTATTGACGTTCAATCCAGCTCCATAAGAATTTCGGCGGCAACGGCCATTTGTCAACTTACAAAATGTCCTACAAAATATCCGCCGCCGGCCAGATGGGTTCGGGGCATTCGCCTTTTACCGCAATGGAATGTGCGGGAGTGACAAGCGCAAACCCCTTTACACCGTCGCGCTGCGGGATTAGAGTCGAACCATGGCTTCTGAATACGATCCAACGGAATTCGTAGATGCCGATCTTCTGGCACAGAAATCACCCTACGGGATCCCCGCTCCCGCCAACGACCCGCTCCGCGCACCGACGCGGGAAGACGTGGATCGCAAGGTCGTCGAGGCGCAGCAAAAGCTTGCCGAGTTGAGGCGCGCGCAGGACGAGTTGGAGCGTGAACGCGCCGCGCTGGAGGAATTACGCCGACGCCAGACGGAATTCCAGACCGGCCGGCAGGAAATGATCCATAACCTGACGCGCGGACTCGGATTGCTTGAAGAGGCCGAATTCAACGTCCGCCGCGACGCCGAGCAAATGGTCAAAACCATCGCCGATTTCCGGGATGCCATTGACAAAATTCAAACCATACACGACGAAATTTGGACAAAAGAAAACTTCAGCATCGAACTCACCCGCGCGCTCACCACCATCGAAAATGCGCGCATGGAATGGAACGCCGCGCGGCTCAAACTCCCCGTTCTGGCCGGCGAATCAAAGGAAAACCCGGAAGCCGAAAATGCCCCCCTGCCCGCTGCCTTTGCCCTGGCCAACGTCAGCTTCGGCCAATTGTGCAGATTCGGCCTGGCAATGACCTGGCCGCTGGTACTTGTGGCAGTGACCGCCCTGGGCGTGCTCGTGGCCATTTTGTTATTGTGGCATTAGCACCATTAAGGACGTATGCCGTCCGCTAAGAAAAAGGTTAAGAGAACTGACCCCATTTCTGATCGCGCCCGCGTGTTGAACGATCAAATCGCCTCGCTCGAATCGGAAATCAAAAAGCTCGGCGCGCAAATTCAACGCGCGCCCGCGCCACCACGTCTGCGTTCCACCGCCGTGCCGCACGGCGCAACGGTCGCCCATACTCCAGAACCGCCTGCTTCCGTTCACGCCTCTTACGAACTGGTTTTTGAAGAAGTCAAATCGCTTCGAACTGCGGAAGAGACCTCCACGCCTGACCAGTTCAACGAACTCGGCGTGCGCAAATATGATTTACCCGGACTCCTTGATCGCATTCGCCGACTTTTCCGGCGACCGACAACTTCAAATCCACGGCTCGTCGCGTATCTCGCCGCGGGGGGCGTTCAGGGCTTGCGCCCGCTGCGCTATGAAAAACGCGTCGCCCGCAACCGGTTCATTGCATTCACCATTTTTTTGTTTCTGCTGCTGCTCGGCACCATTTTGGTCTATTTCCGAAATCACTGAATGAACCGCTGGTGAAAACTCAATCCGCCGAATTATCAATTCTCACGCGCGACGGACAATTCATTGCGCGCTATTCAGGAAAAGGTTTGGCCGGGTTGATTTTTCCACCGGGAGGGCGAGCATCCTCTTTTCATTGTAGGAGACGAGGTAACGAGTCTCAAATTTCTTCGGTCTCCAGCACGTCAGTCAGAGACTCCTCACGTCGTCTCCTACAAATTCCCTCCAAAGTCCGCCGCTGGCATCGTGCAACCACCACCGCGTTGAAAAGTGTTCTTGCCGGGCGTGAACCGAAAAACGTCCCGCCGCTCGATCTGTCCGGTGGCACACTGTTCCAACAAAACGTCTGGCGCGCATTGCAAAAAATCCACCGTGGCAAAACGCGCAGTTACGGCGAAATCGCGCGGCAAATTGGCAAACCGAAGGCCGTTCGCGCCGTCGGCGGCGCCTGTGGCGCAAACCCGATCCCGATTTTTATCCCCTGCCACCGCGTGCTTGCGGCGAATGGAAAACCGGGTGGTTTCTCGGCCGGATTGAATTGGAAACGCAAACTGCTTGCACGTGAAGGAATCGTATTGCGGTAGGGTGGTGCTGCCGGGTGGAATTTATTTAAGCGCGGTGGCAACCGCCTCGGCGAGTTTTTGCCGGAATGACGGAGTTTCTATCAGCTTCGCGTCGGATGGATTCGACAGAAAGCCAGCCTCAATGAGTACAGCAGGACAACGTTGCTTGTGCAGCACGCCGATGAATCGCGCCCGGTTCACGCCATGATCTTCCAGGCCTGTCGCGCGCAGCAACGCGGTGTGCAGACGGACGGCAAGTTCCAAATTCTGGGTGTCGTAGGCGTTGTTGGGAAAATTTTCCGCCCAGATGTCCGCGTTGCCGCGCGTCAAGGTTGAAGGCATCCCCGTAGGTGTCAGGCAATAAGTTTCAAGCCCGGCGGGTTTTTTCTCCGGCGCAAGGGAATTGAAATGCAAGCTGATGAACAAATCCGCGTGATGCGCCTCGGCAAACATGACGCGATCGATAAGGGGGATATCCACGTCGCCCGTGCGCGTGAGAAAAACCTGCCAGCCTTCCTGTTCCAGCAACGGCGCAAGCCGCCGGGCCCAATCGAGCGTGAATTCCTTTTCGGGTCGTCCGTCGAGAACGCTGTGTGTGCCGCTGTTGATTCCGCCATGGCCGGGGTCAATGACAATGACACGGTTGTTTTGAGGCAATGCCAATGGCGGTTCGCATAACAACGGCTCCAGATTTTTTTGCAAGTCGAGCCCGTTCAGAAAAATCTGGTCATCAATAAACTGCGGCCCGAAGCCGAGATTGATTTGAACCCCGTTCCAAGTCGCATCGCGGCTGCCGATCTCCAAAACCATCACGCCACTGGAAGAACCAATGGCATAAGTGGTCACAGGCAAATCCGACAGCAAGTGGGGTTTGCCAATGCCATACCGGGCAGACCAGTTATTCAGGGGAACCCACGTCATCATCGCCGCCGCAGACGTGGAACCTGGAACAGCAGTCGGCGGCCACCTTTGAATATTGGGGCGTGCCGCACCCGGATTGGCAACCGGCCCGAACGCCTGCCAGCCAAATGATTTTTGAGCAGCGCCTTCATCGAACCAGTTCAACGAAGGCGACCCCTCAGACCGGGGCGGTGACGAAATGATTTCTTTCGGAGGCGTGGATGTGGTGGCACACCCCGCCAAAAGAATCACCGCGACAAAAATGACGGCCAGCGGCTTGGACACGCAGCCATTGTGCGAAACGTAAAAACGGACTCAAGATGTTTCGCCGCTGGCCACACCGATTTGTTGGGACATACTTTGCCTGCAACCAACGTAACCATTTAAAAATACCCATTGCCATCACCGGGGTCAGCGGCGCGATTTATACGCCCATCGCCGTCCCTCCCTCTTCGAGACTCTGCGGTTCAACTTCCCCTCTCCAACCTCGCCAGCGTTTCCGGGTCGCGCACATCCACCCAGCGGCCTTGGATTTCGAGTCCCGCCAGCTTTTGCCCGGCAACAACCATCGCACTGATGGCGTCGGTCAGTTCATATTCGCCGCGCGGCGATTTTTGCAGCCTGGCCGTGAAATCGAACAGCGCCGGGCGGAAAATATAAATGCCGGCGTTATACCAGACCGGCGCGTTGGGCTTGAGCCAGCCGTCGCGGCGCAATTGCTCCAACTGTTCCGGCGACGGTTTTTCCACCAGCCGCTTCAGGTAAAATTGTTCGTCAAAAAAATTCAATCCGCCTTTGGTCACATCTTCTCCGCGCGTGACGGTGACGACGCCGGCAAAATCGCCTTCACCGAAGCGCCGGAGTATTTGCGGATACGTTTCCGGCGGAACCAGAATGTCGCCGTAAGTCAGGAGAAACGGGGAATCGCCGATGAAATTCTTCGCCAATTCCGGGGCCTTGCCTGTGCCATTCTGCACGGCCTGCCGGCCAGATACGATGCGCGCGTTCCATTTTTTGCCGTCGCCGAAATGGTTTTCGATGGCCTCCGCGTGCCAGCCGGTGACGATGAAAATCTCGCGGACGCCCGCCGCCAGAATGCCGGCGACAATGTGTTCGAGGATGGGTGTACCCTGGTAGCGAAGCATGGGCTTGGGCAACTCGTTGGTGAGTTCCCGCATGCGCGTGCCCTTGCCGGCGGCCAGAATGACGGCTTTCATCTGCGGAGATTTAACCACGGACCCGTCCTCCGTAGCAATACTGCGAAGGATGGATGGACACGGGTGGGAAAGAAAATTTCGCCCCGGACGCCGCATGGTTGCGTTTCCTTGAAAAAACAGGCATATTATTGGCATGAAATTGACCGCCGTCATTTATCCTGATTCGGAGACTGATTGGCTCGTTGCGGAATGTCCTGAAGTCGGCACCGCCAGCCAGGGTAAAACCGAGGTGGAAGCGCTCGCTAATTTGCGTGAAGCCACGGAACTTTATCTCGAATCTTTTCCACAAACCTTGAAGAAAACCGCTGCCGTCCGCAGCTTTGAACTGGCTCATGCCTAAACTGCCCCTCGTCTCGGGCTCAAAAGCCGTAAAAGCTCTGCAACGGTTGGGCTTCTTCGTTGACCGTCAGCGGGGCAGTCACGTGGTGATGAAAAAAGTCACAGTCGAAGGCGAACGTGGCTGTGTAATTCCCATGCACAAAGAAGTCGCGCCGGGCACATTGCGAAGTGTGCTCAAAATGGCGGGTGTGTCGCCGGAAGAATTTTCTGACGCACTGTAAACCTTGAATCCAGACCAAACTCGCTGGTGAGTTCCCTCATGCGCGTGCCCTTGCCAGCGGCGAGAATGACGGCTTTCATCTGCGGAGATTTTAACCACAGATGAGCACAGCTTGCCACGACGAAGTGATCGTCGTGTCAGAACGAAACGAAGGCGGGATAAGCGCAGATGAAAAAAGAAAATTTAACGGGAAAAATTGAGCACTTCGTGTCCGGATTAATTTCCCGTCCATTTGTATTCGTATCCCGGAGGCGGTTCGTACAAGGCGGGAAAACCGTCACCGCCTTCGACTCCGTTCCAGTAGATTTTGATGTAATCCACGTGGCCGTCCACAAAGCTCATCACGTTGCGGGTATCCGGAAACTGGAGCGGCTGCACACGGTTGTGGGCGCTCAAACCGATGCCGCCGGAGTCTTCCCCAATCAGCTCGGTTTTGGCCGGGTTCTGAACCGAGGCGAACGGTTTTTGCGCCATGCCGAAGTCGGTGTTGTTGGTGCCGCGAGCCACACCGTTGAACCAGTAACTGGAAAATTGCGTCTGCGACTGGTGACAAAACCCATGGCCGTGCAAACCCTCAAACCACGAGCCAATCGGACCGTCCAGATCGAAATTGTCGGCGGGACAGACAAATATCATATCGTTGGATGACGAACTATCCGAGTGTCCCAAGTAAGGCAGGATGTATTTCTTGTAATCCACATAAATGTTGTTGGTGTAGTAGGCAATGGCATCTCTATGTTCGTCCGCATACAGATGAACGGCCAGGTTGATTTGATGTTCGTTGTTGGCGCAGGTAATTCGTTTCGCGGACGCCTTGGCCCGACCTAATACCGGCAAAAGCAGGGCTGCAAGAATAGCGATGATGGCCATCACCACGAGCAATTCGATGAGAGTGAACGCGCGTTTCATGTATGTTCTTTCACTTTGGCCCATGCCAATCGCCGGTGCGTAAATAGGGTTTAAGCCTCTGCTTCAGCACTTCACGGCCGCGATGGATCAACGATTTTGTGGCGGAAAGCGAGCAGCCCAAAACTTTGGCGATTTCTTCGTAGCTCAAATCCTCCTGCTGGCAGAGCAGGATGGCGGTGCGCTGGTTTTCTGGCAATTCAGCCAGCGCTTCCTCGATTTTTTGCGCCAGCTCGCCGTGCAATAGTGTTTCCGGTGGCAGAAAATTCTTTTTGTCCTCGTACTGCCGCTGTGGCTGGCCTTCGTTATCACCGTGGGTTTCTTCGAGGGATTCAGCAGGATGACGCGAGCGGCGGCGCAGTTCGTTCAGGCAAAGGTTGCGCGCGATGGTGAACAGCCACGTGGAAAATTTGGCGCGGGATTCGTAGCGCTTCGCGGATTTGTAAACCTGAAGGAAAGCATTCTGTGCAAGGTCCTCGGCCTCGGTTTCGTCGCGCAATGTTCGATAAACGAGATTCATCACCGGCTGCTTGTATCTCTCAACCAATTCGGCAAAGGCCACGCGATCGCCCCGCTTCACGCGGAGCATCAAGACGGCATCAGGATCGGGTTTGGCCGGCATCAGGAGAGTTTAATAGATAGACGCAGCGCGCGCGACAAGGTTTCGTATAACAGGTTTGGCAAGCGTCGAAATAATTGCAGTGGCCGCAGACCGCCGCTACAGTGCGTCCGTGCAGGATTTGCTGGAAAAAATCAAAAATGACGCCGAAAAGCGTTTGACGTCGAAACCAGCCGGTAACGCGGCGGAACAACTCGCGCGTTACAAAGGTTTTCTCAAAGTCGAGACGCACCGGCTTAAATTGCAGCATCGCAGCGGCGTGGACGGACGCAAAATCTGCCAGGCGCGCGCGGCAATGCTCGACGCGTTGTTGCGGCATCTTTGGGAATTGGCACGTGGCAGTTTGTCCACGCAGGCGCAAAAAGAGTTTCCACCTCTCGCGCTTGTGGCCATTGGCGGTTATGGCCGCGGGGAATTGAATCCGCATAGCGACATTGATTTCATGTTTTTGCACGATGGCCAGGTCGCCGCGGATAGGCCGCTGCCGCATCTGTCCCGTCTGATTGACCGCGTGCTGTATCCGCTCTGGGACATTGGACTGAAAGTCGGCCATGCAGTCCGGAGCATCAACGATTGTGTCAAGGTCGCCAACACGGACATGTACTCCAAAACCTCGCTCATCGAATCGCGGTTTATCGCTGGCAACGAGGCGTTGTTCAACAAATTTCAAAAAGCGCTTATCAACAAGTGCATTAATGGTTTCGAAGAAAAATACATTGCAGCGCGCCTTGAAGACCAAACAGCACGACACAACAAATTCGGCAACTCCGCCTGCATGCAGTCGCCAAACATCAAAAACGGCTGTGGGGGCTTGCGCGATTTCCAAAATCTCCTGTGGATGGCGTTTTTTAAATATCGCGCGCGGTCGCTGGATGAGTTGCAGAAACGCGAATTCGTCAGCGAGCCCGAACACAGGCAACTCGAAGCCGCTTATGATTTTCTGCTGCGTACGCGGACGGAGTTGCATTATCAGGCCGACCGCCCGGTGGATGTACTCGGCAAAAATCTGCAGCCTGCCGTCGCGCTGGGTCTCGGTTACGGCGAGCGTTCGCCCAGCAAACGCATCGAAAAATTCATGCGCGACCTCTACACGCACATGCGCAACGTTTTTCTCATCACGCGCACGCTGGAACGGCGGATGGCACTGCTGACACCGTCGCAGAACAAATTTTCGTTGAGCGCGTGGCTGCCCAAACGCCGGCTGCCGGAGCCAGTGGACGGTTTTTTGTTTGTGGACGGCGAAATCCGCGCCGCTTCCAACCGCATTTTCCAAGACCAACCCCAACGTCTGATGCGCGTCTTCCTTTATGCGCAGCAACGGCGATTGCAGTTGCATCCCGACCTTGTGCAACTCATCCGCAATCAGCTTCCTCTTGTGGATCGCAACTTTTTGAACGACGGGCATGTGCGTGAAACGTTTCTCACAATCCTCGCCCAGCGCGGCAGTGTCGCCTCAATCCTGCGGGCGATGCACGAGGTGAATTTGCTCGGCAAATACATCCCCGAATTCGGCAAGCTTACCTGCCTCGTGCAGCATGAATTTTATCATCAATACGCCGCCGACGAACACACGTTGGTCTGCCTCGAACAACTCGACCGCGTCTGGGAGGCTCAAGACGAGCCTTACAAACATTACGCGCCGCTGTTCCAAAATCTCGAACACCCCGGGCTGCTCTATCTTGCGCTCCTGCTGCACGACGTGGGAAAGGCGGAACATCACAAACGCGGCCGGCATCCCGAAGCCAGCGCGGCACTGGCCATGCGCGCGGCAAAGCGATTGCGCCTGGACACCCCGGCCGCACACACGCTCCGCGTTGTCATCGAAAATCATCTGCTCATGGCAGGCGTGTCGCAACGGCGCGATCTGGATGATGCCGCGGTCATCCGCAATTTCGCCCGAAAAATTGAAACGCCCGAAGTGCTCAATCTACTCACACTGCTTACGTTCGCCGATTCGCAAGGCACGAGTGACAAACTCTGGAACGGATTCAAAGACGCGCTGTTGTGGCAATTGCATTCGCATGCGATGCCCCTCCTTACGGGCGGCACGGAATTTATCCGCGCCGGGAAGGGACAGCGTGAATCGCTCCTGAAGGAAGTTCGAAAGCTCGCGGCAAAATCATTAAGTAGCGGGGAATTGGAGGCTCATTTCGCCGCGCTGCCGCCGCGATATTTTCAAGTTCGCACCGCGAAGGAAATTGTTGATGACCTCGAACTCGCGCATTGCTTTATGCGCCGCCTGATCCTTGAAGACAATCGCGCCTTGTCGCCGTTGGCCGCCTGGCGGGACGAACCCGATCGCGGTTACAGCGCCGTCAAGGTCTGCACTTGGGATCGCGCCGGACTGTTCAGTAAAATTACCGGCTCGCTCACCGCTGTCGGGCTGAACATCCTTGGCGCGCAGATTTTCACCCGCAACGACGGCATTGCGCTCGACACTTTTTTTGTCAATGACGGGCGCACCGGCAATCTCGCCACACATCAACAGAGCGATAAATTCGACAACCTGCTGGAAAAGGTCCTGACCGGAGAAAAAGTGGACTTGCCGGCGCTCATCGCGCGCCAAATCAACCGGCAACCGCTGTATCAAGCCTACGCCGGCGAGCGCATGCCAACGGAAATTCGCTTCGACAACGAGGACTCCGAAACGGGCACGCTCATCGAAATTGAAACTGAAGACCGTCTCGGACTGCTTTACGTCATTTCCCAGACGCTTTCCGAACTGGCGCTGGACATCGTCAGGGCGCGCATCGCGACCGAACGCGGCGCGGCCATTGACAGTTTCTACGTCCGCGAACTTGGTGGCAGCAAAATCATTTCGCCTGAACGTCAACTTCAGATTGAAGACCAGTTGCGCGGCGCCATCAACCGGCTCACTGCCGCGCAATGACATTTGTTCGCAAAGCCATTGTCATCGGCGCGCCAGTTTGGTAGAAACGAGCTGGGTTGAATGAGTTCGTTGGAGCCCTTGGAGGGCCTGCCCGTCGGTCTGCGCCCTGTGGGCTACGACCCGACAGGCCGTAACTGAAAGCGTAGGCGGGTGTGGTTCAGTGGTAGAATGCGGGCTTCCCAAGCCTGAGATGAGGGTTCGATTCCCTTCACCCGCTCCAATCCCTATAAACAAAGGGGATTGTGAGCTTTTTGACTTCCAAAACTGCCGAGTCATAACAGAAAGTCATAACAAATCGCCTAAAATCAGCCATGTCGCGGAGTGTAAAAGTTGTCACGGAAGTCGCCGCAATGTGAGCGAGCGGCGGAACAAATCGCTCCGCTTGCCACGGCTGCAAACGTTGTCCCGCCATGCGCCGAGACGCCGGAAACCACGTTTTTGCCGGACACCCGGCCAATCAAAGCGCGTCCTGCGTGACGTAGTGAATCAGGCGGGCATCGTGGCGAGTGTCCGGGTGAGGTTTAGAATTTAAGGAATCCTTTTTTTTCGCGGGGGGCTACCCGTCCCCCACCCTTCCGGGGGAGGGGGAAATTCACGCCAACTATTCGCGTAGGAGTCCCGCCTTTGAGCGAACCGCCATTCTTGAGCAAGCAAACCGACGGGCGCGGCGCGGGTGCTGTTGCATGTGGCGTCGCGGCATCCCGAAAGTGGTTTTGGAAGAAGCAATGGCGTGAAACGGAAACTGTCACCGATTCATCCGGGCGAAATTCTCCGCGAGGAGTTTATGACGCCGCACGGCCTTTCGCAAAACGCGCTGGCGCGGACTTTGTGCGTGCCGCCGCGCCGGATCAACGAGATTGTCTTGGAGAAGCGTGGTATCACGGCGGACACGGCGTTGCGGCTGGCGCGTTACAAGAAGGCACGGACGATTGAACGCGAAGTCGAGCCGCTGTCAGTGTTGCAACCGGCAATGGCGTGAGGCCACCTTGACCTCGGCCAGACGCCAGCGCAAGCGGCGGGATTGACCGACCATGCTTGGACTATTGAGTAAATTTTGAGGGGAACAATTTAACTTTAATTGACATATCAACATATCACGATATGATGATATGAATGTTTGAAAAATCAATTATTGCGGAAGCGGAGAGAAGTCAAATTCGCAATGATTTACCACCGCTGGCGGGTGGAATGGGCAAACGTGGAAATCCCTCAACTCATATCGAGAGCCGTCTTCCGCTTGCAGAATGGCTGCATGGCCTTGAATCTTCTGAACATCTGCTGGCACTAGAGGCCAAAACGTCCCGCAACATTTCTTGGTGTAAAGGCGTGCTGTCCCGCTGGAAAGAAGCTGGTTATCCCGATCCAGAATCTTGGCCGGAAATTCAACAATCTGCCTGTCTGCATCCTTCATATTCTTTGAATCACAACAACTGGCCGGACATGGCTTTAATTTGGGGGAGTTCAATGTAACTGGACTGCCCGATAGAACCGCGCTGGTTGTCCGCTTCCGGCAGAATCAAGGAACTCACACGGGCTGGACGACAAATTTGTTACTGAAAGCAGATTGATCCAGTTGGTGTTTGATAAATTGGTGCTGTATTGCACGACGAAATTGTTGCTCAACATGCCGGTCAAATTCAGCAATGGACAACCTGCCGACAATTGTAACGTCAGCGACGGCGGCGGAAGCAATAAACGAAATACCGTCCCATAACCGCTGCTGCCGCCGCCGCTGCTGCCGTCATAAGTCGTGCCATAGAGATTGCCGTCAGCGCCCAGTGTCAGTGCAGCATACGGATACCACCCATCGGTTCCTCTGAAATTAACCAGCGTAGTCAACGTGCCGTTGGTTGTCATTTTGAACAAAGTCCCGCCACCACCGTTACCGCCGCTGCTGCCGCCATTAACAGTCGTGCCATAAAGATTGCCGTCTTTGCCAAGTGTCAGGCCATTTGGATTCGCTCCGCTGTTTCCGTTGAAAGAAAAAGAAACCAGCGTGGTCAACGTTCCATTCGTCGTCACTTTGAACACCGTCCCACCACTGTTACCGCCTCCATAATAAGTTGTGCCGTAGAAATTGCCATCAGTGCCCAGCGTCAGCGCGGCTTGCGGACTCGCCCCATTGGTTCCATTGAAATTAACCAGCGTGGTCAACGTTCCATTCGTCGTCACTTTGAACACCGTGCCACCACCGCTGCTGCCGCCTTGTTGAGTCGTGCCGTAGAAGTTGCCGTCGTTGCCCAGTGTCAGTGCGGCATCGGGGAAAGCCCCGTTGGTGCCGTTGAAAACAACCAGCGTGGTTCCAGACAATGTGCCATTGGTCGTCACTTTGAACACCGTCCCCATGCCATAAGCATAAAGATATGTGGAATTAGTAATACCACCATAAGTCGTGCCATAGAGATTGCCGTCAGTGCCCAGCGTCAGTGCGGCTCGCGGATACGCTCCATTGGTGCCATCGTAATAAAGCAGCGTAGAATTAGTGCCGTTGAAAACAACCAGCGTGGTCAACGTGCCATTCGTCGTCATTTTGAACACCGTTCCGAAATCTCCGTTCCCGCCTCCCGAAGTCGTGCCGTAGAAGTTGCCGTCGTTGCCAAGCGTCAGTGCGGCCTGCGGATTCGCCCCATCTTCTGGATGCGCCCCACTGAAACCATTGAAAGAAGCCAACGAGGTCAATGTGCCATTGGTTGTTACTTTGAACACCGTCCCATTATAGCTGCTGCCGCCCCACCAAGTCGTGCCGTAGAAATTGCCGTCAGCGCCCGGCGTCAGCGCAGCCTCCGGCCACGCTCCATTGGTGTTATTGAAAAAGCAAAGGGTTTGCAAAGTCTGCGCCTCCACTGCAAACGCCGCCAATAGCATCGCAAAAACAAGGACAGTTGGCCTCATGGCAGATTCAAAGTTCATTTTGGTCGCGGCATCACTTCTCGGAAATAAAAAGGCGCGAACCTGACGCACCCCAGCTAGAGGCACCGCGAAGCGCCTTCACAAGAAGCACGCCAAGCCGCGCCAATGGGCGCGCGCCTGACGGGTCTTGTGATTGAAAATTCGCGGTTTTCTAGCTGACCCCGTAGCAAAGCTACGCAAAATAATGGTTGTTTATTTCAGTATCGTTTTTCCGTCGCATCCGTTATGCGCCAAGCCGCCGGGGGATGCAAGCCAATTGCGTCATGGGCGTTTGTCGGCGATAATGGCGGCAATGAATCAGTCGCCCCAAAGCGCCGCTGACCTGCTCAATCCGCTGTGGCGTTTCGATCAGAAATCTTTTCCACCTGACGTTTGGAAAACAGCGCGGAAATGTGCCGAGCCGCGACGCTTCTTGGAAACTTGGCTTGAGCTGGAGGTGAACAAGAAAAATCTCCAACTCATGCAAGGGCATTTTGTTAAGGAACATTGGGAGAGTTTGAAGCAGGCGGGTTATACGCCGAAACAATTGGAGGATATTGCCTTTGCTGAATCATCGGGAGAGGACTTCAATCGTGTTATGCGTGAAGCCTATATTGAAGAACTGCCGCCAAAATTCAGGGGGACGGCAAGAAAACTAAAGCGGGACACAAGTTTGTGGCGACTCCCCCTCGACTGGCTCGCGTTGAATGATGCAAAGCTGGCAATTGAAGCGGCACCAAAGGAGTTGCCGGGAAAAGTGGCTGGCAATATACTTGAATTTTTACCCGACACGGAAGGGCGGATTGAGCCTGGCGATATAAAGTGGCGAAAATTGCCAGCACCGGAGCGCACAGCGATTGAGGCTTCACGCGATGCGGCTTTGGAAATAATCTTTTCCCAGTCACCGGGGAAAGGCGACGAACTTACGGAGTTCTCCATGCTACGTTATGGCGACTTTCTGTTGCCGGGGGTTGGATTTAATGACAGCGAAAAAATGCTAATGCGCGAAGCTGTTGACACAAGTGACGTGAAGTATCTTATCCGACTTGGCGATGCGCTTAAAACGGCAAAAACGGAATCGAAAAAAAACAATGCCGATTTCAAAAAGCGAATCGAGCGGCATCGGCTGGCTTTGTTTTTGGTTGAACACTGGCTGTCATCACCCCGTCTTCGTGGAACTTGGTTGCATAAGTATTTGAACAACTCGCCATTTTTTAACAAGGCTGGGGTTTATTTGTCACCGCGCTGGCTTGGCTCTGGGGCTTTGCCGTTTCTTCTGCAACCGGAACCTGCCAAGGGAAAACCAAAACCTGCGAAATCCCCCGGACTATGTTTTTTCAGCCTAGAGGTGATGGCGAAAGTGTGCGGTTTTTTTCTCAAATCTGACATGGAGGCCATCCGCCGGGCTACCGTCGCCAAGACGATCAACCGGCTAGGGTTGAAGCAATGTTCAGATAAGAAACTGGTTTTTACTCACGTTGAACCATGTGCGAATCATAAGGGAAATCTCGATGTAAGACACATAAAGGGGAGAACCTATCTGTAAGACGCAAGTAGCGCGTCGCCTCTGTCCACAGTCCATCAAGGTCATTCTGATATGATGTTGAAGTTAGGCAATACCGCCTGACCAAATTACAACATATCATGCGTAAAAAAAATACCGAGCGCGATGGCGATTTAACAACCGCGCCCGTCACCGCACCGGCGGCCAGTGGTGCAACTTCACTGCGGGACTCTGAATTTTTCAGACTCCCAGCACCAGGAACTCGGAATCCGCTTTCAAATTTAAGCCGGACTTCAATTTTGGAATACGGCGAGCAAAGCTGTTTCAAAATCATCCGTCTGCGAAAACGGGGTGCGGCTCGTGGCGTGGTTTTGGTGGACACAAAATCTTTTCTCGCGTGGCTCCACGGACAACCGGCGGTGACAAAGGAATCGCAGCAATAATCCGCAAAAAAAGCCGCCGCGCTCACGACTAAATGAAACGCGACGGCAAACAAGACGCGTGAATACTACTTCGATTTTATCCCGGTTGCAAGGCGTGACGCGCAATGGCGACGGCTGGAAAGCACGTTGCCCGGCGCACGACGATCAAACACCGTCACTATCAATCACAGAAGGCTCGGACGGGCGCACGCTCCTAAAATGTTTCGCCGGATGCACGGCAGAGGCAATTTGCGCTAAACTGAATTTGACACTCGGTGATTTATTTCCGCCAAAGGGAAAACGCAACGGCAGCGGCAAGCGTATCGTCGCAACTTACGACTACCACGACGCCAGCGGCAAAGTTGCCTTTCAAGTCGTGCGTTTTGAGCCGAAAGATTTTCGCCAGCGCAAGCCGGATGCAACCGCAACGGACGGTTGGACATGGAACACCAAAGGCGTTGAAAAAGTTTTGTTTCGATTGCCCGAAATCCTCCGCGATGTTCAAAGCGGCAAATTCATTTTTCTTTGTGAGGGCGAGAAAGACGCGCTTGCAATGGTGCAACGCGGATTCTCGGCAACGTGCAATCCCGGCGGCGCGGGCAAATGGCAGGACAGTTACACCGAAACATTGCGCGGCGCGGACGTTGTAATCGTCGCCGACAAAGATGCTCCGGGGCGAGCGCACGCCGCACTTGTGGCGGGCAAACTTCACGGCGTCGCAAAATCAATTCGCGTGATTGAATTGCCGGACGTGGACGGCAAGCCCGTGAAAGATGCTTTTGATTTCTTTGCGGCTGGCGGTGACGCCGGACAGATTGGCGAGCTTGTGGACATGCCGCCGGAATGGACACCGGGCAGCATGACGAAGAACGGCGCGGCAAATCCTGGAATTGATGAAATCGAAGAAAAGATTTTACCCTTCCCGCTTCAGTATCTTCCGCCGGCAGCACAGGCAATGGCGGAAGCAATCGCCCGCACGGAACGCACGCCCGAAACTTTGGCCGGGTGTTGCGTCTTGGGATTTTTGTCAGCGTCTATCGGCGCGGGTCTTCAAGTCACGAGCGGATCAAACCGGGTAACGCGGGGAAATCTTTACATCATGCCCAGCGCGGAATCCGGCAGCGGCAAAAGTGAAACTTTTCGGCACGCGGCAAGACCATTTTTAGCTTACGAATATGACTTGGTTGAACGCTGGAAAACGGAAGTGTTGCCCGGCCTTCAAGCGGAAGCGGAATTGCTGGAAAGCGAAATTGGCGGGTTGAAAAAGAAAGCCTTCAAAGGCGAATCCGGCATTGAACGCGCAACCATCAGGGACGAATTGCAGGCGAAGAAAAAAGCACTGGCGGACGTGAACGCCAGACTAAACCCGCCGCGCTTATTGTGCGAAGACGTGACGACGGAAAAACTTGCCGTGATGCTCGCCCATAATCAGGAACAGCTTGCCAGCCTGTCCCCGGACGCGGGCAGCATCGTAAACAACCTTTTGGGCAGGTATTCAAAATTAGACCGCACGGATGAAGGCATTTATTTGAAAGCCTTCAGTGGGGACAACTGCCGGGTGGATCGGCAGGGGCGTGAACCCGTCTTGCTTCAGCGGCCTTGTCTTGCGGCCTTGTGGCTGGTGCAACCTGACAAGTTGGAAACCTTGCTGGGGAAAACCGAATTGACAGACGGCGGCATGATTCCGCGTCTGTTAGTCTGCCATACCCTCGCCCAGCCTCGACCTATCGTGAACGGCGTGGAAGGCATCCCAGCGGCCACGGCGACCGCTTGGGCGATGCTTGTGGGCAAATTGCTTCGCACCATCCACAAGGCAAACGAACCATTCACGATTGAACCCACGCCCGAAGCCCGGCGGATGATGGACGACCATCACAATCAAATTGTGGAACGGCGTCTTGGTGAATTGCGGGACATGACAACCTTCGCGGCACGATGGAATGAACAGGCTTGGCGGATTGCCGTCTGTCTTCACGCTGGCCTTCATGGTGAAGACGCGGGCGGGCGGATGCTGGCAGCGGACACTGCGGCAAATGCAATCGCTTTGGCGGACTGGTTTGCGGGTGAACAGCTTCGCATCCTTGCGCGTGGACGCCACGCAGCACGCCGCGCCAAGCTGGATGAAGTCTTGGAACTACTGGCTGACAATCCCAATGGCATCACGGCGCGGGACGTTCACCGGGCGCGGATCGTGGGCAGCGCGGATGAAGCCCGCACCTTGCTCGCCCAGATGGAAGTGGACGGGGAATTGACGGGCAAGGATTCCAAGCCCGAAACCGGCGGACACATCACGCGGACATTTACAAAGGTGCAGAAATGAAAAACAACAGGTCAACCCGTGACACTTGCGACACTCGTGACAGACGCGGGGCGAGTGGCACGTCTGTCACGTCTGTCACAAGCGAAAGCTAAATAAATCAAACGCGAAAAACTTATGAGCATCACACCTGAAAATTACCAGCAACCGTTTCGCTTCACCCCGGAAAATGCCCGCGAAAATGCCGCGAAAAGCTGGGCAGCGAGACGGGAGCGCAAGGCCAAGCTGGAAGCCGAAGCAGCCAAAGGCAGGCAATCCACCCCGCAAAGCGAACGACTTGCGCTAGAAATCGCGCGCATCGTGCAGATGATGGACAAGACCAAGAGCGCGGATGAACTCCAAAAGCTGTCAGCGGCGCACTCGCGGCTGTTCAAAACTTGGCAAGTCCTTACCGGCACCCCGAATCCCGGTTCGCGCAAGTTTCGTGGCGGTCGGCCTGCGGCGCCCGGCGCGGTTCCGATGGAGTCGCCAAGACCACAAGCGCCGGAAGTCCACCGAACACCAGCACCGACACCAATGGTGGCCGATTACTCCGCACTAAAATGAGCCGACACCACAAGCGCCGGTAGAGTCTTTCCCGAAAACCCTATGATTTGAACACGCTCGGAAGCGTGGCAATGGCGGCTTCCAACGGTTGCAATTCCAGATGCGTGTATTTTTGATGCGTCGTGGCGTCCGCGTGGCCGGTGAGCTTCTGCCGGACTTCCGCCGGGACGTTCGCATTTGCGAGTGCGCTGGTGAATGTGTGGCGCAGACTGTGGAATGAAAGTTTCGAGAACATCCGGCCTTGCTTGCCCTTGCCTTTGACTTGCTGCTGGCCGATTCCCGCGTCGCGCATGATGTGGGTGAAAGTTTGCGACAGGCCGGAACGTCCGCCGACGCTCCTCTTTTGCAATGTTGGACAGAGCGGGGCGCGAGGATTGTCGCCCGCCAGCTTGAACAAATGGTTTTTCAAATCAGGATGAAGCGGGGCGGTAACGGATTTGCCTGTTTTGTGTTGTTCGTAAGTAATGACACCGCCCGTCAAATCCACGTTTTCCCAAGTGAGATTGATCACGTCACTTAAACGCGCGCCAAGATAGAAGCCCGCGAGAATTGCCGTTTGCCATTCATCTTTGGCTTCGGCGAGCAGCATCCGCACTTGTTCCGGCGTGAACACGTCGCGTGTGTTTGAAACGACTTTTGGCAATTCGACGGCTTCGGCGGGATTGGTGGTGATGCGCCCTTGTCGCCGTGCGACGTTTAACACAGCGCGGAGAATTTTGATTTCAATCGTAATCGTCTTTGGTGCTTTGCCCGCGTCCATTGACTGATTACGGAAGTTTTCCAAGTCGCGCTCGGTGAGCGCGCCCAAAGGACGGCGAGCCTTTTGCCCCAAGCTGGCGAGAAATTTTTTAACGACGGTGCTGTAACGCTCGGCAGTGCGCGGTTTGTTGGCGAGTCCCTTGCCATTGAGCCAATTGGTGAAGTAGTTGTGCATCGTCTCGGTTTGCATCGGAGCTTGGCCGGTGTTTTCCAAAATGGTGTTCAACACTTTTCGCGCTTGGGCTTCCGTGAACGCGCCGTCACGCGCCTGTCCGCTGGATCGTTCCCATTCGCAACAAATGCCCAAAGCTGTCTTGCGGTCACGCTCTTTGGTGCTGCGAAAAGTGCGGCATCCATCGGGCAGGGTGAAGGCACAATACCAAAAAGGTGATTTGCCACGCGGGTCTTTGTGTAGGCTTGCCATAACGAGTCATAAAATAAGTCATAACAACGCCGATGTCAAGCAATGTCGCAGATGATTGTATTTATTGTGTTTTATTGACGCAAGGCGGGCGGCATCGAAATGAGGGTTCGATTCCCTTCACCCGCTCCAATTTACAAAATCGCGCTTTTGCCGCGCGCCTATTTCGCCTAATTTACCGCCATGTTTGAACCAGCCGAACTGTTTGACCTGAACCAGACTGAACATGCCGCCATCTTTGATGGCTGCAAATTTGCCTGGGACGCTCTCAAGAAAATCGAAAGCTACATCGCCGCGAACCTGAAACCTGCGCTTCGTAATAAGTGCGAAGGTAAAGTATTCATTGGCGAGAAGGTTTTCATTGGCGAAGGCACTTTTGTGGAACCCGGCGCGATGATCAAAGGCCCGGCCATCATCGGCAAAAACTGCCAGATCCGACACAATGCCTATATCCGCGAAAACGTCATCATCGGCGACGGTTGCGTCGTCGGCAATTCCAGCGAACTTAAAAACTCGCTCCTGTTCAATGGCGCGCAGATCCCGCACTTCAATTACATCGGCGACTCCATTCTCGGTTACAAGGCGCATCTCGGCGCGGGCGTGAAAATTTCCAACTTCAAACTGTTCCCCGGCAACATCGAGGTGGAGATGGACGGTGTGCCATTCGACACCGGGCTGCGCAAATTCGGCGCATTGATTGGCGACGGCGTGGAAATCGGCTGCAACGCCGTGCTAAACCCCGGCAGCATCGTCGGGCGCGGCTCGGTCATTTACCCGAACGTCTTCTGGCGCGGCATCCTGCCCGACAACGTGATTGCGAAGAACAAGGCCGAAATCAAAATCAGTGTCAAAAGGCCGAGGGAAAATTAATTAACCGCAGACCCTGGCTTCGCTGGAGGCCCGCTTCGCCGAATCAGCGAGGCGGGCTACGCCGGGGCGAGGGCGCAAAGTCGTGAAGTGGAAATGGCAGCCATCTTAAATGTCCTGAAGGGATTTCTTGCCCACCATTATCTTCCCGCAATTCAAAAAAGACTGTCGGATTTCTTCTCCAGCGGACATTACTTGATGAATGCGCATGCTGGATGATGCCGAATTACTCGCCGCTTACGCGACGCAACACTCG
>Ga0182027_10002090_pt1 | contig 32584 bp, 24 predicted proteins | sample 712E1DmetaG_FD_121300 | JGI IMG/M metagenome (GOLD analysis project Ga0182027, IMG submission 121300) | Permafrost microbial communities from Stordalen Mire, Sweden - 712E1D metaG (Illumina Assembly) | ecosystem: Environmental > Terrestrial > Soil > Wetlands > Permafrost | place: Sweden...
CGAAGTGAAGGGAGCGCGCTCGCTTGTCCGCTCCTGTTCCACCTGTGTTCGTGAGGGGATCGAGATCTCCACCAACTCCCCCCGGATCAGGGATGCGCGGCGAACCACCGTCGAGCTTCTTCTGGCAAATCATCCAAGAGAATGCCTGTCGTGTGTGCGGAACCAGAACTGCGAACTGCAAGCCATCGCAGCGGACCTGGGAGTAAAGGAGAGCAGGTTTGTGCGCACGCGGAAGGTCCTTCCTTGGGACACGACCTCCCCTTCCATCGTCAGGGACCCCAACAAGTGCATCCTGTGCGGCCGCTGCGTTGCGGTGTGCGCCAACATGCAAACGGTGAGTGCGATCGACATCACGAAGCGCGGCATCAGGAGCGTTGTCTCCACTTTCTTCGACCGCGGTCTCGGCAACGTCGCCTGCACGAACTGCGGCCAGTGCGCAATTGTGTGCCCAACGGGTGCGATCGTCGAGCGTGACGACACCGACGCGGTGTTCGAGGAACTCGCCAACCCCGACCGGGTCGTGGTGGTGCAGACCGCCCCGGCCATTCGCGTCGGGATCGGCGAGGCAATGGGGATGGACCCCGGCAGTCTGGTGACCGGGCAGATGGTCGCGGGGCTTCGGCGGCTTGGCTTCAAGAAGGTGTTCGATACGCAATTCACGGCCGACCTGACGATCATGGAGGAGGGATACGAACTCATCCACCGGCTGACCTCCAAAGGAGTCCTGCCGATGATTACCTCCTGCTCCCCCGGTTGGATCAAATTCGCAGAACACTTCTACCCAAAATCGCTCGAACATCTCTCCTCGTGCAAGTCACCGCAGCAGATGTTCGGGGCCGTGGCCAAAACGTACTATGCCGCAAAGCTCGGCGTGGACCCCAGAAAGATGATCGTGGTTTCGATCATGCCCTGCACGGCGAAAAAGTATGAAGCGGGACGGCCCGAGATGGGAAGCGCATTCGAATACTGGAAAGAAAAGCGGGGCTGGTCGGCCGACGACGCGTTCCAGGATGTCGATTACGTCCTGACCACGAGGGAGCTCGCCCGGATGTTCAAGGAGACAGGCATCCGATTCTCCTCTCTTCCCCTTGAGGAGTTTGACAGCCCGCTCGGCGCATCCACGGGCGCGGCGGTGATCTTTGGTGCCACGGGAGGTGTTATGGAGGCGGCACTAAGAACTGCGTACGAAGTGGTCACCGGGAGCACCCTTCCGAACGTGAACTTCGCGGCTGTCCGCGGAATGGAAGGGATCAAGGAGGCCGAGGTGGACATGAACGGCACGAAAGTAAAGGTGGCGGTTGCCCACACGCTGAAGAACGCCCGGCAGCTCCTGGATCAGATCGAACGGGGAGAATCACCGTACGCGTTCATTGAAGTGATGACCTGTCCGGGCGGATGCCTGGGAGGCGGCGGGCAACCAATCCCCACGACATGGGAGATAAGGAAGAAGAGGGCGGAATCCCTCTATAAAGAGGACGCGGGGAAGCCGGTCCGGAAGTCGCACGAGAACCCCGAAATTGCGATCCTCTACAAGGAGTTCTTGAAGGAACCCCTGGGGGATGTCTCCCACCACCTGCTCCACACAACATACGTAAAGCGGGGGATCTTCGAGGAGGGCTCGAACGGAGCCGCCAAAGTCAGGGAGGAGAAGGCCGTCCACGCATAGTCGGCATTCCCCCTTCCCCGCTTGAGAGGGTGAGTTCAAGACAAAGCGGACCGGCGTGCAGGACAGCCGGTCCGCTTCTTTTGTTTCGCCCGTCACATACGGGTGCACCGTTCTGACGACGCCATCCTCCTCATTTCGGATGACCGACCGTCTGCGCAAGGATGATCTTCTGATCCGCTCGCAGCTTCAGAGCGGTCGCAAGTGCGGGACGATCGAGCGACGCACGAACCACAGCAGCGAGCCCCTGCGACGCACAGTACAGATAGACATTCTGTGCGATAAAACCGACATCGGCGGCGGTGTAGATCTTCTTGTCCTCATCGTTCCCTTTGCCCGCCCGCGCAAAATCCGCAACATAGACCAGGTTGAGGGGTGCCTCTTTCACGAAGCCCTGGACTCCCGCCAATCCCCGCAGATCGCCGGCGGCGACAAGTTCGAGCTCGTTCGTCTTCGGAATGTAGAGGTATGTTCCTTCCCGCAGAACCACATAGACGTCGACCTCCTGCCAATTCATGGCAGATGGCGCCGTCCTTTTCCCCGATTCTTTTCGGTTGATGCCGTCCGCCGCCCAGAGCAGATTGGAAAGGTCTTGCGGCGCAACAAGTGCGTCAGCGAACTCTCTGGAGGATTGGCGCAACTGCAGCGCTTGCATGAGCGGCTTTCCGATGGTCGTCTGAGGAGGAGAAAGGGAAATTGATTTCGGCTCCTGCGCATCGGCAAGGGAGAACCCGGCAAGAAGAACCAGAAGAGCGAGCGTTTGCTTCATGGAAAACCTCCTTACGTAAACAAAGAACGTTGCCGCACAGAATAGCGGCAACCGTGATGGAGCGTGAAGAAGATGTGATCCCCCGTCGTGCTGATGAGCAGAGTTGCGCACGGCAGAGGTGCGGGAACTACGCTTTCCCCTGCTCGGGGTTGGCGGGTTTCCAGGCTACGACGTACTTGTCCCTCAGCATCAGTTTCGTCATGTAGATGATCTGTCCTGCATGCAACTCCAGATGGGTAAGGGCCGCCATGAGTGCTGACATGATACTCTCGTCGAACCCCTGAATCCGTCGGGGATCGAGAAGGGATTCTTCAGGAACATTCGCGATGACCTCCCGGACCCTTGCTTCGAGGCCGTGCAACATGGCGAGCGCCTGATCTCTCGTTGCACCATTCTCGCGCGTAAACTCCGCTTCCCGCTCCCTTCGAAACGCTTTTCCTCCCACGCCGGCATAGATCCATTGGTTCAGGTTCCCTTCGAGATGCTGAAGGAGAATGCCAATACTGTTGGAGGAAGGAGAAGGACGGTGCCAGAGTTGTCCGTCATCCAGTTGCCGGAGCGCCTTGAGTATCCTCGCAAACGCATGCGAAAAGCGAAGCGAGCATTGGTTCAGGAATTCCGTGCGAACGTCCATCGCTGACGATTTCCCCAAAAAAGGATGAAGAGACGGAGACCGAAGGATTGAGAAGTGGCAAATGCCCGCGATTTTCGGGGAACTTTCCCCCGCGCACCCTCTGTTGGAAAGTACGGTATTCCGGTTGGATTATCAAAACAAGCGTGCCCTTGACAATTCACATAATTCCATTAATTTATGAGAAGACATCCGATGAAATCAGACGCCCGAAATATTGCCGAGCCTTTTCACGCTGCATGTTGTTGCACCCTTTTCTCCATGAAGGGCAGCGCTCGTCCACCTGTTTTCTGATCCAACGTCTTCCTGGTGAAACCGGTACCGGCCCTTCCTTCGTGAAGGGCTTTTTCGTTTTCTCATGGGTGTCGTCCAATCCGGGTTGGGCAAACCATCAATTACCATTCTCTCACAGCAAGGAGATCACGTGAAAGCCAACAACATTCTTGAGACCATCGGCCGGACCCCTCTGGTGAGGATCAACCGGCTCTATCCGGAAGGGACGGAAGTCTGGGTGAAACTCGAAAGGGCGAACCCCGGCGGGAGCATTAAAGACAGGATCGCGCTGGCCATGATCGAGGATGCGGAAAAGAAGGGAATCCTCAAGAAAGGAAGCGTCATCATCGAACCGACATCCGGCAATACCGGAATCGGCCTGGCAATGGTGGCCGCAGTCAAGGGATATCGCATTATTCTTGTCATGCCGGAATCGATGTCGGTCGAACGACGCCGGTTGATGACGGCATACGGCGCCGAGCTGGTCCTGACGCCCCGCGAGAAGGGGATGAAGGGGGCGATCGAAAGGTCGAAGGAGCTCGCGGCCGCGACGCCGAACTCATGGGTCCCCCAGCAGTTTGAGAACCCGGCAAACGTGGAAATCCACAAACGGACGACCGCCAAGGAGATTCTCGATGACTTCCCAAAGGGATTCGATGTCTTGATCACCGGCGTGGGCACAGGCGGTCACATCACGGGTGTCGCAGAGGTGCTGAAGAAGCAATTCCCGAAGCTGAAAGTGTTTGCGGTAGAACCCGCTCTCTCCCCCGTTCTCAGCGGCGGCAGTCCTGGACCGCATCCGATACAAGGAATCGGCGCGGGATTCGTCCCCGCAATCTTGAGGACCGAGCTTCTGGACGGGATCATCCAGGTGACCAAGGAGGAGGCGTTCACCTATGCGGCAAGGGCAGCAAAGGAAGAAGGCATCTTCCTCGGGATTTCTTCAGGCGCGTCGCTGGCCGCGGTCGCAAAGAAGATTCCGGAATTCCCTGCCAAGGCCAGATTCCTCACCTTCAACTATGATACAGGAGAGCGATATCTTTCCATTGAAGGGCTTTTTGCGTAGGCGTTTCCGCCGCAGGGCGACGGAAAGGAGAGAGAAGGAAGGCTCCCCGCCCGCTTCTTTTCCGCCCGATGCCAAGTGCCGGAAGAGCAGCGCAGGAAGTGAAGGCGGGCGGGGTATGCATCAGGGAGAAACCAACAAAGGAAGGATGAGGCATGAGCATCTTTATCGGCGGGCAGCATGAACTGCTCCCACTGGGCATGTTGTTGACGCTGGCGATGGCCGCGCTGGGCGGATCACCCAACGCAGCCCGGGCGCAAACCGGACAGGAGAAGCCGGAAAGCAAGCCGTTTATCGTGGAGTATTACTACAAAGCGCGGTGGGGATTCGCCGATGAATTCATCCGTCTTTTTCGGAAGAATCACTACCCGGTTCTGAAGAAAGAGATCGCACTTGGACGGATCCTCCAAGTCACCGCAACGGGTCCGCGCTTCCACAACACGGAGGACGGACGCTGGGATTACCGCGTGACCATCGTCTGGAAGAACGCACAGACGGCATTTGACGACTTCGACCCAGGACCGATCCTGAAAGAGCTGTTCCCCGACCAGGAGACATTCAAGAAGGAGGAACAGCGCAGGTTCGAGATTCTTCTTGCTCACTGGGACTTGCCGATCACGAGCGTGAACCTGGAGCAGCAGTAGGAGCGCCGGCGGCATCCTCCGTCAAGCGTCAGCACGTACCGCATGCGGCGGACTCGCAGGGGGAGTCCGGATCGGAGGCTGCCGGAAGATCCTGTGGGGGCCAGGGCGGACTTCCCTCTATTCCATTTCTCTGCTAACGGGGCGCCGCGTCCCCCGCCTTTGCCGGAGCGAGGGCGCAACGCAGATCTTCAATGAGATCCTCGATATCTTCCAGCCCGACCGACAGGCGGATCAGCCCTTCCGTGATTCCCGCCTGGGCCCTCAATTGCGGGTCCATGGAGGCGTGAGTCATGCTCATCGGGTGATCGATCAGCGATTCCACTCCGCCGAGAGATTCTGCCAGAGCAAACAGCTTCACCGTGCGGAGCACATGATGCACCTCCTCCAATCCGCCGTTCAGCTCGAAGGAGACCATTCCGCCGAAGCCGAATTGCTGCCGCCGGGCGAGGGCGTGGTGCGGATGAGCGGGAAGTCCCGGATAGTGGACCTTCCGGACATTGGGATGGCTGGAAAGGAATTCGGCGACCCGGGCTGCGTTCTGTTCGTGGAGGCGCATCCTGGGGCCGAGGGTCTTGATCCCTCGGAGCACCAGCCAGGAATCGAACGGTGACGCACCCTGGCCGAGGGCGTTGCAGAGGTACTGGATCCTCTCTGCAAGCGCAGGATCATTCACCACGACTGCCCCGCCGACAACATCGCTGTGTCCATTGAGGTACTTGGTTGTCGAGTGGACCACGATGTCCGCTCCGAGTTCGAAGGGACGCTGGTTGACCGGCGAGAGGAATGTGTTGTCGACAATGGCAAGGGCCTTGTGCTCGTGCGCAATGCGGGAAAGGGCCTCGATGTCGAGGATATTCAGGAGAGGATTGCTCGGGGTCTCGATCCACACCCCCCGTGTGTTCGGGCGAACGGCAGCGCTCAAAGCGGCAGGATCGTGGAGGTTGACGTAACTGATCTGGAGGTTGAATTGTTCCTGGTAGGTCCGGAGAATCCGATCGGTCCCCCCATAACAGTCGTGGGTACAGATGATGTGATCGCCTGACTTGAACAGGTGCAACACGGTTGCGATCGCGGCCATCCCCGTCGCCACAGCCACCGCTCCAACCCCTCCCTCCAGCGACGCGATGTTTTCCTCAAGCGCCTTCCGCGTCGGGTTCGACGTCCGCGTGTAGTCATACCCCAGGGTCTTCCCCACGTCGGCGAACCGGAATGTTGAGGTTTGATAGATCGGTGTGATGACACTATTGTACGCGGTGTCCTTGTCAACCCCCGTATGAATCGCCTTCGTCTGCAGATGCATGAATCCTCCCGTGATGGAATAAAATGCGAATGCCCCTTCTGATGATCGGAAGAGGCATTGGGTGTCCATCTGCTTCCTCTCCTCATCTTTCCCCGCTTGTTCCGCGTGGGGCAGGAATTAGCACCTGACATGGAGCAAACGCTCCATCGGTTGCTACGGCGTCACAGGGCCTGATCCCTCAGCCGTTCTTGATAAGTGAAAGAGTATGTCTTTGATAATATAATAGCCGGGGGACATGGAGTCAAATGAGCGATGTGCCTCGGCCGGTTTCCATCCAAAACGGGGCCGTTGCCTCATGGAAGTTTCTCTTCCACATCGGGGAGAGGAAGGGACCCTTCTTGTATTCATCAGGGAGATTTTTTCCATGCCCGCAGGGCGGTACCTGCCTGCCGCTTTCGAAAATCGAGGGGGACTTCAAAACAAAGGGAATCAACATTTTTTTTAGCCGGAGCTGTTGGGGGCTTGACACGTCAAATACTATTTATTATAATAATGCAAACGATTGCGGGAACGATTGCACTGTCAGACCATACTACAATTACTGACATAGCCAAGCGGGTCGGGTTATCGGCATCGACGGTATCCCGGGCGCTCAACGACCATCCTGACATCAAGGAGGAAACGAAGAACCTCGTCAGGAGAACGGCGCAGGAGCTCCATTACACCCCGAATCCGATGGCCCAGAGTCTGAAGAGTCGCCGGACCATGACGATCGGCGTCATCGCTCCGGAGATCAAACACGATTTCTTCTCCTCCGCCATCAGCGGCATCGAGGAGGTCGCCCATCAACACGGCTACACGATCATCGTTTGCCAGTCCAACGAGAGCGTGGAGCGGGAGATCGCCAACGTCGATGTTCTCATCCATTATCGCGTGGCAGGCGTTGTCGTCTCGATCTCCCAGGAGACAAAGTGCGGCGAGCACTTCCAGGAGCTCCTCCGAAAGAAGATCCCCCTGGTTTTTTTCGACCGGGTGTGCGACGACGTGCAGGCAAGCAAGGTCGTGATCGACGACGAACGGAGCGCGTTCGATGCCGTCACCTACCTTCTGCGCAAGGGTTACACCAAGATCGCGCACTTCGCCGGTCCGCAGGATCTGCGCATATGCAGCAAAAGGATGCAGGGCTATGTCGATGCCCTGTTGCAGCACGGGATTCCGATGGCAGAGGATTTCGTACGCCATGGGGGATTGGACGAACAGGATGGATACCGCTCCATGGACGCACTGATCCGCGACGGGGCGATGCCGGAGGCGATCTTCGCGGTGAACGATCCCGTGGCCATCGGTGCGTACCAGCGCATCAAAGAAGCGGGTCTGCGCATCCCCGACGACATCGCGATTCTCGGATTCTCCAACAGCACAATCGCCAGTCTCGTGGATCCGCCCCTTACGTCGATCGAGCAGCCGTCATTCGACATGGGAAGCCGTTCCGCCGAGATCCTGCTTGACATTATCGATGGCAGGATGACAGTTCCGCGCACGCTTGTTCTGGAAACAAAGTTGGTTGTCCGAAAATCGGCCTGATCGCACCCACTCCTCGCCGCTCATCGGCAGCACTCCCGATGGCTGCGTTGACAACGCGAACAAGGGGAACGACCACGCCGCCGCTCCCTGCACAGCACACCAGGAAGGAATAGCGCATGCACACCATCGGCCTCACTCCCTTTGACTGGCTTATCATCGTCAGTTATTTTGGTTTTGTGATCGGAATCGGCATTTACCTCCGATCCTTCACCCGCAGCCATGAGGACTTCTTCCTCGCGGGCAGAAAGAACTCCTCCTGGGTTGCGGGACTCGCATTCCTCTCCGCCAACCTGGGCGCGCTGGAACTGCTCGGCATGGCGGGCAATACATTCAAGTACGGGATGTTCGTCGCTCACTTCTACTGGATCGGCGCCGTTCCGGCGATGCTTTTCCTTGGGATCTACATGATGCCGTTCTACTACAGCAGCAAGATCAAGTCGGTCCCCGGTTACCTCAAATTGCGCTTTGATGAGAAGACCCGCGTCCTCAACGGCATCGCGTTTGCCTTCATGACCCTTCTTGTCTCCGGCATCAATCTCTATGCAATGGCGCTCGTGCTTCACACATTCATCGGCTGGAACTGGGATCTGAGTATGTGGGTCTCCGCCGGGACGGTCGCAGTCTACGTCACCCTCTCCGGACTTCTGTCTGCCATTTTCACGGAAATCATACAGTTTTTCCTTATATGGTTCGGCCTCTTCCTCGTCGCCATTTTCGGGATGATTGAACTTGGTGGCATTGATCAGATCTTCCACCGGGTGAATGAACTCTATACCTCCGTTTCCTACACCACGCTCTGGTCGTCGAGCGGCGACGCCACCCGGAACGGCATGATGGTCACCTGGTCGGGGATCGTCCTCGGGCTCGGTTTTGTGCTCTCCTTTGGCTACTGGACAACCGACTTTCTCGTTGTCCAGCGTGCATTTTCGGCCAAGGACCTCCGGTCCGCGCGCATGACCCCCATCCTGGCGTCATTTTTCAAGATGGCGATACCCTTCATCGTCATCCTGACCGGCCTCATCGCCATCGTTCTGGCACACGATCCGAAGAGCGGCTTCACTCTTCTCAATGACGGTGGGCAGATCAATTATGATTCCACCCTTCCTCTCCTGATCGTCAGGTATTACCCCGCCGGTCTTGTCGGCCTCGGCATCACCGCCCTCCTCGCCGGATTCATGGCGGGGCAGGCGGGGAATGTCAGCGCTTTCAACACCGTCTGGACCTATGACATCTACCAGTCCGTCATCAACCGGAATGCTTCAGGGAAGCATCTCCTCTGGATGGGGCGCGTCGCCACCATCGCGGGCATCCTCATCAGCGTCGGAACTGCCTATTGGGCAAAGAGCTTCCCGAGCATCATGGATTACATGCAGGCGATCTTTTCCTGGGTCAATGCCCCGCTCTTCGCGACAATGCTCCTTGGCATGTTCGTCTGGTGGATCACGCCGAACGGCGCGTTCTGGGGGTTGGTGGCGGGGATGTGCTCCTCGTTCTTCCTTTACCTCGCCGTGAAGTTCGATTGGTTTGCGCAGAGCTTGATCACCATGTCGAGCGTCCAAAGCGACATGGCTGCAAACTTCTGGCGCGCCTGGTGGGCGTGGCTGATCTGCGTTCTGGTCACTGTCGGGGTCAGTCTTCTGACGAAACGCCGGCCGAAGGAGGAACTCGTCGGGCTCGTCAAGGGACTCACTCCGGAGGCCAGCGACCGCGATGTTCCGCTCGTCAGACGCCCGGCATTCTATGCTGTCATTTCGCTGGCTGTCTTTCTTCTCCTGAATATCATTTTCTGGTAACCAAGGAGACTGATACCATGTCCGATCCACGCATGAAAACAATCTGGTTCTTCGTAGGGCTGATGCTCCTGCTGATGGGGGCACTCACGTTTCTCGCCGGCATCTACCAGATCTTTGTACCGCCGGCCACACATACCATTCTCGCCGAGAGCCATCCGAATGTCTGGTGGGGCGGTCTCATGATGGCATTCGGCGCGATCATGTATCTGGTTGACCGAAAGCAAACCCCCTGAGGATACCATGAGCCTTGTCGAAGCCGTCGCCTCGACATTCGTCAAATTGTTCAAGGAACAACCGCTCCTTGTCCGTTCCCCCGGGAGGGTGAATCTCATCGGAGAGCATACCGATTACAACATGGGGTACGTCCTACCGGCGGCGCTCGACAAGGCAATCTACTTCGCGATCGCTCCTGCTCCGGGCGGCGAATGCCGCGTCCATGCTCTGGACGTGAACCAGGAACACCGTTTTTCCCTCGACGCGCTTCACAAGGCACAGAACGGCTGGCCAAACTACGTGATGGGTGTCGTGGACCAGCTCATGAAAGCCGGATACCCGGTCGGCGGATTCCACTGCGTTTTCGGCGGGGATATTCCGATCGGGGCCGGACTTTCCTCCTCCGCCGCTCTCGAAGCGGGCCTTGCATTCGCTCTCAATGAGATCTTCCCCTTGCGCATCGACAGACTGACGCTCGTGAAGCTTGCGCAAAAGGCGGAGAATGAATTTGTCGGCGTCCAGTGCGGCATTATGGACCAGTTCATCAACATCTTCGGCGCCGAGGGGAAAGCACTCCTGATCGATTGCCGTTCGTTGGAATATGAGGAGCATCCGTTCGACCCGGGCATCGCTATCGTCCTTTTTGATACGCGTGTATCACATTCCCTGGCCTCTTCGGAGTACAACCGCCGCCGGATGGAGTGCGGCGAAGGCGTCGCCGCCCTTCGCCGCCGGCATCCGGAAATCTCCTCTCTCCGGGATGTCAGCATGGCTATGCTCGCCGAATCCAAAGACACGCTGGATTCGCGAGTCTACAGGCGCTGCAAATACGTCGTCGAGGAAAACGAGCGGGTGATCAAAGCCTGTGAGGCGCTTGAACAAAAGGATATCAGTGCCTTCGGTCGGTATATGTTCCAAACGCACGAAGGACTGCGTGACGAGTATGAGGTCAGTTGCCCGCAACTCGACGCGTTTGTCGATCTGGTCCGGGAGATGCCGCAGGTCTATGGCGCCCGCATGATGGGAGGCGGATTCGGGGGGTGCACCGTCAACCTTATCGCGCGCGAGGCGGTCGAGGAGACAACCGCCGAGGTGACCCGGAGGTACAAGGAACGATTCACCGCCGGTTCACGGACATATGTCACGCACATCAGTCGGGGAACGGCAATCGTTCCCGGTCCCCGGGCGGCATGATTCCCGGAAGCATTTCCCCGGCAGTGGAACCACCATGACGAAACACATGCCATGTCGCTGATAGAACATCCCCACCGACGGCATAATCCGTTGACCGACGAATGGATCCTTGTCTCCCCGCACCGAACGCAGCGTCCCTGGCAAGGGAAAACGGAAGCCCCCCCTCCGCCATCGAGCCCGCCGCACGACCCGGCGTGCTACCTCTGCCCGGGGAATGTCCGGGCGGGAGGTCAACGCAATCCTCCGTACCTTCATACATTTTCATTTACCAACGATTTCCCCGCACTCCTGCCGCACGCGCCGGAGGCGGAGCACCATTCGCACGGCCTCTTCACCAGCGAGAGCGTTGAAGGCACCTGTCATGTGCTCTGTTTTTCCCCCCGTCACGATCTTTGCCTGTCGAGACTCTCCACCGAAGACATCCGCGGGGTGGTCGACCTCTGGGGGGAAGAAACGGAGACGCTGGGGAAGCAGTATCCGTGGGTGCAAATCTTTGAAAACAAGGGAGAGATCATGGGATGCTCCAACCCGCATCCCCACGGACAGGTATGGGCGGGCACCGCGATTCCTCATATTCCACAACGGGAACACGATTGCCAGCAACGGTATGCGGCAGCTCATTCTTCGCTCCTGCTTCTCGACTACCTTGAAGAAGAGCGCGGACGCCGGGAACGCTTGATCGTACAGAACGAACACTGGACGGCTCTTGTCCCGTACTGGGCGGTGTGGCCGTACGAAGTTCTTCTTCTCCCGCATCAACACGTTCTCCGCATCTTCGACCTCGACGACACGCAGCGCGACGCACTTGCAGCACTCTTGAAACAGGTCATGACACGGCTGGATAACCTCTTCGAAACCCCCTTCCCCTACACCATGGGCTGGCACGGTGCCCCTTTCCACACGGGGCGTGACGCCGCGTGGCAGCTTCATGCGCACATTTACCCGCCGCTCCTCCGTTCTGCCACCATCAGAAAATTCATGGTCGGATACGAGATGCTCGCGGAACCCCAGCGCGACATTACAGCCGAGTCGGCAGCCGGACGCCTGCGCGAGCTGTCGGACATTCACTATGCACAGAAGAACCCCTGACCTGAGGTCCGGTCTCACAGCGGACGTCAGAGGATTGGCAATGGACAACAACAAGCACGGCCTCGTTGCGGCAATCTGCACCAACAGGGGAGTGGGAAAAAGGGGCTTGCCATTGTCCTCGAACTCCCCGAAATTGCGGGGGAGGATTCGAAATCCCGTCCCGATAGGCAAACCAACGTCGCGCAGAGAATCCCGCTGAATCTTCGATGACCAACATCGAGAAAGAAAGGGCGCACCACAGCGAGAAGAACAGGGTCGCCATGACCTCTGTCGCCGCTGCGGTCTTCCTCACGGTGTCGAAGTCCATCATCGGTCTCCTCACCGGAAGTCTCGGCATTCTTTCGGAAGCGCTTCATTCCGGCCTGGATCTCATTGCGGCGGTCATGACCCTCCTGGCAGTGCGATCCTCCGCTCGCCCACCGGACAGCGACCACCACTACGGGCACGGCAAAGTCGAAAATCTCTCTGCGCTCGGCGAAACGATTCTCCTGCTCATCACATGCGGATGGATCGTCTATGAGGCATGCTCCCGCCTCCTGGGGGGACGGACGATGATCGAGGTGAATGTCTGGAGTTTCGTCGTTGTTGTCACATCCGTCGTGATCGATTTTTCCCGTTCACGGGCCCTGTCCCGGGTGGCCAAAAGAACCGGCAGTCAGGCCCTGGAGGCGGACGCGCTTCACTTCTCGACGGATATCTGGAGTTCTTCTGTTGTCCTTCTCGGCCTTGCATGCGCAAAACTCGGCTACAACACAGCCGACCCGATTGCCGCCCTCATCGTCGCTGTGATCGTCGTGAGTGTTTCCTACCGCCTCGGAAAGAGGTCGATCGATGTGCTTCTCGACAGAGCTCCGCTGAGCATGCGGGAGAGCGTCCGGGCAAAGGCACTGGAGGTTTCCGGCGTCCGCGCGGTGCATGATATCAAGGTGCGGACGGCGGGAGCGGAGACATTTGTCGAAGTCAGTATCCATCTCGACCGCACTCTCACTCTCGAATCAGCGCACGAACTTGCGCACGCAGTTGCGCGGAAGGTCGAATCGCTGGGCAGGCACTGGTCGGTTCTCGTTCACACCGAACCGCATACCGCAAACCATACCTGACAATCTTCCGCGCCGACGTTCGCTCCCCGAATTCCCTCCATTACCGTTCGAAGCTATCAAATCGCACTTTGAGCAGTTCCTTGGTTTTCCACGACACCCATGCAACGATAACGAGCGTCATGGTCCCGCCGAACACTGCCGACGGGACCACCCCCATCAATTTTGCGGCAACTCCCGACTCAAATGCGCCAAGTTCATTGGACGAGGAAAGGAAGATCCCGTTCACGGCCATCACGCGGCCGCGCATGGGATCCGGTGTTCTCAACTGGAGGAGCGTTTGACGGATAACGACGCTGATGCTGTCGAAGGCTCCGCTCAAGAAGAGAGCCGCGACAGAGAGTCCCATCCACGGGGAGAGCGCAAAGACAAGGATGGACACGCCGAAGCCCGTCACCGCAATAAGGAGGTTTCGCCACGCATGTCGAAGCGGTGAGAGCCGGGCAAGAACGATCAGCGTCAGTACCGCCCCCGCTGAAGGGGCCGAGCGCAGGATTCCAAGGCCCTCCGCCCCCACATGAAGGATATCCTGCGCATAAATAGGCAGGATGGCCACAACGCCGCCAAAAAGCACCGAGAACAAGTCGAGCGAGATCGCGTAAAGAATGGGTTTCGCCGACCAGACAAACCGAATCCCCTCCTTGACGCTCGCCAGGAGAGGCGTCTGCTCCGCCTTGAGACTCATTCCCCGGTCGCCGACCCGCGAAAAGAGCACTGCAGCGATGGCAAGCAGGGCGGCAACAACCAGCAGGGCATCGGAAAATCCCATCCAGGCAAACAGAAAGCCCCCGAGCGCCGGCCCGACGATCGCACCCGCCTGCCATGACGAACTGCTCCATGTGGCCGCATTTTCGTACACGGTAATGGGGACGAGAAAGGCCCGGAGGGAGGAACCCGCAGGGGACTGGAACGCACGGCAGACGCCGATCAGGAAGATCGTCGCGTACACCACGCCCACGAACACCGGGGTCGAGACCATGCCGCTCTCCACCCACCTCGCGGCGAAATGGAGCACGATGGCGCCGAAAGTGATGACCCATGTGCTCCACAGGATGATCCGCCTCTTGCTCTTCCGGTCGGCGACGTGGCCGCCATACAGCGAGAGACCGATGAACGGTATGGCTTCGACGAGGCCGACGAAGCCGAGAGCCAGGGGATCGCGCGTCAGAAGATACAGCTCATACCCCAGCGCAACTTCCTGGATCAGCAGGGCGACGGTGAAAAGAAAGGAGGCAAAAATATAGTGGCGGTACTCGGGATATCGTAGTGCTGCATACGGGTCGAGTGCCCGTTGAACAATGGGGTCTGTCATCCCGCTCTGTCAGTTTCTTCGAACAAATTACGGAATTCTCCGTTGAATTGCCCCACGGTCTGCTCAGGTGAATGACGGGTGAACACATGACCCCAGCCGCGCAAAAAAAGAAACCCCCGGCACGCAGTGCCGGGGGCTGGGTTTCCATCACTCTCGCGGGGAACCGGGACAGAGACTACTTCACGAGAATCATCCTCTTCAATGAGGTCTTGTCGCCGTTTGTCAGCCTGCAAAAGTACGCGCCGCTTGGTTTGTTGCTCCCGTCGAAGATGACGGTGTATTGCGTACCAGGTTGGGCGACACCAGAAAACAGTGATGCAACCTCCTGCCCGGAGACATTATAGACCTTGAGGGTCGTGTAACGGGCATCCTCGACGGAGAACATGATGCGCGTCGAAGGATTGAACGGGTTCGGGTAGTTCTGGTGAAGTGCGAATGCCACGGGAGTCTTGTCATCTCCAACTCCCGTCGTCGCCGCCACATTGACTTCCTTCGCCTCGGTCAGATGCACAGCGCCGTCCAGATCGATTTGTCGCAGCCGATAATAATACACACCAGTCGGAACGTTTTTGTCGGACCATGAGTACACATTCCGATTCACCGTCGTCCCATTGCCGGGTTTGAAGCTCTCCGGAAGGTCCACAAAGCCATCCGTCGGGGTCGCGCTTCTTTGAACAAAGAACCCATAATTCCGGATTTCAGAGACGGTAACCCATGACAGCAGTACCCCATTCTCTCCCGGGTCAAGGGTGCAACTGAACGAGGCGAGTTGAATGGGGAGCGCTCCATTGTCCTGGGCGATCATCCAGTTGGAGAACCCTGTCAGGCCCGACTGTTGAACAAAGTTATTGACGGTATCCGGAGGGCCGGAGAGGAGAACGTTAAACCAACCGCTCCCGTCGTTTTTCCACATCGTGTAGTGCGATTCGTCGCCCCGCACCTCGGATTGCGCGTAGGGAAGGCGCATGGTGTACAGGAATCCAGTTCCAATTCCTGCGGCGGAAATCGCATAGTACCGTTTCGCCGAAATGGCCGTATCGGTCGGCGACGGAAGGTTGGGAGGATTGATCCCGGGATACACCGTTGCGGTGATCGCCGAAGGGTTCCCCGTGCCGCCGGGTATCACAAAAGCGTTTGCATTGAAAAAGTTGTACGTTCCGGTTCCTGCCGGAGCGATCGCGCGCGTGACAGTTCCCGTAATTGAATTCGAGCCAAGCACCAACGCACCCGGATCCGTAGAGTTGATCCTCAGGGCAAATGCGCCGGTGGCAATGTTTCCCGCACTGAGTGTCAGCGTGCTCCCGGAGGCGATGGCCACGTCTCCCGTGAGTCTGAACCCGGCCGAATCGTTCATCACCACGGATCCGAACGTCGAAGCGCCGATGTTCTGGTTCGAGGTCCCATTGAAGAGTATCGTGCTTGTTCCGTAGTTGAATGTGCCGTTGTTGGTCCATGAACCGCCCACGGAGTGCGTCAGGCCGCTCCCCCCATTGAATGTGGAACCGGCGCTAATGGTGACATTGCGCTGGATGGTGAAATTGCTGAGCGCGGTCATTGACCCGTTCACGACAAGATCATAAAAGAACTGTGACTGCGGCGAACCGCCGACCACAGTGCCGTTGAATGTCGTCGTGGGCTCGTGTCCGAAACCGGGCGTCACGCTGGAAAGATATGTACCGTAGTTCAGCCATTGCGCACCGTTGACCACGACCACCGTGATTCCCACGGAGGCATCGAGCGTCCCATAAATCACCACATTCCCGTCGAAAAAGATGTAGAGGATGTCGGTGGAGACGTCGAACGTCACGCCGGTGGCAACGGTGAGCGTTCCTTCGCTTCTGAATGTCGTATCGGTGGGGATCGGTGCCACTTGCTTCGTACCGCTTCCTCCGAGAGTCAGGTTGCCGAAGACGATCCCCGACTGAACAGTCTGGTTGGCCGAGGCAGTGTATTCAAATGTGCTGGTCGGGGAAAGCGAATACACATCGAAGACCGGGGTTGGTGCGCTCCCGCTGATGGTCACTTTCCCGGCGCTCCCGACAACGAGCGTGCGTGTTCCTGTCCCGGACTTTCGAAGCGTGCCACTCCCGCTCAATATCAATGTGCCATTAATCGTCGCAGTTCCGGGATTGGCGTTGACCGTCAGGTTTCCCGAGCCGGTGAGAGCCACCGTAGAGCCTGCGTCGATGGTCAAGAGGGCACATGCATCACTCGTGCCGGAGAGGGAAACCGTGAAACCCCCTGTGACAAGGACAGTATCGTTTGCGTCGGGGATCCCGTCGGAATCGGATCCCGCCAGCATCGTCCACGTTGAGGCGCTTTCCCAAGCCCCGTTTGCCTTGCTCATGAATTTCGCCTGCGCTTGGGCTGACGAATGAGCGAACACAAGGAGGGAAGCGAACATCACCACGAACATCGTTTTTGCCTGGTTCATATCTGACCTCAACTTTAGTGGATAACGTTTTCCCCTACGCCAACATACCCATCACACAACATCAGTAACTGCATAACCAGGGATCTCACTTGATCCGTGTCAAAATATAGCAAGAACACAAGGGAAATAATGTGACTTACGTCAAACCGGCGATGAGGCATGAAAAAGAGCGTAGAGATATATACAAAACCGGAATGAATTTGTAGAATTTTCCGGCAAAATCCAATGGGTGCGGAGAATTTCCCGGTCAAGAGAGGGGAGAACAGGAGATTGAATCACTCCTCCTTTTTGATAAGATTGAGGGAGGAGGCACCCCATGCGTATTGTCGTTTTGGACGGCCGGACCTTAAACCGTGGCGATTTGAGCTGGGAGGATCTGGCAAAACTCGGTGATCTTGAGGTGTTTGAGCGAACCTCCCCTGAGGAGATTGTTCGCCGCGGACAAGACGCGGAAATTATACTCACGAACAAGACGCCGCTCAACAGGAATGTGATCGCCGACATGCCGCGGCTGCAATACATCGGCGTCATGGCGACGGGGTACAACGTCGTTGACACAGTGGCAGCCCGGGAACGCGGCATTGCCGTTACCAACGTCCCCGCCTACAGCACCATGTCGGTGGTCCAGCTCGTGTTTGCCCACCTTTTCAACCTTGCGCACCATATCACGCACCATACGGAGGCGGTGAGAAACGGGCGCTGGACATCTTCGATGGATTTCTCCTTCTGGGACTACCCGCTCGTGGAGTTGGCGGGGAGGACGATGGGTATTGTCGGCTTCGGACGGATTGGGAGTGCTGTGGCCACCGCTGCTTCATCATTTGGGATGAGAATCGTAGCCTACAACGGGAACCGAATCCCCGCAATGCCGGCAGCCATCAGCTTCATCGCGCTCGATGAACTTTTCAGCGAAAGCGATGTCGTAACGCTCCACTCCCCGCTCACACCGGAAACCAGAGAGATGGTCAACTCGTACCGTCTCTCCCTCATGAAGCCAACGGCCTTCCTCATCAATACCGGCAGAGGTCAGCTCGTCGACGAGCAGGCCCTTGCCAATGCGTTGAACGCCGGAAGGATCGCAGGGGCCGGGCTTGACGTCCTTTCCCAGGAGCCACCCCTGCCGGACAATCCGCTCCCCGGCGCGCGCAACTGTTTCATCACGCCGCACTTTGCCTGGGCAACGACTGCTGCAAGGAAGAGACTGATGCACGAGGTGACGGAAAACGTCCGTTCATTCCTTCAGGGAAGACCGAGGAACGTTGTCAACGGATGAGAGATGGACTCTTGTCCAGAGTTTCAATTGTTCTACATTCGCAGATCCCTGACCCCTGCCTCCTCTTCCCCCCCCGCCTCGATGCCTGCCGCCACCTTCACCACCCATGCCACCCCCCATACCACCTCCCATATCGCCACCCATGTCGCCACCTGCACCTGCTTCGATGCCTCCTCCACCCGAAGGATCCCCCGCCGACCGATTCCCCGGTGCTATCTTTGGGGCTTCAAAACCGACGCCAACGGGTGAACCAAGGGAAACATCAAGGGCGAACGGGTGCCCCGGCGTGGGCTTGAAAGGAATCCGCATTTCGTACACGAGCTTGCCTGCGCTCACATTCACCCTGACAAGGACCTCCTTTTCCGAGGTAATAGGAGTCATGAACCGCTCATCCTTACCCGGACCCAGCAATTCCATTTCCCCTCCAGCGAACAGCGCAGCCATGGCAGAGGGTTCAACGCCCTCCTCAGGCATCGCCATGGCGCCGGCGGAAGGAGGCCGACCGAGAGGAAAACGGACCCCGAGTTTCTGGTCGGATCCCCCGGAGGGATCAAACCAGACAGTGAGACCGGCCATCATGATCTCCCGCTCCACCCCTCGATCGCTGGTCGAAAGGCAGAGATACAGATAGCTCTCGTCGTTGCTCACTGCAACAGCCACGCCACTTTTGTCCACATACACGGGGATACCGTTCCAATCATGCTGATCTCCATCCACAACAATTTCCCGGTCGCGGTGATAGCTCGCCAGCTCAACGCTGCTTCCACAGCCTTGAATCATGAGCAGAGAGCAACCGATGATGGGCATGCACACCAGGATAATCCTTCGGCTCATACGTCCCTCATTTTGCGGCACAAAACAATCACACGTTAGACACCGGCAACCGGAGAAGGTTTATCGTCCCAGAAGCATCTTGATCCCGACGAGGACAAGAAATCCGCCAAAAATCTTCCCGAGGAGCGCTTCAGGAATCTCCGCTGCCACTTTCGCGCTGCAGTAACTGCCGGCGACGAATCCCACGCATATCAGGGCAGCAACAGGGACGTTCACATCTCCCTGTCGATAGTAGGCCCAGGCGGCAAGCAATCCGATAGGCGGAACAAGAAGGGCAAGGGTTGTCCCCTGTGCCTGGTGCTGGCTGAAGCCGAAGAGGAAAACGAGAGCGGGAACGATGACGATCCCTCCACCGATACCGACAAGGCCGCTGACGATTCCCGCCCCGATCCCCAGCAGGAGATAGAGCACGATCTGGACGTTTCCCATTCTGCCCTCTCTTCCTCAGATTATGAAAGTTGCCACTTTTGCGAAAGAAGCTCCTTCACCGTACTGAACTCCTCAGCACTCATTCCGCAAAAATACACACCGCCCGCCCCCGCGGCCTCATGCCAGGTAACGACGTTCAACGCTTCATCGTAAGGGCTTTCACCACTTTCAAGGCGATTTCGGTTCCTACCCGGTCCTGCGCTTCAATCGTTGATCCTCCGATGTGAGGAGAAACACTGACGCGCGGATGATTGAAAAGGGGGCGTTCCGCTTCCGTCGGCGGTTCGTGGACAAAGACGTCCAGGGCCGCCCCCCTGACTTTCCCGGAGTTCAACCCTTCCAGAAGCGCCTCCTCATCGACGACCCCCCCGCGGGAGCAGTTAACGATGATGACGCCGTTCTTCATCAGGGCGATCTCCTGCCGGCCGATGGCGGGACCCCGCACCTTGTCGAGGGGCACGTGGAGGGTAATGAAGTCCGCTTCCGCGAGCAGACGCTCCTTTGTCGTGATCTCAACGATGAAATCCATGGGAGCGAACGGCGGATCGTAGGCGAGAACGGTCATACCGAGGCCCAACGCCCGGCGCGCCACCTCCTTGCCGATATTCCCCAATCCGATGATACCGAGGGTTTTCTTGTACAGCTCGATCCCCGCGGAGTATTCCTTCTTCGGCCATTGGCCGTCCTTCATCGCCGCGGTACTCAGATGGAGAAATCTGCTCACGGCAAACATATGGCCTATGGTCAGTTCGGCAACAGAGATTGCCGACGCACCCGGCGTATTCAGCACCATGATCCCCCCGGACTCCGCATGCTTGACGTCGATATTGTCAACGCCGACACCGCCCCGCGCAATCACTCTAAGCTTCGTACCCGCATCGATGACCTCTTTTGTCACCTTGGTTGCCGACCGGACGATGATGCACTCATACTCGGGAATCCGCTGGAGAAGCTCCTCAGGCTTCATGGATTGTTGGTGGACGCGGTGGCCGCCGTCCGACAGGATCTTGGCTCCTTCCGGCGAAATGCCGTCTGTCACGAGAATATTCATGATGACCTCCGATTTGTCACTATCAATAACTGGTTGGCACGCCGCACCGCACGCAGGGGAAACAGTGCAGGAGAGGCAGGTGGGGTCTCATTTTATCTCAAGCGATTGTGAGAGTCGCACGTCTCTGGAGGAGCTTCCGACTGCCACCGTGTATGTTCCGGGTTCAACCTCCCACTGTTTCTTCATGGGATGGAAGAATGCAAAGGAGGATTCGCCCAACGTCAGGTGGACAGTCTTCGTTTCACCCGGCTGCAGGGCAATCCGGGAAAAAGCTTTGAGTTCTTTCGGGGGCCGCGGAACAGAAGCATGCTCCTCGCTCACATAGACCTGAACCACTTCGGCTCCTGCACGCGTTCCGGTATTCGTCACATCGAGCGTGACGGAGTACGTTTCATGCCCGGGTCCGGGGACAACGACGAGATGTGAGTAGCTGAACGTCGTATACGAGAGTCCGAAGCCGAAAGGAAACAGCGGTTCGACGTTTGCGTGATCGAAATAGCGGTAACCGATGAATATCCCTTCCGCGTATTCCGTCTTCCCATCTTTTCCCGGATACGTGGACGACGCGGGGGAATCGTTCCACGCCTTCGGGAACGTTACCGGCAGCTTTCCGGACGGATTGACATCACCGAAGAGAACATCCGCGATCGCCGCTCCTCCCTCCTGCCCGCCAAACCAGGCCTCCACCACCGCCGGCACGTTTTCGATCCACGGCATGAGAACAGGGGCACCGTTCACGAGGACCACAACGGTGCGTGGATTTGCCTTCGCGACAGCAGCGATAAGCTCATCCTGTCCCGCCGGCAGTGACAACGATTTCCTGTCGAATCCCTCACTTTCATAGTCTGCGGAATTGCCGACGACGACCACGGCAATGTCTGCATGCGTGGCTGCGTCCACCGCCTCCTGCAGGTTCCGCTGCAATCCGATGCGCCATCCGAACTGCATGGTGGCTCCTCCGGTGTTCTCGTAGTACTCAATCCTGAGGGCATACGTCTTCCCCTTTTCGAAATGGATCCTGCCCGTCTTTGTCACGATCCCATGATCACCCCAATTGTCGATCAGGAGCGTATCATCGATGAACAGCCGTGATCCGTCGTCGCTTCGCGTACTCAGTTCAAACTCACCGGTCTCCGGCGGAACAAGCAGTCCGGTCCACCGGATCGAGAAATGGTCCTCCGGAAAACCGGCGGCAGGCGCTCCGCCTCCCCATTCAAAATCCACCGCGGGGTCGATTCTCGTCATGAGCGGCTGCCCCTCGAAGTTTGGATTCGCAAAGTATTCGCCCCGGAGGCCGGTTTCCCGTTCCTTCCCACCAGCCGGACGAAGGACGGCAGATTCCACAGGAGCAACGTCTCCATCCATCATACACCCGCGTGCGAAACGGACGGTGATGTCGTTCCCTCCGCGTGCCTTGATCCCCTGGAGGGGGCTGATCTTCGAGAGGGGAACCACCATGGAACTCCCCCCGCCCCCCGTACGTGCGATCTCCGCACTCGGACCGATCACTGCAATGCTGTGGACGCGGGCAGCATCCAGAGGAAGGAGGCCCATCGTGTTCTTCAGCAGCACCGTCCCTTCGTCCGCCACTTCGCGCGCAAGCGCGCGGTGTTGCGCAGAGCTGATGATCGAGGAATCCGGCGCAGGCTGGGGGTTCAAGAGCCCGGTCCACATGATCACCCGGAGTATCCGAGTGATCTTGTCGTCGATGACCGGCTCCTTCACGTCGCCGCGCCGTACGGCCAGCAGAAGACTGTCCCCCCGGAGGAATTGTCCGTTGGGCATTTCGATATCCAGACCCGCATTCACTGTCGGCACCATGCTGTGTACCGCCCCCCAATCGGAAACAACCATTCCCTTGAATCCCCATTCACGCTTCAGCACATCGGTCAGGAGAAATGGATTCTCGCTGCACCAGGTCCCATTCACCTTATTGTATGCAGACATGATGGACCAGCTCCCCCCTTCCTGCACTGCCGCTTGAAAGGCGGGGAAATAGATCTCCCGCAGGGTCCGTTCATCTACCTGCGCACTGATGGACTCGCGTTCCCATTCCTGGTTATTGGCCGCGTAATGCTTCGTGCATGCGACGACTTTCTCGGACTGCACGCCCTTGACATACCCGACTGCAACGCGTGCAACAAGATACGGGTCCTCGCCATAGCTTTCAAAGTCTCTCCCCCCCCACGGAACGCGGTTGATATTGACGCAGGGGCCGAGCAGCATGCGCCGTCCCTCGGCCTTCGCTTCTCTTCCGAGGGCGCTGCCCTCGCGGGTTGCGAGAGCCGGATCCCATGCCGCAGCCAATGCAATGCTGGCCGGGAACGCCGTCGAGCGATGCCAGCGGACGCCGACCGGTCCATCGGTCATATTCAGTGCAGGGATACCGAGCCGCGCAACCGGGCGTGACTCAAAGCCCGTGCCGCTCAGCATGGAGATCTTCTCTTCGAGCGTCATCTGCCGGAGAATGTCGTGGATCTTCTTCTCCGCTTCCTGTCCCTCCTGGGCACGCGCAAAAGAGAAACCGATCAGGAGAATCAGGGAAGAGCCAAAAAGTGCGAGGAAGAACTTTTTCATGGGTGATTCCTTTCATGTGGAGGTCACACACAAACACATTTTTCGTGCTCGTGGTCCCGGGATCGACGGCGATTCTGCGGGACGACGTGAGCGAACTGATGAGGAGAGCTCCCAAGAAGATCCCTCAATGCCGTGGACTCATGCGATGAAAACGAAGAGAGAAGAAAGGCGGAGCCCGATGTTCGCCATCGACGAGCTCCGCCTTATCGATGTGTCAACAGCGCTTACTTCTTTTTCCGCAGCTCATTCCAGATAAGCGCGCTTGCGCCGAGAACTGCGGTATTCCCCTCCTTCAGGCCCGATGGGAGGAGCTTCACCTTGTTCTTGAAAATATTCAGCAAGTTTGCCTCGAGATACCTCTTTGTTGGTTCGAAGATCAGCGCACCGGCATTGGCAATACCCCCGAAAAGGATGATGGCCTCCGGGCTCGTATGTGCAACCGAGTCGGCAAGCTTGAGGCCGAGAATGCGGCCCGTCACCTCAAAGGCCTCCTGTGCAATAGGATCGCCTCGACCTGCGGCGCCTGCAATGATCTTCGGTGTCAGGTCCTGAGGTGCGATAGCGCGCAATTCGCTCTCTTCGCGGCGATCCGCAAGGAGCTCGAGCACGGTCTTGCATATCCCTGAGGCTGACGCGTATGCCTCGAGGCATCCGCGGCGCCCGCAACCGCATTCGCGTCCATGTGGATCGTAGATGGTGTGCCCGATCTCTCCGGCAAATCCGTCAGCCCCGTAGATCAGATCCCCGCCGGCCACGATGCCGCTGCCGACGCCGGTCCCAAGGGTAATGACGATGAAATCCTTCATTCCCTTTGCTGCGCCATAGAGCATCTCACCCAGCGCGGCGGCATTCGCGTCGTTGGTCACGGCAACCGGAACGTCGTAATACTTCTTGAACAGCGCAGCGAGGTTCGTCACCGGCCCCCATTTCAGGTTGGGGGGACTCTCCACCGTCCCGCGATAGTAGTTGGCGTTCGGAGCACCGACGCCAATCCCTTTCATGATGTACCGTCCGGCGAGCGGGCGGTACAGTTCATCGATTCTTTCATGCAGACGGCTGATCAGCCGCTCTGCCGGGTCGCCGCTCTGGGTAGGAATGGAGGATTCCGCAACGCACGTGCCGGTCTCCAGAACAAACCCGAAGACGGTATTTGTCCCTCCAATATCAACGCCGAGGGTGACATCTTGCGCAGCCATGTGTCATGCCTTTTGATACGTGGGAACATGCCCCTTGAAGCCGTAGTACGCGATGTACAGGTAGCACAGCACGGGGAGGAAGAAAGCGTGATGAATGCCGATCGCGTCGGCAAAGAGACCCTGGATCACGGGAAGAACAGCTCCGCCGACGATTGCCATGCAAAGAATACCCGAGGCGTGGCCCGTGTGTTTGCCGAGACCATCAACGGCCAGCGTGAAGATCGTCGGAAACATGATTGAATTGAAAAGTCCGACGGCAAGGATCGTCCACATGGCGGGCCTGCCGTCGAGCACCATTGTTGCAACGACAAGGATCGCAGCACCGAACGCGAGGAGTCCGAGCGTCCTGCCGGGTTTTCCCGACGACGTGAGGAACGCCGCAAGATTCACGACGGCAAAGCCGAGATAGATCATGGACTCGGTGACATCGCGGGTATTATAGAAGCCAAGCGCGACGGCAAGCACAAGCACGAGGCCCAGGAGGAGGTACCGCACGGGCGAGAGCTTTCCTCCAAGCGTAATCGAGCCGATGAAGCGTCCGATCATCGCCCCTCCCCAGTAGAGGGAGACATACTTGCCGGCATCGACCGCTTTCAGATTTGCGACAAAGTCCTGGCTGAGATAGTTGACGAGGAAACTGCCAATTGAGACTTCGGCCCCCACATAGACAAAGATGCCGATGGCACCGAGCACGAGATGGCGATATTTCCACGCGTTTTCGTGGTGTGCATCATGGGTTCCGCCCGCGCTGCTCTTGACGCTGCCTGTTTCAATGAGAGGAAGCTTAATGGCGGCAAAAACGCCTGCAATCACGAACAAGAGCGCCGCAAGGAACAAATACGGCATCTGCACCGACGATGCTTCGCTCATTCTATACGTGGCTTGCTGGTCGATGGGAAGCCGGCCTATCTGTTCCAAGGACAGCGATGCCGTCGACAGTATCAGGATGGCACCGATGATCGGCGCAATGGTTGTTCCGAGCGAATTGAACGCCTGCGTCAGGTTCAGCCGGCTGGAAGCAGTCTGCGGAGATCCGAGGATCGCCACATAGGGATTGGCAGCAACCTGCAGCAGCGTGATGCCGGATGCCAGCACGAAGAACGCGCCAAGGAAAAGCGGATACGAGCGTGTCGCCGCCGCAGGATAGAACAGCAGGCATCCGATGCCGGCAGCTATCAAACCGATCACGATCCCCGTTTTATACCCCACCTTCTCCACGATGGCGCCGGACGGGAGAGACATGATGAAGTACGCCGTGAAGAACATGAACTGAATCAGCATCGCTTCGGCATAATTCAATCCGAAGGCAGCTTTCAGATGCGGAATCAGGATGTCGTTCAGGCACGTAATGAATCCCCACATGAAGAAAAGGGACGTCAGGATTGCCAATGCGGGAGCGTACTTCGCACCCTCCTTTGCCGAGACGGCTCCGTTCCTGGGTGTGCCGATTCCGGTAGTCATCGTGTTCCTTCGGAGTTCATGGTACGATGGACCGCGTCCGCACGCAACGTGCACGGCCGCGAGAACTTGTTGATCATAAGAGTAAATGCCCCGGGTTCGATGATGCGCGTGTTGTCCCGTCCGATGAAGGAGAGATCGCCCGCCGTGATCGCCATCTGCACGCGCTTCTCCTCGCCGGGTGCAAGGAAGACCTTTCGAAATCCTTTCAACTGGCGCACCGGACGGGACACGGACCCATATTCGTCGCGCACGAAAAGCTGCACCACTTCGCTCCCCGCAACCACACCGGTGTTTTTCACCGTAATGGAGACCGTCATGGTGTCCTTCACACCGATCTCATCCCGGTCGACCGCAAGATCGCTGTACTCAAATGTTGTATAGCTTAACCCGTGGCCAAAGGGAAACTCCGGATTGTACGTGTTCCCGTCCGCAACATCGGCGGGTTTCACATCGTATGGCACCAACGCGTTCGGATACTTCGGGTACGAGAGGGGAAGTTTCCCCGACGGGTTGGCATCCCCGCAAAGGATGTCTGCGATGGCATTCCCGCCTTCCATACCCGGACAATAGCACATCACGATGGCGGCCGCCTTCTCCACAAGCGTGCGGATGATGCGGGGGCGTCCCTCGATGAGGAGGAGAACGACGGGTTTCCCTGTATCGATCAGCGCCCGCGCAAGCTCAATTTGTGCCGCGTCGAGCGTCAGATCATCGATGTTACCCCAATTTTCGCTGTAGGCCTTCTCGCCGAGACACACGATGATCGCATCCACGCCTTTCGTTGCCGCAACCGCGGCCTGCACGTCCACAACATCGTCAAACGTGGATCCAGCGACATAGACCACCTGGTCCTTGCCGAATTTCTCCTGCAAAGCGCGGAGAACGGTGTTCTTGTCCTTCGGATAAAGAGCTTCCACATCCCCCATCCACGTGATCGTCCATCCTCCATTCAGGGATGAGAGCACATTGGCTGTCGGTCCCGTCACCAGGATTTTCGTGTTCTTCGCGAGGGGGAGGGTCTTGCGATCGTTCTTCAGGAGCGTGAGACATTCTCGTGCCGCCTGGAAATTCGTCTGTGCCGCCTCCGGCGTGGCGAATTTCTTCGCCATGCGAAGGTCGGGATACGGGCGATCAAGAACGCCCATCTCCAACTTCACGGTAAGGATGCGCGTCACCGCCTCATCGATGCGGGAGAGCGGAACGGACCCGTCCTTTGCACATGCGAGGAGCAGGTCATGGAAACTATAATCGAGGGGAACCATGCTCATATCGACGCCGGCCATGACCGCCATGCGGACGGCTTCTTTGGGAGATTCGGCCACATGGTCGCGCGAGTAGAGACGTTCAATATCCATCCAATCGGAGTCGACGATCCCTTTGAAATGCATTTCGCCCCGGAGGACTTCCGTCAGGAGGTGGTAGTTGGAATGACCGGGGATCCCGTCAACTTCCGCAGAATTGGCCATCACGGTCGGGGCACCTGCGGCAATCCCCGCTTCAAAACCGGGGAGGAAGTACTCCCGCATCATCCGTTCCGAAATCCATGCCGCGGTACGATCCTTGCCGCTGATCGGAAAACTGTAGCCGACGTAATGCTTCAAACACGCCGCCGCCTTGTCGGGTGCGCCAAAGTCGGTTCCCTGGAGCCCGCGGATGTAGGAAACCCCCATGCTCTTTGCGAGATGGACGTCCTCCCCGAACGTCTCCCAGAGACGAGGCCAGAGCGGCTGTCGTCCGACATCGAGGACGGGGTAGAAGTTCCAAGGAATGCCGGATGCACGAACTTCCCAAGCAGTGATTTCCCCTTCCTGAGACACCAGATCGCTGTTCCATGTTGCCGCCATGGCGATCGGCTGGGGGAAAAGGGTGGCTCCAAGCGTGTAGTTTGCGCCGTGAATGGCGTCGATGCCGTACAGCACGGGAATCTTCAGGCGGGACTGTTGTGTGGCCACGTCCTGGATTTCGGTTATCACGTCGATCCAGTGCTCGCGGCTGTAGGCGGACGGGCCAACGTTGAAAATGGAGCCCACGTGATGCGCGAGGATCGCTTCTTCAAGCTTGGCACGGTCGATCCGGTGCGGTTCATCGCGGCCATCGACACCCTGGGAAACAAGATCGACGGTCACCTGGGTCATCTGGCCGACCTTCTCTTCCAGCGTCATCTGCTGCAGGAGGTCGCGGACCCGTTGCTCTTTGGACATGGATTCAGTTCCTGCTGCCGAAGCGGCAACAGCCGCAGGATTCAGACAGCTTGTATTGTTGGAAGCCGGGACGCACAACTTTCTGGGGCGAAGGCATGAAGCAGAGAATGGAAATACGGGAAGAAAGCCGTCCCATCGGGAGCGTACTTAAGTGTTTAACGTACACATCTCTGCCAAGAATATCAAGAGCATGGCGGGTGGTTTCTTCACCACTTCGCACGATAAACCTGAAGGAGGCCGTGCGACTCCCCGGTCACCGTTCCACAACCTCAAATGTTGTCTGCTCTCCACCCACTGAGCTCGGGCCCACCCAGAGGATGAAGGACCCCGGTTCGACCTTCTTCTTCATGTCCAGACCGGTAAATGCAAAGGAAGCAACCGGCACCGAGAACGGCACAATCGCCGACGCTCCCGGGGCGAGGTGGACTCGCTGGAAGCCCTTGAGTTCCTTGACGGGTCGTGTGACGCTTCCTGCCAGATCGCGGACATACAGTTGCACAATCTCGTCTCCCTCCCGCTGCCCGGTGTTGGTCAATGTCATGTTCGCTCTCAGGGTGTCAGCCGTCCCGAGCGACTGTCTTTCCAGGGTGAGATCGGAGTAGGAGAAGGTCGTGTAGCTCAGACCGTATCCGAACGGGTACAACGGCGATGAAGGGAGGTCGATATAGCGCGAGCTGAAGTGTTCATTGCTCGTGTCGGGACGGCCTGTGTTCTTGTGTCCGTAGTAGATCGGCACCTGACCGACTGTTCGAGGGAAGGAAACGGGCAGTTTGCCGGACGGTGCAACCGCGCCAAACAGCACATCGCCGATTGCGTTGCCGGTCTGGAGGCCGAGGAACCATGTCTCCAGGATTGCCGGCACATGTTCCGCCTCCCAGGGTATTGCGAGGGGACGTCCGTTCATAAGAACGAGGATCACGGGCTTGCCCGTGCCCATGATCACATGGACAAGGTCTTCCTGCCGTCCAGGAAGATCGAGCGTGGAGCGGCTTCCCGCCTCGCCGCTCATGTCCATGGATTCGCCGACAGCAAGCACAATCACATCGGCGCACCGCGCCGCGGACACCGCTTCGCCGAAACCAGCCGTATCGGTTCCGGAGATCGTGCACCCCCTGGCTGTGAGGACGCTCGCCGAATTCCCCACGGCGTTGCGGACCCCGTCGAGAAGGCTGACAACATTCTTTGCTTCACCGAGCCCTTTCCATGGCCCAAGCGGATCATGCCGGTTGTCCGCCAGCGGCCCGATCACGGCGATGGTCTTTGTATCCCGCCGCAGCGGCAGGAGATCACTTTGATTCTTCAGGAGGACGATGGATTCGCGGGCCATTTCCCGCGCAGCGGCGATATGCGAGGGAGTGAGCATCTCGCTTTTTTCTGTTTCCGGATTGCAGGAACGATACGGGTCATCAAAGAGGCCGAGTCGGAATTTTATTCGCAGAATCCGCCGGACGGCTGTGTCAAGAATCTCTGCGGAGACTTTTCCGTTCTTCACCAGAGCGGGAAGGTTGTCCCGGTAGACATCCGAAGCCATATCCATGTCCAGACCGGCTTCCAGCGACTTTTGCGCGGCCTCCGCTCTCGTCGCCGCAATGCCGTGGTTCAGAAGCTCGCCGATGGAATTCCAGTCGCTCACGACAAACCCGTCGAATTTCCACTCATTGCGGAGAATGTCGGTGAGGAGATGCTTGTTGGCGCTGCTAGGAACACCGTCGATCTCATTGAACGATGCCATCAGTGTGCCGGCGCCTGCATCCACCGCCGCCTTGAACGGAACGAGGTACACATCGCGAAGCGTCCGTTCGGAAATTTCCGCGGTGTTATAATCACGTCCCCCCTCCGCCGCGCCGTACGCGGCGAAGTGTTTCGCGCATGCGAGGATCGTCGTGGGATCGGAGAGATCACGGCCCTGGTATCCGCGCACTTGGGCCGTTGCCATCGCAGCCCCCAGGAACGGGTCTTCACCCGCCCCCTCCGCGATCCGTCCCCATCGCGGGTCGCGCGCGATATCGACCATCGGACCGAACGTCCAATGCACGCCTGCCGCTGACGCTTCGCGTGCAGCGACACGCGTCGATCGCTCCACAGCCGCCGGATCCCAGCTTGCCGCCTGCGCCAGGGGAATGGGAAACGTCGTGCGGAAACCGTGGATCACGTCAAGACCGAAGAGCAGGGGGATCCGCGCGTGCGATTCTTCGACGGCGATCCGTTGCAACTCACGCGTGATCCCGGTGCCGAAGGCGTTCAAGAATGAACCCACTCTCCCTTGGCGTATGAGCGCCCGCTCCTCAAGTGTGATGCCGCGATTCACCACTGTATCCGACCATCTTCCGGAGTATTGGAGAAGCTGGCCGATTTTTTCCTCCGGGGTGAGCCGGGCGAGGATGGAGTCGATGGCACGTTCCACCCGGTCGTTGCGGGCCTCACGTGCGGGACCAGCTGCACATAACGGCCGGTGGGGGGCGGTGACAGCAAGAAAGCCGGCGAAGAGGAATAACGATGTCTTTTTCACGGTGAGAATTTACGTTACACTGTTCTGGAAAACACCGGCTTGTCCTTCGTCATGGAATCGAGATACGCATCGAAGCACATGGCAATATTCCTCAGCAGGAGGCGTCCGGCCCCCACGATGGCGATCTTTCCCGGCGTGCGGATCACCAACCCCTCCTCCTCGAATTCCTCCACCAACTTCAGCGACGAAGCAAAGTACCTTGCGAAGTCAATCGCGAACCTCTTCTCCACCGCCCGGGTATCCAGATCGAGGTCGCACATCAAACGCATGATCACAAACTTTCTTATCTGATCATCGTCGGTCATCCGGTAGCCCACGTGGGTCGCAAAATCCCCCCCGTCGATGGCCTTATAGTATTCCGGAATGTTCTTCGTGTTCTGGGCGTAGATCGACTGGAAGTGGCTGATCGCCGACATGCCAAAACCGTAGAGGTCGGCCCCTGACTTCGTTGAGTATCCCTGGAAGTTTCGATACAGGGTCTTCTCCTTCTGCGCCCGGGCCAGCTCGTCCTGGGGACGGGCAAAATGGTCCATCCCGATATACTCGTATCCTTCCGACGAGAGCACCTCGATCGTCATTTTCAGGATGTCAAGTTTCTGCTCCGGTGTCGGCAGATCCTCCGGATGGATAAGCTTCTGATGCGGTTTCAGCCATGGCACATGAGCGTAGTTGAAGACCGCGATCCGGTCCGGCGCAAAGCGGACGACAGTGCGTATCGTCTTCTCAAAGGACGTCTTGGTCTGGTAGGGGAGGCCGTAGATCAAATCGATGTTGACGCTCATAAACCCGGCATCGCGCGCCCAATCGTACACCTGGCGCGACATCGCTTCCGGTTGGATGCGGTTCACCGCCTCCTGCACGCGGGGATCGAAATCCTGCACCCCCATGCTCATGCGGTTGAATCCCGCATCCCGCAGCGCCAGCAGGTCATCACGCAGGAGCTCACGCGGATCGAGTTCGACGCTCATTTCCGCCGATGGATCAAGACGGAAAGAGGTCCGGATGATCTCCCCCATCTCTCTGATCTCCTCCGGCAGGAGATGCGTCGGCGTGCCGCCTCCCCAATGGACCTGCACCACTCTCCGGTCCTCCGCCAGCATCGGAGCCACCAGCGCGATTTCCTTCTTCAGAAAATGGTTGTACTCTTCGATTCGCTTCCGGTCGCGGGAAACGACCATTGTGCAGCCGCAGAAATAGCAGAGCGTGTCGCAGAAAGGAAAATGAAAATAAAGGGAGATATCCCCTGAAGATCCCGGCCCGTTTGTGTCGACGATCTCCCGGCGGAAATCTCTGTTCGTAAAAGAATTACTGAAAAGCGGTGCGGTGGGATAACTCGTGTATCGCGGCCCGGGCCGGTCGTATTTCTTGAGCAACCGGAGGTCAACCTGCGAGAACGGACTTCCCATGAACACTCCTGCCTGTCAAACAGCAAAGAACGTGGATACTTTCTCAGGATACGCAATTACCCCTGGAAACTCAAGTGGCCGGCATTGGGGGGAGGACGCCCGAATTTCGCTCTCATCCTCCTGTTTGCAGGTTGTTCGGCATGATGGAACCGTCCGCCCCGGCTTCATTCGATGACCAGCGTCGGATTGACTTCCACGATCGAAGCGATCGAATTCGCCACGAGGCAGTGTTTCTCCGCCTCGCGCAATGCCGCATGGACCTCCGCCTCGGGAACAGAGCGCGATACAACGATCGTCGGAAATATGACCACGCGCGTAAAACGATAGTCGCCGTCGATATACTCAAGGACGCCATTGGCATGGCTCTTATACGAGACGATGAGCAGTTGCTTCCTCGACGCGAATGAGAGGAACGTCGCCATGTGGCACGTTTCGACCGACGCGACGAAAAGATCTTCAGGAGTCCAATAACCGGCCTCCCCCCGGAACTCGGGGGGGCTGGAAACCTTCAACGATGGCTTCACGTCCGACGAGAGCGTCCCTGATTTCCCCCCTGTCCACTCAACCGTGGTCTTGTAGGTGAAACTCTTGTGTTTCGTCTTCCCCTGATCGGCGGCATCCGTCATGATCGTTCCAGTCGTCTGGTGA
>Ga0182027_10002091_pt1 | contig 32579 bp, 30 predicted proteins | sample 712E1DmetaG_FD_121300 | JGI IMG/M metagenome (GOLD analysis project Ga0182027, IMG submission 121300) | Permafrost microbial communities from Stordalen Mire, Sweden - 712E1D metaG (Illumina Assembly) | ecosystem: Environmental > Terrestrial > Soil > Wetlands > Permafrost | place: Sweden...
CCGACCAGCCGGTTTACGACCGCGACATTCTCTTTGTACCCGACTCGACGGCCAAGAACCTGTGGAACAGGACCGTGGAATCGGCCATCCAGTCGGCGGTCGGCGTTACGATTTACTCCGCGCTGGTCTATTCGCAAAGGTATTAGGCGATGAGAAGAATCGCCTGGGGACTGCTTCTGCTGTTCGCGTTCACGATTCCATGGGAGTACTCCCTGGACCTGGGCGAACCGCTGGGCAACGTTGCCCGCATCGCCGGCTTGCTGCTGCTTCTGGTTGCTGTTCCGGCCGTTCTGCAAGCCGGGCGGCTGCGCACACCCGGCCCCATGCAGTGGCTAGTGCTGGCCTTCTACATCTGGTTCTGCTGCTCCTATTTCTGGACCATCGCGCCGCAGGCGACGCTGGAGAAGATGCGGGCCTACTTCCAGGAGATGATGATTGTCTGGCTGGTCTGGGAGTTTGCCGAGAGTGTCGGCGATTTGCGCGCGCTATTGCGCGCCTATGTGGCAGGTTCGTGGGTTCTGGCCGCGCTGACCGTGGCCAACCTTGCCTCGGCGGAGGCCATTGCCGCCGGCCAGATCCGGTTTGTCGCCGTTGGGCAGGACCCAAACGACGTGGCCCGATTTCTCGACCTGGGTTTTCCGCTGGCAGCCCTGCTCTTGAACAGCGAGTCGCGCTGGCCTGGTCGCCTGCTGGCTCTGGGCTACTTGCCGCTGGGCCTGGTCGCCGTGCTGCTCACGGCCTCCCGCGGAGGGCTGCTGGCCGCGGTGGTGGCGCTGGCGGGTTGCGGCATCCTGCTGGCTCGCGGCCACGCCAGAGAAGTGCTTGCCGGGGCAGCGGCTTTGCCCGTTATTGCAGCCGCCCTCGGGTTTACCGTTCCCCATGAGACCTTTGAGCGCCTGGCCACCATTCCCGAGCAGCTCCAGGGCGGCGGCCTGAACCAACGGTGGAACATCTGGACCGCCGGCTGGCATGCCTTTGTCCGAGCGCCATTGTTCGGCACCGGGGCGGGTTCCTTTGTGAGCGCCGCGGGGGTGGACCCTCTGGATACGGCTCACAATACGGCTCTTTCGATCCTGGCCGGCGGGGGCTTGTGCGCTTTCTTCCTGGCCGTGGCCATCGTTGCGCTGGCTGCGCGGTCGGTCTTGCAAACCCATGGCACACTGCGGCTGGCGATGGCCACTACGCTGCTGGTCTGGGTCATCACGTCGCTGGTTGCCACGGTGGAGGAGAGCCGCTCCACATGGCTGCTCTTGGGGCTGATTGCGCTGGCCGGAAGGCTTGCCGTGGAGGAACCGGAGAGCCTGGCCGCCTGCTTCCCGGGCGGCAACAGGCGCCGTAGCGCTTCACTTTCGTCTTGACAAGGGGACCTGCGCCGGCAGGGTCTCGCCAACTGCCCTATCGCTCCCCCTGAGAGCGTCGGCTGGAATCTTTCAAGTTTATTTTGCCTGGGGCGCAACTATACCGCGCAAACCGGTTTGTTCCCTATATGAACCCAATCAGCGGGCGCACAACCGCGCTTCACGCTGCAAGATCAATGGCTCTGTCGCAGAGCCCTTCAAGTCCCTAGGAGGACTGTCATGAAAGGCACTTCGCTTGCTTTCTGCCTTCTGTTCGCCGCACCGTTGTCTTGTTACGCCGGTGAGCAGCTCATCCCGGCCGGCTCTCTGATCCAATGCACGATTTCAGAGCCGAAGCTCTCTGCAAGAACGACAGCCATTGGCGATCCGGTTCTGTGCCGGATGGGCCATGCAGAGCGGTACGGACGCTCCGTTCTTCCCTACAACAGCTACCTGGTCGGCCGGTTCGAAGACTACAAGGATCCGGGGCACTTTGTGGGGAAGGGCTGGATGGAATTGAGGTTCGACCGCATGGTGATCGAGCCCGACACCGTTATCCCGGTCGATGCCAAGGTGGTGGCTGTGCCGGGGTTCAACGTGGACAGAGATGGACGAATCCTGGGCAAAGGACATGCGGTGCGCGATACAGTCCTGTGGTCGATTCCGATCCTGTGGCCTGTCGACATGCTCATGCTGCCCATGCGAGGTCCGCGGCCGACTCTGAAGCAAGAGGCGCGCCTGACGCTGAAGGTGATGGACGACCTGGGGATTCCCATTACGGAACCGCCGCAGCGAGATCCTTCCGGCCTCATCCGCCGCACACCGAGCGCGTATGCCGCACCGCCGCCTGCTCCTGCCGAGGACGCGCCACAGAACCCCGTTGATGCGCTGTACGATCCCTTGGAGGCTGCGCCGGCTCCGCCTGCTTACCCTGAAGTTGCGCAGGCTCCGCCTGCATATCCTGACGTTGCACCGGCTCCGCCGGTCTACGGGTATGCAGCGCCTCAGCCTGTCTATGGATACGCAGCGCCTCGGCCTGTATACGGATATGCCGCGCCGCGGGCTGCTTACGGGTACGCTGTGCGTCCTCCTGTCAACAGGTATGCAGCGCCTCGGCCTGGTTATGGGTATGCAGCACCTCGGCCCGGATACGGGTACGGCGCGCCTCGATCCGGTTACGGATATGCAGCGCCTCGGGCTGCTTACAGGTATGCTGCGCCTCAGCAGAGGATGGGAGCAGGCGGCTGGGGGCAGGGCCGCGCCATGATGGCGGGGCGAGGCGGCATGGGGGGGCGTGGCGGCATGGGGCAGCGCTCTTCTGGCCGGTAGTCCATTTCGTGTAAGTCGAACGGCATCGGCTTCCCACCCTTGCGCCAGAAAAGCAAGAGGCAGGTCCCCTTCGATTGCGCTCAGGGCAGGCTTTCGACTCCGCTGCGCTTCGATCAGGATGACAGCAAGGAGGGGGCACCCGGCGCTCGGCGTCCTGAGGTTGGGGTAGTGTCCTAATTTGGATTGTGGGGCTTGTCTTAGCTGTAGTGGTCGTACTCCTCGGGAGCGCCAATGCCTTGGAAGGAAAAGATCGAATCGCTGGATTCTCCCACGGGGAGTTGGTAGAGACCAATCCAGCGAGTTTCATGGGGCTTGGTTGGAAAAGGGTCCAAGAGGTCCTTATAGATGATTTTCCCAAACACAAAAATATCTCCGTCAGGGGGGGTAATAGGGAACGTCTCCCCAACGAGTTTTTTCAACGCGCCTCCGCCGAACCATGTGAGGGACAGCTTTTCATCGGGAAGAATGATACGATCCGTTGCCATGCTTCCTCGGGGATATGGAGCTTTGTCCGGAAGAGTCAAGATGCTTTTGACAACCACGCAACCCATGTATGCCCCGGTAACCATGGCTGGAGTTCGTCCTTTATTCGTTATATAAAGTTGAAATCCTCCCATGGGACCGACAACTTCTTCGACCGTAACCATGATCCACGGGCGTTCGGCGTTAATAAGGGCCTGGGCATTCAGCAGTGCCCCTTGCGCCGCCTTGCGAGTTTGGATGGACTGCCATCCGATCACAAAGAATGTGAGAACGCCGACAATGACCAGCATCCCGTCGGGATTTTCAAAGGATGTGTACCACTTTGGAGGGTCGGTACTGGCTTTTCCCTTATCCTGATCGCCGCTATCGTGTTTTTCTGGCGGGGGCGCGACGGGGGATGGTGGGCCTTGGGGTGCGGATTGCTGTTTCTGGTTGGCTGTCTGATTTGGCTGGGCGGTCAGAGGAACGACTGTCACGAATGCGGCAATTGCGAGTATCGCCAGACGTTTCTTCATAATGCCGATAATTGTACAACAAAAACACTTGACAAGTTGTAATTATTGTTTTACGGTAATTACTAGAGGGTTGGACATGGCAAACGCACTCAGCACAGACAAGAAAGTCGCGGTAATCGGCGCATTGGCAGAGGGTTCTAGCATCCGGTCAATCGAACGGATTACCGGCGTTCACCGCGATACGATCATGCGCCTGGGCGTGAAAGTCGGCCAGGGATGCACAGCCCTCATGGATGAGAAGATGCGGAACCTTCCCTGCCGCCGTCTGGAGATGGACGAGATTTGGGGCTTTGTCGGGAAGAAAGAGCGCAATGTGCGCGAGGGCGACTCTGGAGTGGGCAGCGTGTGGACGTTCTGTGCCATTGACGCCGAAACCAAACTGGTTCCTGCATTCCGGGTTGGGGACCGTGACGCGGTTACTGCAAACGCCTTTCTGCAAGACGTAGCCGAGAGGATGGCATACCGGGTCCAAATCTCTACGGATGGCCTTAAAGCCTATGTGGGAGCCATTGAAAACGCCTTTGGCGGGGATGCGGATTACGCGCAGATCATCAAGACTTACGGATTCGAGGAAACAGGCAATAATCGCCGCTACAGCGCCCCTGAGTTTGTATCCTCAGAGAAAAAGGTCATTGCCGGTCGCCCAAATATGGACCTGATCTCTACCAGTTACATTGAGCGGTTGAACGCCACAACACGCCTTCACATGCGCCGTCTGACCCGTCTGACCCTGGCTTTTAGCAAGAAGCGGGAGAATTTCGAGGCGGCAGTTGGCCTCCATTTTGCCTATTACAACTTCGTCAAGCGGCACAATACCCTGAGATGTACTCCGGCAATGGCCGCTGGCGTCACCGGCTCATTCTGGAATGTCGGGGATTTGGTGGAGGCGACAGCGTGATTCATCCCTCTAGCTCTTTTACTTTTCTCTCGGCATTTTGGCATTGGATTCGCGCCTCTTCTGACTCTTTAAGAAGCGCCGCAATCTTTTCTCCGTCGAAGTCAGCTTTGCGGAACCCTTCCAGCTTGAGGCGCGAGTCTATCGGCGAGAAGACCACGAATTCGTCACCTTCGACATGGATCAACTGGGGGTTGGAGTGCAAGAGGTTTGAGAGACCGCCAAGCGTCCTGGACAGAACAGCTATTTTCTCTTGGACGAAAGCCAGGTGTTTGCGAGCTTCTATTTCTTCCCGCTTCGCCCTGCCGTAGATCGCGTCTTTGTCTTCTTGGGTCATAACCACAGGATACCAAATCTCCAAATCGTAAGGAGGAGGGTCAATTATGACGTACAACGAGATCAAGTTCATTTCAGAAGTCGTAGCCATCGTCGTTTGCATCATCGTGTGGTTCTCGATCAAGTGGATCGAAAAGCGGCTAGGATGTAAAAACGACTGGGAGCTAATCGCGCTGGTTGGGAGAAAGATAAAATTGCTTTGGCAAACTGGGCCGAAAGAGGGCAATTGAAGGATGTTGCCTTTAGGAGCACACGATGACCCCTATCGAAGAGTTGCGGGACGCGATTCACCGGCTGCATGGCGTGGAAGCCACGCACCATGAGAGCGTTCCCGTCAAAGAGACGTTCAACGGACAGACCGTGTGGGAAGGAATTGTCGAAGTTTTCCACCTGACAGGCCACCCCACGACCGACACCGCCTATGCTTGGCTGCACGATACAGGCGATCCTGAGAAGCCGTTTCGTCCTGTCACGGTCCTTCATATTCACCCGGCATTATCGCCCGTAGATGCCGTCAGAGCCTTCATTGTTCAGGAGTTCAGAACCAATGCCGAACCCGAAACCGAAGCCTAAGAAAGTCGGACGCCCAAAACTGCCCAAAGGGGAAGCAAAAGGCAAGATCGTCGCCATGCGCTTTGACCAGGAAGACCTCAAGCGGATTGACGCCGCAGCGACGGCTAGCAAGATGAGTCGCTCCGAGTGGATGCGCAGCACATTGTTTGCTGCAATTGGAGGATAAGCCTGTGGATTTCAAATTAGGACACTACCGAGGTTGGAATAGCCTTCGAGCCTGCCCAATGGACTGGTAAACTGGCGGATTAGCTCTCTCCGCCGCCATGTTCCCGACCGCCCAAATCGCACGGCTCTTCCAAGGCGCCAGCGTCAATCGCCGCATCTTCCGCGCTGCAGCATCGGTGACCGCGGCGGGGATTCTGGTGAAGATCGTGGCAACCTTCAAGGAGGTTGCCGTTGCCGGCGTTTATGGCCGTTCCGACGCGATGGACGCCTTTCTGGCGGCGGCGCTGATCCCAGGCCTGCTGATCAATCTGATCTCCGAATCGATGAACCAGGCCCTGGTGCCCACGCTGGTCCGGGTGAGGGAACAGGAGGGCCGCGAGCGCGCCCAGCAACTGCTTTCCAGCTCGATGCTGTGGATGTGCCTGCTGCTTGCGGCGGTTTCGGCCGTGATGGCTCTCGCGGCGCGCGGCTTCTTCCCCATAATTGCGTCGCACTTTCCGGCCGCCAAGCTGGACCTTGCGGTGCGGCTCTTCTACGCACTGCTGCCGGTGGTGCTCATCACCGGAATCGCGGCCAACTGCACCGCCGTTTTGAGCACCCTGGAACGCTTCGCGCTGCCGGCGCTGGCGCAGGCGTTCATTCCTGCGAGCATCCTCGTTGGCGCGTTGCTGCTGAGCGGGCGCGTGGGAATCTGGGCCATGGTCTACGCCAACCTGGCCGGCGCGCTGGTCCAGGCAGCCGTGGTGGCGGGGATGATGGAATTCCACGGGTACCGCTTCCGCCTGTGGTGGTATGGGATGACCGAGGCCACCCGCGAGGTGGCGCAGCAATATGGGCCAGTGCTGCTGAGCGGCGTAGTGGCCTCGGGCGGGTTGCTGGTAGATCAGTCGATGGCCGCCATGCTGCCCTCGGGGAGCGTTTCCGCGCTGGTATACGCCGGCCGGTTTGTGGGCGTGGCGCTGGCCCTGCTGGGCGGAGCATTCTCGACGGCGGTAACGCCTTACTTCTCGCGCATGATCGCGCACCGGGACTGGGCCGGATGCCGGAAGACTCTGCGCACCTGGGTCCGGATAACGGCGCTGGTCTCCGCGCCCATCGCGGCGGTGCTGATAGGCGGCTCGCATCTGCTGATCCGCATTACCTACCAGCATGGCGCGTTTGGGCCGCGCGACACGGCCGTGGTCGCTCCGGTGCTGGCCATGTACGCCCTTCAGATTCCCTTTTTCGTTTCCAGCCGGGTCTTTTACCGCTTTCTGGTCGCCATGCGCCGCACCGATCTGATTCTCTATTGCGGTACACTCAATCTTGGCCTCGATGTGGTTTTGAACCTGATTCTTATGCGCTGGTTCGGCATAGCCGGAATTGCGCTGGCCACGTCGCTCTGGACAGTCAGCACGTTTTTCTTTCTTTGGTATTGGACCTGGAAGCTTCTCCGTCGAAAGTCTTCGGAAGAAGTGTAGCAACCTGGCAGATGCATGACCTGGGAGAGGTGCGATCTTGCCGATAATGCCAAAGACCACAAGGGAGACAGCGGTATGGTTCCAAGGCCGGCTCAGTATCTTCTTCGCTTCGACGATCTTTGCCCCACCGTTTCGTACAAGCGGTGGCAGCGATTTCTGCCGTTGATCGAGGAGTTTGGAATCCGGCCCATTCTCGCCGTGGTTCCCGACAATCGGGATTACAGGCTGCAGTATTCACCCGTGGACCCGGAGTTCTGGGACCGGATGCGCGCGCTGGAGGCAGCCGGAGCCATGATCGCATTGCATGGCTATCGCCATCTCTGCCAAAGCTGGGGCAAGAGCCTGTTGCAATTGCACTACAGGTCGGAATTCGCAGGGGTTGACGAAGACAGGCAGCAGGAGTGGATTCACGAAGGGCTGGGATTACTCCGTGGCCACGGCCTCAACCCGCGGGTATGGGTTGCTCCGCGCCACGGTTTTGACGCAGCCACACTCAGAGCGCTCAAGAAGGAAGGAATCGGAGTGCTTTCGGACGGCTTTGCGCGAATCCCTTTTACGCGGGGCGGTCTCACCTGGATTCCGCAGCAGCTCTGGGAGCCGGTGGAGAAGTCGAAGGGTATTTGGACCATCTGTGTTCATGCCAACACAGCGCGCGCTTCTTCAATCGAAGAATTGCGCGCCTTCCTGCGCCGCCATGCCGAGCAATTCACATCCGTGGATCGCGTACTGGCAGAGTTCCAGCCCGCCAAACTGGACGGGATCGAGCGGGCTTACGAAACGTATGCTCTCTGGCGCGCCCAGGCCTCGCACATTACAAAGCGGTTGTTGCACCGATATAGAAACCCCGGTTCCCGTTGAGTTCCTTTTAATTAGTTGCGATCACCATGGAGGCGGCGCGGCGGGAAACATTCTCTGGCTTGCCAGAAGCCGGCGGTTTCTACTAGTCTGGCCTCGCCATGAGTAAACGATATTTCGCTCTTGCTGTCGTAGCTGCCCTTGCGCTGCCCTTGAGCCTGGTTGCCCAGGCGCCTTCTCTTGCTATTCAGGTGGATCGCCCCACGGCTAAGGTCAGTCCGATGCTGTATGGGCTGATGACCGAGGAGATCAACTTCTCTTACGACGGCGGACTTTACGCCGAACTGGTCCGCGACCGCGCCATCGGGCGCGGCTGGGGAGCGCTCGACCACTGGTCACTGGTGGCGCGCGGAAACTCGGCAGTAAACATTTCACTCGACGATAAGACCGGGCCGAGCGCCGCGCTGCCGCGCAGCATCAAAGTGAGCGTGAGCGCGGCGACGCAAGCCGCTCCGGCCGGCGTGCAGAACGATGGCTATTGGGGCATTCCGGTGAGGCCGCAGACGAGCTATGCAGGCTCCTTCTACGCGAAGAGCGACACGGGCGGGGTTCCCGTCACTGTCAGCCTGGTGAACGATGAGACAGGCATAACCGCGGCCACGGCAACGGTCAGCGGGCTCACAGGCGAGTGGAAACAGTACAGCTTTGCACTCAAGACCGGGCAAGCGCCGGTGACCTCGAACAACCATCTGATTCTGACCGTTCCGCGGCCCGCGACGGTGTGGTTCGATCTGGTTTCACTGTTTCCGCCGGCGTATCGTAATCGGCCTTTTGGCAATCGCATCGACCTGATGGAAAAGATGGCGGCGATGCACCCGAAATTTCTGCGCCTGCCGGGCGGCAACTACCTGGAGGGCGACCACATCGCAGAGCGCTTCGAGTGGAAGAAGACCATCGGCCCATGGGTCGACCGGCCAACCCATCCCAGCCCCTGGCACTACCGCTCCTCGGATGGCATGGGAGTGCTGGAGTTTCTGGAATGGTGCGAAGACCTGAAGATCGAGCCGGTGCTGGCGGTGTACGCCGGCTACTCGCTGGCGCAGGAGCATGTGGAACCGGGGCCGGCGCTTGAACCCTATGTTCAGGACGCGCTGGACGAGATCGAGTACGTCACCGGCGGCACGAATACCAAATGGGGCGCCGAGCGCGCGAAGAATGGACACGCCGCGCCGTTTCCGCTGCACTATGTGGAGATCGGCAACGAGGACGAGTTCGACAGGTCGGGCTCGTACGACGGCCGCTATGCGCAGTACTACAAGGCCATCAAGCAGCGCTACCCGGAACTGCAACTGATTGCCACAGCTCCCATCAAGAGCGTGAAGCCGGACGTGCTGGACGAGCACTTTTACATGGCGGCCGAGAGGTCGTTTTCGGATGCGAACCATTACGACAAGATGGACCGCAACGGGCCGAAGATCTTTGTGGGCGAGTGGGCGACGCGCGAAGGAGATCCGACTCCGAACCTGGAGGCGGCGCTGGGCGATGCGGCCTGGATGACAGGCATGGAACGCAACAGCGACATCGTGATCATGGCCAGCTATGCGCCGCTGTTCGTGAATGTGAACCCCGGCGGGATGCAATGGGCAACGGACCTGATCGGGTATAACGCGCTTTCCAGTTATGGGTCGCCCAGCTACTGGGCGCAGGTGCTGTTCGGCAGCTACCTGGGCACGGAGGCGGTGGCCTCAACGCTGACCAATGGCGGCCCGCGGGTCTATGCCTCGGTGACGCGCGACGAAAAGCTGCACAAGCTTTTCATCAAGATGGTGAATGCGTCGTCTGAGACGCTGCCGCTGAGCATTGCGCTGAGCGGGGTGGCCAAGGTGGGGCCGGAAGTAAAAGTGATTACTCTGAGCGGGAAGACGCCGAACGCGACCAACAGCATCGCGAATCCGAAGGCGGTTGTTCCGGTGGAGCACAGGATTCAGGTAGCCGGACCGAAGTTCGAGCGGAGCTTTGCGCCTTATTCGATCAATGTGCTGGAGATGAGCTACTGATCAGAGATCAGGGGTCAGAGTTCAGGGATCAGAAAGTCACTCGTACGATGGAGTTCTGCTGCGACGCGGGGAGGTCCAGGCTGGGCCGGTGCGATAAAGTAGTGACATTGTGATTGTCAACATCGCCAGGCGCGCGCACGATCATAACTGGGAATTGGATCCGATTACGCGTTCCCTGCTGGATACCGATTTCTACAAGCTGCTGATGCTCCAGTTCATCTGGAAGCATTTTCCGCGGGTTCATGCCACTTTTACGCTGCTCAATCGCACGGAATCGGTGCGTCTGGGCGACGTTGTTGGCGTGGCGCAGTTGCGGGAGCAACTGGAGGCGACGCGCAAGCTGCACTTCCACAAGTCCGAACTGATCTGGCTGGCAGGCAACACCTTCTATGGCCGCAGGGGCATCTTCGAGCCCGCGTTTTTGGAGTGGCTGGAGAACGGCTTCCAGCTCTCCGATTTCGATTTGTCGGTTAAAGACGGCCAGCTCGCCCTCAGCTTTCACGGCCTTTGGGCCGAGACGACGCTATGGGAGATCTATGCGCTCTCGGCCATCGACGAACTGAAGACGCGCGCCAGCCTGAAGCGCCTGAGCGAGTTTGAACTCGACATTCTGTATGCGCGGGCCAAGACCAAACTATGGGAGAAGATGGAACGGCTGCGGGGCGTGCCCAGGCTGAACGTAAGCGACTTTGGAACGCGGCGGCGGCACAGCTTCCTGTGGCATGAGTATGTGGTGAAGGCCATGAGCGACGTGCTGGGCGCGTGCTTTACGGGCAGCTCGAATACGTACCTGGCCTACAAGCACGATCTGGAGGCCATCGGCACCAATGCGCACGAGCTGCCCATGGCGCTGGCGGCGATGGCCGCGAATGAGGATGATCTGAGGACCGCGCAATACCGTTTGCTCGAGCTATGGCAGCAGACCTATCAGGGCGAGTTGCTGATTCTACTTCCGGACACGTTTGGGACGACACAGTTTTTGCGCAATGCTCCGGATTGGGTGGCGGACTGGACGGGCCAGCGCATCGACAGCAAAGACCCTTACATTGCGGGCGACGAATATATCGAATGGCTTAAGCTGCGCGGGCGCGATCCGCGCCAGAAACGGCTGATCGCCTCCGATGCGCTCGATGTGGACCAGATTCTTGGGCTTCATGCGTACTTTGGCGGGAGGCTGCGCAACGGCGCAACGCCAGGGGACTTTCATCGGGCCAGCGACTTTCAGGATGAGAGCATGTGGGAACTTAATCGCCGCATTCGCTTCAGCGCCGGATGGGGCACTTTTCTGACCAACGATTTTCGCGATTGCAATCCCCAGGGGGATGAACGCTTCAACCCGGTGAGCCTGGTGTGCAAGCTGAACGACGTGGAGGGCAGGCCGGCGGTGAAGCTCTCGGACAACGACTCCAAGGTGCTGGGCCCGGTGAGCGAAGTGGAACGCTACCGGCGGATATTTGGAGTCGAGGGCATCGCGCACGCGCCGGTTCTGACCTGATGCCGGCCGGATGCAAGGTTCGAGCGGTGTCAGTTCGCGGGCGGAGGGACGGGCGGTGGGACGGACCGATGTTTGGCGCGTAAGTAAGAGATTAGCTGGGCAACTTGATCGTCGGTGAGCGAATCGCTGAAAGACGGCATCTTTTGGCCGCCGTTGAGAATCTGGCCGGTGATTTTGGCCGGAGTCCAGAGCTTGTCTTTGCGCAGACCAGTCAGGTCCGGCCCTTTTTTGCCGCCTGCGCCGCCCGCTCCGTGGCAGTGGGCGCAACCCTTGTCGCGAAAGAGAAGCGCGCCGGCTTGCTCGGCGGCTTTGGTCCTAGAGCCGGAGAAAGCGTGCGCTGGAAGCGCGGCGAGAGCGAAAAGAACTAGCGGCAGGGATGCTCGGAAGAGCTTCAGATGAGGAATCACGTAGCCGATTCTCTCATGAAGAGAGTGGGCGCGCCTCAATCTTTCGGTGGTGGTTGTTACGCTACATCTCGATCAGGAATGATCCAAGTGGAAAATACGAACAGGTCTTGTATTCGCCAATTACACTTTTAGTGGATGACTCCGCGCGATCCAGTTGTGCCCCAGCTCGACCTTGCCTTTGAGGAGCCCCGGCTCACCCGCCGCATCTGGCCGGTGCGCGAGCTGGTCGCCAGGGTGAGCGAACTCGTCGAGCGGGAGTACGGCGACATCTGGGTAGAGGGCGAGATCTCCAACTTCCGCCCCGCACCCTCCGGCCACCTCTACTTCACGCTCAAGGACGCCGATGCCCAACTGCCCGTGGTCCTTTTTCGCCGACCTGCGATGTTGTTGCGCTTCCGCCCCGAAGACGGCCTGCATGTGCTGGTCCGCGGCAGGGTGAGCGTCTATGAACAGCGCGGCCAGATGCAGTTGGTGGCCGAAACCATGGAGCCGGTGGGCGCGGGTTCGCTGCAGTTGGCCTTTGAGCAGCTCAAGGAGCGCCTCAAAGCCGAAGGCCTCTTCGATGCCGCCCGCAAGCGCCTCCTGCCCGCATTTCCCCGCACCGTGGGCATTGTTACTTCGCCCACTGGCGCCGTGATCCGCGATTTCTTGAACATCGTCAGCCGCCGCCACTCCGGCCTCAACGTGCTGCTCTGCCCCGCCTCCGTCCAGGGCGATTCCGCGCCGGCTGAGATCGAGGCGGCGCTGGTTGAACTGAACGCCTCGGGCCTGGTGGACGTCATCGTCCTGGCTCGCGGCGGCGGATCGCTGGAGGACCTGGCCGCCTTCAACAGCGAGCGCGTAGCCCGCGCGATTGCATCGAGCAGCCTTCCCGTCGTTTCTGCGGTAGGTCATGAGACCGACTTCACTATCGCCGACTTTGTTGCCGATCTCCGCGCTCCCACGCCCTCGGCCGCCGCCGAGCTCATCACCGAAGCGCAGCACAAGATTGCCGAGCACCTGGCCAGCCAGGATCACCGCCTGGAACGCGCAGCCCGCTTCCAACTGCTACAGGCGCGGGAACGCATTACCCGCTCCGCCGCGGCAGACCGCACAGAGTCGCGCATCTCCACGCTGCTGCACCGCCTGGCCCAGCGCCTTGACGACCTCAGTTTTCGTCTTGAATCCGCCCTCAGCGCCCTGCTCCGCCGCCATCAACTTCATATGGTCGGCCTCACCTCCGCTGTCCTGCGTCACGACCTCCGCCAGAGACTTGCCCAGGCCAGCGAACGGCAGCTCGCCAGCCGCAACCGTCTGCACCGCTCCCAGGAAAGCTTCCTTCACGCCTCCGGGGCCACCGTGAGCGCCCTCGACGCGCGCCTCCACTCCCTCTCGCCCCTCGCTGTCCTCGACCGCGGCTACGCCCTGGTCCTCGACGCGGCAGGCGGGCTGGTGCGCTCCACGGTCCAGGTCGCAACAGGCGACACGTTGGTTACGCGCCTCTCCGACGGCACCTTCACCAGCCGCGTTGAGACAACTAAAACCAGCCGGCCGGGTTCAAGGAATAGAATCAAGAATTGAAGCCATGAATCCAATGCGCGTACGCAATCTATTCGGAACGGACGGCATTCGTGGCATCGCCGGCGAAGCGCCCCTCGACCCAACCACTATCTTCGCCGCCGGCCTGGCCCTTGGGCACTCGCTCATCAACACCAAAACGAAGCGAAATGGTACGCAGCCCAAGGTTGTGCTGGGGCGCGACACTCGCGAGTCGGGTCCCTGGATCGCGGCCACTCTCGCCGCCGGCCTTCGTAAAGCCGGAGTGCGCGTGGAAAGCGCTGGGGTCATCACCACACCGGCCGTCGCCTTCCTCGCCCGGACACATGGATTTCAGGCCGGCGTGGTCGTCTCCGCCTCCCACAATCCCTGGCAGGACAACGGCATCAAGCTCTTCGGCGGCGACGGATTCAAGCTGGCCGATGCCGTCGAGCAGGCCATGGAAGATGAAATCCTTCACCATGCCTCCGGCATCCACGAAGCGCCCGATCCCGCCCGCCTGCCTCCCATCGAAGACAATCTTGCCCTGGAGGCTGACTACATTCAGTTTTTAATCGACTGCGTTCCCGGCCTCTCCCTGGCCGGTTTGCGCATCGTAGCGGACTGCGCCAACGGAGCCGCGGCAGCGGTGGCGCCGGAGTTGTTCCGGCGGCTGGGAGGCGAGGTGACGCTTCTGAATATCGCGCCCGACGGCCGTAACATCAACGACGGATGCGGCGCGCTGCATCCGGCCTTCGTCGCCGGTGAGGTGAGCGCACGCGGGGCAGACCTGGGCCTCACCTTCGACGGCGACGCCGACCGCTGCATGTTGGCCGGCCCCAGGAATAATGTCGTCAACGGCGATGCGATTTTGCTGATGGCCGCACGCGACCTGAAGGCGCGCGGAATGCTGACTGAAGATTTAGTCGTGGCCACCACCATGTCCAACATGGGCCTTGAAGCGGCGCTCAAGCACAGCGGTATTCGTATGTTGCGCGCTTCGGTGGGCGACCGCTACGTGCTGGCGCAGATGCAGCAGCACAACGCGGCGCTGGGCGGGGAGCAATCGGGGCATATCCTACTGCCTCATCTGGCCACTACCGGCGACGGGCTGCTGACCGCACTGGTCGTCCTCGACCTGATTGCCCGCACCGGCAAATCCATCGACGAACTGACCGCGGACCTGAAGGTCTTTCCGCAGGTCATCGTCAACGTGAAGGTACGAGAGAAAAAGCCGCTTGAATCGATCCATACTGTAGCCGCGGCCATCCGCGCCGCCAAAGAGGAGTTGAAGGATTCAGGGCGCGTTGTGATTCGCTACTCCGGAACGGAGCCGCTGGCACGGGTGATGATTGAAGCGGAGAGCGAAGAGGCCATGCGACGGCACGCCGACGCCATCGCCGACGCCATCCGTCTTGAACTTGGTGCGTAGTTGCAGAGCCCGCTACAGGTCTCGCCAGTTCGGTCCAAAACCCAGGTCGGCGACGATCGGGACACTGAGCTTCACAACGCCTTCCATCTCCGTGCGGACCAAATCTTCAACTTCGACGGTCTCGTCCGCGGGCACCTCGAAGAGCAGTTCGTCGTGAACTTGCAGGACCATGCGCGTCTTGAGCTTGCGCTCGGCAAGTTTGCGGTCGATGGAGATCATGGCCAGCTTGATGAGGTCGGCTGCGGTGCCTTGCAGAGGCGTGTTGATGGCTGTGCGCTCGGCAAAGCCGCGCTGGTTGGGGTTGCGGCTTTCGATGTCGGGGATGGGACGGACGCGGCCGAAGAGCGTGCGCACGCTGCCTTCGCGGCGCGTGGCTTCGAGGGTCTTCTCGATAAATTCCTTGACGCCCGCGTAGCGCGCGAAGTAGCGGTCGATGTAGGCGCGGGCCTCCTGCTGCGGAATGCCCAACTGCGTGGCCAGGCCGAAGGGCGAGATGCCATAGACGATGCCGAAGTTGACGGCCTTGGCGCGGTTGCGCGTCTGCTTGTCCATGGATTCGGCAGGCACGCCGAAGACCTCGCTGGCGGTAAGAGTGTGGATGTCTTCGTTGTTTTGGTAGGCATGCACCAACAGTGGATCGCCGCTGAAGTGGGCCAGCAGGCGCAGTTCGATCTGTGAATAATCGGCAGAAAGCAGTTGCGTGCCGGGCGCTGAGGTGAAGGCGGCGCGAATCTCGCGGCCCAGCTCAGTGCGGATGGGAATGTTCTGGAGATTCGGATTGACGGAGGAGAGCCGCCCGGTCGCCGTAGCCGCGGCCTGGAAGGTGGTGTGCACGCGCGACTCGGCATCGGCCAGCAGCGGCAGCGCATCGATATACGTGGATTTGAGCTTGGAGAGATGCCGGTATTCGAGGACCAGGCGGGGGACTTCATGTTTCTCCGCCAGATATTCGAGCACATCCTGCGCGGTGGAGACGGCCTTACCTTTGCCGCGGCTGGCGGGGGCGGGCAAGCCTATATGCGTGAAGAGCACCTCGCCGAGTTGCTTGGGCGAGTTGATGTTGAAGCGGCGGCCGGCCAGTTCGAAGATGCGCTCGCCCACGCGGTCCAACTCCACTGCGAAGCGTTTGGAGAGGCTGTCGAGAACGCCGAGATCGATGCACACGCCGGCCCGCTCCATGCCGAAGAGAACCGGAGTCAGCGGCAGGTCGATCTCCCGGTAAACGCGTTCGACGCTCGCCTTTTCAACCTCCGCGAGCAGCACGGGAACCAGCGCATGGATGGCCGCCGCGCCCGCGGGTAGCGTGGCTGGCGCTGCCTGCCCATGGCGCGCCGCCACATCGGCCAGCGACTGCGTGGAGTGGGTCGGATTCAGCGCGTAGGAGAGCAGCATGGTGTCGTCCATTGCGCCGCGCAACCGAATCCCCTGAGCAGTCAGCAGATGGAGAGCGGATTTCCAGTCGTGGGTTCGCTTGGAGACCGCGGCGTCTTCGAGTAGAGCGCGTAAGTAAGCCGTGAGTGGCAGTCGCAGGGCTCTGGCTGGTTCGGCGCACAGGCCCATGGTGAAGCTGGCCTGCTTTTCGGCGGCCTCGGCCACATCCAGCAGAGAGAGCATCTGCGGCGCTTCGTCTTCTGTTTCCTGTGGCACTGGAGCGGCCGCATCGAGCGCGAAGGCAAATCCATGGGAGCGCGCCGCAGCGTAAAACGCCGCTGCCTGCTCGCCGGTTGGCTCTTCGATCAAATCGACGATCGGCGCCGACTCGGAAGGCGCAAGGTCGCGCAGCATGGAGGTGAACTCAAGTTCGGTAAAGAGCTGGCGGCAGGCTTCGAGGTCGGGTGGCTGCGTCTGCATCGCGGCCAGATCCAGCGCAAGCGGGACATGAGAGTCGATGGTGACCAGTTCTTTGGAGAGCAAAACGGCGTCCCGGTTCTGCTCCAGCGATTCGCGATAACTCTTGCGCTTGACCTCGGCAGCGCGGTCGAGAACGGCCTCGACGGTGCCGAATTCGAGGATCAATTCGACGCTGCCCTTGTCGCCGATGCCGGGCGCGCCGGGAATGTTATCGACGGCATCGCCGCGCAAGGCCATCACGTCCACCACCTTTTCCGGCGGCACGCCCAGTGTTTCGGTCACCTTGGCGGGATCGAGGATCAGGTTGTCTTTCTGCGGGTTCAGAATCTTCACACGCGGCGTGACCAACTGCATCATGTCCTTGTCGCCGGAGACGATGAAAACCTCGTGCTCCCGTTCCGCTGCTTCACGAGCCAGCGTGCCGATCACGTCGTCGGCCTCAAAGCCCTCAGCTTGAAGAATGGGAATCCGCAAAGCCTCCAAGGCGCGGCGAATGTAGGGAATCTGGCGGCGCAGGTCCTCGGGCATGGAGGCGCGATTGGCCTTGTAGCCCTCGTAGCTCACCTCGTCGAAGCTCTGGGTCTTCGCGTTCCACTTGCGCAAGGGACCCATGGCGCGCGCCCGCTCGTCGCGGAAGACCTCGCCGCTCATATCGAAGACCGCGGCAAAGTATTGCGGATGAAAGTCCTGGCGCAGCTTCTTAATCATGTTGACGAAGACGTAGATGGCCGCTGTGGGCAGCCCTTCGCGGGTAGACATGGGCCGCGAGCGCTGCATGGCGTGGTAGGCGCGGAAGATGAACGACATGGCGTCGAGCAGGAAGACGGGCGGCTTGGCTTGGTCGGTCACGCTACAGAGTTTATCAGCAGCCAGTTCTCTGCGGCTGATTTTGAGGTTTCCTAAGTCTCAAAATCGAATTCTGGGCACCCAATCATTTTGGGGTGGTCAGACTTGGACCACTCGCCGAACTGAACTTGGGATTAAAGATAAACTTTCGTGATTCATAATTGCCCAGGCTGAAGTAGATGATTCCCTTTAGCCATTGTGTACTCGGATCGTCGAAAACTGAGTTAGCCCAATCGTAGCCCATCGACACAACCTCTCGGCTCTGCATGTCCAAGGTGAGTTTGTACCCGCCCGACAGCGAGGACAGCACGGCGAAATCCCCCGCAATGCTCACATCGTTGAGTTCAATAACGGAAAAATTCTCACGCGGTTTCTTGAGTTGGCTCTGCTTCGAGATTTTGCGAAGAAGCTTTTGGCGGATCGAAGCCATTTCTGTCTGTGTGTGCGTCTTCACGCTATACACTTTGATTTTCTCGTTCTCATCAGGTGGCGGAAAAGACGGCATTACGCAAAACACTTCCAAGAACATTTTTGAACCGTCAAGACGTTCAACGATAATGTCTGATTCTGTTGTTTCCAGATGGATGCCACGAATCAAACCCTCATTCACTCCTCGAATGTATGCACGATATACGATGACCTCGGAAAATATTGCCTCGCAATTCCGCCAGTCTTTTGAGCTTTCTCGGAACCGTTTGGCGTAGGACCTTGCATGCTGCTCGTTGTAAGCATAGATGTCGTTTAGGTCTTCGAGCAGCGTCACATAGTTTCGATAGCGATTGAGGAGGCCCGCGTCTCGCGCTGAGTAATAACCCTTTCGATATTTTTTGAAATAGTCGCACTTCAAAAGATCGGTAAGCGCAAACTGTTCCTCATGATCTGTCACTGTGTCCGACGGAATGAAACCAGCCAAATCTTGTTCCATTTTTCACTCCCACGCATCATTACTATAATGCCGAAGAATCAAACGGACTTTCGTTCCTGAGAAAATGCGAGATCAAGCCAATAACATGCAGTCGCCGTAGCTGAAGAAGCGGTAGTTTTGCTGGACGGCATGGGCGTAGGCGGCCAGAACACGCTCGCGGCCGGCAAAGGCGCTCACCAGCATCAGCAGACTCGACTGGGGCAGGTGGAAGTTGGTGAGCAGCGCGTTGACGAGGCGGAACTCAAAGCCGGGCGAGATAAATATCTCCGTTACGCCTGAATGCGGCGCGAGCGGGCTGCCCGCGGCTTGCAGCGCGCAGTGTTCCAAAGTGCGAACAACCGTGGTGCCGACGGCCACAATGCGGCGGGCACTGCGTGCGGCAGCGTTAATAGCTTCCGCAGTCTCAGCCGGCAGCGTGTAGCGCTCGCGGTGCAAGCGAACATCCTCCACTCGCTCAACGCGTAACGGCGCGAAGGTGCCGAGGCCGACGTGCAGCGTGATCCGCGCAACTTCGACGCCTTTGGCTGCCAGCGCATCCAGGATCTGCGGGGTAAAGTGCAACCCGGCGGTGGGCGCGGCCACCGAGCCACGCTCACGAGAGTAGACCGTCTGATAGCGCTCGCGATCCGCATCCGCATCATCGCGGCGAATGTAAGGCGGCAGGGGCACGTGGCCGATGCGGTCGAGGACTGCGAAGAAATCATCGACGGGCTTGAATTGCAGCAGGCGCTCGCCGTAAGCGCCGCGTTCCAGCACTTCGGCCTCGAGTTCGATGACGCCGGAGGGCGCGGGAAAGACAAGGCGCTCGCCGATGGCGATTTTCCGGCCCGGACGGACGAGGGCGCGCCAGAGGTTTTCGCCGGCCGGCGGTTGAGATTCGTGGCTTCCCACCCCATCAGGGATATTGCTTTCCCAGGTCTCAAAATCGAGACCTGGGCCACCCAGCTTCTGTGGGACGGTTGGCTCGGTGAGCATCACTTCGATGTGGCCGGTGGGCTTTTCGTGGTCGCGTATGAGAGTGCGCCTGGCGTAGAGGCGCGCCGGAATGACGCGGCTGTCGTTGAGAACCAGCAAATCGCCTGGTTGGAGCAGGGAGGGGAAATCGGTGAAAGTTGCGTCGCGAAAGGCTCCTGTTGAGCGGTCCATAACCAACATGCGGCTGTGGCCGCGTTTAGCGGACGGCTGCTGTGCAATCAACGCCGGAGGCAGGTCGTAATCAAAATCCTCGATGCGCAGGCCGGTCATGCTCGCGCCTTTTTGAAGTATTCAAGCGCCCGCAGCCGCGCGCGTTCGAGGGCCGCGTTCAGCTCTTCGCGTTTTGGCTCAAAATCCTCAGCGGCGAGATCGGTTGGAATCCGCATACCTTCTGCCCAACTAACGCAGATGCGCGTGAAGGGCTTGGGGATCAGAAACCTGTCCCATGAGCGCAGCGTCCAGGCGCGCTCGGGTTCGAGGTGGAAGACACCGATAGGAGCGCCGGTCATCTGCGCCAGTTTAATGGGGCCCATCTTGGTTTGGTAGATGGGGCCGAGGGGGCCGTCGGCGACAAAGATCGCCGTCCTGCCGTACTCAATCATGTGCGCGAGTCCCAGCAGCCCCTCGCGCCCGCCCCGCGTGCTGGAACCGCGCACGGCGTCGAAGCCGAACATTCTGAGAATGCGCGTAATCAACTCGCCGTCGAAGCTGCGGCTGATGAGGATGACCGCCCGGGAATGGCGAAAGTAGAGGGTGCAGGGCAGCACGCACTGGTGCCAAAAGCAGAAGATCTCCGCGGGAGACTTCTGGCCGAAGATGATGGGGACGACTCCCTCTTCGGCAATCACCTCAAAGCGCCAGGTGCGGCCGAGAAGCCACAGCAGCGCCCAAACCACACGTGGAACCACGGCCAGCACAAGGCGCTGAACGAGGGTGAATCTGAGATTGGGTTCGGCGGTCACTGCTCCGATTCTAGTTTACGCAGCCAAAATGCAGACCCTTCGACACCGCTCAGGAGTAACGCAGCCAGCGCACGAGTTCGGGCAGCGTGGCCCGCTTGCCATACATGAGGATGCCCACGCGGTAGAGGCGCGAGGAGAGCCAGAGCACGGCCCAAATGCTCAGGATCAGGAGGACGATGGAGGCCGCAAGCTGCCAGAGCGGCACCGCCGCCATCCCCATCCGCGGCAGCACGATGTAGGGCGCGGTAAGCGGGCAGAGCGTTGCGGCAACGGCCCAGACAGAGTTGGGATCCTTGAGCAGCACGGGAAGAAGGCCCATGCTGAGATAGAGGGGGATAATGGCCAGCGGCATGAACTTCTGCAAGTCCTGCGAGGTCTCGCAGGTGGCGGCCAGGCCGGAGAACATCGCGCTGAAGAGCGCAAATCCCAGCACGAAGTAGATGGGAAAGAGCAGGCCCTCCATCCAGGAGAAATGAATCGCAAAATCGCCAGTGAGCGCAGTGGCGGCCAGTGCGGAACCCATGAATAACATGGCCGCAATCATCCAGATGGCGATCTGGGTGAGGCCCACGGCCCCCACGCCGACCAGTTTGCCGGCCAGAAGATCGTCGGCGCGAGCCACAGAGAGCATGACCTCGAAGATACGCGAGGTTTTTTCCTCGATGATGGCGCGGGCCATATCCAGGCCGTAGAGCATGATGGGCATGGAGAGCAATAAAGCCATGATTAAAGCCTTGAAGAAAGGCGATGCTCCCTTGGTATTTGCTATCCGGCCGTCTTTATCCAATTGGAGGGTATCGATGGAAACCGACTTCAGCGCGGCGTCGGCGTCGGCCTGCTTCACTCCGCCGGCAATCAGGCGCTGGCTTGCCACGGCGTGGTTCAAGGCACTTCTTATTCCGCCGAGATTGACAAAGCCGCCGGAAGCCAGCGAGGTATAGGTGGCAGTGACTGCTCCAGCCGAAGATGTGTCGATAGAGAGCATCCCGTCAATGGCCTTGGAATGGACCAGTTTAAGAAGAGAGGCACGATCCTGCTCGCTTGCCGGAGCGATGATATCAACGGTGTTTTTTGCGTCCTTGTCGTCCAGCATTTGTCGGCGAATGGCATCGGCCAAGTTAGCGCTGTCGGATGCAATGGCGATATGCTTGCCCGCATTCGCGTTGCGATTGGTGTATGAACTCCAGCCCAGCAGCGCGACAATCAGCAAGGGCACCAGAATCGTGGAAAACAGAAAGGCTCGCCCATGAATCTGCTCCAGGTACTCGCGCTTGGCAATGAGAAGAATGTTACGCATTGGTCTTGCCTCCCACGGTCTCAATGAAAATCTCTTCGAGCGACGGCTCGACCAGTTCAAAACGGTAGATGGTGGCCACGGCCGCGGCTTCGTGCAGCAGCTTCTGCGCGTTTCCACGCGGCTTGAGCCTGATCTTCGCGTGGCCGGAGAAGTTTTTGGCCTCAGCAATCTCCGCGCTATTCAGGAAGGCGGAATCTCCCTCGAACTCCACGATCACGTGGTTGCGCTCGTAGCGGCTCTTGATCTCGCGCAGATTGCCGCTCAGCACCGCCTCCCCGTTGTTGATGAGGCAGATCGAGTCGCAGAGTTTCTCCACCTGTTCCATGCGATGGGTGGAAAACAGGATGGCCTTGCCCTGGTCTTTGAGCGCGAGCAGGGTCCGCTCCACCAGCACCGCATTCACCGGGTCGAGGCCCGCAAAGGGCTCATCCATGACGATCAGGTCGGGCGCGTGCAGGAGCGTGGCGATGAACTGAATCTTCTGCTGCATGCCCTTGGAAAGCTCTTCGGTCTTTTTCGGCAAGGCGTCGGCGATCTCCATGCGTTTAGCCCACTCAGTGGAGCGCTTGCGCGCTTCCTCCGGCGAGATCCCGTGCAACTCGCCAAAGAAGACCAGTTGGTCGATGACCTTCATCTTCTTGTAGAGGCCGCGCTCCTCGGGCAAGTAGCCGACGCGCTCCAGGCTCTTGCGGTCAAAGGGCTTCTCGAAGAGGCGGATGCTTCCCGAGTCGGGAATGGTGATGCCCATCATCATGCGAATGGAGCTGGTTTTGCCCGCTCCGTTGGGGCCGAGCAGGCCGAAGATCTGGCCCGCCTCGATGGACAGGCTCAGGTTGCTGACGGCGACCTTGCTCTCGTAGGCCTTGGTCACTCCCGCGAGTTCGACTACTGGCATGGATTCTCCCGTTGTTCAATTTGCATTCAGGATTCAAATAAACCTGGGGAACGGTATGAGAGCAGTGTAGCAAAGGCCGCACACACTGCGCCTTGATGCGGATACGCAGGCGGGTGGGGGAAGGTTCCACACAGAGTATTAACTGCTTGACGTTGAACGCTCCGCAGCATACCATATTGCCATGATACGCAGTTTCAAAGACCACGACACGGCGGAACTGGCTCAGCGGGGGACCAACCGGCGGTGGCGCGGCATAGAAAGCGTAGCCCGGCGGAAACTCAACCGCATGGATGCGGCTGCCCGGCTGGACGATCTCCGCGAGCCTCCGGGAAATATGCTGGAACCGTTGCGAGGAAAACGGCGAGGTCAACACAGTATCCGCATTAACGATCAATTTCGCATTTGTTTTGTGTGGAAGGAGGATGGAGCCTATGACGTCGAAATCGTCGATTATCACCGCGAACGGAAAGGGGAATAAGGTGCCCCTGGTGCGCCCCGTTCATGGATGGAACTACCAGTACGTGACGACATCGCCTGGAGAGATGCTGGCCGAAGAGTTTCTGAAGCCGTTGGGCTTGAGTCAGAACCGGCTGGCGATGAGCATTCATGTGCCGACCACGAGGATTGGCGAGATTGTACGCGGCAAGCGCGCGATCACCCCCGATACGGCTCTGCGCCTGGCCCGCTTCTTCAATAACAGCCCGGAGTTCTGGCTCAATTTGCAACAGATGCACGACCTCACCAAAGCCAAATTAGCTCTGGCCAAAACCATTGAAGCAGAGGTGCGCGTCTACCAACGGACAGCGGCTTAACCGCGATTGGTGGACCGGATCAATAGTAGAATCGCAGTCTGTGCAAGATGGGAGTGGATGATGGCGAATCGATACGGAGAAGCAGCAATCCTGGCGACCCGGCAAGGGCCTTCCGTCAACGCCAATCCTATAACTCGATGGGAAAGCGCAATGGAAAGGTTATACCCCACCAGTTCAGCGGCGCGGAAGAAGGGCTGCCCGCGTGCGGCTTTTCTAGGTCTCTGCGAAGTGGGACTTGTGAAAGGCATTCCCGCAGGCCACTATACAAAATCAGAAGACAACAAGAATTATGCTGTCCTTGCCGCGGCATTGCTAGCGGAAGGGGCGCAACACTGGTCCAGAAGCGCATTATGGAAGGCGGTAACGAAGGACGCAGGGAAGCAGGAAAACGGCCAAATGGATGTCGTTCTGGCGCTATGGAACAATGGCCTGATTGTGGGCAGACCGGCAACCAAGTAGGCAGTAAGAGAGGCACGGAGGCGGTTCCTGCGGTCCTTGGGGTTCGAGCTGACCCATTGCAGTCCCTAGCGGGTTTGTCCCTCCTGACTCGCGGCATTTAGCATCCGGAGTGTGGCTGGCCTCGACACTCCGGTCAAGTATGTGCGCGGCGTGGGTCCGCGGGTGGCGGAGATGCTCGCGGCAAAAGACATCCTGACCGCCGAGGACCTGCTCTACCACCTGCCCTTCCGCTACGAAGACCGCCAGAACCCGCGCAGCCTGGATGAGTTGACGCCGGGCGAGACGGCCAGCGTGATTGCGGAGGTGCGCGGCGCGGCGCTTCTCCGCACCAAGCGAATGCCCCTCTTCGAGGTGACTCTGGGGCAGGGACGGCTGGCGCTGAAGTGCATCTGGTTCAACGCTCCGTATCTGGAGGGCAAATTCCACGCCGGGCAGACGGTGGCCGTCTACGGCAAGGTCGAGCCGTCGAGGTCCACAAGCAATTTGAAGATGATTCAGCCGCAGTTTGAGGTGCTGCCCGACGCCACGGACGATGCCGAGACGCAGATGCTGGAAGTGGGGCGGATTACGCCGGTCTACGAGTCGCTGGGCGGCAGCCGGCTGGCCTCGCGCTGGCAGCGCAAGACGATCTTCAACCTGCTGGAAGGGCTGCGCGGCGCGGTGCCGGAGTGCCTGCCAACGGCGATGCTGGAACGGCTGGAGCTGCCGGACCGTGAAACCGCGCTGCGCGAGGCGCATTTTCCGCCTGAAGGCACGTCCTTAGCTCAACTGCAAGCCTCGGCCACGCCTGCCCACCGGCGGCTGATTTTTGAAGAGCTGTTTTTTCTGGAGCTGGGCCTGGAACTCAAGCGCCGCCGCATGAGGAAACGCGCCGGCATCGGCTTCGCCACCAACGCCAAGGTGCGCGAGGCGATCCGCGAGGTTCTGCCCTTCCATCCCACGGCAGCGCAAAAGCGGGTGCTGGGCGAGATTGTGGCCGACATGCGCGCGCCAAGCCCGATGCGCCGCCTGCTGCAAGGGGACGTAGGCTCGGGCAAGACCATCGTGGCGCTGCAAGCCATGCTGGTGGCCATGGAAAACGGCTACCAGGCGGCCCTGATGGCGCCCACCGAGATTCTGGCCACGCAGCATTTTCTCGCCCTTCGCAAGCTGCTGGAAAAGTCGAGCCGCAAACCGCGCATCGTGCTGCTGACCGGCTCGCTGGACGAGGCGAGCAAGCGCCGGACCCGGGGGCTCATCAACCGCGGCGAGGCGCAACTGGTGATCGGGACCCATGCGCTAATCGAGGAGAAAGTCGAGTTCGACCGGCTGGGGCTGGTGGTGGTGGACGAGCAACACCGCTTCGGCGTGCTGCAACGCTTCAAGCTGATGAAGAAGCCCGACCAGGCTGGTGCGGATCAGCCCGAGCCGGACGTGCTGGTGATGACCGCTACGCCGATTCCGCGGACGCTGGCTCTGTCACTCTACGGCGATTTGGACGTAAGCGTCCTGGACGAGATGCCGCCGGGCCGGACCCCCATTGTCACCCGCCGCGTCCCCGGCGAAATGGCCGAGGAGGTGTGGAGTTTCGTTCGCAAACAGGTGATGAAGGGCCGGCAAGCCTACATCGTCTACCCGGTTATCGAGGGCAGCAAGGACGACCAGCCGGAGTTGGATTTTTCGCACGACGATGCTGAGGCTGGGGCGGATGCTGCTCTAGGTCCCGCGTCCCAGGTCTCAAAAGCGAGACCTGGGGCACCCAAATCTGTGCGAAAAGAAAAAACAGCGGAGCTATTCCCCAAGGCTGCCCAGGAGGCGAGTCCGGAGGCAAAATCCGGGCTGAAATCCGCCGTGGAGATGCATGAAAAGCTGAGCGCCGGCCCGCTGGCCGGCCTGCGGGTGGGGCTGTTGCATGGGCGCCTGGACGCCGACGAGAAGGAGATCGTCATGCGCCGCTTTCAGCGTGGCGAGATCGACGTGCTGGTGGCCACCACGGTGATCGAGGTCGGCGTGGACGTGCCCAACGCCACGGTGATGGTGGTGGAACATGCGGAGCGGTTCGGCCTGGCGCAGTTGCACCAGTTGCGCGGGCGCGTGGGCCGTGGAGCCGCCAAGAGCTATTGCATTCTGATGACCGGACCGCGCATTTCTCCGCTGGGCGAGGAGCGGCTGAATGCGATGGTCAGCACCCAGGACGGTTTTAAACTGGCGGATCTGGACCTGAAGCTGCGCGGGCCAGGGGAGTTCTTCGGCACACGGCAGGCCGGGCTGCCCGATTTTCGCGTGGCCAACCTGGTGCGCGACCGGCAGTTGCTGGAGCTGGCCAAGATGGAGGCTACCCGCTTTGCCGCCGCTCCGGCCGGCGAAGTGACGGAGGCCGAGCGGGCGCGCGTCTGGGCGCGGCTCAAGGATGCATGGCAGCGGCGGTATGGACTGGTGGAGGCGGGCTGAGCTATTCATCTTCTTAGCACCGGTTTTAACCAAAGAGAGGCAACCTAATGCTGCGAGTCGCTCTTTTCCTGGCCGCATCCGCCGCAATCCTTCCGCTTTCATGGCGGTCGCTCAAGGACTTGCGCACGCACGGCTTTTATCGCTTTTTTGCGTTTGAGCTGCTGCTGGCCCTGATGCTGCTGAACGCGCCGGTGTGGTTTCGCGACCCGCTTTCGGCGCGGCAACTAGTTTCATGGTTCCTTGGAGCCGTTTCAATCGGGCTGGCGATCGAAGGCTTCTGGCTGCTGCGGATGAGCGGCCGGTCTCGGCCAACCGCCGAAGCGGTCGCCAAAGAACTGGGCACAAATCACCCTTTTGAGAACACCACCACTCTGGTTACGGTGGGAGCGTATCGCTGGATCCGGCATCCCTTGTACGCATCGTTGCTGGCGCTTGCCTGTTGCGCCTGGCTAAAGGACCCTCTCGGGCTCGGCTCCATTGCGCTGACCGTGGGCGTGAGCGGCTTTCTGATAGCGACGGCAATGGCCGAGGAACGCGAGAATTTGCTGCGTTTTGGCGCGGCCTATGCCGATTACATGAAACGCACCAAGCGATTTGTCCCGTTCTTATTCTGAAGTTGAATCCGGACGTTAGAAGCGGCCCAACCGGGCCGTTACGCCGCCGCGGATACTCGGTAATCCTGCGACCTCTCCACCGGACAGGTTTGAATCTCCAGGTCGATACTGGCGATCTCCGTGCCGCAATCCTTCGGATGGCTGCGGGTGCATTGGCAGAGCTCGGTAAACCGGATATGCCCGCTTTGGCTCAGTTCCAGCCCGGCGGCAATCAACAGGCTGTAGATGTCCACGCAGGCTTGCCGCTGGAACTCGAACATCATGCTCACGGTGCCGGTATCGTCCGCACCGCGGCTCAGCACCCAGCCGCCACAGCCGAGAATTGCGCCCGTGAGGGTCTGGACCAGCCGCCCCGGCTCCTCGATGGAGATAGCCTTCATCTGCAACGCCCACGGTACGCTCATCGCTTGCCCTGCGTCGTATTCCGGCATGGTGATCCTCATAAGTGTCCTATCGGAACCAGGCAGAAGCGCATCACGGGTGTCGCGGAGCCGGACGGCCCTTGACTGGCTTTGACACACCCATACCACTAAGGTGTCAGCGGTTCCCCTTCGCTGGTAATTTGGAGGCGCGCCGGTCCTCCTTGCCAAGCCATGACGCACTCCTGGGAAGGTGCGCGCCGGATTGCCAGCAAACGCAACAAACGCAAAATGATGTAGCTTGTAATCAGCATGATCGTAGGGTCAGGAATCGATCTGATTGAGATCGGGCGCATCCAGCACTCCATGGATCGCTACGGCAGCCGCTTTCTCGACCGCGTCTTCACCGGGGCGGAACAGGCCTATTGCCTGCGTAAGCGCAAGTCGGCGGAGAGCTTTGCTGCCCGGTTTGCCGCCAAGGAGGCAGGAGCCAAGGCTTTGGGAACGGGTATCCGTAACGGCGTTAGCTGGCTGGAGATCGAGGTTGTCCGCGAACTCAGCGGAAGGCCCACAATCCGGTTTCACGGGCGCGCCGCCCAGGTTGCCGCACGCCTGGGGGTTGCCCGCGCCGCTCTTTCCATTACCCATACCGCCGACCTGGCCATGGCCAGCGTGGTGCTCGAGAATGGGGCATAGTCCTTGCCCTTTTCTGCTATCCTCAAGGCGATAACCGGCTCATTCCAGTAAGGGGAGTAAGGTGCCAAGCCGCAAAGAGATTCAGTGGTCGCAATTGAGAGTGGGAGCGTTGGTCATGGCGGCCGCGGCCGTTCTGATCGTGCTCATTTTTCTCATGTCCGGTTCCACCGGCGGGCTGTTTGCGCGCAAGCTCCTGCTCCGCTCCTACTTTGAGAATGCCGCAGGGCTCAAGGATGGCGCGCCGGTTACCCTGGAAGGCGTCACCATCGGCAATGTGATTCATGTTCGCGTGGTCCCCGAGCGCAACCCCACCCCCGTAGAGGTAACCATGCAGGTGGGCGAAGAGTTCATGCGCGGACTGCACGCCGACTCCACCACTTCGATTGCCCAGGCCGGCGTCCTCGGCGACAGCTACCTCGATATCAGTTCGGCCCACGCCTCCGGCCGCCCTCCGGCCAACAACGCCGAACTCAGGGCCTCCGGCTCGCCCAGCATTCAGGACGTGATCCGCACCAGCCATGTCTCCATCGAGGAGATCACGGCGCTGATGCGCAAGGTCCAAGTTTTGGTCGATACGCTGAACTCCAAGAAGGGCTCCGCGGGGCAGTTCATCAACGATCCTGCCCTCTACAGCAAGATTTCGCGCATCGCCGACAATCTCCAGACCATCACCGGCAACGTAGTCGATGGCAACGGCTCGCTGGGCAAGCTGATCGCCGACGACACACTCTACACGCGCGCCAACTCGGCCGTCGACCGGATGAATCGCATCGCAACCAATCTCGACGAGGGCAAGGGGAGCGCGGGCAAGTTTCTCAAGGACGATTCGCTCTACAACAACCTGAACGCCGCCGTATCCAACGCCAATCAACTGCTGGCCGAGATCAATGCCGGCAAAGGCGCCATGGGCAAAATGGCCAAAGACCCTGCATTCGCGCAGAGGCTGAACGACACCCTCACCAGTCTCGACGGCATTCTTGCCAGCGTGAATGAAGGCAGGGGCACGCTCGGCCAGCTCGTTCAAAGCCGTACCCTCTACGATCATGCCGACCAGGCCATGAACCAGACACAGCAGTTGGTCAAGAGCATGCGCGAAGACCCGAAGAAGTACCTGGTCATCCGATTGAAGGTTTTTTAGAGCAATTCATAGATAGCGTATGGGTATCGTGGTATCCCACCTTAGGATCACCCCAACGACGAAGACCTGTCGTTGGGGACCCCGAAGCCACAAAAGCAAAGACGCGGCGAGGATGGGGCACCCATACTTGCGTTTAAGAAACAGTGAAAAGGCGCGAACCTCGCGCCTTTTCGTCGCACTCGAACCCTTACTTCTTGCCGCCCTCTACCCGATCGAACTTCCATCCGCCGATGATCGAGGAGACTGTGCCGCGGCCCTCGATGTAGTCGTGATAGAAGGCGAGATAGACGTGAACGATGACAAAAGTGACAAAGAACCAGAGGAAGGTATGGTGCCAGAAGCGCACGCCGAAGTCGCCGCCCATCAGCGGCACGACCCAGGTAAACATCCGCGGCAGCCAGGAGTTGCTCATGCTGGAGTAGAGGGCGAAGCCGGTGACGGTCTGGAAGACAAACGCCAGGAAGGTGCCGAAGTAGATCAGGCCGGCCAGGGCGTTGTGGCCGGTGGAGATCGGCCCATGCATCTTGGTTTCCAGCACGTCGGCTTTGATGACGTCGGCGATCTCCTGCCGCTGCGCCTGCTTGAACGGGAAGAAGGCGCGCCAACTGGAGTACTTGTTGCCGACGAAGCCCCAGTAGAGACGCGCCAGGAAGTTGAAGACGTAGACGAAGGCGCACGAGAAGTGGATGAAGCGCACCCATCCGAACCAGTACTGCTGGTAGGCCTCGCCCGCGTAGAAGGCGCGGATAGGGGCCCCTATGAGGTAGCCGGTGACGCACAGCAGGACCAGGGCTACCGCGTTGATCCAGTGGTAGACGCGCACGGGGAGTTCCCACACGTAGACGCGCCGGTACTCGACCGGCGCACCGCCATTCGCTCGAAATACATCCTTTACGCCAATGCCATGGGTACTCATAGCCCTCACTCGAAGGAAATCTGGTGAAGGTGCCTTCCCTGCGGATCGTACAGATGCACGGCGCAGGCCAGGCACGGGTCAAAGGAATGGATGGTGCGAATGATCTCCACCGGCTGTTCGAGGTTGGCCACCGGCGTGCCGATCAGCGAAGCCTCAAAGGACGAGCGCTGCTGCTTGGCATCGCGCGGCGAACCGTTCCAGGTAGTGGGCACAACCAACTGGTAGTTCTCGATGGCGCCGTTGTGAATCTTGATCCAGTGCGCCAGCGCGCCGCGAGGAGCCTCGGTCAGGCCAACCCCCTCCGCATCCGCAGGCCAGCTCTTCGGTTCCCAGCGCTCGCCATTGAAGGTGGAGACTTCATTGATCTTCACCCGGTCCATCAACTGGCCGAAGAACTCCTTGAGCCAGATCATGGCCAGCGCCGCATCCAGGCCGCGAGCCGCGGTGCGGCCCAGCGTGGAGAAGAGCGCACCCACGGGCACATTCAGCTTGCCCAGAGTGTCTTTTACCAGTTCCTGCACGTCGGTGCGGCCGGAGGCAAAGGCCACCAGCAACCTCGCCAGCGGACCCACTTCCATCGCGTGATCCTTCCAGCGCGGAGTCTTGAGGAAGGAGTACTTTTGATAGCCCTCAAGGGTTTCAAAGGGCGGCTTGGGCCCGGTGTAGTTGATCTTCGTTTCGCCGGCCCAGGGATGGATGCCGGCCGAGTCTCCGCCGTCGTAGCTATACCAGGAGCTGGCGATATACTCCTTGATCTCCTGGGAATCGGTTGCGTTGACCGGATACACGTGGCTGAGGTCGCGGTTGAGCACCACGCCGCGGGGATACTTGAAGGAATCCGGCTGGCCGTAACCCTTGGTGGGGAACTCGCCATAGCTGAGGTAGTTGGTCAATCCGTCGCCCCACTTGGCCCAGTCCTTGTAGAAGGAGGCTACGGCCAGCAGATCGGGGATGTAGACCTGGTTGACGAACTCATCCGCCTCGCCGATGAGGCGAGAGACGAGGTTGAGCCGGTCGGAGTTGATGGCGGCCACTTCATTCATGTTGATGGAGCAGGGAACGCCGCCCACCAGGTAGTTGGGGTGAGGATTCTTGCCGCCAAAGACGGCGTGAATCTTGACCACCTCTTTCTGCCACATCAGGGCGTCCAGGTAGTGAGCCACCGCGATCAGGTTCACCTCTGGCGGCAACTTGTAGGCTGGGTGGCCCCAATAGCCGTTGGCGAAGATGCCCAGCCCGCTGGCCGCGAAGGACTTGATCTTGTCTTGCACCTCGGAGAAATAGGCGGGGGTGTTCTTGTCCCACTTAGAGAAGGACTGCGCCAACTCCGCGGCCTTTTTGGGATCGGCCTTCAGCGCATTGACGATGTCCACCCAGTCGAGCGCGTGCAGGTGATAGAAGTGGATCACGTGATCCTGCACATACTGCGTGGTCATCATGATGTTGCGGATCAACTCCGCTGTGGGCGGCACCGCGATGCCCAGCGCGTTTTCAACGGCGCGCACGCTGGTGAGGGCATGCACGGTGGTGCATACGCCGCATACGCGTTCGGTAATGGCCCAGGCGTCGCGGGGATCGCGGCCCATGAGGATCTTTTCAAGGCCGCGCACCATGGTGCCTGCGCTGAAGGCGTCGGTGATGACGCCGTTTTCCACCACTGCCTCGATGCGCAGGTGGCCTTCAATGCGAGTTACCGGATCGACGACTACGCGTGTCATAGGCTCTCACGACTCCTTGTGATCTTCAGCGTGCACTTCCGCAATCACGCTCCGTTTGCGAATGTTGGTCACCACCGCGTGGGCCGCAACTCCGGCCAGCGTGGCCACTCCGACCACCGTGCCGATGGTATCGGCGGTGCTTTCGATGCCGAAGCCGGGGAACGAGGCCAGATGCTGATAGAACGGGCCGTTGTCCCAGAAGCCCGCCTCGCTGCAACCGATGCAGCCGTGGCCGGACTGGATGGGATAGCTGGTGCCTTCGTTCCACTTGGTCACCGAGCAGGCATTGTAGGTGACCGGGCCGCGGCAGCCCATCTTATAGAGGCAATAGCCCTTGCGCGCGTTCTCGTCGTCCCACGACTCCACGAACAGGCCGGCGTCGTAGTTGGGCCGCCGATAGCATGTGTCGTGGACGCGGCGCCCGTAGAACTCCTTGGGCCGCCCCTGGCTGTCAAGGGCCGGAATCTGCCCCAGGACCAGAAGATGTGTAACAACACCCATCATGACGTCGGCAATGGGCGGGCATCCGGGCACGTTGATCACCGGCTTGTCCACCAGCTTGTAGATCGGCGTGGCGCCGGTCGGATTCGGCTTGGCGGCCTGGACGCAGCCGTTGGAGGCGCAACTGCCCCACGCGACGATAGCCGCCGCATCCTTGGCGACGGTTTGCAAAATCGATTCCGCGGTCTTGCCGCCGATCATGCAGTAGACGCCGCCGTCGTGGGTGGGCACCGCGCCTTCCACCAATACGATGTACTTGCCTTTGTTGTTCTTGATCGTGTCGTTCAGGCTCTTCTCCGCCTGGAAGCCGGAGGCCGCCATCAAGGTCTCGGTGTAGTTCAAAGACAGCACATCCAGCAGCGCGTCCGCCACGATGGGGTGCGACGCCCGG
>Ga0182027_10002092_pt1 | contig 32577 bp, 34 predicted proteins | sample 712E1DmetaG_FD_121300 | JGI IMG/M metagenome (GOLD analysis project Ga0182027, IMG submission 121300) | Permafrost microbial communities from Stordalen Mire, Sweden - 712E1D metaG (Illumina Assembly) | ecosystem: Environmental > Terrestrial > Soil > Wetlands > Permafrost | place: Sweden...
AGTGGTAGATTATATGACTCGCTAAATAATGCCTCAAGCAGTAACAACTCATTGGCTGGGATGGTCGAAAAACCCAGTGCTTCTATTTTAGTAATGCTGGCATGAGCCACGTCGATCTTGGCTATAGCATTACGAGCAAGCGTGCCATTTGAAAGATAAATAAAGATGTTTGTGTCAAGAATAACCATATAGATTACTCTCTTCCAGGTAACGGACGATCTTTACGTATTGCACGCTGCCAAGCAACAGGGTCTACGATACTTTTATATGCGCCAACTTCTTCTAACTGTTTTAATAGTTGTTGTATTCGTTTGCGGTCTTGTTTCAGCTGAGGGATAGGTAGTTGTATTGTTGCTTTTTGACCTAATTCAAGCTTAGCATCATCTACGTACTTTTTTGGTACACGAAGAGCATAAGAGTTCCCTGTTTTTATAACTGTAGTAACGTAGTTACTCATAGTAACTACTATTATACATACATATATTTAACAGTCAAGTATTTTCTAATGAAATATTTTTTAGTCTTTTTGGGTAAACTGGTGTTATTTGAAATGTATTCGTGGAGATCCTACTGTGAAGCTATTGCAACCAAACTTATGTGTATCGAGGGATTATTTATCATAGAAATAGCGATCTAATAATATAAACGATCGGCTACACTTCACTTATAACTTCAAAGCCTTTAAAACTACCCGTAATTGTTAGCCCGATAATTTTACCCCCACATTGTCCTCTTTGACGAATCTTTTTAGCTATTTCATTGAGAGTAGAACCTGACCCAACAGCGTCATCTATAAGCAAAATATTGTTGTAACTATCATTACCTTCAACGACAATTGTCTCCCTGGCATTTATTATCCTGTCTTCAATTTTATTGAGAGTTTTTTGCGGCACAGCTACTGGAGTTTTAACTTTATTAATTACCAATGTTTTTGTATTAAGATTTAGTCTTTTCTGAATTTGCCTTACAAGTTGTAGCTCCCTTTTAACTGTGGGTGGTATAAATCCTACGCCGTCAATGTTATATTCTCTAATTACCTTTAGGACAGAGGGTTTAATAATATCCGCTAGCTCATTGATTAGTTTTCTATTTTGGCTCTGTTTGGCAAACAATAGGAGTTGGCCAAGTTTTGTTTTACCAAAAATCTCCATGGCATAGAAATCGATATAATAGATCCTATCAAGTGCAACCTCATCAAACGTATCTTTCATCTTATACATTCCGTCAATAAGGCCTTGTTTTCTGTATTTATTATACTTAGCAAGCGTCTTCTGATAACGATCTGCAGTTTTTAGCGGGTCGAGTTTTCTCTCCTTGCACCAATAGATAAATCCATCCAAACCTTCCTGTACTGTCCCCCTGGGAGTAATATATAGAAAGTTCTCTTTGATAATTTGCTGTAACGTTTTATTAAAAGTCTTAATTATGCCAATGTTATCTGAAGTGTTAATTTCTATAGGTGGAATAGAATAATAAACCTTAGGGGGTTTGCCTGATTTTGCAATCTGACCATTGTTTAGCAGATTCCTTAGTTGTTTACGAACCGCTCGATCTGTTATATTCAAGTGATCCACTAATTCAGCACCAGTGACTTGACCATTGTTTTTAACATATTCAATGATTTTCTGTGAAGTTTTCATGTTAACAGTATAACACAAAAGTTCCTAGTACACCAGGAACTAGGAACTTATTATTGCATAGCCTCTAGTACTTTCCGTGGAGGTGCTTGTGCAAAGCTATTGCAACCAAATTAATAGAAACAAGACCGTTTATTTGTGTCTTTGAGAATGTTTAAAAAGTCTTAGTAAATATAGAATTATTAATACTAATCCAACTATCAATAAAAATAAACCTAGATACCTGACTGTATGCGACCTATTGATTTGGGCTGAGGTTGGGTAATAATTGGTTAGCATATACTTGGCAATAATTAATAGTCCTACGCCAACTACAATTCCACCAACGCCGCTAATCAGTAGGCTAATTTTTTTCACAATTCAAGTATATAACAAAAAAGCCTTAAATCGGTTTGGTTGCAACATTCTCACTAGGGTACAGATTGGAGGGCCCAGCGGGATTCGAACCCGCGACACCCTGCTTAAAAGGCAGGTGCTCTAACCAGCTGAGCTATGGGCCCATATTCCAAAACATATAAAAACGTTTAAATATAATCAAACTGCTCAGGTTAGATTATATCGAAACAAGTATAATTGTTTCCTTTCTTATCTACAAGAGACGGTTATCTATTAATTAAGTATGATTAGTCACTGTGTTTGGATTTTTTATGATGGCCGTCTCCAGAACCGCGATGTTGAAACCATAAGTAAAACAGGCTGATAAGCGCACTAACACCGACGATTAAAGCTCTGGCTTGGATTAAATTTTGCCATAAGGTTTCTTTCCCAAGAGTATGTTGCATGCTAGGTGACAGCAGCGGTTCAACCAAGAGAGCAATAACTAAACCTGTTCCAATTGCTGGCAGGATATTTAGTATAAGTTTTGATTTTTTTACGCTATGAAACATGAAAATCATTATTAAGACTACCGGCAAAAACAGCAACATTATCTTAACCGTACTACTACTAAACTGTGAACCATACGATGAAAACGACGTTATAACAGTTTCGGCGTCACTGCCTAGATATTGCACCAATACTTCGCCAACGCAGACACTCATAAAAAGCATCGCGGCATTTACCCTGGCCAACATTATTAAAATAATCGGCGCGGCAACAATAATGCTAAACAATACTAGCGGTGTCATATTCTCATACTATAACACTAGTGCTTAGAACTCGAGTAAATTTCCGACTTTAAGCTTTAGCGCTTGGGCTTGGCCACTGTTTAATTCAATTACATATTGAGCCTGGTATGGCGGGCAGAAGGTATGAGGATAGGTGTCTGGTGAAACGTTCGCTTCAATGTAGACTATTTCTTTACCGGCGTTCAGCCAGATTATATCAATCGGAAAATGCATATCTTTCATCCAAAAGCATTGGATTGCCGGGACGTTAAAAACGAACAACATGCCTTCATTTAGCGGCAATGATGTCCGATTCCCTAGGCCAGTTTCCAACTGCGTAGTAGTTGAAGCAACTAACAGTGTTATTTGCCTGCTGTTAATATTAAGTTTGTCAGTCTTCTCGGATGATTTTGGAGTACCGACTACCACTAATACCAGCAGTACTAAAGCTAATGCGGCTATAGTTAGCCAACGCCAGTTACGCGCCGATACGATCTTTGCGGCGTCTACCTTTTGCATTTTGCTCAATATACTCAATGATTTTCCCCGCTACATTATGGCCAGTTACCTTTTCAATCGTAAAACCGGGACTGGCATTTACTTCCAGAACCAGCGGTCCCCGTTTGGATCGGATAATATCGACACCGCAGATTGATAGACCCATTGCTCGAGCAGCTTTTTGAGCAATTTTCCGTTCTTCATCGCTTAACCGAGTTGGTTTACCGGTTCCGCCTTGGTGGATATTGGACCGGAAATCTTCATTCAGGCTTTGCCGTTTCATGCTGGCTACCACCTTTCCGCCAACTATAAAGACACGGATATCAGTACCGGCACTTTCGGCAATATATTCTTGGGCTAAGAAAGACACTCCCTCCACATAAAAAGCCTGCATCACCGCCCTAGCAGCTTTGGCTGTCTCAGCCAGAACTACGCCATTACCATGCGTCCCACGAGCAACTTTAATGATCAGCGGAGCGGTGCCAACCTGTTCGATAACGTTTTGGAGTTCGGCAGTTTCCCGGGCAAACACGGTTTTGGGAATACCCACGCCAGCCTTGGCTAAGAGCTGAATGCTGCGTAGCTTGTCGCGGGTCCGGACTAAGGCAATTGAACTGGTAGTCGTAAAGACGTTTTGCATTTCAAATTGCCGGACAATAGAACTGCCATACATCGTTAAAGATGCGGCAATCCGCGGGATTATAACATCTACATCCTTGACTTCTTCACCTTCGTAACGAACAACTGGGTTGTTTCTTTCAATAGTCACATAACACTTACCATAGTCAACTACCCTAACTTCATGACCATGAAGCAGGGCTTCTTCCTTTAAGCGTCTGGTTGAGTAGTTATTGCGCTCTTTGGATAGAATGATTATTCTCATGTCACATTCTCCTAATAACAGATTAAACGGCGGCTGTAAAAAATGTCGCGACGGCTTTATCTACAATTGTGGATACTTTTGTCCCAAACCGCAGTACCTCGCTAACCCCCAAACAATACCACGAACTGTTATTTTTGTCTTGTATTTTATCAACGTAATTGTTTAGCTATTAATTGTAAGCTGTTATTCCATAATATAAGGCTTTTTGGAAGGTTTCTATTTATCAGTTAATAAATTAGCTTTACTTTTGCTATAATTATCCCATAATTACCTGAAAATATGCCTAAATTATCTGATCACCTTTTATCTATTGTGGTGCCTATTTATAACGAGAGTACGGGATTAGCTTCATTCCACTCATCCCTAATAAACGTTTTAGGGCAAGTTGTTAAGAATTATGAGGTTATTTACTGCGATGACGGCAGCACTGATGATACCGCCAGTTTAGTCAGGCAATGGCATGAAGATAACCCGAAAGTGAAGTTGATAGCCTTTTCCAGGAACTTCGGCAAAGAGAGCGCTCTTTCCGCCGGTATTGCCGCTGCCCAGGGCCAAGCAATTTTAATGCTGGATGGCGACGGCCAACATCCGGTTGAATTAATACCGGAATTTATTAGAACCTGGCAAAACGGCGTTCAGGTAGTTATCGGACTGCGGACAGGCACTCAAGACATTAGCTGGTTTAAACGCTATGCTTCGCGTCTCTTTTATAACTCATTCAATAGACTGGCCAGCCAAAAACTGATCATGGGCTCGTCTGATTTCCGGCTTATCGACAAATCAGTCCAGCAAGCATTTTTGACTCTTCCGGAGACCGACAGAATTACCAGGGGCTTAATCGATTGGCTGGGTTTCCGCCGGGAGTATATCCAGTTTACAGCCAAGAACCGCAAAAGCGGGACTCCTGGCTACAGCTGGCGCAAGCTGATTGGCTTAGCTACCAATAGTTTTGTATCCCTAACCCCAAGGCCGCTTTATCTGTTTGGATATTTAGGCGTGGTTATAACGGCTATCGCCTTTTTGCTGGGACTAGCAGTTATTATTGAACAATTGATATTGGGCGATCCCGCTCATTGGAATTTCACCGGTACGGCTATGCTTGGCATTATGCTGTTATTCTTAGTCGGCATTATCCTGATGTCCCAAGGCATTCTTTCACTCTATGTCTCACGTATCCGCAACCAAAGCCTGCAGCGACCACTGTATATCATTGACTACCAGAAGTCGGTTGGCATCAAAGACAAGGTTGTTTTATAAATGAAATCCGTAATTCACTCTGTGTTTCAGCGGCTTGGATATCGCTACATCATTATCGGGGTTAGTGTTTATCTACTCGAGCTGATTATCATTGTGACAGCCCAAAAACTAGGGGCCAGCGGCGTGTTGGCTGTTGGTATCAGCTTTTGGGTGGGACTGATAGTGTCCTTTGTGCTCCAGAAAATCGTGACTTTTAAAAACCGGGAGATACGCCACCAAGTCCTTGTCCCGCAAATTGTCGCCTTTTCAGTATTGGTCCTCTTTAATTTCGGTTTTACGTTGTTGGTTGTTAAACTGTTATGCCCGCCACTGCCGGCAGTAGTCGGCCGGACGATTGCCCTGGTTTTTACAACTATCTGGAATTTTTATCTGTACAAACGCCATATCTTCCGTGACTTAAAATTAGAAAACAAACTATGGCACTAAAAGCAAAACCAGCCGACACCAAACGGATAAACAAACGCCAACCTCACCAATCGGACTTTGATAAAACCTACGTAAAGTTTAAAAAAATTATCAGTTCGGCTTTTTTTAGCAAAGTTTATATGGTCTTGTCGGTCATCATTGTATTCGGGACGACGCTTTTTTGGTCGTTATTGGGCTCAAGATTGCAAGCTGGCAATGCCTACCAATTAGTCAATAGCCAGCTATTCCAAAACTCAACGACATTTCATAATGCGACGCTTCTTAGTACGCATAGTTTTCTGCTAAAATGGCCGGTCTTTTTGCTCATTAAACTCTTCGGTACTTCCAGTGCCGACTTTACATTTTTCACAGTTGCCATCGTCATGATCACGATAGCAGCCCTGCTGGCGATCATTCATAAGATAGAACAGCGACCGCTAATTTTCGGAACAATCTGTTTAGCCTTGTCTTCTACGCTGTTGCTGATCCCGGCCCAACTTTATGCCGGCGGTATTTTACCGGTCAATATGGCCATGCTAGCCACCCGCAATATTGAATATATCCTCTATATCGTCAGCCTGATTTTAATTATCCGCTCACCTAAGCTTAAAAGCTGGGGTTTTTGGCTGGCAGTAGTCTGTTTAAGTTTACTTATCGCTAGCGATAAACTATTCCTAGTCTTTACAATCGGTGGCGCACTGCTGGCCTTATTTGTTTACGGCAGCTGCCGGGCTTGGAAACTAGTCAGCAGTTCCATCAACTGGCTAAGCTTGGGTATTATCGCTTCCGTTATAGCTTTTATTATTCTGGCGCTGATCAACGCCAGCCATATAACCCATCTATCCAACCAGGCGAGTATTGGTCCGTATAGTGTTACCCAAGGTGCTTCAAACGTCGCATTAGGATGCCTTTATGCTGTGCTTGGCCTATTCACCAACTTCGGTGCTAATCCAGCATATGATTCGACAGTTGTCAGAAATATTCCTCATACTTTGTATGACCGGCTGACAAGTCTAGGCGGTCCGGCTTATATAATTAACGCGATTATATTAATTTTCGGACTTTATATAATTAGCCGCTTGCTTCATAAAAGTTGGGTTAACAGACAAGGTCGGATTGCCTCAGACAAGGCATCGCTGCTATCAATTATGCTGATCTGGACAACCATTATTGCCTTCGCCAGCTTTATTACGACTGACCATTATTACGCTGTTGATGCGCGTTACTTAACTATCAGTCTGTTTGCTATTTTCATAGCGGTGGCAGCTTATGCAAGGAGTAAAAAGTGGCGTCCCGAGATGGTCGTCACCGCCGGTTTGGTGATCATTGTGGCTATTATTCTTGGCATATTTACCGCCGCACAGACTTATTCAAATGATAAAAATGTTTTAGCTGATCAGAATAATCGCAATACGAGCGTTGCCCACGTATTGGCGATTCACCCGGTCAATGTGCTGGTTGGTGATTACTGGCGGGTAATTCCTACTAAGTTTGTCTCTCACAACAAATTAAATATCATGCCGCTATTAAGTTGTACTCAGCCACTACAGACACTTAGCAGTACGGCTTGGCAACCTAACTTACACATCCATAGTTTTGCTTACTTGCTTAGTCTAGGGGGGAATCTGACTAACTACCCGAACTGTACGCTAAAACAGGTTGTTAATTACTATGGCCGGCCAAATGCCAGTGTCCTGATAGCCGGAACACTGATTCACCCGCAAGAACTATTACTTTATTATGATTACGGCATCCATACTGGCGTTCCGAAAAATCCTCAGCCGCCTCAAAGCCCAGCTACTGTGCTACCTATTAGTTTAGGCCTGTTACCTAATACTTCTTGCAATTCACTCTCGGCAATGAATATCGTTGCGCATGAAGACGACGATTTATTATTCATGAATCCCGACCTGATGCATGAAATTGCCGCTGGCTATTGTGTTCGGTCGGTATATTTAACAGCCGGGGATGCTGGGCAGGGTGAATATTATTGGCTGAACCGCGAACAAGGATCCGAGGCAGCTTACGACACGATGCTGGGCATAAGTCTAAACACTGTCTGGGTTGAAAGAATTGTGGAGTTATCGAATCATGAGTTTATATCAGTCGCCAATCCGAAAGGTAACACTACACTATCACTAATCTTTATACATTTACCTGATGGCAATTTAAATGGCCAGGGATTCAAATCTTCCGGTTATGAAAGCCTGGCCAAACTATATTCCGGCAGTATCAGTACCATAAATTCTGTCGACCATCAATCTTACTATACTGCCGCCCAACTAACTGCCGCACTGAGCAGCTTAATGATTGTTTATCGGGCCACAGAGATAAATACCCAATCCGATTTTGTAAGTGCCCAGTCTGCTGACCACAGCGATCATATGACGGTCAGTTTGTTTGTCAAACAAGCCTATAAGCAGTATGAAACTCAACAATATGCCAACTTAGTTGTCATTCCGATCAAGTTTTACATTGGTTATCCGATTGGTCAGCGATCGGAAAATGTCAATGGAACAGACCTTCGGGAGAAAGAAGCAACATTCTTAGCCTATGCTAAATATGATAACCGTTCCTGCCAAACCCTGCAGGTATGCTTCCAAAATAACGACTACGGGGTCTTTTTTACCAGAGAATACCAAAATAGTTATTAACTTTTAAGTGGCCTGAATAATAAACATAAAATCAAACGCTTTGAAGTGACTAGCTACGATATACTTCAAGGCTATTGTAGAATTGATGTTAATGATATCGGAATCAAATACTGCCATGGTCCAAAATAGCTGGTTAGTCAAAATAAAGAGAAAGCTTTTGTTGCACAGCCGCAGTTTAACCCTTATTGGCGGAAGCTTTGGCATTAGCGCTTGGGCAATGTTAAGGTTCTTCGTTAAGCCAAGCACCTTTGACCTAGTTGGTCAGCAATTATTAGCAAGTCAGTGGATCAGGGGTTTTCATTCCGGCGCAACACTTGGACCGACCAACTATATTTTAAAAATGTTATTCGTGTACATTCCCTTCGGCTGGCTGCATATTAGTCCACGTCTAGGATTAGTCCTAATGACCTTAATTATTGATATCGCTACTTATGTTCTTTTGGTACTAGTATTAGAAAAAATAGTTCTACAATTCTTTAAAAATTTAAGTGTAGTTTTTTACTTAAGCTGTTTATGGTTGGCACTAATGGCCGGCTCAATGTACTGGATACAATTTGTAAATTCTCGAAATATAGAGATCGTTGGCGGACTCCTGGTGGTGTTAATGGGTTTCGGATACATCAAGTTGAGTTCGATATATCGATTGATAGCAATAACTATGCTTTCCTGTCTAGTTTTATTCGCCGACCCCTTACAGCTCTATATGACTCTTATCCCGTTCTTGCTATACGAATTTATCATTATTTTGACTTCAAAATATAACAAACAGAATCTAACAAAATGGCTGGGGTTAGTTGTCGCTCTTATGCTTGGCTTTATGGGCTCAAAACTGTTAGCATGTATTGCGCAAAAAATTTGGAATGTAAACTTTATTGCGCTAACAACCCACCGTAACGGCTTTAACATTTTGGCAACTGTCACCAGGAGTCTTGTGCCTGCAGTTAAACAAATGGCTCGTCTATATGTTGGTGGCTATGAGTATGGTCGATATGTTGAGGCGCTTAATCTCATATTTGTGTCAATAATCGTAATTATCGGCCTATATTATATGTTTAAGAAACTTTTACCTATAAAATTGACTATCTTTGTATTAACTTTTTGGCTTTGTGATCTAGCTTTTTACATATTAAGCGGTCAAGCTCTGCAGAATCAAACATCTAGGTATTTAATCATGACAATTTCTATATTTGTCATCCTGTTAACAGGGATTCTATCTATAAATAATAAATTACGGATAAAATTAGTAATCTCTACTATTATTATAATTTTAATAAATTCACTAACTCTTATTAGTGCCCTAACCAGCAATTGGGACCCATCATTCACTAAGGATTCACACATATCCTCAGTTATTAGCTTTATAACTACCAACAAATATCCGTTTGCTTACGCCAGCATGGATGACGCCTTACCGACTGATTATTATTCAAATTCACAAGTAAAAATACTGCCGCTAAGCTGTAACAATGGGACCTTGAGTTCATCTTATCTTTTCTTTGACAAAGGATATTACAAGGCAACCGCAGACCTCAAAACTGTCACAGTACCGCTGATACTTGATAGCAATCAAATCGTTAATACTCCGTCAGTTTGTAGTCTCGTTTCAATAAAATCAGAAATTGGCCAGTGGCAAAGTGTAAAGTATTTAGCTGACGGTAGTATGGTTCTGATATTTAATCATGATCAAATTAAGTCATTTCGATAGTTCTAGAATGGTATTGTCAGTTATGCCAGAAACCATGCTTTTCATCATTGTCGTGAAAAGCTTCCAGTAGGTCTTTTTGATACTTTGTTATTTTAGTCGGGGTATCAACAATTATAGTGACGATGTGGGCGCCGCGGGTACTACTGCGCAGATGCGGTACGCCGTGATTTGACAGCTTGAAGTCGGAATGCGATTGGGTGCCGGCTGGGACTTTCATTCGGATCGGCCCGTCAACGGTTTCAACTGTGATTTCTGTGCCTAGCGTCGCGTCAATTATATTAACGTGCTCCTCACTTAAAATCAGGTCACCTTCCCTGGTAAATTTCTTATGCGGTTTAACCCGGATATTAACATATAAATCGCCCTTTGCTCCGTTAGCGACTGCTTCGCCATGTTCCCGCAGCCGGATAGTCGCGCCATCATCAATCCCGGCCGGGATTTTTAAAACAACTTTCTGGGCTGACTTTTGAGTGCCTTTACCATGGCAGACAGTGCAAGTTTTTTCAGGTATGCGGCCTTTACCGTGGCAAGTCGGGCAGATTGTGGCCTGCTGGATATTACCAAATATTGTCCGCGTGACATTAACAACCTGGCCGCTACCGTGACAAGTCTCACAAGTTTTAAGCTCATAGCCCGGTTCGGTCATTGTCCCCTTGCAGTGCGGACAACTGTCCTCCAGGTTAAGATGCAAATCAACTTCAGTACCGAAAACCGCTTGTCCAAAGCTTATTTCAACCCTGGTTTCCACGTCATGGCCGACTGCTTGTTGATTGTGCGCCCGGCGCTGGTTGCCGCCGCCGAAGAAACTTTCAAATATATCGCCCAAGCCTAAATCACCGAAATCAAAATTAACACTTTGAGCCCCACCAAAACCACCAGTGAAAGGATTGCCATCACCGGCGGCACTGCTGCCTACACCGGCATGCCCGAATTGGTCATAACGCTTTCTTTTATCGGTATCTTTTAAGACCTCATAAGCTTCGTTAATTTCTTTGAATTTTTCTTCACTACCGCCCCGATCAGGATGATGCTCAACCGCTAACCGACGGAAAGCTTTTTTAATTTCATCCGGGCTGGCAGTTTTGCTAACTCCTAGTACTTCGTAATAATCACGTTTTGCCATATTTTATCTCGTTTAACTGATACTGCCGACATCGACTGTGGCAACCGGGCTACCATGAGTTATAGCGATTGTCGTGTGAGCCTTGGCGCTTGCTTTGATTAATTTGATATTAGCTTTACTGGCCAGGACTGCAACGCTGACATCTGGTAACTGGCGGCGGATTGAGGCAACTAAGGCTGAAGCCGGTGACGGGATAAATTCGGCAGACTGGATTAATTGGCGGGCAAATAAATCATCTATCAAAGCATTGGCTTTTTGCCAGCTGCCACAGGTCACCACTAATTCAATTAATTCATCGCTCAAATCTATCTCCCGTCTTTACCAACCGGTATTTCAAAGCTTATTTCTCTTTATCGACAACCTCGCCTTCAATCGGCTCGTCGTCAGCGCCAGGCTTATCGTCAGTCTTAGGTTCTGCCGATGATTTATCCGAATCTGGACTGGTTGTCGAATCGGATTTTTCCTTATTGGCAGCCTCATACATTTTAGCGCCAATCGGCATCAGCACATCGTTAAGATCTTTCATGGCTTTTTCAATTGAGTCTTTGTCGGCTTTTTCGTCGCTGGCCGACTTTTTAGCGCTGTCAATCGCTTGATTAAGCGACTTCATATCTTCATCGCTGAGTTTCTTATCATTGTCATTACGAAGCTTCTCAGCTTGATAAATAGCACTGTCAAAGGTGTTGCGGCTATCAATTAATTCCCGTTTTTGCTTATCCTCTTCAGCATGGGCTTCGGCATCTTTAGCCATCTTTTCGACTTCCGTTTTGTCCAGATTACCGCTTTCCTGAATCGTAATGCTCTGCTCTTTATTAGTGCCCTTATCCTTAGCGGTGACGTTCAATATACCGTTGGCATCAATATTAAATGTGACTTCAATTTGGGGGATACCGCGCGGCGCTGGAGGGATACCATCGAGTATAAAGCGACCGAGTGATTTGTTGTCGGTTGCCATTTCGCGCTCACCCTGAAGGACATGAACTTCGACTTGCGGTTGGCTGTCAGCAGCAGTTGAGAATATTTCACTTTTACTGGTCGGGATAGTGGTGTTGCGATCAATCAGTTTAGTCATAACGCCACCCATGGTTTCAATACCGAGGCTGAGCGGCGTTACATCAAGCAATAGGATATCTTTGACGTCTCCTTGCAGAACGCCAGCCTGAATGGCAGCTCCGACGGCTACAACTTCATCAGGATTAACGCCCTTCATTGGATCCTGGCCGAATATTTGTTTAACTTTTTCTTGGACTGCCGGCATTCGGGTCATACCGCCGACCAGTACCACGGCGTTAATATCACTGGCTTTGAGACCAGCGTCTTTAAGGGCTTTCTCACATGGCACTTGAGTCTGGTTAATCAGATCGCCTACCAGCTGCTCAAGTTTGGCGCGGGTTAATTTATACTCAAAATGCTTCGGTCCATCGGCATCAGCCGTTAAGAATGGCAAGTTAATATCCACTTCATTAGTCGTGCTCAGTTCAATCTTGGCTTTTTCAGCTTCATCGCGCATCCGCTGCATGGCGGCTTTATCGCTGGATAGATCAAGACCTTGCTCCTTTTTGAATTCATCCAGCAAGAAATCAACAATCACCCGGTCGAAATCAGCTCCGCCTAAGTGAGTGTCACCGTTAGTCGATTTGACTTCAAAAACCCCTTCACCAAGCTCCAAGATGGAGATGTCAAAGGTGCCACCACCCAGATCATAGACAGCAATTTTTTCATCTTTTTTACTATCTTTATCCAAGCCATAAGCCAAGGCGGCGGCAGTTGGTTCGTTGATAATCCGCTTGACTTCCAAACCGGCAATTTTACCGGCATCTTTAGTTGCCTGACGCTGTGAATCGTCAAAATAGGCCGGGGCAGTAATAACCGCTTCATTAACCGGTTCGCCCAAGAAGGCTTCAGCGTCAATCTTTAACTTACCCAGGATCATCGCGCTGATTTCTTCAGGACTATACTGCTTATCGCCCATAACGACTTTTAAGCCTTGGCCGCTTTTAACAATTTCAAAACCCATCAGTTTAAGGTCGCGCTGAACTTCTTTGTCTTCCCAACGGCGGCCAATTAAGCGTTTGACTTCATAAATCGTATTCTTAGAATTAGTTACTTGTTGGCGGCGGGCAACTTGTCCGACTAACCGTTCGCCATTTTTATTAATTGCTACCACGCTCGGCGTGGTGCGGGCACCTTCTGAATTAGCAATCACTTCCGGTTTACCGGATTGCATAACTGCCATCGCTGAATTTGTGGTGCCTAGATCGATTCCAATAACTTTTGCCATATATTACTCCTATTTTCTTAAATTTCTACTTCTCTTTGGTTAACTTTACGCGTTATATCAATAACAATTACTCCATTTTTACTTTTACCATGGCATGACGGATAACTTCGTCGTCAATTTTATAACCGGCTTGCAGTTCTTCGCTGACTACTTCATGGCTGCCATCGCTGTCTTCCATCACAACTGCCTCATGATAACGCGGGTCAAAAACTGTACCGACTGTCGCAATTCGTTCTACGCCAATATCCGATAATACTTTCTCAAACTGCTTAATAATTTGGCCGACTCCAATTACATAACTATTGCCTTCCAGTTCTTTGGGAATATGCTTCAGAGACCGTTCCAGATCATCAATGACCGGTAGTAACTGCCGGACAATTAAGGCTTTGTAAAAATCTGCCAGCTTCAGGCGTTCTTCTTCTGAGCGGCGGCGGACATTCATGGCGTCGGCTCGTTCTCTCTGCAGCGCTTCCGTTAACTCAGCAACTTGCTGTTTGAGATTCTGAATATCTTTACTGGGTGATGGTTTTGACATTTGTTTAGCCATAAAGTGTATCCTCAAGCGTTTCGCCGGCGTGTCGAACTAACATCATTACTTCCCGGTAGCTTTGGCGGGTTGGCCCTAGTACGCCGATATAACTGTGGTCGGAATAAGGACTGCGAAAACGGCTAATAATCAATGAGCAACCGGCACTTCGGCCAATTGGATTCTCGTGGCCGATATAAACGTTCAACAGTTTATTGGGTGAAGCCTCGTAAAGCCATGGTTCCAGGTTATCAAGTAAACGGGCAACTTGCTGAACTTGTAGGACGTCTAAAAATTCCGGTTGGCCGAACAAATTCGATAAACCGCTCATATAGAGACGGTCACCGATCGTGGCTAAACCTAAATTACTGGTGGCTTCTACCAGGGTTTCAACGGCATTGCGGATAGTCCGTTCTGGTAATCCGCCACTTTCCACCCGGGCGTTAAGCGCCCGCTCCATCCGAAGCTCATTTAGTGGTTGCTGCTCATCACCGAGACTATTCACATAACTGCGGTAACCTTTGTCGGTCGGAACCCGGCCAGCACTGGTGTGGGGTTGCATGATATAGCCCATGTGCTCAAGCTCGGCCATTTCCGCCCGGATAGTTGCCGAGCTAACATTAAATACTTTAGACAGCAAACTGCTGCCTACTGGGCTTGCCACTTCAGCATACTGCTCGACAATGGCACATAAAATTTGTTGTTGTCTATCTGTCATCATAAGATTCGCACTCACCAGCCTACAGTGCTAGTTCATGATATATGATAGGTTTTTAGCACTCATATGTCAAGAGTGCTAAGAACACTTTTTAAGGCAACTATTCTCTATCATTTTTGCTTATAGCGACCGGCAATAGCCGGTAATTATGAACTCATACCAATTACCGTAGTCTGATTGTGTGTTCCTGTTCTTCCTGTAAGTTATCGGTTTTACCGCTAGTGTAGATCGGTTGTGACTGGTTAGGCCGGTTGCGGTGACGGCGGGTTCGATGACGTTTCGGTTTAGTCGGTTCTGGATTAACAATTGCAGTGCCCTTAAGTGCAGCGTGAGCCAAAACATCAGTTGGGATGTGGTGTTGACTAGTCTTGAGCGGGATTTGCGGTGACGGCTCTGAAACTGGTTTAGGGGGTTCAGGCACTGGAGCTTGCTGTTGGGCCAGCTCAGCCGTTGATAAATAACGCTCACCGACTAAACGTTCGACTCTTTCTTTGCTGATAGCATATTGGGTACGGCTGTTTTCAATGATTGCTGCTGAATTATCATCGGCTTGAGGTGGTAAGTTTAGAGTAATTGCCGAGAAGGCTTGGATCTTTTCGCCGTCGATTGTCATGCTCACTACAAAATGCTGGTTATGCATATGGATTAAGTCAAAATCCGTAAATTTAGGCTCGAAGTACTTTGTCATTCCAGAGGCATCATCAGGGCTGACCCGAAAAGAAATAATCGAACCGACATTACCAAAAACCGCATCCTTAACCTGGGGTAACATTTGAGTAATATACTGGTTGGCAACAGTCAGATTAAGGCCGTATTTTCTTGCTTCGCTTAAAATCGACGTGAAGGAATCAGTGGCAAAATTTTGGAATTCATCGACATATAGGTAGAAAGGCGTTCGCTTTTCGCCGGGGATATCGGCCCGGCTCATGGCCGCTAATTGGATTTTTGTAATTAACAGTGCCCCAAGCAACGCTGCATTGTCTTCGCCAACTAGGCCGCGGCTAAGATTGACGATTAATATTTTATGCTCATCCATGATACTGCGGATATTAAAGCTGCTCTTTGGTTGACCGATGATATTCCGCACCAGCGGGTTAGCCGTAAAGGCGCCAACTTTGTTAAGTACCGGGGCGACGGCTTCGGCGGCAAACTTATCGTTCCAGCTGGCAAACTCGACGTTCCAGAAGTTCCTGACAACCGGGTCGGTGACATACTTTATAACTTTCGCCCGGAATTTCTTATCTGTTAGGATACTGGTAATATCCAACATTGTAGCTTCCGGATAATCCAACAAGGCAAGAATGCTGTAGCGCAGAATATACTCCAAGCGCGGACCCCAAGATTCAAACATTCGCTTCAAGACACCGATAAGTTCCGAACAAGTATGGGTTTTTAATTTCGAATCATAAACTTCCATCGGATTGAAAGCGATTGGGAATTCGGTGTCAGCCGGATTGAAATAAACCACTTCATTGACTCGTTCCGGCGGGATGCGCTTCAAGACGTTAATGGCATAGTCACCATGCGGATCAACGACTGCAAAACCAAATGTACTAAAAATATCCGAAATCGTGAGCAGTTCAAGCAGGGCTGATTTACCGACACCGGTTTGACCGATAATATACAAATGCCGCCCCCGGTCGACACGGGGCATGCCAAACATGGTGTTGTGCCCACGAAAATTGGTTGTCGCGATCGGGCTGATGTCTTCACGTTGTTCGCTAGTGACAAGCGGCAAGTTGGCTGGCGGTTCGGCAGTTTGGGAAAGTGCCCATAAGATATATGGCGTTTCAACGTTAGTGTGCGGCAAGTGATATAAAGTTGCTATCTCTTCTATATTGCACATAAAGCCATGGTGGTTGAATTCCCTGGCCCGGTACAATGCTTCGAGGTAAGGATCACTGATAATCCGTTTTTGTTCAAAGCCATTTAGATAAGTCGTATTAAATTGTTTGTAGCTGGCAATGATAGATTGGGCGCGTAATTTGGCATGAGATTCCGGCATGTTGCCGCGATAAACGATCCGGACGCAGCTTTCAAAGGCCAGTTTCTGGCTTTTTTCTTCAGCTGCTGTGATCCGGGTTTGCTCGTAATCGCTTAATTTTGCGGCTTCACCGCCGGCTTGGGCACCATTCCAAAAAGTAGTTAGTAAACTGCTTTTAGCTTTGCCGCTTAAACTGGAGATGTACTTCTCGTTATGTTTATGCCAATTACTCGGCGCCGGTCGCAATACTAACTGGATCCAGGCCTCTTCATCGTCTGCAAATTTTGCCAATGTCGCCGTTATGGCGGCCAATGGGTCAACTTCAAAGTTCTGGAAAGTCTTTATCGGCAGGGCATCATTATTAATTAGCTTCAGTTCGGTAACCAGAACTGTTGGAAAAGCCTGCTCTACGCTCATTGTATAGTCATCAATTTCAGATATATGGACAGTTGGGTACTGGGCATATATTTGTTCTTCGACAAAGCTCTTTAAATATTCCGGCGTCCAAACATAAAAGCCAATCCTTTTCTTAAGGACAGCAATTTCAAAGCTGACCCTTTCCCGGCGAGCGTTACTGAATAAACCGTTGCTGGGCATTGTCAGTAGTCCATGCAGCGAGGCGAACATTTGCTCGGCCGCTAGTTCTTTTTTATCGTTGGTGCGCGGTACTTGCAGAAGCAGTACAACACCGTTACCAGAACTTTCGTCGGCCGAATTATTATTCGAATTTAGTATGCTCATTGTCCGCTATCAAGTTCCTTAATGCTATCTTATTGTCCCACTTCATCAGATTAAAATATAGAGTCCAAAATTTAATATAGGGCAGCGGCTTTGGGCATAACTGAGCCTCTGAGAATTTTTTCGGCTTCATCGGCATTAACTGTTTCCTTTTCCAATAAACGGTCTTTGAGGGCACTTAGTTTTTCCCGGTTGGCTTTTATAACAAAGCGGGCCCGGTTAGCTGCTTCGGTAATCAGGTTTTCCACCTCATCATCAATAATTTTAGCCGTTTCATCCGAATACTCCCGCTCATGGACCAAGCGTTCAATCATTATTCCTTCATCGGAATGAAAAACCTGGTCACGTAATTTCTTACCCATACCTTGATTAACTATCATGTCTCGGGCTAACTCTGCGGCTTTTTGAAGGTCATTACCGGCACCGGTTGTGACACGATCGTGCCCATAAACAATTTCTTCGGCAATCCGGCCGCCAAGCATCCGGGCCAGGACATCCTTGTATTCGATAATTGAGTGGAAACTCTTATCTTCAGGCGGGATAAACCAGGTAACACCACCGGTTCCACCCCGAGGGATAATTGTGACTTTATGAACAACGTCGCTATCTGGCAGGACATGCCCAACCAGGGCGTGGCCCGATTCGTGATAAGCTGTTAATTCCTTCTCTTTTTCGCTCATTACCTTGCTTTTACGTTCCGGCCCGATGGCAACTTTTTCGAACGCTTCAGTCACATCAGCATTGTCAATTTTGTCATGATTTTTACGAGCGGCAATAATGGCCGCTTCATTGGCAATATTAGCCAGATCCGCCCCGGATGAACCGGCCGATTTAGCGGCCAACACATCTAGGTTAACGTCTTTGTCTGTCGGTTTGGCCGCGAAATGCACCATTAAAATTGCTTCACGATCCTTGCGGTCAGGCAAGTCGATATCAACACGGCGGTCGAAACGACCGGGTCGCAGTAAGGCCGGGTCAAGCACGTCCGCCCGGTTGGTAGCAGCCATAACTATAATATTCTGACCTTGTTCAAAGCCATCCATTTCAACCAGTATCTGATTAAGTGTTTGCTCTCGCTCATCATGCCCGCCACCCATGCCAGACCCTCGTCGGCGGCCAACGGCGTCTATCTCATCAATAAAGATAATGCAAGGGGCATTCTTTTTGGCTTTAGAGAATAAATCACGGACGCGAGAGGCACCAACACCGACAAACATTTCAACAAACTCCGAGCCAGAAATGCTAAAGAATGGAACATTAGCCTCCCCGGCCACCGCCCGGGCTAACAATGTTTTACCGGTGCCAGGCGGCCCAATCAGTAAAACTCCTTTAGGGATACGCGCCCCGACTGCAGAGAACTTTTTAGGGAATTTCAAAAACTCAACAATTTCTTGCAAATCTTGTTTGGCTTCGTTGCTACCGGCTACTTCTTTGAAACTTACTTTATCCTTTTCATTCCCGTATAGCCGGGCACGGCTTTTACCAAAACTTAAAGCCTGATTACCCTGCCCTTGGGCACTGCGTAACATCCAGAAGAAAAGTAGGCCTATCAGAACAATCGGTAAAACATATTCCAAGCCGAGAGTCAGCCAAGCCGAGCCAGTGCTCGTCGACGTATATTCAATAGTTGTTTTACTAAAGTTAAAGCCAATACTTTTAAGGCTGGTGTTCGGATCGGTATATGCTTTTAAGGATACCTGATTTTGCCCCTTAACAGTTATATCCAATTCATTACCCTTAACTAAAATTTCCTTATACTGCCCGCTATTAGCATTGCTAATGGCTCGGGTTAAAGGAATATTTTTTAGGCTGCTGGGCTGGCTGTAGGCGGCAAAGATAATTAACGCTAAAAGCACTATCAAGGCTATAAAGCCGGCATTTTTAAATCCCTTGCGGTTGTTATTCGGGTTGCGCCCTTGTCCCGGGCGGAATGGTTTATTGTCCATAACAGATGATTATACAAGACACTTTCATATTTGGCTAGCGGTCTCGGGTCTCGAGTGCTAAATAGTCTTTGTTTACTACTATACTCAGCCCGCTATTAACATCTAATTTTTTCCCAGGCATTGCTGTTTTCAAGTTTGTTGCCAGTTGTTCAATCCGTTTCCGGTTGATATTAGAAACGCCATTATTCGACAACCATCTGGCCAGAACTTCTTTTGACACAATGTGCGGTAAGCCTATGAACCATTGCCTGGCAAGACCCTTTGGTTTAACCTGATGGGACAATAAATTATTTATTATTTTGTCGATATTATCATTAACTTTGGCCTCGGCTTGAATTAATGCCAAGAACCGCTTCTTATCTTTCTCCGAGGCTTGCCTCAGTTGGCGGCGGATTTTATTCCTCAGGTATTTTTCATTCTGGTTAGTAATATCTTCGCGCCAAGATAGGTTATGGGTAAGGGCATATTCAATCAGCTCAGTCTTTGTAGCAGTCAGCAATGGCCGCTTAATGGTTTTTGTCGAGCGCAGTGAACTGAGACCGCGGCGGTTAGTACCACGCAACAGATTAATTAATGCTGTTTCCATACTGTCATCCTGATGATGGGCAGTAATAATTGCCTTAGCTTTATGCTCAAGCATGACTGAGTGTAAAAATTCATATCTAACCCGACGGGCAGTTTCTTCGCTGGCATGCGGCCCAAGTTTGGCTTCTCCATAAACAAAAGTAAGGCCATAGCGTTTTGCCAATTTTTCAACTAGTAGACGGTCTTCGTGTGAATCATTCCGGATGCCGTGGTCGAAATGAGCCACGATTAGCTTAAGATCAGTTTGTTGGTGGAGTATATCCAATAGCACCACCGAATCAACACCACCGCTGACTGCCACAATATAAATTCCTGGCGGTAGATGAATAGTCTTCATTATTACTATCTTAGCTCACTAGGTAAAAGACTGGAAATATGCTACATTTTGATTGCTTAATATTATTTGTTTATTCTCTATAATAGCTAAGTAGAAGTTGCATATAACTTTATTAATAAATCTATGGCGGTGTAGCTCAGTCGGTTAGAGCGCGGGACTCATAAGCCCGAGGTCGTAGGTTCAATCCCTACCGCCGCTACCATAAGCATTATTACTTATATAGAATATCGATTACCTTTATTGCAATAGTAATTAACAATGTCTATGCTTAATTTGGCATGGATAATCAAAATCCAAAAAAAGTTGAGTTAAAACCTTCTGCTTCTTTTCTGCAAGATATTCAAAAATCTGCATCCAAAGAAAACGTGGTAATTCAAAAGACTCCTGCAACCGATACTATATACCCTGATAGCGAGACAATTCCATCATTAACTCCAGATAAGAAAACAAATGATAAACCAAAGAGGATTTATAGTATAGTCCCGTCTCTGCGCCCTTTTTCTATAGTTTTGCTTATCCTAGGTATTCTATTATTCAGTAACCTTTTACAAACTCATATTCAATCAATTCATCAAACAACAGAATTGCATATATTAAATATTATTAGGCCAATAACATTGGTCTTGCCGTTAATATCGGCAATTATTTTTTTGATAAGCAAAAGTGTTACTTTTGTAAAAGCCCTACTTGCTGCCCTAGTTCTAAATTTTTTACTTGGAGTGATTGACGCTTGGTATTTAGCTTTTAGATTTCATATCATGTCGGCTTTATTTGCAACGATTATTGTGATGATAATTCAGGTTGTTTTTCTAGTCTGGTCTTGGTCTGTATTTTCACAAGTTAATGATTTATATTAAACCATTAAGCTTCCTCACGCTCTTCGGGTCCCTCTATTTTGTCGGTAGTAGAAAAGAAAAGTTCAAGCATTTGAAATCTTTTGTGAAGTTCAATTGCATTTTCCATCTGCTCCACGGTATATTCACCCGAAAGAAACTTTTGCTCTATTTCAGCCAGTCGGGGATCAGTTAAGGGCATAACTACTTCTCTAAATTCTGGGTTATGTTTTTACAACTAAAAATAATTTTTAACTTACTGACAAAAATAAAAAGTCCTCTTGGGAGAAGGACTTAATACCGACTAATAGAAAAGGTTTAATTCTTTTTAAGAATATTTCTTATTATTTCATCTACAGATGACAGATCCTGATTTGTTGAAGGCACAAGTTCAAAGACCAGTTTATTTGTCTGTTTCATTTGATCCATTATGTTTTCTCCTTTTTTTGTATACCAATAAACATGGACATAGCTGCCATCTTATTAGTAAATGTACATTTTTTTGTTTTAGCTTGCGCTTAAATCTAATGTAGTTGATATCCCTAAGATTGTAAATAGTTATTTTAAGATTATTTAATTATTTGTCGGTGCGGATTGCCACAGCGATGTTGAGGCTGTGACTTTTCTGATCCAAATAACCCCATCACAGCAACTAAACAAGTCGTTCTGATACTCAAACGATGCAGAGTCATCAGGAGTAAATACTGAACCTACTTCTCGAACTGTATACTTCTTAAGTTGGTCTTTTTGCAGTCTTGCTTGCTTCACCACTTTCTGAATATCAAAGATTGCGAGTGGCAGTTTTGTCTCTGCAAACATATGTTCGTACGTGTCTTTATGAGAAGCGTGAAGGTCAAACATCTGGAATCCTTTGGTTCGTTCTGTCTTCTTGTCCCATAAGAAAGCATTAAATTCACCTTCATTAAATAAGGATATGAGTGCAAGATAGCTTTTCCCTAAGCTTTCTTTCAAATATTCCCCCTGAGTATCAAGATCTCCTGAATAATAAATATGAAAATTATGTGACCACAGGGCAAGTTTTGCACCACTTCCAAGTTTTTCTAATATTTTTAAGCAGTTCTCGGCCATGGCTTTATCCCTAATACTGGACTCTTGATTACGCCGCTCATCTTCTGCAGGGATATCGCAGCCATAAAATGATATCTGATTTAATGGATGCATAAGATTATATTCTCTCATCCACTCGATCACATTGAGCATTTCTTGGGTGTTATGAACCCAGTATCCTAGATCACTCAGCAGTTTCTGGGCAATGCCCTTGCCTGTTTTTACGTAATTATCGATTGCTTTAGCCGGTTTTTGGGGTGTTTCAAGAATAAGACCCTTAAAACCCATTTCTTCGACTAAGAATTCTAGTATCCGATGGCGAATTAATGTAAATTCCTTGCTACCATGAGTAGCTTCTCCCATACCTACAATCCTAGCTGAATCTATCATAGTTACTAGTGGCTTCAAATCATTGAGTAGCGCGTTCGGATCAGTTGATTGTAGTTGGAAAGAATATCTATAAAGCCAGTCATTATTTATTTTTACCTTTGCCATATGCTTCGATGATACACCCTCAGTTGAATTAAAGGTATTGACATGAACTTAGTATTCAGATTAGTAAACTTGGTTCACACTGAAGTTTAACAGAAATAAAAAATCGTTTACGGATAACGGTCTAGAACCACTAAGTCCGTAGTATTATATGTAGCAACTCTATGGACGTAAAGTACCCGCAAATACCTGCCATGCCAATAGTGACTTAGCTACCAAACTTAAAATTATATACATTTGTTCACCGTAGAGATAATTCTTCCAACGACCTATCTTCTTATATTGCAAAACCATATTAACCGCGAAGCAACTGAAGAATACAAAGATCGAAACAAAAATCCAATAAACGAATGTTGGGGCTTTGCTTCCTTCGTTTGCTCCTAATGCCAAATAACCTGCTACAACTAGCCACGGGATTAACCCTGCCCAACAACCAATGAAGTAACTAAGCCAATTAGTTTTTTGGGTAGTCTGGTTATGAACTTCCATAACAAGACCCATCAAGTTCATGATTGAGATTAGGGCAAATATCATAAGCAAACTGTTTGCATCATAGATACCCACAATAAGACCAATAGCTACCATCATAATGCTAGCTGAGAGTGAGTACTCTATCCAGCGAGCCTTATTAATCCCTAATCTCAGATTATAGTTATAGCGTTCGTTATAGATAGTAGCGATAAGTAAGTGGAAGATAGCTGAAAGAAAAAAGAATACAACGATCAACCAGGCCAGTTGAACATGAAAAAGTGTTTTTGTTGTGGGGTTTAAATGTTGGGTAACTTTATCAAACTTTAGATATGTCCCGGTAATTGGTACGGTGAATCTTTTACTTATTAATAATATTGCTATTCCTTGAACAAAATGTAATCCAGCCGCAATAAAATTTTGTTTTCTAAGAATTGCATAGGTTATTGTATGTTTCATGCTTTAATGCTAAATGATCTTACTTATTAGCATAAGTACAACTAACCTTAATAGCAAATAATTGTTTGCGTCTCTAATCCTCAAACCGTATATGTAAAGTCTCTGTTAGGAATTCTAGAAGAAAATAAAAGGACCGGCCTTGAAACCCGGTCTACCTATGTTGATGCGTGATTTGGTTGTCGCGAGTAGACTCGAACCGAACTACATCACCGCCTAGATTTTAGGCTCGTATCAGTCTAGCTTACAAATTACCTCAAGTAAAATTTTTTCATCTAACACCAATTTTCCATATACTTTTTTCTCGAAAGGCTGGCAAAGTTTGGCGTTTAGCGGCATTAAGTTGTGCATTGACAGCTAATTTATGCTGTTTAGCATAGTCGCTCAATTGCATGATTTTCCAGCCTTGAAGATAGGCGAGTCGTTTGTGCAGTGATTCTTGCAGACTTAATGAAAGTAGTTGCGCCATACCTCTAGCTTGTTTAATATCTTGATCTTTTTGATACTTCTGAAATTGAGGGTAATAATCCCGGTGTTTGCTTTTGTTACGAATAATTACCGGTGGGTAACCCAGCTGTGCCAGCTGTTGATTAATCAGTACCCTACCAATTCGACCATTACCGTCACAGAATGGGTGGATACGTTCGAACTCGAGGTGATAGTAGGCAATATTATCCAAAAAATATCTGTCATGGCTACTAGAGTAAATTATAATTAAATTCTCAAGTAGTTGCTCAACATGCTCAGGAGCTGGCGCTATATGTGTGCCAACCCTCACGTATTCATTTTCTTTACGAAATCTTCCCGCAATTGAATCGTTAATGCCTCCGATTAGCATGTGGTGTAGCAGTAGTATATTTTCAATGGTCAGTTCAAAATTGGGTTTTGTACGTAAATACTCGTTGACCCGGGCTAAATTCTTAGCTTCGAACAGCTCGCGAACAGATACATTGCGTGTTACCTCAAGTTCAAGTAGTATGCGCTCGGTCTCCTTAAGTGTTAACGTAGAGTTTTCGATGGCGTTAGAGTTATAGACTAGCTCTGGCAATTCCGCTTCCCCCAGCATTTGGAGTAGAGATTCTTTACCAACTTTAAGCTGATCGAAGTCTTTTTTGAGCGCCTTAATGGTTTGCTTTGTCGCGTTAGGTAACATACAAATATTGTATCATATTCACTATACTTCAGTCAATAGGCGTGAATTTATGGTACCTTTAGACAAAATTCACGCAATTTGTAATATACTGTGATAATGAGTAGTTATTTAAAAGTTTCTAAAGACCAACTGGCACAGGTTCAACGTAAGCTAAATTGGCAGGAAAAGGTTTTACTTTGCGGGAATAACCGACGCACCAAACAAATAGAGGAGTTCTTAGACAAGCCTCGCACCGCTCGAAATAAATATTACGAGCTAACTGAGTCTTATGAAAGCCGTGACGTCACTTTTACTAAGGTCTATGCGGATATGACACAGTTGATTGAAAAAGATGGGCAGTTTCTTGACCCTTACCTAGAAATAGCCGAGATGGCACATGAAGTTGGCAAAGATGGCCTTTATCAAAATATACTCTGGCGAGCTTACATGACAGCAGTAAGCTTAATTGCTAACAAGGCCGGCAAGTACCCAAAAAGTCTACCTTGGGCCTGGTATGAAAATCGCCATATTATTCGCGGGCTTAACGATTTTGCTCTACTGCAGTGGGAAATTGGCGAAGCACGCCTTGCTTTAGAGATTTATAGAAAATTACTGGCTTCAAACTTAAATGACAATATTGGCGCCCGGTACAGCATACTTGCTCTGCAACTAGGCTACGGTCCGGAATATGAAGCCGAATTTCTACCCAAAAAAGGACCAGTTTATGGCTTAGAAGCAGTAAAATTGGAGAAATGGTTCTCAGACAATGCTAAAAATTTTACAGAGGAGTTTGCTGACTTTGAGAAACACCTAAATCAGGGTTAAAAGATTAATATCAAATACGGAATACAGTCAGAGTCATAGGTGTCCAGCCACTATGATAGGAATCGGACAGTTCTAGGACCATCCCTGAGAAGTTATTGTGAGTATTGCAACGAAAACGGCAGTTCGAGTTTAACGGGATAGGACTCGAACCTATCGACAGAGTTGAGGTTATAAGAGATAAACAAAATACCGGTCTTAGAACCCGGTCTAACTCTATTGATGCATGATTTAGTTGGGCATGTCGGCCTAGAACTTTGAACCTAATCACTTATTTAGACGTGCAGCATTTGCGAATTGAAAAAAATATCTATCGATACTATCCATATCATTAATGCTAGCATCATCGTTATACATCACGCCTAAAAATTGATCTCTCGCCCGTAGTACCTCTTTGAGTCCTACGGATTTTTTACGTACCAGATCTTCTGTTGTGGCAGTAAATAAATCAAGCGCTCTAATAATTGCCTGATCCCTTTCCGATATTTTACCAGCTCTTTTGGCATTAAGAGATCTACCAACCTCACTATAAATATTTCCCATTTGTTCAATAATATTCATATTATTCCAACGCTTGCGATCAATTAAGTATTTGGTCATTTTGTTACGATCTCATTGACAATCTTAATAATTCTTGCCCGTTTATTTTTATCCTCTACGCCTCGTGATATATTATGCTGACTGGGCCGGATATTAATCATTGAATCAAATTCCACAAATTCATTGCTACCATATTTTTCCGGGTATAGGTTAATACCCCACAAATCCTTTTGTTTTGACCCATTTTCTAACAGATACTGTTCTTCATCAACATGTAATTCGGCGTCAATAACCAGTAGTCGCTTCTCAATATCTATCACTGCCTTGACTAAGCTTCCATACATACGCTTAGCCATAGCAGATAATTCATCAACATTTATGGAATTAACTTGCTTCACCTCCGAATTATAACATTGCGCTGTCCGTCCTTGTCATGCTGTATATGGCTGACTAAGAACATTCGAACTGGAACCAACTCTTACCCGAGCTAAGCAGGTGAAATAATCTTTTTAGAGATGGTAACCTGTTAGCTTATCCTACCGCATAACACTAGAACCTAAGGTTTTGTAACTAACTAATTAGTCGATGGTGGTCATTAGGAGCATACTAGAGAGTGATAGACAATGCCTTCAAAGAGGCTCAATAGAGACAGGATTAACAGTGTTTAACCCAACTAACTTGATAAAAACTACTAAACGCAAAACCGTAAAGATACGCAAGCAAAACTATATTAAAAACCAAGCAGAGCCTGCTGATAAACTCTCTCATGACTCATCCAATAAAAATGAGAGTGTTTTGGTTGAGGATAGCCCGGTCATGAGGCGAAGATTTAGGCTCATTGCTCAAAGAATTAGAATCATCAATATTCATGGTGTCTATAAAAAGTTTCGAGATTAGAGAAATAAATCCAACCTAGCAGGACTGGAACCTATTAACTTCTTAGGTCATTTTGGACAAAGAAAAACCCCTGCAGTAATTACAGAGGTAAAAGTACTTATGGTTGCGGGGGCAGGACTCGAACCTGCGACCTTGTGGTTATGAGCCACACGAGCTGCCGCTGCTCCACCCCGCGATATATTATGCTTGAATTAATTTAGATAACTTTTCAAGTATAGGTAGAAATCAGCTATTAACTTTAACAAACAGAGGTAGAAAAGTCAATCATTGGTTCGAATTTCGGTGTAGGAAAAAATCTATCCAAGAATTAAAATTGCGCTCATACCATGGTAATTTAGTAGTAACTTTAGTGGAAGAATTTACTGATAAAGATAGATTAGAAAGCGTCGCTAAGGCAATATTCTGGGGGACTATTAATTCTGTTTCCCCTTGATTACCTAATCCCAATTCCTGGCGAGCTGATAATTCAAGGTATTGATTCGTATTGTAATAATTATTCTGAAGCTGGAGGTTACTGTTCTCTAATTGCTGGACATGGTTTTGTTGTTGTAGCGTAGCAACATGTTTTTGCAATTCATAATTTGACTGAATGGCCTTTACGCCACTCCAACTGGTTAGTAAAACAATAACAATAAAAAGTAACTGCCCAAGGGTTCGTAAATCCCATCGGAGATGCCATTTTATAGATTGATAGTAACTTTTTATTTTATTAAGCATCATGTCTTATTATAAACTATATAGTGTAGTCTGTTATACTCACATCTGTTGCGGGGATGTAGCTCAGTGGTTAGAGCAGTCGGCTCATAACCGATTGGCCGTTGGTTCAAATCCAACCATCCCCACCAACAAGCTTATTGCTTACTGTTACCAGTTTATGTTTATATTAGAACATGAAGAAATTTAGAAGTAATGAAGCTGGATTCAGTGCTATTGAGTTAGTTTTAATAATTGTAATAGTAGTTCTAATTGGTATTTCAGGTTGGTTGGTTTATAAGAACCATCATAAAAACGCTGCGGCAACAATATCAACTACTTCTACAAGTAAGGCAGCCACTTCAACCTCTACGACTCCTAAGAGTACATCTACTAGTACTACTAAACCAGTCACGACTACAGTTTTCCAGATACCAGAACTTGGCATTGAAATTACAGTGCCAAATAGTATTAAAGACATTGTGTATAAAGTTGACCCAGCAGGTACTTTATCTACTGGTCAGCAGACTCAATCAGTAACTCTTTCAACACAAACGCTCACAAACTTAGATTCAGATTGTTCTGTTAATGGTTCTGCTCCTCCATTGGGTACTATTTATAAAACTACAGGACAATATCCAAGTAATCCTGATGTTGACTTAAATAATTCTAGTGGTGGTCTAGTTAAACAATTCTCAACTTACTATATTGGATGGAGTAATCCTCAGGGAATATGTGGTACGAGTGCTAGCACACAAAGTGATGCATCTGCTGATACTAATCTATTCTCAACTGCACTACATTCAACTGTTCAACTCATTCAATAGATTCTATAAGATTCTGGTAGTTATTAATTTCAAGTGTATCAGTTTGAATTTGTGCTGACCTGTAAATATCAATCAGATAAGATTTAACTTGGTGCCATTGCGACCAAGAGATTCCCACTAAAATTATTTCAATAACTAGTGCCTTAGATATTCAACAAAACAAAATTTTATATCTTCTAGCCTTTGCTGGCATCTTTCTTTTTAGCTATAAGCTGTTTTGTCTGCCAAATCCGATCTAAGAAAAGTGCTTGTTTATTACCTGAATACTCTAGATTCAGGCTGAACATATCGCGCCAGTATTGCAGATGTTGATTACGTTGCCGTTCAAAAAATAACCGTCTCTCGACAGCCCGTCTGGCTAGATCTTCTTGCCCGGGGGACCATTGTCTTTGATATCTAATAGTCGTGAACATGTCACCAAAAACCGACTCCATAACCCAACCAAGCTGGACGCGCATTTCACTTTCTCTCATTCTCCAGCGACTAGGGTTCTTGGCGGCTTCAGCAAACTTTTCTAATAGAACCTGGTCTCTTTGAATGGAATTTTTTAGGTATGTTTCCATCGCTGCTTGTCGGCCTTCGAGAGCGTGAACACCTGAGCGTTTGGCCGCATTTGTATCGACTATATTATTCTTCATGATGCGTCTAGATTTTAAAGTCTGGCTCACAGCGGCTGTCGCTAGGCCAGGTACATAACGAGCAATTAAACTATACTCAGTCGGCGTTAAAGCAATAAATACCGGCCGAGATTCCAGACCAGGCAGATAGCCAACCGAGAACTGGCTAACTTTGGGTACACCTATTAGAGATTTATGTAAGTTTGATGTTTCCACTAGTTCAAGCATGTGCGGGGTAATATCAGCATAATCACCCGGATCTAAACCCCAATACTCCGGGGTAGCTGCCCTAGCAAATGAATTAAGCGACGATAAATTACGCTCCGGCTGAAAGATATCAGCCATGCCTGGTAATTGTACTTCCCCTATTCCGGGTCTTTTGGGTGGCATAATTAAGTTTCAAACTTATTCGTATAAACTTCGATGATGCTTTGCAACATAATCAGCTTCAGCTGCATTTTGTTCGGCAACAGTTCGCTTGCGAGTTGGAGAGCTTTGTTCAACTATCTCAGCCGATTCATTGGTATTTGAGTCTTTTAAAGCAGTTTCACTTTCAATATTATCTGTTTCTGTATCAGTATAGCCAACTGGAGCATAGCCTTGCTCAATAGCTGCCGCCGAATATCTAGGTTTTCTAGCTGGCCTTGCCGCCAATGCAGCAGCCTTAGTATATTCGTCTGGATCTACAGGTGTATCAGGAGAATCTTCAGGTGTTGAAAATAGTGGTGACTGTTCACTCATTAAAATATCATATCATACTTAAGCTTTACTGTAAATAATATTATATCTAATAAGATCTGTATAAACTTTAGCTTCTAGTAAGAGCTGGTGGCAACAAAAGTTAACGCCGTTGTATATATACCCGCCGCTTGGGTCACAGCCACGTTACCGATCATAGCGATAACTCCGGTTGCTGACCCCGCCGATACGCCAGTAGCGGCTGAAGCTAATACGCCACCATAGGTTGAAGTAGTTCCAGTAGAGCCGTTAGTATCAAAACCGAATTGGGCGCTACCAGCACCACCAGTAGCGTTACCAGCTTGATTGGCGGTTTGGGTGGTTGTGTTGCAATTCGCATTGTTGTATGGAGACTGGGGAGCAAGTGTCATGCCAGTATTAGTAACATATGTACACATGCCGAATTGATCATGGTTTGGATTGCTGGAAGCGGCAGTAGCACCAATAGCGGTTATAGTATTGGAGCCTGAAGTTAAAGTAGTCCCTAGCATACGTATTGAAAGTCCATAATTAGCATTGGTTGAAACGGTATACTGGGTTGTGACATCAACAAACGGGCCGGTTGTATACAACACCCCCGTACTATCGCCTAAAGTAACTGACCCACCACCAGCGGAACAACTGGCTCCGGTGTAGACACAAAATGTTAACTGCTCTTGGACTTTAGAAGTAACTGTTACGACTTGGTTGGTACTTAAAGCTACGCCGCCTTGATCAGTCGGACTTTGTGTACTAGTAGGGGTGTATGATGTAGCAGCGGTATTTGTGGTGTATGTAAATAATCTGGCATAAAAAGAACAGTTAGGCGGAGTGCCACCAGTACAAGCCGAGTAGTTGGGGTTTGTGAAACCACTCATAACAATTGTTACCTGGGTGTTCGAAGGCTCACTAACACTAGATCCAGCGTCGCTTAATATTAACAATGGGCTGGTCTTACCAATTGTCCAGTTGGATGTGGTGGTGTCACTAGGGCCTGATATGCTGCCACCAGTCCACGACACATTAGTAAGCGTGATAGATTGTCCAGCAGTGTAAGTGCAAGCCTCACCAGGTATTGGTGAGTTATCACAAAAGTCGATAACGATGCCTTCAATGGCGCCAGCTGTAGCAGTTTTAAAGGATATTGTGTAGGTGACGCCCTGGCCAGCCGTTAAACCTCCGTTGGCAGAACTGCTCATCTCAATAGTACGTGCAGTTAGCAGCCCGGCAGCGTTGGCAATTTGAGCGGTAAATAGTGGCAATAATCCGCCAGCCAACAATAATGCTAAGCCAAAGCTAGCAAATAATTTCTTTTTTATTCCCTCAACGTACTTCACAGGCCGTATTTATCTCCACTATTGTCTGTCAAATAACTTACAACTTATTGTAGACTAACACAAGCATTTTATGCAAGCTTTAATAATAAGTATCCAATTAACTAGTCTTATTAAATAATAATTTTTATATTTTTAATCTGTATATTAGTGCCGGTACTTACGACGTTTGACCAGATGCCTGTGGACAATAAGCCAGATTACCAAACCTATGACAACGATGACTGCTATTACTGTAATAATGAACCATACCGGCAAATACCAGAATCCGGCTTTGGCAATAATTATATTGCTACTTCCCTGTTGCCAGGCAATACTGGCGGTGACTGAATAATGACCTAACCAATGCTTATTGGGTAGAACATTGGTAAATTTACGAATGCTGTCTGGTAAAATGTTGGACTTAGGACTATTACCATTAAACTGTAAGGTGGATATGATTTTGCCAAATATGTTCTTGACTTCGATAGTACCAAATGGTTGCACATGAATGTTGCCGACATTATCAAGAAGAGTTACGACTGAAAGCTTGCCGGCTGTAACAAAACTTGTTGAATGATTATTCTGTTCGATATCGAATTTAGTAAGACTAAGCTTATAAGTAAGGTTACCCGGCACTGTTATTAAAAACAAAGTCCCGGCACTGGCAGTTAGCCCAACGTTTGCAGTATTAGCAAGATTAGCGTTTTCAAAACGGATTACTCCATAATAGCCACCTGACAGAGCGGTGGTAGGGACATTTAGAGTTACATTGAAATATATCCGTTGCTGCGGATTTAAGGTTATATTAGGGATTGGTTCAACCAGTGTCTCAAAATTGTCTAACGGCAAAGGAGTCTTGGAATTATTGAGCAGTATGTTAGGCGTCCCTGACTCATTTGAACTAGCCAAGAAATCATTAACGAAAGCTTTAAGAGTTAATCGTGAGTTAGTCGGGTTTTGGACAGCCATCGGGATCTGCAAGGACTGCCCTTTTTCAATTATGGTCTCTTCAACAACTGGTGAAATCAGAACACCATTAGGGCTGTTATTTGAGCTTAAAGCCAATACCGGGCTGATTAGAAAAACGGCCGACAGTATTGCAGACAAAGCTATCACAGTCCCACGATTTAGCAGTGCTTTCTTGGCCCCTAATCTCATTTGGATACATCGTAGCATAATGAATTACTCATATACAAGCATGTGAACGAGTTCACCACATTCCGTACACTTGACTCACTGTTACTTTATGCTTTCATAGTACTCGCATGGAGTCTTCATGCCTAGTGCTTCATGGGGTCTAATATTGTTGTATATAT
>Ga0182027_10002094_pt1 | contig 32570 bp, 31 predicted proteins | sample 712E1DmetaG_FD_121300 | JGI IMG/M metagenome (GOLD analysis project Ga0182027, IMG submission 121300) | Permafrost microbial communities from Stordalen Mire, Sweden - 712E1D metaG (Illumina Assembly) | ecosystem: Environmental > Terrestrial > Soil > Wetlands > Permafrost | place: Sweden...
ACTGAACTACTACCTGACCTATCTGCTGGAACGCGACCTGAATTCGCCGGAGGTCATCCGGCAAATCCAACGGGGAAGCAGTTGATCTTCAACCCCGAAAAATAGCCCTTAATGTTGATCCTCGAAGCAAATAAAATTTCCACCCCTGGATTTGGCTTTAAACATGGCCCGGTCGGCCCACTTCAATAATCCTTCCAAATCATTCGTTTTTTCATTTAATTCCACAACCCCCATACTGAGGGGGACGAACAAAGACCGTCCTCCCAAAAGAAAAGGTTCCAAAACAGCGACCCGAATGCGTTCGGCAATAAAAAAAGTATTGGAAGCGGTCGTTTCAGGGAGCAAGATCACGAATTCATCACCGCCATAGCGGGCAAATATATCGACCGCCCTCAACATCTTAGAAATCCGGGAGGCTAATTCAGCCAGCACCTGGTCGCCAACGATATGCCCGTAATTATCGTTGACTGATTTGAACTTATCGATATCAGCCATCACCAACGAAAGAGGGTGGCGATAACGTTTTGCCTGACTAATCTGGCGCTCCGCCTTTTCAAAAAATCCGCGGCGGTTGTTTATTTTCGTGAGAGGATCAGTCACAGAAAGCACCTGGACCGTCTGGTTCAGTTTTTCGAGTTCGCTATTTTTCTTTGCCAGCTCCCGCTGCAGAGCAAGTAATTCATTATTCAACCAGTTCATTTCATCATAGAGGGAGCCCGATTCAGAGTTGCCAGATTGGCTGATACGAAGATGCTTTATGAGGGCCGTGCGTAAAAGTATCGCCTGTTCATTGTCAATTTTTATAAATTCGTTGCAAATCAACAGTGCTTCTTTACTATCATGAGACCCCATAATCATCAAGTGATCTTGGTGGTTGATCCCCGATAATTGAATCGTCTCAAATCGATTGCCGTTAAAAACGTCGAACTCCCAGTCGATGGCGGCGCCTTTAGCGCGCAATTCAGCAAGAAAATTCACCAGCTTGAGCCGGTTGGCCGAATCAATAATTACCTCCAAATTCTGACCTTCGGCCAGCCCAATCACCCCGATGCCATCCAAGAGAACTTTTTGGATGATGCCCTGCGAAGTACATATAAAGGCAATGCCGGGTGGAAGTTTATCGGAGGTCATTGGATTGCCTGCAATAATTGTCGAACAAAAGTGACCACACCCTGAGAAAGAATATCCACGCTACCTCAACTCATCTATTGTGAATAAGCGGATTGGATTTCATTAATATTATACCTATGAGATATGAATAATCAAGTTTCAATTTATACAACGCGAGGTACCCAGCGAGGGGACGGTTTCGATAACTTTTGGAACCCCGATGAAACTGTCCCAAGGGGAAAAAAGAATTCAGACAATTCAAACGACTGCTGAACGAAAATAAGTAGTCATTGATCCATAATGAGGTGGTCACGGGTCCATCCTACCTCTGGCGCCTATTCCCAGCGGAAAGTTTTTATCGAGACAATCACGCCGAGAAGCAGCATGCCCACCAGAACGCCGACTTCCGGCAGGTGCGCGCTCCAAGCTTCGCCGATCCACAATCCGCGCAACAAGTTGACCACATAGGTGAGCGGCAGAAAAGCCGCTACCTTCTTGATGGCTTCGGGAAGAAGTTCTCTAGGCAAGGCAGCACCTGACAAGAACAACATCGGGTACAACAGTGCCATGCCAACAATCTGGGCGGTGCGCGCATTTGGCATCAAGCCGGCTAGAATGAAACCCAGTCCAAAGAAACTCAGGCAACTTAAGACAAAACCTGCCAACACACTCAACGCGTTCCCCTCAAACCGGACATGATAGACCAATTTTCCAGCAATGATGAGCAAAACCATTCCCAATAAGGTCATCGTAAAAAACACAATCACCTGAGCCGCAAGAATGATAAATGGGCTCACCGGGGTGGCGCGCAAGCGCCTCAAGACGCCATTTTCACGATAAGCAGTGATATGAATGGTTATCGACATCAGCCCAGTGGTGGCAATGATCATGGCAGTGTAGGCCGGTAAGGAGATATCAATCGTGCCCCGCCCGCCAAAATAAACTGAGGGTTCGTTGCCATAGATGCTCCCAAAGAGGAACAACATCATTAATGGAAAAACCAATGTGAAGAAGGCACCCACAGGCTCACGCAAGAATAATTTTATTTCCATCCAGGTCATTTTCATTAGCATTTTCATTTGACCCTCACCCTCTTATTTGGCGACCGGTTAATTTGAGGAAAACATCTTCCAAAGTCGGTTGTTCTGTACGCAACTCATGAAAGGTTACCCGCTGGTCGGATAAAGCGTTAACGACCGCTGTAACCAATTGGATTTTTCCCTTTGAAGTCCCTTGAATTACGACCCGATCTCCCTGCACTTCCAATTCTCCTAGTTTGGAAAGAATTTCTTTCAGGTTCGCCGACAGAATGCCGTCCAGGCTAAACGATACACGGTCTTCGGTAGACAAGTTGTGAACGAGCGCTTGCGGTGTATCCAGCGCCACAATTTGACCTTCCTCAAGAATTGCAACGCGGTCGCACAACCTTTCAGCTTCTTCCATAAAGTGGGTGGTAAGGAAGACGGTTTTACCCCTCGACTGTACTTCGCGCACCAACTTCCAGATGGCATGACGAGCCTGCGGGTCCAACCCCGTGGTAAGTTCATCCAAAAAGACCACCTTAGGGTCGGGAAGCAGCGCTAGTGCAATAAAAAGCCGCTGCTTTTGACCGCCAGACAGGTTGGCAAATATAGAATTACGCTTCTCTTCCAGACCCAACTGGTTAATTAACACTCTCCAATCGGCCGGATCAGGATAAAAAGAAGAGTAAAGATCAAGTGCCTCCCAAACTTTCATGTGGCCTGGCAGGTTGGATTGCTGCAACTGCATGCCTGTGCGGGTGCGCAAGACCTGATGCTCGGTTTGAGGGTCCAGATCTAAAACGCGAATCGTGCCGCTGTCAGGTTTACGCAGCCCTTCAATACACTCAATGGTGGTTGTCTTGCCGGCACCGTTCGGCCCGACCATACCAAAGATTTCCCCTTCGTGTATTTCAAAAGAAATATCCTCCACGGCAACCACCGCGCCGTAGGTCTTGCGCAGGTTTTTTACTTCAATTATGCCTGGCATATTGCCCTCCTACATCCCCTGATCATTCTTTAATATTTCTTTGAGCGCGTTCACATGCCCGGCAAAGGCCTTTTTTCCCAATTCGGTTGCCGAAACGTAAGTACGCGGTTTGCGATCAACAAAACTCTTATTTACCTTGATGTATTCCGCTTCTTCTAATTTTCGCAGGTGCGCGCCCAGGTTGCCATCGGTTACCCCCAACAGGTCTCGCAAGTAAGTGAAATCCAATTCAGAGTTTTTATCGAGCGTAACCAGAGTTGCCATGATGCGCAGCCGTACAGGTTGATGAATTGTTTCGTTGAGTTCTGACATATCACCACCTATACCGAATATACAACCCATAGGCAATCATGCCACCGCCGCCAAGAACTGCCATCCATAAGAAGAAAACTCCAGAGAGAATAAAGAAACCGACCAATGCCAAAACAATAATTGCCAATCCGAATTTGATGGACGCGAGAGATAACAAAAGGCTCATGCTGATCCACCCCATCATAACAAACAGGATGATCACCATCGCCAACTGTCTAGCATCAATGGGCCAAACCACCAAAATCGCTGCCGCGCAGAAAAGCGTCAATAGTCCCCAGAATGCTCCAATCCGCTTTCCGGATAGGAAGTAGGTATTACGCACACGTCTTCCGATGCGGACGCCAATGATTGCCGAGAATATGCCACCCAGAATATCCAATCCCATCCAGATATATCCAACGATTTGGCTGTGTATAAACTGAGAAGACAAAAACCCAAAAAGCCAAATCACCCCCCATAAAATCAAAAATTGGTAAGTACCGCTGCTTGAAATGATGCGCCGGTTTTTCTTCATAATGGCCTGTATGTCGGACAGGGCTCGTTCCGCTTCATCTGGTGATATATTCATTTTCTATTTCCTTATATAGAGTACTCTACAATATAGAGTATTCTATAACAATAATAGGAGCGTGTCAAGGAATTTCGGTCAATGAGAAACCATTCACGCTTTGTCCAACCCAGCTTCTCTCGCGGTATAATGGGGCAATCTCAAACGAGCCCTGCCGGAAGGCATCCTGCTGGATCGCCTGCGGCGAGGAGGAGTTCTTATGACCCAACCACTCGACTTTCAATCCGTGATCATGACGCTGCAAAGGTTTTGGGCGGAGCACGACTGCCTGATCTGGCAGCCCTACTACACGCAGGTTGGCGCGGGGACGATGAACCCGGCGACCTTTTTGCGCGTACTCGGCCCTGAACCCTGGAGTGTGGCTTACGTGGAACCCTCCATTCGCCCGGACGACGGCCGCTACGGACAAAACCCGAACCGCTTTCAGCAGCACTACCAATTCCAGGTCATCCTCAAACCGGACCCGGGCAACCCGCAGGAACTGTACCTGCAATCACTCGAAGCACTGGGCATCGACCCACGCCAGCACGACATCCGCTTCGTGGAGGACAACTGGGAAAGTCCGGCACTGGGGGCGTGGGGGCTGGGCTGGGAAGTGTGGCTGGACGGGCAGGAAATCACGCAATTCACCTATTTTCAGCAAGCCGGCGGACTGATCGTGGACCCGGTGGCGGTGGAGATCACCTACGGGCTGGAACGCATCACCATGCCGCTGCAGCGCGAGCACCACTTCCGCACGATGCACTGGAACAAAGACTACACCTACGGCGAGATCAACTATCAAGGCGAGGTGGAACATAGCAAGTATTATTTCGAAGTCGCCAACGTGGAACGCCAGCGCCAGTTGTATAAGATCTACGAACTGGAAGCCGAAGAAGCCATCCAGAACGGACTGGTACTGCCGGCCCACGATTACATTTTAAAGTTATCGCATACGTTCAACATCCTGGATACGCGCGGCGCCGTGGGCGTCACCGAACGACAGGTGCTGTTCGGACGGATGCGCGACCTGGCGCACCGCAACGCTGAGCTGTATGTGGCCCAGCGCGAGGCGCTTGGCTTCCCCTGGCGCGAAAAAGAAAAACAGCCGACCACGGCAGCAGTCAAGACCGTCTCAAAAACAGGACTGCCCACCAAGCCCGCTCCCTTCCTGCTGGAAATCGGCAGCGAGGAACTCCCAGCCGCCGACCTGGAAACCGCGCTCAGCCAGTTAAAAGAGCGCGTGCCAGCATTGCTGGATGAATTACGCCTGGCGCACGGCAAGATCACCATCCAGGGCACACCGCGGCGACTGGTCGCGATCGTGGAAGATCTGGCCGAGAAACAGAAAGACCGCACCACCGTCGTCAAAGGGCCGCCGGCCAGCCGCGCCTTCAACGCTGACGGCACGCCGACCCGCGCAGCGGAAGGTTTCGCGCAGGGTAAAGGTCTGACCGTGAAAGACCTCGAAGTACGCGAAATCGACGGCGGCAAGTACGTGGTAGCCATGGTCAAAGAAAGTTCACGCACCACCTACGACGTGCTGCTCGACGCCCTGCCCGGACTGGCCGCGGGCATCAAATTCGACAAATCAATGCGCTGGAACAGCAGCAACATTGCCTTCTCGCGCCCGCTACGCTGGCTGCTAGCGTTGCTGGGCGGCACTCCCGTCCCATTTGAGTATGCCGGCCTAACAGCGAGTAACTCCACGCGCGGGTTACGCTTCTATGAACCCGAAACCATCCCCGTTACGAGCATCGCTGAATACACCGCGGTGCTCAAGAAACAGGGCATCCTCCTCGACCCAGAAGACCGCAAAGAGAGCATCCGCACACAGGTCAAGCAAATCATGCTCGATTCCGGCGCAGAAGTGAAGATCGAAGAAGCGCTACTGGACGAAGTCACGCAACTCGTCGAGGCTCCGACCGCGCTACGCGGCAGCTTCGACCCCGAACACCTCAAGTTGCCCCCCGAAGTATTAATTTCTGTAATGAAGAAACACCAACGCTACTTCCCGGTGCAAAGAACTGACGGCAGCCTGCTGCCCTACTTCATCGCAGTGCGCAACGGCGACAAAAAAGGCCTAGATGTGGTTACCGACGGCAACGAACAGGTCATCCGCGCGCGGTTCGCCGACGCCGCCTTCTTCATCAATGAAGACCTGACCGTCAAGCTGGAGGACGAACTTAGCCGGCTGGGCACGCTGACCTTCCAACAAAAACTCGGCTCCATGTTGGATAAATCCAAACGCATCGAAACCATGATGCCCGCCCTCTGCCAGTACTTCGGCCTGAATGACGCCGAAAAGAAAACCGCCCTGCGCGCCGCCAAGCTGTGCAAGGCCGACCTGGTCACCCACATGGTCATCGAAATGACCTCGTTGCAGGGCGTCATGGGCAAGTATTACGCGCTGCATTCCGGCGAAAGCGCCGAGGTGGCACAGGCCATCTACGATCATTACCTGCCACGCTTCACCGGCGACAGCCTGCCCTCGAACAAAGTCGGCCTGGTCATCAGTCTGGCCGACCGCCTCGACAGCCTGGCCGGACTCTTCGCCGCCGGCCTGGCTCCAAGCGGGACGAAAGATCCATTCGCGCAACGGCGTATCACTTTAGGATTGGTTCAGAGCCTTTCCGGTTTCGACGTGGATTTCGACCTGGCCGAAGGGTTAGCGCTGGCCAGCCAGAATCTGCCCATCCCTTCGGATGAGAAGATCCGGCAGGCGTGCCTCGAATTCATCGTCGGACGGCTCAAGAACAGCCTCACCGATGCCGGTTACCGCTATGATGTGGTGGATACCGTGCTGGCCGAACAACAAATCAACCCCGCCGGGGCCATCCGCGCCGTGAAAGAGTTGAGCGATTGGGTGACTCGCGCCAACTGGAGCACCATTCTGCAAACTTATTCGCGCTGCGTGCGCATCACCCGTGACCAAAAGGTGGTCTATCCTATCCAAGCTGCGGCCTTCAAAGAAGCCTCCGAAAAAGAGCTCTATGCCGCGCTGGAACAATTCGAAAAAGCGAAGCGCCGCAACGGAAGCGTGGAAGACTGGATGCAAGCGTTCCTGCCCGTCCTCCCGGTCATCAACCACTTCTTCGATACAGTGCTGGTCATGGCCGAGGATCAAACCGTCCGCGCCAACCGATTGGGTCTACTGCAAAAAGTCTCCGGATTGTTGAAAGGCGTGGCAGATTTCTCCCTGCTCGAAGGGTTCTAGAAGAGAAACGTTTTTCAAATAAAAGTGTTATGGAAGGCGTCTGAATTCACAGGCGTCTTTTCCTTTCCCTTTCCCATATGTAAGATAAAATTAAGCACATACAAACCATGTCCACGATTGATGAAATCAAATCCCGCATCGATATCGTCGATCTCGTGTCAGAGTCGGTGAAACTGCGCCGCTCCGGCAAGAGCTACACGGGGTTTTGCCCGTTCCATCCCAATTCGAAGACGCCGGCCTTTGCCGTGTTCCCGGAGTCGGGGACGTGGCGCTGCTTCGGGCAATGCAATGAGGGCGGCGACATCTTCAAGTTCGTGATGAAGAAAGAGGGATGGGATTTCACAGAGGCGTTACGTTACCTGGCCGATCGCGCTGGTGTCAAGCTGGAGCCGCAAACTCCAGAACGCCAGGCCGCCGAGGAAGAATATGAGCGCCTGCATGCCCTACTCGAAGAAGCGGCCAGCTTCTTTCATAATTCATTGCTCAAGACCCCTGCCGGTGCGTCAGCGCTGGAGTACCTGTACAAACGCGGGTTGACCCCCGAGACCGTCGAACTCTTTGGCCTTGGCTATGCCCCGGATTCTTTCGATGCCACACTGGCGCAGATGCGCCTGAAAGGTTACTCGAATGATGAGTTGGTCCAGGTGGGACTGGTCAACGAGCGCGATTCGGGCGGATTCTACGACAAATTCCGCAACCGCATCACCTTTCCCATCCGCGACGTGGCCGGAAAGATGACCGGTTTCGGGGCGCGCATTCTGAATCCCGAAGACAACCCCAAATTCCTCAACTCGCCGCAGACGGTGCTGTTCGACAAGAGCCACCTGCTCTACGGGTTGGACCAGGCGCGCAAAACCATCCGCGCCAAGGACCAGGTGGTCATCGTGGAAGGGTACCTGGATGTGATCGTGCTGCATCAAGCCGGTTTCTCCAACACGGTTTCTCCCATGGGAACGGCCCTGAACGAAGATCAATTGCGCTACCTCAAGAAGTACACCCGGCGCATCGTGCTGGCGCTGGATGCCGATGCCGCCGGAGAAAAAGCCACATTACGCGGACTTGACCTGGCGCGCAATGCGCTGGATCATGCGGACGAACTGGTCTTCGACGCCCACGGCCTGCTGCGCCACGAAGCCCGCCTCGAAGCGGACGTGCGCGTGACCACCATGCCGCCGGGGATGGATCCGGACGAAGTCGTGTTGAAGGACGCCGAGGAATGGCAACGCATCCTCGACCGCGCCAAACCGATCGTCGTGCACGTAATGGAAACGCTGGCAGCCAATGCCAATATCGACGATGCCAAAGTCAAGGCCGACATCGTCTCCCAGGTGCAGCCGCTCATCGAAGACGTCCCCTCCCCGGTGGAGCGCGACGCCTACCGACAGCAGTTGGCACGCCTGCTACATCTGGACGAGCATACCCTGTTAGGCACCCAGCGCGTCCGCGAGACTCCGCGGCGACGGCGCACACGAGTCGACGCTCTGCCACAAGATCAGCAACCCCGTGGTGAGGTAAAACCAGAAAACCGGGCGTATTCTCTCGAGGGGCATTGCCTGGGACTGCTCTTGCATCAACCCGACCTGCTGTACGCTCTCGACCGCTCTCTACAACAATCCAAACTAGACCACCTGACGAGCGATGATTTCGACAGCGTCGATCATCACCAAATCGCTGCACTTTTCATGAAGGCATTAGCACAAGACGAATTGGAAACCTTGCCCTTTGTGCAACAAAGCCTGCCAGACGAGTTAAAGGAGCAATTGGCCAGGTTACTCACCCTGCGCCATTTTGAAGAAGAGAAAAACGAAGATAAAATTCTCGAAGATCTGATCCGGTCTGTGATGAATCTGCGCCTGATCCGCGTCAACGAAGCTCTGGGTCAACTACGCTATTTGCAACAGGAGGAGCCAGAAAGTCCGGCTGACAAACAAGCGTGGATGACAAAGACTCTGGAATATACCCTTTTACGCGGTAAATTGGATCAAGCACTTGCCCGATCCGTGTTGACAAGTTGATTTTTTACTTTATGGTATAGTTAACCCATGCCCAAGAAGAGCCCATCGCCGATGAACTCACAAGCAAATCAAGCTGAAAAACCTACGCCCGTAAAAACAGCAAAAAAAACTCCAAAAAGCAACCCTCCAAAAAGGAGTGCCAAAAAAGGAGATTTTTTAGAGATTCCATTAAACGATAATCTCTCGCTGGAAGATGACTCATTAAGTAAACAAGAACCGGATGAAAACGCTTTAGTCCAATCCAGTAGTGAATGGAATGAACTGGTTGCGGAAGATCCGCTTGAAATTTTGGAAGATCCTTCCATCGCGCTGGAGCTTTCTGAAGACCCGGTGCGGTTATATCTCAAAGAAATCGGCCAAATCCATCTTCTGGATGCGGATAGCGAATTCCGCCTGGCAGCTCGAATCGAAGCCCAGGTGCGCATGGAAAGATTGGCTGCCAAAGCCAAGCTGGAGACCGAGGGCCGTTACAAGGCAATCTATATTGCATTGATCGATGAGATGATCGAAGCGTGGGAATCACTGCAAGTCAGCGCACGCGAGATGGACCAGCACGAAATCCCTGATCTGGCATTGATGTTGGCTGAAGCCCAATTGTTGAGACGTACCTGGCAATCTGATGATCCGTCCTATTTGCGCACCTATCTGGATAACGGGTTGTGGGGTAAGGACCCAAAGTGGGAAAAATTGGTGCGGTTTGCCTTTACTCTCTTCATGGGTATGTACATGCTGCCCTCCGAGATGGCCGAAGTCATGCTCGTCAATTTGACGAAAAAAGAAGTAATGCCACAGGCTGCCTGGATAAAGCGCCAACTTCCGACTGAAGAAGTCATGAAGAGCGAAGTCGAAGCGGTGCAACGCCGGGCTGAAGAATCCAACCAGACGTTAATTCGTGCCAACCTACGCCTGGTGGTCAGCATCGCCAAACGCTATCTGGGACGCGGCATCTCCTTCCTCGATCTCATTCAGGAAGGCAATCTGGGACTTTTGCGTGCAGTGTCCAAATTCGATTCCACACGCGGGTTCAAGTTCTCCACCTATGCCACCTGGTGGATACGCCAATCAATCAGCCGGTACATCGCCGAACATGCGCGTACCATCCGTATTCCGGTTCACCTATTCGAAGCCATCACGCGCATCCTGCGGGTTCAACGATCCCTGGTGCAAAAACTGGGACGCGAACCCTCGCTCGAAGAACTGGCACTCGAAACCGATCTGCTTTCTGCCGAAGATGTGACTTCGATCAAGCATGCCCGCGAGACCAATCAGCCGCTGGACGCAGAACTGCAGCGCCGCTGGACCTGGGCAACGATGAAAGTACAACGAATCTTACAATCAGCGGAAGAGCCCATCTCGCTGGAAAGGCCGGTTGGCGATGAAGAAAGCAGCCAACTGGGTGATTTCATCGAAGATGACGAAGCGCTGGAACCCATGGACGCTGCCGCCAAAGTAATGCTGCGCGAACAAGTGCAAAACGCGTTGGCAGCCCTTTCAGAACGCGAACGCCAGGTTTTGGAACTTCGTTTTGGTTTAATCGACGGCAAAGATCATACTCTGGAAGAAGTGAGCCGGTATTTCAATGTTACCCGCGAGAGAATCCGGCAAATCGAAGCCAAAGCCCTGCGCAAATTACGCCATCCCACGCGCAGCCGCCATTTACGCGAGTATCTCGGGTAGATTTCATACTTGTTAACCCGGATTTCAACCTTAATAGTCGGGATTGCAACCACTTTATTCTGGATTTCGCCCGTAAACCTTGTTATTAAGGTATAATTTATTTTTCAAGTGCCCAACCCTTTACAAGGTTGCAAAAGGGTTAATATAAACGTATAATGGGCAATATCTTATCCGTCGGAGTGGTCAAGACGTATGGACAATCAAGATGCAAATCTCGAACAGGGGACTTCCGAGAATAATCAGGTAGATAATAACAACGAAATGGCCTCATTACTTGCGGCTGAGGGCACCGGTATCGAATTTCCTGTGCAAGGTGAAATTCGCACGGGTGTTATCGCCAGCATCACTCCCGGCCAAATTTTGGTCAGCGTCGGAGCCAAGTCTGAAGGTGTCGTTAGCGGCAAGGAATATGAGCTGATCCCTCCGGCTGAACTGGCTGAACTGAAAATCGGGCAAGAAATCCCCGTTTACATCATCAATCCAGAAGACCAGGGCGGGAATCTCGTCCTTTCTTATGTACGCGCCCGTGAAGAACAGGGCTGGCAGATCGTCGAGAAGATGCTCTCCACCAAAGAGAGCTTTCACAGTACGATCATCGGTTTCAATAAAGGCGGCTTGATCGTTCCCGTTGGCGGACTGCGCGGATTCGTCCCCGCCTCCCAGATCAGCCTGTCGCGGCGCTCCGAAATGACCGGTGACACTCCTGAACAACGCTGGAGCCGGATGATCGGCCAACCGATCGACGTATGTGTCATCGAAATCGACCGCGAACGGCGCCGCCTGATCCTTTCAGAGCGCCAAGCCAGCACCGAAACCCGCGAAAGCGTGAAGGAACGTGTGATCGAAGAACTCAAGGAAGGCGAAACCCGTACCGGCCGCGTCACCAGTCTGGCCGATTTTGGCGCGTTCGTCAATATCAACGGCGCAGATGGTCTGGTTCACCTCTCCGAGATCTCCTGGGATCACATCCAACATCCAAGCGAAGCGCTCAAAGTGGGCCAGGAAGTCAAAGTCAAAGTCATCAGCATCGACCGCGAAAAGAAACGCATCGGGCTGTCCATCCGCCAACTACAATCCGATCCATGGGATCAGAAAGCAGCCAACTTCCAGGTGGGCCAGCTCGTCGAAGGTACTATCACTCGCCTGACAAAATTCGGCGCTTTTGCACGCCTTACAGATGATGTCGAAGGATTGATCCACATCTCCGAGATCAGCGAAAAACGCATCGAGCATCCAAAGGAAGTCCTCAAAGAGGGCGATACCGTTACTCTGCGCATCATCAAAATCGATCCGGCCAATCACCGCATCGGCTTGAGCGTGCGGCGGGTTGATTCCATGGCCTACGCCGATATGGACTGGCAGAGTCTGGAAGAAGACCTCTTCGTGGTGGATGAAGAAGCCAAAAAAGACAACAAAAAAGATAAAATCGTAACTAAAGTAGAACCAGCTGAGGCAAAAGCCGAGTCCAAAGCAGAACCAAAAGTCGAAACCAAAGCCGAGCCAAAGGCTGAAGTCAAATTAGAACCCAAAGCAGAAGCCAAAGTAGAGCCCAAAGCAGAAGTTAAAGTAGAGCCCAAAGTGGAAGCCAAAGCAAAAGCCAAAGTAGATACAAAGGCTGAGAAAAAAGCTGAGCCGAAGGCAAAAACCAAAACCGAGACAAAGGCTGAGCCCAAAACAAAGGCGAAAGTCGAAGCCAAAGCAGAGGTTCCTGCTGAAACCAAACCTGAAGCAAAAGTCAAGGCCAAAGCCAAAGCAGAACCAAAAGCAAAGGCCCCATCTGAAAATAAAGAGGAAACAAAGTAGGGATATTCAACTATTGGAGCGCGCCAGAAATGGTGCGCTCTTTTTTTGGAAAAAATGACCTATATAATCGATGCCCACGAAGATATTGCCTGTGCCGCCCTATCCTTCAAGCGGAACATTTGTCTTTCAGCTCTGGAAACCCGCAAATTAGAAAAAGGGACTCAAATCCCTGTCTGGAATCAAGGTGATGCCACCCTGGGTTGGCCTGAATATCAATCCGGAAAGGTAGTCGTGATCTTTGCGACGATTTTCGTCGCACCGGCAGTCTACAGCAGCGGCGCTTGGGACGTGATGGCCTATCGCGATACAGCCGAAGCTGAAAAATTAATGGAACAGCAGTTAGATTATTATCACCGGCTGGCAGAAGAGAATCCGGATAAGTTTCGCCTGGTAACCTCACGCCGGGAATTACACTCCGTACTTGAACCATGGGAACAGAACGAACCCGGCTCACACCCGGTGGGCTTGGTACTGCTGCTCGAAGGGGCAGAGGGGTTAAGTTCCCCACACCGGCTGGAGGATTATTATGAAAGAGGTCTGCGCCAGGTAGGCCCGGTCTGGGCCGGGACCAGATACTGTGCCGGGACCAATGAAGACCGTCCATTCGATAAAGAAGGGCGGGCACTGCTCGAGGTAATGAATTCACTGGGGATTCCTCTTGACATCAGCCACATGCGCGAGAAAGCCGCCCTGACCGCCCTGGATATCTACCCCGGTAAAATCTTTGCCAGCCATGCCAATGCCCAGGTTATCAATGGCAGCACTCACCACCGGCATCTGACCGATGAGGTCATCCGCCAGTTGCAGAAACGAGGAGGGGTGATCGGCGTAGTTCCCTTCAATAAATTCTTGGTCCTGGATTGGAACCCGGCAGATGCGCGGGAACGAGTCAGACTCGAACGTCTGACTGCTCAGATCGATCATTATTGCCAGTTAAGCGGGAATTCCCTGCAAGTCGGCATCGGCTCTGACTTTGATGGCGGGTTTGGCTACCCTAATATCCCTCTGGAATTAAACACCATCGCTGACCTGCAAAAACTCGACCCCCTTCTCGCCAAAATAGGTTATACTGCTCAAGACATCGAGAATATTTTTCATAATAACTGGAAAAAACACCTGGAGAATATTTTGCCAGAATGAGTACCGCAGAAATAAACAAGCTACCCGAACCACCAATCGAAGAAAAACTCAACCTTTTGCCCCCGTTACCCAAAGCGCGAATCCGTTTTGGCATCTACGTGCTTCTGGCAGGTTTCCTCGTTTTCTTATTAGGTGCAAAACCTGAATTATTCGGCCTGGATCGCAGCCCGGTGGTGGGGTTCATTCAAATCATCGTGATGCTCATCGGGGTCGGCATCATTTGCGTGGCCGGTTATTTCACTGTCCATGCGCTATGGCGACACACAGTTCCGAGCATCGCTGCGGATATCGGAGCCCGTTTTGTCAGCACAGGATATGTCATCGTTTTGTTTTCAGCCATGGCAGATGTTTTTGGAATTGGCTCCTCCCCCCCACCGAATGTTCCCTTTTTTGGGGTGTGGCAGGCAAGGGGAATGGAAATCGGGATGGGAATCATCGCCATCGGTTTCATCATGATGTTCCCCTACCAAAAACCCCACATTGAGTTAACCCAGCAAGTCCATAATCCGCAACATTTCTTCATTTGAATCAAATTTATATTCGACCAGATTCAGATTCCGCGCCTGGTCTTTTTCTGCCGTCTCCAATTTCAGAAGCGCCTCGGTCGTAACATAAACATATCCCGCCCGAGTCAAGCTGGCCTGCAACTGATCGATCATTACGGTTTCCGTTCCCCCATGATCGGACAGATACACCTGGATCGCCCTGGCCGCATTCACCCCGTCCTTGCGCGCCATCCCCACCATGCCGGCACTGGCGTTACGCGACCACCCACAGACAAATATTCCTTCCAAATTAACTGCTGAATTCGTACCGGCTTGCAACTCAAAGGAAGTCCCGTTTACCGGAAAGCACGGGTGTTTGCTCAAAGCAAAAGTATGCTCTTTCATGGGTAATCCCAGATCACGATCAATCTGATCACCAATAGAAAAAATCACCGTATCAGCCGGCAGAAGAACCGATTTGGCCGTCCCCTTGGCTCTTATTCCCGCTGGGGACGACTCAAGGGCGTTTTCTTCAAGCTGCACCGCACTCACCCGAGATTCGGAACTGATGATCTTGACAGGTGAGTACAAAAAGTGCAAGCGCCATTTAGGTCGTATTTGTTTCTCTGTGACTGAGGTATACACCTCTGTAATCATCGCTCCATACTCATCAGGCGATTGGTCAATCGCATGCATCAAGGGAGAAATTCGTTCCACCTCAGATTGAAAATCTGCCCAGTCTAGTAGAGAAATGATCGGTTCCAATTCCTTTTTATCGAACTTTACTTCAGCCAATCCTCGGCGAGCTATAGTAGTGATCATCTCGACCTGTGGCAAGCTTACGAGATAGCGGACAATATCGGTCATCACGTTGCCCACCCCCACGACGATCACCTTTTTGCCAATGGCAAACTCCCGCGAACCATAAGGTGGCAAATGGTTGTAGTGATAAACCAATTCCTTGGCGTGAAAAACACCCTGGCTGTCTTCCCCATCCAGGCCCAACCATTTTGTGCCCTGTGCCCCGGCAGCGACCAATATTGCTGAGAAACCAAGTTTTTTCAGATCAACCAAATCTACCGGGAATTTTTCGCCGATGAATGTGTTGCCAAAATAGAAAATACCAGGAGCATTCAATATTTCATGAAACTGGTTGCGCAACCCCTCTTTCAGTCTGGTCTTTTCAGGATAGATACCATACTCAGCCAGACCACCGGGTTTAATATCCCGATTGAAAAGCGCGACATTAATTCCTTTTTCTGCCAACTCTTTCGCGGCAAAAAGTCCGGCAGGGCCTGCCCCCACGATAGCGACCCGCGCGGCTTTTTCATCCGAAGTCATACATCCTCCAAAAATAGCAATACAGAAAAGGCATTACCGATAAGTGAATTTGCCTTCTCTATTGGCTAAAAGAATATGCAAATTTTACATCACGAGTTATTGAGTTTATACTATAGTTAGTTACTAAAATGATAAGTTAATAATTTAGTATTATACATATGATGTGAGGATAAATGTTAAGTGAAATTCGCCAAGAAAAATTAGAGAATGGTTTACAGGTAAATCTTAAAGAAATCCATTCCGCCCCGATCATCAGCCATTGGGTCTGGTACCGGGTGGGCTCGCGCAACGAAGTGGCCGGCAAAACCGGCATTTCGCATTGGGTGGAGCACATGCAATTCAAAGGTACTCCCAAATTTGCTCCCGGCGTACTGGACCGGGCAATCTCGCGCGACGGCGGTTTTTGGAATGCATTCACCTTCCTCGACTGGACCACTTTTTTTGAGACAATGCCGGCTGATAAAATCTCTCTGGCGCTGGAACTGGAATCCGACCGCATGGTCAACAGTACATTTCCACCGGAAGAGGTGGAATCGGAACGAACAGTGGTCATCTCCGAACGGGAAGGCAACGAAAACGAACCTCTGTTCCGATTGGATGAAGCCATGCAATCAGCCGCGTTTGCCAGCCACCCTTATCGTAATGAGATCATCGGCAGCGTGGAAGATCTGCACGCCATCCAGCGCAATGATCTCTATGCGCATTATCAATCAAACTACTGCCCCAACAATGCCGTCCTGGCCATTGCCGGGGATTTCGACAGCGATGAAATGCTGGAACTCATCCACAAATACTACAGCCCGATCGCAGCCCATGCGGTTAAAACCCATCTGCCCGGGGATGAAACCCAGTTAACCTCCGAACAACATTGTGAAGTCAAAGGGCCGGGAGATACCACTTATCTGCAACTGGCCTACCGTGCCCCAACCGCTGCCAACGAAGATTTCTTCACCATCTCGGTCATCGATAGCCTGCTCACCGGTCCCAGTGGGTTGAACATGTTTGGGGGAGGCGGAATTTCCAACAAGACTAGCCGATTATACCGGGCGCTGGTGGAGAAGGAGTTTGCCATTAGCGTTTACGGCGGGTTGCAAGCGACCATCGACCCCTATCTTTACAACATTAATGTCACCCTCAGACCCGGTCACAAACCAGAGCAGGTGCTTGGCGTAATCGACAATGAGATCAACCGCTTACAACAATCCCTCATTCCCCAAATAGAAATCGACCGCGCTGTCAAGCAGGCGCGAGCCCTGTTCGCTTATGGCTCCGAGAACATCACTAACCAGGCATTCTGGCTGGGCTATCCGGAAATGTTCGATCATTATGAGTGGTTCGAGCAGTACGTGGAAAAACTCAACCAGGTGACCCCGCAAAAAATACAAACAGCTTTGCAGGAATATCTCCAACCACAAAAACGAGTGGTTGGCATCTACTTACCGGAGGAGGTGGCAGCATGACCCAATTTCTCGATACGCGCTCCCTGCCCGGCCCTGAGGACATCACCCGCAAAGTACTCCCCAACGGTATCACGATCCTGACCCGCAGCAACTTCAACAGCCCCTCGGTCGTGATCTCCGGTTATGTTGCGGTTGGCAGTTATCTCGACCCCAGCGACAAACTGGGATTGGCTCACTTTACCGCCTCGGCTTTGATGCGCGGCACAAAGAGCCAAAACTTCCAGACGATATTCGACAAGCTTGAATCCGCGGGCGCCAGTCTAGGTTTCGGGGCCAGTGTTCACAACACCAGTTTCAGCGGACGTTCTCTGGCGGAAGATTTACCCTTACTAATCACGATGCTCGCGGATTGTTTGCGCCATCCAACTTTCCCGCAGGAATACTTCGACCGTTTACAGGTTCAATTACTCACAAGCCTTTCAATCCGCGCGCAAGATACTACAGAAATGGCCGCCATTACCTTCGATCAACTTCTATTTGGCGACCATCCCTACGGCCGTCCGGAAGACGGTTTCATCGAGACCATCCAAAAGATCACCCGCACCAACCTGGTTGATTTTCACCGGGAGTATTATCACCCCAAAAACCTAGTTATTGTGGTCGTCGGGGCTGTCGAGGCACAAGCCGTTTTCGATGTGATCGAAGCCGTCCTGGGAGACTGGCAAAACCCGGTGCAGATCCAACCGGCTGAACTGCCAGTAATCTTATCGCCCTCAAAAACCATCCGCCGCCACATAGAACTCGCCGGCAAGAGCCAGACCGATCTCACCCTGGGAATGCTCGGACCAAAGCGGAAATCGCAGGATTATCTGCCCGCCTCACTGGGGAACAGTGTGTTGGGACAATTCGGCATGATGGGCCGTATCGGAGATGCCGTCCGGGTCAAAGCCGGCCTGGCTTATGATGCTTCGACGAGTCTGAACGCCTGGATCGACGGCGGTTCGTGGGAAGTCGGCGCGGGGGTCAACCCGGTGAATTTGCAAAAAGCCATCGACTTGATCTTACAAGAGTTGAACCATTTTATCGAAGAACCGGTGACCAATGAGGAACTAGCTGACAGCCAGGCCAATTACATCGGGCGTCTACCACTCTCACTGGAATCAAATGCAGGCGTGGCAAACTCCGTCTTGAATCTGGAACGCTTCGACCTGGGACTGGATTATTTACAACGCTATGCCCAATCCATTCGGGCCGTCACACCTGAGGCGGTGCTCGAAACAGCACGAAAATACATTCATACTGATGCTCTGGTAATCGTCAGCGCGGGGACAAACTTATGAACAATCAATTATTGACCAGTGGGGTCGACATTGTAAAAATCGATCGCTTCGAAACTCTTGACCCGGCCATCCGAGTGCGTTTCATCAACCGGGTTTACACACCAGCAGAAAACAAACTGTGTGCCAATCGCAATGAAAGCCTGGCAGGGCGGTTTGCTGCCAAAGAGGCAGTGGCCAAAGCCCTTGGTTGCGGCATCGGCACGATCCGTTGGCAGGATATCGAAATCCTGGCTACCGAAGAATTACAACCCCTGCTCTTTTTGCACGGCCCGGCTGCTGAAGCAGCCAAACGCCAGGGTCTCAGTATCTGGTCAGTCTCGATCACGCACACACAAGAATATGCGATCGCCTTCGTAGTCGCTACCGGAACCGCATCATCCAGTATCCCCGGTTAACCGCTCCATGCGTATTTTGAGCGTCAGCGACGTCGAAATTGGCTTTATCTACAGTCCCATGATCCTGGAACGTTTTCAGGCAACCGATCTGATCATCAGTTGCGGAGATCTACCTTACTATTATCTGGAATATATCCTGACCATGCTGAACGTCCCGCTTTATTACGTGCGCGGGAATCACGCCAGCAGGGTCGAATTCACAAGCGAGGGCGAACGGTCCTCCCCGTGGGGAGCACGCAACCTGAACCAGCGTGTTGTAGAAGACGAGACAGGGCTTATCCTGGCGGGGCTGGAAGGAAGCATCCGTTACAACCAGGGCCCCTACCAGTATACGCAAAGCGAATACTGGATGAAAGCTTTTCAACTGGTGCCACGGTTAATGTTCAATAAACTACGATTTGGCCGCGCCCTGGATATTCTGGTGACCCACGCCCCGCCGTGGAAAATCCACGACGATTCAGACCTACCCCATCATGGTATCAAGGCCTTTAACTGGTTAATCAAAGTTTTCCAACCGACCTACCACTTACACGGCCACATCCACGTTTACCGGCAAGATACCATCACCAAGACTCAGGTAGGACGAACACAAGTAATCAATACATACGGTTATCGCGAAGAAGAGATTCTCACACCAGCAACACGTTCGTGGGAGAAGAGAAACAAGGAGTAAGAACTATGGATCCTCACGAAGAACAACCCAATCAGTTAAGTTATTTTGTCAACGCTCGCAATGATTTTTCACACGCCTATCTCAAGGGTTTTCTACGTTCGATCGTCAGTTGGTTTCAGCGAGTCAATAATGACCTACTGCCTTTCGATGAAGTGCGTAAACATTTCCCCATCCGCGGACAACATGACATCGGACTGCGGCAAATCGAGACCGATAAAATCATCGGTTCAGTCAGCCGCTACAATGATTTTGACCGCGCCTTTTTACCCCGCCAGACCAACACTCGCGGCCGCTGGGAGAGCATCGACCGGGCTTATTTCGCAGATGTCATTTTACCTCCCGTGGATGTGTACAAGATCGGCGAAGTGTACTTTATCAAAGACGGGAATCACCGCGTCTCAGTGGCCAAAGAACGCGGTCAGGCCTACATGGATGCCTATGTCATCGAAGTGGAAATTCCAGGCAAGTTGGATGAAAATGTAAGTCTGGATAATTTGATCATGGTGCAGGAGTATGCGGAATTTCTCGACACTACCCGACTGGATGAATTCTACCCCGATCAGGATTTCAAATTTTCGATCCCCGGACAGTATGAAAAAGTACTGCAGCACATCAGCGTACACCAATGGTTTATGGGTGAAGCTCAGAAGCATCCAATCGAATATGCAGACGCTGTCAAAGGTTGGTACCGCGACCTTTACTACCCCCTCGTTAAGATCATCCGCAAGCACAAAATCCTGGAAAGTTTTCCGGGACGTACCGAAATGGACCTGTACCTGTGGATCATCGAACATCGCTGGTATCTGGGAGAAGAAAGCCATCACTCCATCAGCCTCGAAACCGCGGCGCTTAATTTTGCCGAGAAGTTTTCTCGTCAGCCTTTCCGGCGCATCCGGCAATTTTTCAATGGAATGTTCCATAAAAAAAATAAAACCGGCCAGAAATAAAATCTGACCGGTTCTTTTATAATACCCGTCTGACTAGACCCGCGACGATGTCTTCACGCCCAGCCAAAAATGATTGGGAAGAACCATCTGATTGCCCTGTACTTCGATCCCAGTCGCTCGAGGAGATTTTTCAGTCATCATACTGGGATGGACGTAGCACAAATCCGGTTTTTGGCCATACTTACTCTGGTAATATTCAGTAGCGCGCTGAATCTTGGTTAAGAAATCGATTTTGGGGTCATTATCAAACCAGAGCATTCCAGTATTCATTTTTCTCTCCTGAATTTTCAATTACACTCATTTGTGCAAGTATCGGACCAGCTATAATAGTCTTTATGTTCTATATTTATTATAGAACTATCGTTCTTATTTGTCAATCCCTTAATTTTCATATTCAAGCAATCCATGCAAGGAACAAGCCAATCCAATTTTATGCAGGTAGTGAACATAGATTTTTTTGTGATTTTAAGGTATCCTTTAAAACATCGTTTTATATTTTTCCAGAAACCCATAAATCCTGATCCCCTTATCTGGAGGCACGTATGATTAAAGATCTATTGAAGGATGCAGATAATCGTATGAAGGGAGCGATCCAGGCGCTTGAAGAAGATCTGGCCGTTATTCGTACGGGACGAGCCAATCCCGGATTGGTCGAAAAATTACCCATCGAATACTATGGCATGGAAACTCCGCTTTTCCAACTTGCCAGCATTAGCGTTCCGGAAGCGCGTGCATTGATGATTAAACCGTTCGATCCATCCTCCTTGAAAGCTATCGAAAAAGCAATCATGGCGTCTGAACTGAACCTGACACCCAACAACGACGGAAAAGTGATCCGCCTGAACCTGCCTCCCCTCACCGAGGATCGCCGTCATGACCTGGTCAAACTCGTACATGCGCGTCTGGAAGAGAGCCGCATCGCCATTCGAAATATTCGCCGCGACTCGATGAAAGATTTGCGCGACTTTGAAAAAGAAAAAATGATCTCAGAGGATGACCTGTCGGAAGGTGAAGAAGAATTACAAAAACTGACAGATAAATTTATCGATGAGATCGATAAAACAGGTGAACATAAAGAAAAGGAGATCATGGAGGTGTAGCTTCCAGATCACTTTCTATGCCTGACGAATTCAAAAAAATACCCACCCACATTGCAATCATTATGGACGGAAACGGCCGTTGGGCGAAAGCCCGCGGTCTCCCGCGTATTGAAGGGCACCGGGTTGGCACCGAGGCAGTCCGCCGCCTGGTTCGGGCTTGCATCGATTTTGGCATCCAATATCTCACCATTTATGCATTCTCGACCGAAAACTGGGCGCGTCCGCAAGAAGAGGTCAACGGGTTGATGATGCTGCTCGAGACAGTTGTAGTCAACGAGCTGGATGAATTACACCTCGAAGGAGTGCGCATCCGGCACATCGGCCGTCTCGAATCTCTCCCAGCGGGGTTGCGGGATAAAATTAAAAGAGCCGTCGAAATCACCCGCGGAAATAAAAAGATGGTCTTCACCATCGCCTGGAATTATGGCGGCCGGGATGAGATCATCTGGGCCATTCAAAACATCATCCGCGACGGCGTGAAACCGGAAGAGGTCACAGAAAAGCTGGTAAGCAGTTATCTATTCACCAGCGATGTTCCCGACCCGGAATTATTGATCCGCACTTCAGGAGAACTCAGGTTGAGTAATTTCCTCCTGTGGCAAACTGCCTATTCCGAATGGGTCGTTTCACCCGTATTTTGGCCGGATTTCGATAAAGAAGACTTGCGCAAAGCCATCATCGAATACGGCAATCGCGATCGCCGTTTCGGCAAGGTGTCCAACGAGAACCATGAATCCAAATAAAACCCTGAACACCCGCCTCATCGTCGCCAGCATCCTCGTCCTCCTGGTGATGGCCTTTGTCATCCTGGGCGGATGGCCTTATGCAATATTTATCACGATTTTCCTGGCACTGGCAGGGTGGGAATACTGGCGGATCTTTCGAATCAGTGATTATTCTCCCTCATTGTTCTTAATGATCGTGGGAATCCTTTCGCTGGTGGGCATGCGCTATTTTTTTCAATTTCAGCATCTGGATATCTGGCTAACCGCAATGATCCTGCTCTCGATGACCTTTGCCGTCTTTCAACAAACGCAAAACGTGCCGAAAGCAGGGTTTAATTTTGCCATCACCGCCAGCGGCATCCTGTATGTGGGCTGGCTGGGCAGTTATGCCATTTCGCTACGCGCCCTCCCTCTCGGACTAATCTGGACGCTGCTGGTGATCTTTTCTGCAGCGATGTCGGATACAGGAGGCTACCTTTTTGGCAGTTTATGGGGCAAGCACAAAATTGCGCCATCCTTAAGCCCTCAAAAATCCTGGGAGGGCTACTTCGGAGGCGTCCTGGTGGCAGCCCTAAGCACCTGGGGGGCCGCGCTTGTATGCGCCCAGTTCTTCCCCACCCTCAATCCACTGCACGGGCTCATTCTTGGTGCGGTTCTGGCAATCCTGACGCCGCTGGGCGATTTTGCCGAAAGCATGTTAAAAAGGTCGTTCAACATCAAAGACACCAGCCACATCTTGCCCGGGCATGGCGGTATCCTGGACCGCATCGATTCTTCCCTGTGGGCAATTCCAATCGGTTTTTATATCATTCTTCTTTTGAAGTAAGCAATCTTCCAGTCACGTGATGCGGTTTGACCGGAACCGTCCGCGGCTTTTTTGCCACGCACAGCCTATACAAGCTCGACCTTACTAGCTCGATTCAGTATTAAATAAAAAACCCTGCAAGGAGCTAAACTCACCTGTCAGGGTTTTTCGTTAATTTGGTTTTCGAGCAGTTATTTAATAGCGTAAGTCAAATTGGCATCCACTGAGATCAACAACTGACCGGCTGAGACGGGTACGTTCGACCCACCCCCGCCAAGCGCTTTGGAAGCATCATAAACTGCAGGTGCTACACCTGACGTAGAAACGTTGACCGACTGCAGATCACCCAATTCCACACCGGCTGATTTGGCAATGGATTCGGCTTCAGCTTTAGCTTCCTGAATCGCCAGATCGCGAGCCTGCGCATTGGCAGCGTCTTTATTCTGGACGTCGAAACTGATGCTGTTGATGGTGTTGGCACCAGATTTAACCACTGCATCGAGCAGTTTGCCCAAAGAACTCAGGTCGCGCACGGTGACGTATACCACGTTATCCACCGCATAGTACTTGCGAGTAACAGAGCCATCAGGGCCATAAGTGGTCATCGGGTAGACATTGAAACTGGTCGTCTGGACGTCTTTTTTATCCACGCCCAACCCTGTCAACGTATCCGAGATATTCTGCGCCTGAGTGTTGTTGTCATTCAAGGCCGTAGTCACATCATCCGCTTCAGTATGAATCCCGATATTGATATAAGCGATATCCGGAGTGATATACACCTGACCGGTTCCGGTCGCATTTAGGGTCCGCAGAGGGGCAGCAGTCGCTACCGTCACCTGAGCCGGAAGCGAAGAGCAGGCTGCCAGTAAACCGATCACCAATAATCCAGATAAAGCGATAAATATTTTTCGTTTCATTCGATACTCCTTGGTCTATATGAACTTCTATACTATGGACGAATTATAGTAAAAAAAGTTCCACGCGGGAAATAAAAAACGGGAGCAAGATTTACTCGCTCCCGCATCAAGAACAGGTATTTATTTTGTTTCCTGAACCACCAGATTGCCAACAGGAACCTCCACAGTCAGTTCGATGACATAATCGCTGCTGTTGTTGGATAGGATCAGCCCGCCCGAATTGGTATATCCCTGGGGTAACTGGATGGAAGTCGCACCAGTATTGGCATGTAAAATGACCCGACTGCCCTTGGGAACCCGAAGGATCAATTCACCGACTGCCACCTGTGCGTTCCCCGTGACATTGGCTGATTTGGGAAGGGTGACCACTGTATGACCGACAGCCATTTGAGTATCGAATTCAGTCACTTTGGTACTTGAGAGATCCAGCACCTGATTTCCAACGCCAACATGAGTGGCGAGTGTAATCGGGATAATAGAATTGACCTTCAAGTTCCAAGGAACTGAATTGCCAAACGACACAACCACTACTCCCACCCCCTCCAGAGAAAGCTTACTGCTGCCATCCACCGGAGCATGGTAATCGGGTGAAAGCGTCATGTCCTTGGGAAGGCCGATCGTACCGTTCACCAGCATGGCATCTTCAGCACCACCCGAGAGCTTCAATTCACCGGCTGCAATCGTGAAACTCAAGGACGATTGCTGGGCGCCATCCAGCGCCTGATCGAAAGCCACTGATTTCACAGCCCCGCCAAAAGGTGAGGCCACCGACAGCCAGATGATGCCCACCACCAGCAACAGGCCCAGGCCAACACGGACCAAGGTATTCCACACCAAGTTGTCATTCCCAAAGGCAATGTCCAAGCCCCAAGCCACCAGTAAAACCGGCCAGAGCCGGAGCAACAGATCCAGGCTGTCCCACTGCAGGTAATGCAGGTTGCCAAGCAAAAGAACGGTACCCAGGCCAATTCCGACCAATGGGCCCACCCAACCGTGACGCTGGTATAGGCCATCCAACGCACCGATGATGAAGATCAAAGGCCAGTAGGTCTCCAGGATTCCCCATGCGCTGTTTTGAATCGTGCCAAGATTCGCCATGAGGAAGAAAATTCCCAGGGTCACCAGCAAAATCGGGAAGAAAATACTATGCGGTCTTCGATATTCGTTCATACCATTAATCTCCTCGAGAACCGCGTACGAGCAACGCCACGCCTGCCAACAGGATCAAAGCTGCCCAAATCACTCCACTGTTCAGCCAGGTCAGCCAGGGGACATGCAATTGCTGCAAGATCAGAAAACCACCCATGACCACCAGACCGACGCCAATAAAGCGAGCAATATTCTTGTTGGGAGAACTGACCGCTTTGACGACATCATCGCGGACCAAACCGAAACGGTCACGCAAATCTTCGCCATCAAATTGCGGGGTCTTGCCATGAAACTCATGCCCTTCGAGCGGAACCACGATCCAAAGCACGATATAGAACAAGGGGCCAAAGCCGCCCACCATAGTCAGGACGACAAAGAACAAGCGTATGATGGTGATATCGATGCGCAGGTATTTACCCAATCCAGCGCAAACACCCCCGAGCATTTTATCGGTACTACTGCGATATAAACGGTTTTGCATTGATCACCTGCCTATGAACCCTTCGGAAGCGAAGCGCGCACGATCAAATATCCGCCGCCCAGAACGAGAATCGCCGGCCAGATGAGGCCAAAAACTGAATTGACCAATGCACCGGAACCAATCATCAACAAAGTACCCATCACCAGGCAAATTCCGGATGGAATCCAGGGCCATTTTTCTTTGCGACCCACTGGCATCAAGCCGACAACCGCAAAGGTCAAGCCAATCCCCAGGAAGAAGATCGCACCCGAAACCAAACCGTTCTCGAGGAACTGGGTGACACCAGCCACCAATGCCAGGGTGAAGAGCACTCCTGTAGGGATGACCGCCCACCATGCCTCATGCCGGAGAAGCAAAACGACCAGAAAAGCCAGTCCGATGAACCCCAGGAAGAGACTGCCTCCAAATTGGTTGGCAAAATGGGGGTAAAACTCACTCGCCGCGATCAATACACCCAACCCAAGGAGAACCATTCCCGGAATCGCTGCCCACCAGTTATCACGTTTACTGGACATCACATACAGGAAGCCCAGCCCAGCCAGAGCAAATACCATCGCTACGATGATCGCTCCGACATGAAATTGTAAATGGAAGAGCTGCTGGAATAGAAACAGGCCGCCCAAAAGAATCAAAGCCGCACCAAAGAAAATCCGTCTCGTTGAAATATTCATCCTATCCTCCGTTAATTGACGTCCACTGAACCGACACCGGTTTCGACATATAGTTCCACTTTATTCGTCACAGTCGCATATTCGGCTGAAACATAGGTGTCTCCATCACGTGTAAAGCGAGAAGAATCGATGTTCACCCCAGATAGGCCACTCTTGACATGAATCCGCGCTCCCACACCGGCCGGAATGTGAATCTTGACGGCGGCAACACCCGATTTGACCTGAGCATTGGTAAGGCCTGCATTCGACGGCATCGTGATCTCAGTGGAACTGGCACCAGTCTCGATTGAGAGATCGGTGACTTTGAGTCCCGAGAAATCAAAGATGGATTCGCTGGCACCAGTCTTAAAATGCAGCTTAAGCGGAACTTCAGGGGTAAGGCCCACCACCCATTCGTATCCATGAGAACCCATCGGCCAGGAACCATCGAAAGCAAAGTCAGAGGGAGTGTGTAATTGTAATTCAGTGATACCGGCATTGCGGTGAATCTCAGAGGTTACCCCACCGGTGAACCAACCATTGATCAACTCACCTGGTCGGGCACTGGCATTCACTTCCAGCCGGCCAGCGCCGTGATGGAATGAGATCTCCGCCGAGTTCGTATTCTCCAAAGGAATGGTGGATTGGATAGTATCCAAACTTTTTCTTTTCCAGGCTGGACCGATCAGGAACCAGACACCCAACAGGACGATCAACAGCGGCCAAAAAAACGACCAGACATTAAAGCTCACGATTTTTAAATTGGTCAATAATAATGCAGCACCTAAAAGCACGACCACAGTTCCCCAAAAAGCACTATTTCTTCTCATAAGTTTTTCCTCATTATCAATTCATTACAATCTAGTGTTTGCGGTAGAAAAAGGAACGAATGCCGACCAATAATCCAGCCGCAATCAACAGGAGAGGCCAATAAGGGCCCATCCAGGTAAAACCGCCAAAGAAGGCACCAAAAATGACAAACATCACCAGACTGGATACGATCGCGCTCAGGGCACTCCCCACATTATAGCGATCCTTTCCACCCAGCACCTTGGCCAGGAGCATGCCGACGCCGACAAAGCCGGGGATCAGAGCCCAAGCATAGGCCCAACTGGCCCAGTTACCGGTCAGGTTCTGCCACCAGAGAATGCCGCCGATACCACCCACAATCGTGGCCGGCACGGCCATATCCGGCACACCAATAACCAATCCGAGCAGCAGCAACCCCAGAGCGACCGCTTCGATGATCATTGGCCAGGAGTTTACCTGGTTCAGCAGAAAGTGGAACGAAGGGATGATGTTGGCAGCAATGAAAACTGCACCCAAAACCACCAGGATGACACCCAGGGTAAGATTTGACCGTTGACTTTTATTCATATACACCTCACTCAACCATTTATTTTTTATAACCAATATACGCAGCCGTGATAGATAAGTTGCAAAGTAAATGCAAACCGGTTTTGCCGTATAATAGGGACAAGCATTACCAAATACTCATTTCAATTGCATAGCTGGCCAAAACTTCATCACTGGAGTTTGATTTATGTCTCTATCACGCATGTTAGTCGAAGATTCATGGATCTTGAACACCTTAATGGACAACACCGGGGATAGCATCTACATCAAAGACCGCGACTCACGGCTGTGGCGGGTAAGCCGAAAGATGGCTGTAGATATGGATGTATCCGACCCTTCTGAGATCTATGGCAAAACGGATATAGATCTATTTGGAAAAGAGTTCGGAGAAAAAACCCGTCAAGACGACCTACAAGTAATGGAGACCGGCAAGCCCATCATTGGGATCATCGAGAAATATATCAACAAACGTGGAGGAACCAACTGGACGTCAACCACCAAACTGCCTTTGCGAAATGACAAGGGCGAGATCATTGGTTTGCTTGGCATCACCCGCGAGATCAATGAATTGAAAGATTCTGAAATCGAATTTCAATGGTTGGCGACACACGACCTACTCACTTCACTGAACAACCGATACCTGCTACTGGATCACATCCAACAAGCCATTTTCCGCGCCAAAAGAATCAATGGATTATTTGCGTTACTCTTTCTGGACCTAAATGGATTTAAACGGGTCAATGACATCGCCGGACATGACCAGGGCGATCAAACCTTGATAAAGATAGCCCAACTGTTACTCAAACACGTTCATTCCTCCGATACCGTAGCGCGCATTGGAGGGGATGAATTTGTGGTCCTAGTAGATGAAATAAAAGACCCAGAGGAGGCCGCTGCAATAGGCAAGAGAATTTCGGATTTAATTCACCTGAAAATAGGCAAGGAAGATTATGTGGTAACGGCCTCGATCGGAATCAGTACTTTTCCAAAAAACGGGGAGGACTCAGAGACCCTGCTCAAGGCGGCAGACCAGGCCATGTATGAAGCCAAAAATGGAAATCTTCCATATAAACTTGCATAAATTGCCAGCTCCTTGTTTTCAGAGAATAGATCATCAATCGCATCTTTTTTCAGGGGATCAACTTTGGTCAAATGAATTGAAGTCAATATTATGAGCCCTTTTACCATGTTGTTTGAAGATTCCTGGATCTTGAATACTTTAATGGAAAACACCGGGGATAGTATTTATATCAAAGATCGCGAATGCCGTTTGAGGCGTGTCAGTCGAAAAATGGCCTTGAGTCTGGGGGTCTCAGACCCTTCTGAAATCTACGGCAAGACAGACATAGAGTTATTTGGAAAAGAATTCGGAGAAATTACCCGACAGGATGACTTACAGGTAATGGGAACGGGCAAACCCATCATTGGAAAAATCGAAAAATATATCGATAAACACGGCGAGGTCAATTGGACCTCCGCCACTAAAATGCCTTTGCGTAATGACAAAGGTGAAATCATTGGTTTACTTGGCATCACCCGCGAGATCAATGAACTCAAAGATGCTGAAATCGAATTTCAATGGTTGGCAACACACGACCTCTTAACTTCCTTAGACAACCGATTCCTGCTGCTGGATCACATCCAACAGGCTATTTTTCGAGCCAAAAGAATCAATGGATTATTTGCGTTACTCTTTATCGACTTAAATGAGTTTAAAAAGGTAAATGACCTCAAAGGGCACGATAAAGGCGATCAAACCCTGATAAAAATCGGTCAGCTCTTGAGAAAAAATGTTCACTCCTCCGATACCATAGCCAGAATTGGAGGGGACGAATTTGTGATCCTTTTGGATGGAATCAGCAAGGTAGAAGATTCCATTATTGTGGCAAAAAGGATTACAGAGCTACTTAGCAATAAAATTGACAAAGAAGATTTTGGCATTACGGCATCAATCGGAATCAGTACCTTCCCAAAAGATGGCGAAGACGCGGAAACCCTACTCAAAACGGCTGACCAGGCAATGTATGAAGCCAAAAGGGGTAATCTACCCTATAGACTCGTCTGAATACTGCAGCCAGCTTTAACAAATTTCCATTCCAAAGTCGACCCCAACCATCGACCCCTTGACTTTCGCGATTAATCGCATATAATACGGGTAATATTTATCAAATTATTGACGGAAATTGGAGCAAAATGGAATTCAATTGCTTGTGTATGCGGCGGGGATTGTTTTCACTTCCGCCTGATTGATCAAGAAATCATTCCACGGTCAACTTTTCGGGCGGTAGTAGACAACCCCGCACTTCGCTTGTGCCCCGCTTGTCGAGACCGCTTTTCGTTTAAGTTGACCGTTTTTTATTTAATAGTGGAGAAATAAAATGAAAATTGCACACGATATTACCGAACTGGTAGGAAATACTCCTCTGGTTCGCCTCAATCGCCTGAATAAAGATGGATTCGCCCAGGTCGTCTTAAAGTTGGAATACTTCAACCCCTCCCACTCGGTAAAGGACCGCATCGGGGTTTCCATGATCGACGCCGCCGAAAAAGCCGGGTTGATCAAAAAAGATACCATCATCCTCGAACCCACCAGCGGTAACACTGGTATTGCGCTGGCCTTTGTGGCTGCCGCCCGCGGTTACAAGTGCACCCTGGTTATGCCCGAAACGATGAGCCGTGAACGACGCATGCTCCTACGCGCTTATGGAGCCGAATTGATCCTCACTCCAGGCAGCGAAGGCATGCCGGGCGCCATCCGTAAAGCCGAAGAACTGGCGGCAACGGATAAGCGTTATTTTATTCCGCAACAATTCAAGAACCCGGCCAACCCCGAAATCCACCGCCGCACCACCGCCGAAGAAATCTGGCGGGATACCGACGGCACAGTCGACTTCGTGGTCTCCGGGATCGGCACCGGCGGTACGATCACCGGTATCGGTGAGGTACTGAAATCACGCAAGCCCTCGGTCAAAATGATCGCGGTCGAGCCGGATGCCTCCCCGGTGCTCTCGGGGGGAGTAAAAGGTCCGCACCCCATCCAGGGCATTGGCGCCGGTTTTGTACCCGATGTACTCAACACCAAAATCTACGATGAAATCGTGCGAGTCAAAAATGATGACGCACTGGAGACCGCACGCACACTGGCAAAGCAGGAAGGCTTGCTGGTCGGTATTTCAGCTGGAGCGGCTACCTGGGCAGCCTTGCAAGTCGCTGCCAGACCCGAGAATAAAGGCAAACTGATCGTGGTCATCATCCCTGACTTTGGCGAACGCTATCTTAGCACTGTTCTCTATGCCAGCCTGGCAGATTAATGTAAACACGCCTGGCGAAATATCGGCGCTCATAAAGGAAAAGAATGCCACTCTTTAAAACCATAAAAGAAGATGTTCGTTCAGTTTTTGACCGGGATCCGGCAGCGCGGACAACCTTTGAAGTACTCTTGACATACCCGGGGTTACACGCCATCTGGGCACACCGGATCGAACACTGGTACTGGACGCACGGACTCAAAACCCTAGCACGCTGGCTTTCTACCATGACACGCTTCTTCACCGGGATCGAAATTCACCCTGGGGCCCAGATCGGCAGCGGCTTCTTCATCGATCACGGCATGGGAGTCGTCATCGGTGAGACCACGGAAATCGGCCACAACGTGACCCTGTATCACGGCGTTACCCTGGGCGGCGTCAGCCTGGAAAAGGGCAAACGCCATCCCACCCTGGAAGACGGTGTGGTCGTAGGCGCAGGCGCCAAGGTGTTGGGGAATATCGTGATCGGAGCCAACAGCCGTATCGGTTCCAATGCAGTGGTAGTGAAATCGGTACCGCCAGACTCAGTCGTGGTGGGAGTCCCTGGGCAGGTGGTCGTGCGCAGCCATTCCAGCGCCGGGCACCCCGATCTGGAACATGATCGCATGCCTGACGCGATCGGCGAATCGGTCATTTCCCTGATGAACCGGCTGGATAAAGTGGAAAAGCTTCTCAACCTGCGCATGCCGCAAATCCCCTCGAAACCGGGTGACGGCGGGCATACAGAACATGGCAAGATCCACGTGCCCGACCACGGGCTCTGGCACGGCGAAGATTTCATGATCTGATCAAAATAACCGATCGCTTACAGAAACCGGACATCTTAATAAAAACGGCGCCCCATATCGAGGCGCCGAATTCTTTATTCTGCAGTTTTCTTTTTAGGCGTTCTTTTCTTCTTTACCGCTTCCGGTTGTGCCTCCGGAGGCTCGGCCTTCTTCACTTCTGGTGCCTTTGCCGGTGCCGGTTCCGCAACCGGTTTACCCGGTTTGAAAAAATTAAAAAATACAATGGCAGCCAGGCCCAACACGCTTACGATGACCAGAATTAAGCCAAAGGTCGGCCGATCCAACGTGGGGAGGGCTGATGCAGGTGTCGGCGTGGCAGTCGGTGAGGACATGGGTGTGTAGGTAGCCTGGACCAATGAGGGGGTTCGAGTGGGATAAACCGGCGTGGAGGTAGGAGTGGGGGTGATCGTGGCTGTGGGTGCCTGTTTGATGGTCAAGATAGCGCCGGCCTGCAGTTCATCAGAGGTCAAATTATTTTCCTGTTTTAAATAAATCAGCGTAATTCCATAAGCCAGGGCAATTTGAAACTGAGTCTGCCCATACAAAACTTTATGACGGATCATGCCATCTGCGCTCGGGGTCGAAGTAACGACCGGATTCATGTATTGGCTGGTATCCGAAGTGGCGCTGACGGGGGAACCACTCGAGGAACTGCTACTACTTGCACTTGTGGCTGCAGTTTCGCCCACGATCTCGCCAGCCTGAACGATATAATAGGTTCTGCCATTGGAGGCCACCGCCTCACCTGCCCCAATATAGGTATACTGGGACTTGGTCATGGGGTAATAATGTTCGGTATCATTCCAGTATTGGGTGGAGTTAAAAAGGTCAGACAGCGAAATGGAACCCGCCATTGCCCAGTTTTCGGTCACAAAAACC
>Ga0182027_10002096_pt1 | contig 32561 bp, 31 predicted proteins | sample 712E1DmetaG_FD_121300 | JGI IMG/M metagenome (GOLD analysis project Ga0182027, IMG submission 121300) | Permafrost microbial communities from Stordalen Mire, Sweden - 712E1D metaG (Illumina Assembly) | ecosystem: Environmental > Terrestrial > Soil > Wetlands > Permafrost | place: Sweden...
CAACCGTATCGAGCGTTTCTTCAACAAGCTCAAGAATGCACGCCGTGTCGCCACCAGATACGACAAAACCGCCGACAGCTTCCTCGCCTTCGTCCAGCTCGCGTCAATCAAAATCTGGCTGCGCTTTGTCAACAGGACCTAGACCGTGCTGTGATCCTGGCATAACCAACGAGCGCGCGCGCGTGTCACCTGGGTGGCCCGCACTAGGCGGGCCATGACATGGGAGTTTAGTCATCCCCTTGCCACAAATTGGTCGATCACTTTCTTCTCGCCCGCCTTGTCGAAATCGACCGTCAGCTTGTTGCCTTCCACCGCGCGCACGACGCCGTAGCCGAATTTCTGGTGGAACACGCGCTCGCCGCGCTGAAATTGCGTGGCGGCGGGATCGGAGGTCTGTACCGTGAAGGCCTGCGCCTCAATCAGCGGCGCGCGCGCGCGGGTGTAGCCGCGCTCCTTGTTCGCCTGGGCGCGTTTCCAGCCGGGACTGTCATAGGTGCTCGCGAATTCCTTGCCGAAGGCGTTGTCGCGAAAGCCGACATTGCCGCCATAGAATCCTTCGTCCAGCACGGTCTCGACATGCGCCTCGGGCATTTCGGAAATGAACCGCGAGGGCAGGGCGCTTTGCCAGCTTCCGTGAATTCGCCGGTTGGCCGCGAAGGAAATGAAAATCCGCTGCCGCGCCCGCGTCAGCCCGACATAAGCCAGCCGGCGTTCCTCCTCCAGCCCCGCCAGCCCGTTCTCGTCCATCGTGCGCTGGCTCGGAAACAGCCCTTCCTCCCAGCCGGGCAGGAACACGGTGTCGAATTCGAGGCCCTTAGCCGCGTGCAGCGTCATCAAATTCAGCCGGTCGCCGGATTCGTTCTGCTCGATCTCCATCACCAGCGAGACGTGTTCGAGGAACGCCGCCAGCGACTCGAACTGCTCCATCGAGCGCACGAATTCCTTGAGATTGTCGAGGCGGCCCGGCGCGTCGGCCGATTTGTCGGCCTTCAGCATGTCGGTATAGCCGCTCTCGTCGAGGATCATCTCGGCAAGCTCGGTATGCGGAAGATGCTGCGCGGTGGAACTCCAGCGCGAGAAATTCCCCGCCAGTTCCGCAAGCGCCTTCTTGGCCTTGGGCGGCAGCTCGTCGGTTTCGACGATCTCGCGCGCCGCGGCGAGCAGCGGCACCTGGCGCGCCCGGGCGAACTGGTGCAGCGCCTGGACCGACGCATCGCCGATGCCGCGCTTGGGCTTGTTGACGATGCGCTCGAAGGCGAGGTCGTCGTCGCCTTGCGCCACCAGGCGCAGATACGCCATCGCGTCGCGGATTTCGGCGCGCTCGTAAAAGCGCGGCCCGCCGATCACGCGATAGGGCAGGCCGAGCGCGATGAAGCGGTCCTCGAACTCGCGCATCTGGAAGCTGGCGCGCACCAGAATCGCCATCTGCGCGAAGGCGTGATCCTGGCGATGCAGGTTCTCCGCCTCGCTCGCCACGCCGCGCGCTTCTTCTTCGGCGTCCCACACGCCCTGCACCTTGATCTTGTCGCCGGGGTCGCCCTCGGTCCACAGCGTCTTGCCCAGGCGGCCCTTGTTCGCCGCGATCAAGCCCGAGGCCGCACCCAGGATCGCGGGCGTCGAGCGGTAGTTGCGCTCCAGGCGGATCACTTTGGCGCCGGGAAAATCGCGCTCGAAGCGCAGGATGTTCTCGATCTCCGCGCCGCGCCAGCCATAGATCGACTGGTCGTCGTCGCCCACCACGCAGACATTGCCGCTGGCGCCCGAAAGCAACTTCAGCCAGAGATATTGCACGACGTTGGTGTCCTGATATTCGTCGACTAGGATGTAGCGGAAGCGCTCGCGGTAATCGGCCAGGATGTCGGCGTGGCCGCGCAGGATCGTCAGCGTGTCGAGCAACAGGTCGCCGAAATCCGCTGCGTTCAGCGCCTTCAGCCGCGCCTGATAATCGGCATAGAGCTTGCGCCCCTTGCCGAAGGCGTAACCGTGCGCGTCGCTTTCGGGAACGTCTTGGGGCGTGAGGCCGCGGTTCTTCCAGCCGTCGATCATCGCGGCGAGCGTGCGCGCCGGCCAGCGCTTCTCGTCGATGTTCTCCGCTTCGATCAGCTGCTTCATCAGGCGAAGCTGATCGTCGGCGTCCAGGATGGTGAAGTTCGATTTGAGCCCCGCGAGTTCGGCGTGGCGGCGCAGCATCCGTGCCCCGATGGAGTGGAACGTTCCCAGCCACTGCATCCCTTCCACAACGCCGCCGATCAGCGCGCCGATGCGTTCCTTCATCTCGCGCGCGGCCTTGTTGGTGAAGGTGACGGCCAGGATCTGCCCCGGCCAGGCGCGCCGCGTGGCGAGGATGTGCGCGAGGCGCGTGGTGAGCACGCGCGTCTTGCCGGTTCCGGCGCCCGCCAGCACCAAGACCGGGCCTTCGGTCGCCTCCACCGCCTCGCGCTGTTCCTTATTGAGGCCGGCGAGATAGGGCGGCTCGCGCGTGGGCACCGGCGTCTGCGGCTCACCGCCGAACGCCTCATCCAGCGGATCGTGATAGCGCCCGCTCATGGAAATGCACGCGAGTCGTGGGACATCACGCTATTGTAGGGGTCTCATTCGCCCTTATCCAGCTTATGCGCGTCTACGTCGCGCGCTTCTTTTTGTGCCCGCGCCTTCGCCAGCTTGTGCTTGCTTTTCGACACGCCGTGTTCGGCGCGGTTCGCCGCGGCGACGACCTCTTTCTCGCGCCGCGCCTTGGCCTTGCGGACCCGTTTTAGATTGACGATCTCGCTCATTTCTTGACGTCCCGTTCCATCATCTTCTTGAAGGCGGGCCGCTCCGTGATGCGCGCGCAGTATTCCTTGAGCACTGGGGTTTCCGTCGCCATCTTGAACAGCATCATGAAGTTGAGGCCGCCGCCCAGCATGACGTCGACGGCCGAGAACTCCTCGCCGAGGAAATATTTGTTCATGGCGAGATGGGCGTTCAACACCTCTTCCACTTCTTCGGCCGGCGCCCAACCCATCGTGCCGTAGACATGCTTGCCGCCGAAGCGCTTCTGAGTGAAGGCGGGCTCCATCACGCCGGGGCGGTAGGCGAGCCAGGAAAGATATTCCCCGCGCTTGGGATCGCCGACGCGCGGTCCCATCTTGGCCTCGGGAAACAGGTCGGTCAGATAGAGCGCGATGGCCGCACCTTCGAAGATGCGGTGCCCGTCATGCACCAGCGCCGGCACCTTGCTGTGCGGATGGGGATTGTCCTGATCGCGCGCACCGGTGCCATCGGCGCGGCGGTAATCGACCAGCTTGGTTTCGTAGGGCGCGCCGATCTCGTCCAGCAGCCAGACGATGCTGCCGGACCGCGTCATCGGCGAGTGATAGAGCGTGAGCATGAGGCCTCCTGCGTCTCGCGTGAGGCTATGCTCGGTGCATGGCCGCCGCAAGCGCCCGCAAGCGCAAGGCGCTGGCGAGCGGGCGCGCGCCGCGCTCGCGGTCGATTTCCGCCACGAGTGAGGCGAGGCTTCGGCTCGATTTCTTAGCCTGTGAATCGATCACGGCCCAGAACTCCTCTTCCAGCGCCACGCTGGTGCGATGGCCGGAGAGCGAGAAGGAGCGCTTTTTCAGAGTCATCGACGTGGCGGCCTCTCGACCAAAAAGCTACCCTCACCCTGAGCTTGTCGAAGGGTGAGGGGCAAGGTCCAATGAAAATTTATGTCTATATGCTCTTGTGCTCCGACGGGTCTTATTATGTGGGACTCACGCGGGCGGGATTGGACAAGAGAATTGCGGAACATCAAGACGGAGCCTATCCCGGATATACCCATGGTCGGCGGCCCGTGAAGCTTGTCTGGTCCGCGGATTTTCAATGGTTGACCGACGCCATTGCTTGCGAGGGCAGGCTTAAAGGGTGGAGAAGGGAGAAGAAAGAAGCCTTGATACGCGGAGATTATAGCGCCTTGCCGGGTCTGGCAAAAACGGCGAAGCGTCCTCATCCTTCGACAAGCTCAGGATGAGGACTTGTTTCACTTCGGGTGGGTCATCTCTTCCGGCCTGACCAGCCGGTCGAATTCCTCGGCGTTGACGAGCCCGGACTTCAGCGCTTCTACCTTCAGCGTCGTGCCGTTCTTGTGCGCGGCTTTGGCGATCTTGGCCGCCGCGTCGTAGCCGATCTTGGGGGCCAGCGCCGTCACTAGCATCAGCGAGCGTTCCAGCCCCGCCTTGATATTGTCGAGGCGCGGCTCGATCCCGACCACGCAATTGTCGGTGAAACTCACCGCGGCGTCGGCCATCAGCCGCACGCTCTGCAGGAAATTGTACGCCATCAGCGGGTTGTAGACGTTGAGTTCGAAATGGCCCTGGCTGCCGGCGAAGGTGATCGCCGCCTGATTGCCGAAAATCTGCACGCAGACCTGGGTCATCGCCTCGCACTGGGTGGGATTGACCTTGCCCGGCATGATCGAGGAGCCTGGCTCGTTCTCCGGCAGAGCCAGCTCGCCCAGCCCCGCGCGCGGCCCCGATCCCAGGAAGCGGATGTCGTTGGCAATCTTGAACAGCGAGGCGGCGACCGTATTGATCGCGCCGTGGCTGAAGACCATCGCGTCGTGGGCGGCCAGCGCCTCGAACTTGTTGGGCGCAGACGTGAACTTCAGCCCGGTGATCGCGGCGATCCGGTCGGCCACCGCCTCGGCAAAGCCCTTGGGCGCGTTGAGGCCCGTGCCGACCGCGGTGCCGCCCTGGGCCAATTGCATCAGGCCGGGCAACGTCTGTTCGATGCGCGCGATGCCGTTCTCGACCTGTTGCGTATAGCCGGAAAATTCCTGGCCCAGCGTCAAGGGCGTCGCGTCCTGGGTGTGGGTGCGCCCGATCTTGACGATGCTCTTCCAGGCCTGCGCCTTGTCGTTCAGCGCGTTGCGCAGTTTCTGCAGCGCCGGGATCAGCCGGTGGACGATCTCCTCCGCACAGGCGATATGCATCGCGGTGGGATAGGTGTCGTTCGACGACTGGCTCAGATTGACGTGATCGTTGGGATGGACCGGCTTCTTCGAGCCCATCTCGCCCTTCAGCAGCACGATGGCGCGGTTGGAGATCACCTCGTTGGCGTTCATGTTCGATTGGGTGCCCGAGCCGGTCTGCCACACCGCCAGCGGGAAATGGCCGTCGAGCTTGCCTTCCGCAACCTCCTGCGCCGCCGCTACGATGGCCTTGCCGAGCTTAAAATCGAGCAGGCCGAGGTCCATATTCACCTCGGCCGCGGCGCGCTTGACGATGCCGAGCGCGCGCACGATGGAGGCGGGCTGCTTCTCCCAACCGATCTTGAAATTCTCCAGCGAGCGCTGGGCCTGGGCGCCCCAATAGCGGTCGGCGGGAACTTCGATAGGCCCGAAAGTGTCGGTCTCGGTGCGGGTTTTGGTCATGCGGCTGAGTTATTTCTTCCGGAACGAGTCCAGGCTGACCACCTCGGCCGGGGAGGCGGGTTTTTCCGCCGACCCCTCGGCCGGCTCCGGCTCGTCGGCCTTGGCGTGATTCTGTTCGGCGGCGGGCAAGGGCGGCGACACCTGGGTGGGGCCGGGCGCCTTGGCATCGCCTTCCACGCTCTTGAACTCGAGCCCGAACTGCACGCCCGGATCGAAGAACTTGGTCAGCGCCGCGAAGGGGATGACCAGCGTCGCCGGCAGCTTCCTGAAGGTCAGCGCGACCTCGAACTGTTCGTCCTTCACCTTCAGGCCCCAGAACTGGTGCTGGAGGATGACCGTCATCTCGTCGGGATATTGCTCGCGCAGGAAGCCGGGGATTTCGACCCCGGGAAAATGTGTCTTGAAAGTGAGATAAAAGTGGTGCGAACCGATCAGGCCCTGTTTCTCGATCCGGCGCAGGGCTTCGCGCACGACGCCGCGCAGCGCCGCGTCCGTCATGGCATGATAGCCGATATAATCCTTCGCCATGCGCTCACCGAAGATACGCGTCGGAGACTAAACCGGCGACGCGGCGAGTCAATGTGCGCTGTGGCGCGACGAGTCGAATAGGGCGGGCCCTTGAGCGAGAACCGCGCAAATAGTACGTCCGTCGCGACCATGACGAATTTTCTCAATAGGGCACACACGAGGTGAGCGAGGCCGCCACGCCGCCCGACGAACCGCCCTCCGGCCGCGAACTGGGCGATCTGGCCAGCCCGTCCTCGGCGCTGGCGCTGCTCAAGGTCTTCCGCCACCGCAATTACCGACTTTTCTTCTGCGGCCAGCTCGTCTCGCTGATGGGCACCTGGATGCAGACGGTGGCCCAGGCCTGGCTGGTTTACAGCCTGACCCATTCGCCGTTCCTGCTCGGGTTAACGACATTCTGCGCGCAGGTGACGGTGTTCTTCATCGCGCCGTTTGGCGGCATGGTCGCCGACCGGGTGGACCGGCGCAAATTGCTGCTCGTCACGCAGAGTGCGGCGATGGTCCAGGCGGCGCTGCTGGCGGGACTGACGCTGACGGGCGTGGTGCAGGTCTGGGAGATCATCGCGCTGGCCTTCGGGCTCGGCTTCATCAACGCCTTCGACGTGCCGACGCGCCAAGCGATGACCTTCGACATGGTCGGGCGCGAGGATTTGCGCCAGGCCATCGCGCTCAATTCGATGATGTTCAACCTGGCCCGCGTGATCGGCCCGTCGCTAGCGGGCGCCGTGATCGCGCTCTCGGGCGAGGGCATCTGCTTTGCGCTGAATACGGTGTCCTTCGCCGCGGTGCTGTGGAGCCTTTTCCTGATCCGCCTGCCCGCGCGGCCGCCGCATGCCCATCGCCATCCGCTGCGCGAGATCGCCGAGGGCTACCGCTTCTCGCTGGGCAACCGCCAGATCCGCCTCTCCCTGATGCTGGTCGCCGTGTCGTCCTGTTTCGGCGCGGCGTACCTCTCGCTGATGCCCGCCTTCGCGCACGACCATCTGCACGGCGGCGCCGGAAGCTACGGCATGCTGATGGCCGGCGTCGGCACCGGTGCGCTGCTCGGCGCCTATACCTTGTCGCTGGTGCGCGAGCGCTGGCTGGCGCTGACGCCGGTGGCGGCCGCGTTGTGCTTCGGATTGGGGCTGATCGCGTTTTCGCACTCCCACCTGCTGTGGCTGAGCGTCTTGCTGCTGCTGCCGACCGGGGCCAGCCTGATGCTGCTTGGCGGCACCTCCAACACGATCATCCAGATTCTGGCCGGCGAGCGTTATCGCGGCCGCGTGATCTCGCACTACACGCAAAGTTTCATGGGCATGATGCCGTGGGGTTCGCTGCTCCTGGGATGGGCCGCGACGCAATTCGGCGTCACCGAGGCGGTGAGCTTCGGGGGCATGGTCGTGATCGCCTCGAGCGTCTTCGCCTGGTTCGCCCGGCGCGGCGAGGAATGGCGGTTCGAGCGGCTGAAGTAAGTGGGGGGCCTTCTGTTGCCCGGCGCCCCCCTAGCCGCGCTTGTCTAACTAGAAGTTAGGCAGCGAGGGCCATTTGATTATCGTTGGCACCTATACGAGTAGCCCGATAACGGCGGAACCATACCGAGCGAAAGAACTACCTTTACACGTCCGTCGATCCTATTTCGCCCCCATGTTCCCGCTTCAAGAGGGAAAATGGTGGAGGCGCCGGGTACCGCCCCCGGGTCCGGGCCGCTTATTACGCAGTCGTTTATCGCCATAGTCAGTTGCCTGACCTCTCCAATATAGTCTCCCGGGCTTAACAATTGAAGGGCGGACCCGACCTAATCCCTGCCCTGCGTAGTTAAGGTAGAATTCGATTCGACGGATAGGGGGGAAACCATGTCCAACTGGCCCGGCGATGACGCCGTTTTTCCGCTCTGCATGCCGATCATCAAGCAGTTCGAGGGCTTCCGCGCCGCGCCCTACCAGGACGCGGCGGGGATCCCGACCATCGGCTATGGCACGATCGAGTATCCGAACGGCAAGGCCGTGACGATGCACGATCCGTCCATCACCGAGCAGCAGGCCACCGTCTATCTGCGCCATCAGATGAGCCAGAAAAGCGCCGCCATCGCGCCCGCGCTCCAGCGCCGCGCCAGCCTGCATCAGGCGGCCGCGATGCTGTCCCTGACTTACAATATCGGCACGGCGGCCTTCAAAGGCTCCACCGTCCTGCGCAAGTACAATGTCGGCGATCTGCCCGACGCGGCCGACGCCTTCCTGCTGTGGGACAAGGCCTGGGTGGACGGCCAGCTGGTGGTGGTGCCGGGCCTGCTCAAGCGCCGCCAGCTGGAGCGCACGATTTTCCTCACGGCGGACGGTTAGCATCGCCCTGTTTGCAGCCCGTCCAGGTGCGCTAGGATTGAGGCGGAATCGGAACCCTAGCGATGCGCCAATATCTCGACTTGATGGACCGCGTGCTGAAGACCGGCGTGGAGAAGCGCGACCGCACCGGCACCGGCACGCTGTCGGTGTTCGGCCATCAGATGCGCTTCGACCTGGCCGAGGGTTTTCCGCTCGTCACCACCAAGAAGCTGCATCTGAAATCCATCGTCACTGAGCTGCTGTGGTTCCTGCGCGGCGACACCAATGTGCGCTGGCTGCAGGAGCGCGGCGTCACCATCTGGGACGAATGGGCGGACGCCAACGGCGAACTCGGCCCGGTCTACGGCCATCAGTGGCGCTCCTGGCCGCGCGACCATTCTGGCACGATCGACCAGATCGCCGAGGTGGTCGCCGCCATCAAGCGCAATCCGGATTCGCGCCGCCTGATCGTCACCGCCTGGAACCCCGCCGACATTCCCAAGATGGCGCTGCCGCCCTGCCATTGCCTGTTCCAGTTCTATGTCGCGGATGGGCGGCTGTCGTGCCAGCTTTATCAGCGCTCCGCGGACGTTTTCCTCGGCGTGCCGTTCAACATCGCGTCCTACGCCTTGCTCACGATGATGATGGCGCAGGTAACGGGGCTAAAGCCCGGCGATTTCGTGCATACCTTCGGCGACGCGCATCTTTATCTCAATCATTTGGATCAGGCACGCGAGCAGCTCACGCGAAAGCCTTATCCGCTGCCCACCATGCGCATCAATCCGGCGGTGAGCGATATTCTGCGCTTCAAATTCGAGGACTTCACGCTCGAGAACTATCAGGCCCATCCGCACATTAAGGCGGAGATCGCGGTATGAGCGCCTTCTCGATCCGCAAAGCGGGCCCCGGAGACGAGGCGCTAATCCTCGCCTTCATCTGCGAGCTGGCGGAGTATGAGAAGCTGCTCAGCTCGGTTGTGGCGACGCAAGAGAAGGTCCGCGCGGCGTTGTTCGGCGCTAATCCGCGCGTCTTCTGCGACATAGCGGAGGCCGACGGCGAACCCGCCGGTTTCGCGCTGTGGTTCTACACCTATTCCACCTTCCTCGCCCGCCACGGCATCTATCTCGAAGACCTTTTCGTGCGGCCGAATTTTCGTGGGCGCGGTATCGGCAAGGGCTTGATGCTCAACCTCGCCAAGCGGGCGCGCGAGGAAGGCTGCGGGCGGCTCGAATGGGCGGTGCTCGATTGGAACAAGCCGTCGATCGATTTCTACCAAAGCCTCGGTGCGCGCCCGGTCGCGGGCTGGCAGGTCTATCGCCTCGAGGGCGAAGCGATGAAGAAGCTAGCGCAATGATCTACCTCATCCTGGCGCGCGCGGACAATGGCGTGATCGGCGCGAAGGGCGCGCTGCCTTGGCGGCTGCCCGAGGACATGCGCCGTTTCAAGGCGCTGACCATGGGCAAGCCTTGCATCATGGGCCGCAAGACCTGGGAGAGCCTGCCGAAGAAGCCGCTGCCCGGCCGTACCAATATCGTGGTGACGCGCGATCCGGCTTTCGCCGCCGAAGGGGCGGTTGCCGTTCATTCGTTCGAAGAGGCCCTCGCGCAGGCGAATAAAGAGAATCCGCCGCAGATCATGGTCATCGGCGGCGCCGAGATATTCGCCGCGGCCCTGCCGCTGGCGGCGCGCATCTATCTGACCGAAATCCACGCCACGCCTGAGGGTGAGGTGCATTTTCCGTCCTTCGCGCCGCAGCAATGGCGGGAAACCGCGCGGGAAGATCACGCCGGCGACGTCCCCGCCCACAGCTATGTGACGCTCGACCGCAAGGAACCCTGAGGGAACCCCGCTGTGCGCCGGACGCGAAACATGGCTAAGATGGCGCATAACAAACTGGTCGGGAGGACCTCATGCGTATTCTTTTCGCGGCAGTATCGCTTCTCGCGCTCACCGTGCCGGCTTTTGCCGGCGGCGACGACGACATCATGAGCACGCGCTATGGCAACACCACGCTCATTCACGAGTTCCTGGGGACGTCGCACCTCTACTACAAGCAGGACCATACCTTCGCGGGCGGGAACTGGATTCTGGATGTCACCGGCAAATGGGACATCTCGGACACCAAAGACGGCAAGAAGCAGATTTGCCTGCATTACGACAGCACGCCGCCGGGTCATCCCAATCCCGAATGCGACTTGGTCGGCTTCCACAAGATCGGCGACAAGTGGACGCTCAACGGGCGCAACTTCGAGTTGGTCGAGGGCATCCAGAAATAGCGCTTACGGCACCGCCAGCTCGAACTCGACGGTGATGCGCTGGGCGTTGCCGTCGTAGCGGCGCTCGCCGCGCGGCTGCCAGGCCGGGTGCAGTATGATCATGCCCGATTGCGGGCGGATGGTTTCCGTCTGCCCGGCGGTCAGCCCGTTGGGCACGCGAAAGCCCAGCTGGGGCGCGATCATGGCCGGCAGCACGCCGCGCGGATCGCCCAATTCGCATTCTCCGCCCAGCGCCTCGTCGTCCGATTTCTGGTAGCCGTCATCGACGTAATAAACACCGGCCCAGAAGGCGCCCGGACGCGCGTTGCGTTCCTGATATTCGCCTTTCTGGCGGATCGTCGCCGCGGCCGTGATTTTCCAGCCGAGCGCCAGGCGCCCGCCGGCGCGCGTCACCGTCAGGCTGTCGGCCAGATCGTGCAGCACGCGGAACAGAGTTTGCGCCTGGCCGCCGCCCCAGCTCTCGAAATCGGCGGCGGAGCGCCAGCCTTCGCCATGATTGTTGCCAGTGAGTTCGGGCGCCTTCTCCAGGATCAGGGGCCGCAATTCGGCGTTGGCTTCCTGGGCCACGGGATGGAAATGGACGCACACCGGCGTCGCGAACATGTTGCGGACTTGTGGTTTGGTGGCGACCATGGGGCTGCTGGTGAGATCCCGGATTATTCCATCACGATTTTTGGCGCGGGGCGCTGCGAGGCGGCAATCTTCGCCGCCACGTCCTTGGCGATCAATAGAAAAGCTTTGGCCTCCGGGCCCTGCGGGGCGGCTGCGACGATTGGCGTTCCGGCGTCGGAAGTCTCGCGAATCACGGTTACCAGCGGAATTTCGCCCAGGAACGGCGCGTCCAGCGTCCGCGCCGTCTCGCGCGCGCCACCGTGACCGAAGATATGGCTTTCGTGCCCGCAATGGGGACAGACGAAGGTGCTCATGTTTTCGACGATGCCCAGGATCGGCACCTGGGTCTTGCGGAACATGGCGAGCCCCTTGCGCGCATCGATCAGTGCGATGTCCTGCGGCGTGGAGACGATCACCGCGCCCTTCAGCGGCAGGCGCTGGGCGATGGTGAGTTGTGCGTCGCCGGTTCCCGGCGGCATGTCCACCACCAGGATGTCGAGCGGCGCCCAGTCCACGTCGTTCATCATCTGGGTGAGCGCGTTCTGCACCATAGGGCCGCGCCAGATCATCGGCGTGTCTTCGTCGATCATAAAGCCGATCGACATGGTCTTGAGGCCGAGCTTGACGATGGGCGCCAGCTTGTCGCCTGCCATCGTGGGCTTTTCGGTGATGCCGAGCAGGCGCGGCACGCTCGGCCCGTAGATGTCGGCGTCGAGCAGGCCGACCTTGTGACCCAGCGCGACCAGGCCCAGCGCCAGGTTCACCGCCACCGTCGATTTGCCCACACCGCCCTTGCCGCTGGCGACCGCGATGATGGCGCCGACGCCGGGAATGCCGGCCGGCCGGGGCGGAGCCGGGCGGGGGGCGTCGCCGCCCCGGTGCGCGGTCAGCACGGCCGTCACCGACAGCACGCCCGGCAGGGCATGGACGGCCTCTTCGCAGGCCTTGCGCAGGGGCTCGGCCTCGGCTCCGCGCGACGGGGCGACCTCCAGGGCGAATCCGACATGGCCGTCCTTCAGCACCAGGCCCTGGATCATGTCCTGCTGCACGACGCTGCGCCCGCTTTTCGGGTCGATGACGGCGTCGAGCGCCTTCAGCACGTCGTTTCGAGTGGCCTGCGCCATGGTTTGCGCCCAGAGAGGGATGCTCATATAACCGCGTCGGCGCGGAAAACAAGAATAGGCAAGATTCGCGAATGCCTTGGAGCAATCAGAGCGGCGGCAACGGCTCCGGCAATCGGCCTCGGGGGCCCTGGGGACAGGGACCTTTGGGCGGCGGTTCGCGGCCGCCAGATCTCGAGGAGCTGCTGCGCCGGGTGCAGGAGAGTCTCAGGCGCTATCTGCCGACCGGCGGGATGGGACCCGGCGGCTGGGCGGTTGCCGGTCTGGCCGTGGTTTTTCTCTGGCTGGTGTCGGGCTTCTATATCGTCAGCCCCTATGAGCAGGGCGTGGTGCTGCAATTCGGCAAGTTCATCCGCCACACCGCGCCGGGCGTCAATTACCATCTGCCCTGGCCGATCGAGACCGCCTACACGCCCGAGGTCACGCGCCAGCAGCAGGTCAACATCGGCTACAAGATCAGCCCCGACAGTCCGTCGCAGAGCGAAGACGTTGCCGACGAAAGCTACATGCTGACCGGCGACGAGAACATCGTCGACATCAACTTCACGGTCTACTGGCAGATCAAGGACGCCAATTCCTATCTGTTCAACGTCGAAAATCCCGACCTGACGGTGAAGGCCGTCGCCGAAAGCGCGATGCGCGAAGTGGTCGGCCAGGACCATATGGATCTGATCCTGACCTCGGACCGCGAGCAGATTCAGGTCAAGGTCAAGCGGCTGATGCAGAAGACGCTCGATTCCTACAGCGCCGGAATCTGGGTGACCGACGTGACGATGCAAAAGGCCGAGCCGCCCGACGAGGTGCGCGCCGCCTATCTCGACGTGCAGTCGGCGCTCGCCGATCAGGACAGGAAGCGCAACGAAGCCGAAGCTTACGCCAACCGGGTCATCCCCCAGGCGCGCGGCCAGGCCGCCCAGATCGTGCAGGACGCGGAGGCCTATCGCCAGCAGGTCATCGCCGAGGCCGAGGGCAGCGCCAAGCGCTTCCTCTCGGTCTATCAGGAATACAAGAAGGCGCCAGAAGTCACGCGCCGGCGCATCTATCTGGAAACGATGAGTCAGGTGCTGGCGCCGATGAACAAGATCATCGTCGACGACGCGGCCAAGGGCGTGGTGCCCTATTTCCAGCTGCCGGCGCTGCAGAAGACCCTGCCGGCGCAAAACCGCGCGCCGCAATCCGGCCAGCAGGGACAAGAGACGGGCAACGATCAGTCCGCCGCGCCCACGCCGGACCAGGGGAGCGGCCAATGAACCGCACCTACACCATCGCCGCCGCGGTCGCCGTCCTCTTCGTGCTCGGCGTTCTGTTCTCCTGCGTCTACACGATCTATCAGACCCAGCAGGCGATCATCGTGCAGTTCGGCCAGCCCAAGGCGATCGTCCGCGAGCCAGGCCTGCACTTCAAGCTTCCTTGGCAGCAAGTTTCCTATTTCGACCGGCGGCTGCTCAACCTCGACGCCAAGAGCGAGGAAGTGATCGCCCAGGACAAGAAGCGCATCCAGGTCGACGCCTTCGCGCGCTGGCGCATTATCGATCCGCTCTTGTTCTATCAGACGCAGAACACGCAGGATCAGGCGATCGCGCGGCTGACGCCGATCCTGTCCTCCAACATCCGCCGCGTGCTGGGCTCGCAGAATTTCGCCGCCATGCTGTCGATGCGCCGCTCCGAACTGATGCACGACATCCGCGACAACATGAACCAGGACGTCAAGGGCTTCGGCATCGTGGTGGCCGACGTGCGGATCAGCAAGGCCGATCTGCCGCCCGAGAACAGCCGCGCCATCTATCAGCGCATGCAGAAGGAACGTCAGCGCGAGGCGGCGGAATATCGCGCCCAGGGCGACGAGACCGCCCAGCGCATCCGCGCCCGCGCCGACCGCGAAGTGACGGTGGTCAAGGCCGAAGCGACGCGCGAATCCTCGATCCTGCGCGGCGAAGGCGACGCGGAAAAGACCAAGACGCTCGGCGAGGCCTACAGCCAGGACCCGGATTTCTTCGCCTTCTACCGCTCCATGCAGGCCTATCAAGACACATTCGCCGACGGCAACGGCTCGGTGGTACTGTCGCCTTCGAGCGACTTCTTCCGCTATTTCGGCAACGGCCCGGGCGGGTCGGCTGGCGCGAAGCGGAAATAGGCTTTCCGTCCGGCGCTTAGCGCACCTTATCCAATCCCGCCAAACCGGCCGTATAATGCGCGGATGCCTCGCCCCTCCGTTTGGCACGAAGGTTGGATAAAGGGGAGGGGGAGGGCCAGAAAGCCGAAAACAACCTTAGGGGAATAATGTAATGAAATGAAAGAGTCACAGAAAATCCGGCCAACGCTCAGGCTGAAGAACCGCGGCGGCGCGCCCAAAGCCAACCAGAACGCCTGGAAGAACGGCCTCCACACCGGCGAGTGCCGCGCACGCCGCGCCAAGGTCCACGAGATCGTACGCCACGCCCGCCGGGCGATCGCCGATGCCTACGCCGCCGCCGCGCGCGACATCCGTGCCATGCGGGAAATATAAGTGGCCTGCCCTCTTTGCATCACAATCAAACCGCATATGCTGAAGCCAACTCCCTTCTTGCTTTGGAAAGCTCGGTCGATGGGCATGCGTTTGTTCGGTTTGGCGGCCATTTTATGCGGCTCTCTGGTATTCGCGGCGGCGCCCGCCGAGGCGCGCGGCGCGCCGGATTCCTTCGCCGATCTGTCCAACCAGCTGCTGCCGACGGTGGTCAACATCGCCACCACGCAAACGCTGAAGGCCAACCAGAAATCCTCGCCGCTGCCCGATCTGCCGCCCGGCTCGCCGCTTCAGGACCTGTTCAAGAACTTCCTCGCGCCGGGCCGCAACATTCCGCGCCACGTCACCTCGCTCGGCACCGGCTTCATCGTCGATCCGAACGGACTGATCGTCACAAACAATCACGTCGTGGAGAACGCCGAGCAGATCGCGGTGACGCTGAACGACGGCACCACGCTGGCAGCTAAGCTGGTCGGCCGCGACGAGAAGACCGATCTTGCGCTGCTCAAGATCGCCGTGAAGAAGCCGCTGCCCGCCGCGCACTTCGGCGATTCCGACAAGGCGCGCATCGGTGATTGGGTGATTGCCATCGGCAATCCGTTCGGGCTGGGCTCGACGGTCACCGCCGGCATCATCTCGGCGCGCAACCGCGACATCGAAGCGGGGCCCTACGACGATTTCATCCAGACCGACGCGCCGATCAACCGCGGCAATTCCGGCGGACCGCTGTTCGACATGGACGGCAATGTGGTGGGCGTGAATTCGGCGATCTTCTCGCCGACCGGCGGCTCGGTCGGCATCGGCTTTTCGATTCCGTCCAATCTGGTGCGCCAGGTGATCAGTCAGTTACGCCAATACGGCACGGTACGACGCGGCTGGGTCGGCGTGCGCATTCAGCCGGTAACGCAGGACATCGCCGAAGGCATGGGCCTGCCCGCCGCCGCGGGGGCGTTGGTCGCCGACGTGACGCCGGATGGCCCCGCCGCCAAGGCCGGCATCCAGAACGGCGACGTCGTGACCGCTTTCGACGGCAAAAAAGTCTCCGATCCGCGAGCGCTTTCGCTGATCGTCGCCGACACCGCGGTCGGCAAGACGGTGAACGTCGATCTGCTGCGCAAGGGCAGGAAACTCACCGTGCGCCTCTTGGTCATTCGCCTGCAGGAGCCCAGCGCCAAGCCTCAGCCCGCGCCCGCCAAACCGCGGACCAAGTCCTCGCAGCTCGGCCTCTCGCTGTCGCCGCTCGACAACGACGCGCGCGCCGAATTCAAGCTGGCGGGCGGCGTGCAGGGCGTCGTGGTCACCGACGTGATTCCCGACAGCCTGGCCGCCGAGAAGAATTTCCAGGCCGGCGACGTCATCGTTTCGGTGCACGACCAGCCGGTGCGCACGCCCGCCGAATTCCAGCGCCGCGTCGAATCCGACGCCAAGGCCGGCCGCAGGGTCGAAATCCTGCTGGTCAACCGCGGCGGCGTCTTGACCTTCGTGGCGCTCAGACTGGGTTAGGCAGAGACAATTTCGTTGTCGCGGTAACCCTGAAGATAGAGCAGCGCAGTCAGGTCGTTGTGGACGATGCTGGCGTCGGATTCCGCCGCGACCACCGGCTTGGCGTGATAGGCGACACCTAAGCCCGCGCGCTTGATCATCGCCAGGTCGTTGGCGCCGTCGCCTACCGCGAGCACGTCCTGCGCGCCGATGCCGAGCCTGGCGATTTCGGCTTCGAGCCGGACGAGTTTGGCTTCGCGCCCGACGATCGGTTCGTGCGGCACGCCGGTCAGAGCCTTGCCATTGTCGAGCAGCACATTGGCTTGGTGATCGTCGAACCCCGCCGCTCCGGCCACGCGCGCGGTGAAGTAGGTGAAGCCGCTGGAGACCAAGAGCGCGCGCGCGCCATTGGCCTTCATCGTCGCCACCAGTTCCCGGACGCCGGGATTGAGGCGGATGCGCTCGCGCCAGACGCGCTCCAGTGCCTCCAGCGACAGGCCCTTCAGCAGCGCCAGGCGTTCGCGCAGCGCGCCGGCGAACTCGATCTCGCCCCGCATGGCGCGCTCGGTGATCACCGAGACCTTCGCCTTCAGCCCGGCCATGTCGGCCAGTTCGTCGAGGCATTCGCAGTTGATGATGGTCGAATCCATGTCGGCGATGAGGAGCTTCTTGCGGCGGTTCGCGGCAGGCACAAGGTTGATGTCGAGCGGTGCCGCGCCCGCAAGCGCGCGTGCCGCAACGAGTGCGGCCGGGTCGCCAACCGGCAAGTCAAATGCGTGTCCCGGCGACAGCACGATTGCTTCGTCCGAGCCCAAGGACGCGAACAGTGCCGGCTCAGCACCCTTACCGATGACATTCAGGATGAAGGAGGACATGCTGGCCCAATGAATATCGACGCGGTGCTTATTGCAGGGCCGACCGCCAGCGGCAAGTCGGCTGCGGCGATGGCGCTGGCCGAGGCTTGTCACGGCGTCGTCGTCAATGCCGATTCCATACAGGTGTACCGCGAAGTGTGCATCCTCTCGGCCCGCCCGACCGACGCAGACATGGCGCGCATGCCGCATTTGCTCTACGGCCATGTCGAAGCGCGCGAACGCTATTCAGTGGGCCGCTACCAGAGCGACGCCACCGGCGCGCTGGCCGAGGCGCGCGCGCTAGGCCGGCTGCCGATCTTCGTCGGCGGCACCGGGCTTTATTTTGCCGCGCTGACCGAGGGCCTTGCCGATATTCCGACTGTGCCCGCCGCCATCCGCCAGCAGGCGCGCGACAAGCTCGCGGCGCTGGGCGTCGCCGGCCTGCATGCGGAGCTCAAACGGCGCGATCCCGAAACGGCGGCGCGGCTGCGCCCGTCCGATCCGCAGAGGGTGCTGCGCGCCTATGAGGTGTTGGAGGCGACAGGACGTCCGCTGGCCTTCTGGCAGCGAGAGGCCGGCGTGCCGGTTCTGAAGGACCTGCGCCTCGCCAAGTTTGTCCTCGATCCACCGCGGCCCTTGCTGCGCGAGCGGATCGAGACGCGGTTCCACTCCATGCTGGCGGCCGGTGCGCGCGCCGAAGCGGCCGCCCTGAAGGGCCTCGATCCGACGCTTCCGGCCGCAAAAATCCTCGGCCTGCGCGAGTTGTTGGCGCTTAATGAGGGCGCCATGAGCGAAGCCGAGGCGATCACCGCCGCGGTCGCCGCAATCCGGCAGTTCGCCAAGCGGCAGATCACCTGGTTCCGCCACCGGATGGCAGACTGGGAGTGGATCGGGAGCGGCGATTTTAGCAATATTGTTACCATTATGCGACAAAAATGCTCATGAAATTGCTTGACGGTGATTCTTCCGTTCCGTAACTTGTGCGCCGCGAAACGAGGTCATGCTTTGAAAACCGTGCTCGTAGTAATTGGCAGGCCGCGATCCGGACGGGGTTGACCCGCTTTCCGGCACTGGCGGTCTGAAATGGACAAGGGGCGGCGACGCCCCTTTCGCTTTTCTGGCTCACACCAAGGACGTCCCGATGGACAAGGATGAAACGAACCCGCCCCAGAGCGCCGCGATCGAGATGACCGGCGCGGAGATGGTGATACGCGCGCTGAAGGATCAGGGCGTCACGCATATTTTCGGTTATCCGGGCGGCGCGGTATTGCCGATCTACGACGCGCTGTTCGCCGCCAACGGCATCGTCCATGTCCTGGTGCGCCACGAACAAGGCGCCACGCATGCCGCCGAAGGCTATGCGCGCTCCACCGGCAAGCCGGGGGTTGTGCTGGTGACCTCCGGCCCCGGCGCGACAAACGCGGTGACGGGCATCGCCGACGCGCTGATGGATTCCATTCCGCTGGTGGTCCTGACCGGCCAAGTCGCCACCCATCTGATCGGCAACGACGCCTTCCAGGAAGCCGACACGGTCGGCATCACGCGGCCCTGCACCAAGCACAATTGGCTGGTGAAGGACATCAACGACCTCGCCCGCATCCTGCACGAGGCCTTTCAGATTGCGACTACTGGCCGGCCCGGCCCGGTGGTGGTCGACATCCCCAAGGATATCCAGTTCAAGAAAGGGCCGTATGTCGGCCCCGCCAAGATCGCCCATCGCACCTACCGGCCGCGGACCGAACCGGAAGCGGGCGCCATCGAGCAGGCGGTGGAATGGATGGCAGAGGCCAAGCGGCCAGTGTTCTACACCGGGGGCGGCATCATCAATGCGGGACCGGCGGCCAGCGCGGCCCTGCGCGAGTTGGTCGAGCTGACCGGCTTTCCCATCACCTCGACCCTGATGGGGCTCGGCGCCTATCCCGCTTCGGGGCCGAACTGGCTCGGGATGCTGGGCATGCACGGCACCTATGAAGCCAACAACGCGATGCACGACTGCGACCTGATGATTTGCCTCGGCGCACGCTTCGACGACCGGGTGACCGGGCGCGTCGACGCCTTCTCGCCGGGTTCGAAGAAGATCCACCTCGACATCGATGCCTCGCAGATCAACAAAAACGTGCGCATCGATCTGCCCATCGTCGCGGATGCGGCGAAGGCGATCACGGCAATGGTGCGCGTCTGGAAAGCGCGCAAGTACAAGGCGAATTCCGCCACGCTGAAGGAATGGTGGGAACAGATCGACCGTTGGCGCGCCAAGCAGTGCCTGACCTACAAACAATCCGACAAGCTGATCAAGCCGCAATACGCCATCGACCGGCTGTTCGAACTGACCAAAGGCCGCGACGTCTACATCACCACCGAGGTCGGCCAGCACCAGATGTGGGCGGCCCAGCGCTTCAAGTTCGAGGAGCCCAAGCGCTGGATGACCTCCGGCGGGCTGGGCACCATGGGCTACGGCCTGCCCGCAGCGATCGGCGTGCAGCTCGCCCATCCCGACAGCCTGGTGATCGACATTGCGGGCGAGGCCAGCGTCCAGATGACGATGCAGGAAATGTCCACCGCCGTGCAGTATAACCTGCCGGTCAAGATCTTCATTCTCAACAACAAATACATGGGCATGGTGCGCCAGTGGCAGCAATTGCTGCATGGCGGGCGCTATTCGCATTCCTATTCGGAGTCGCTGCCCGATTTCGTCAAGCTGGCCGAAGCGTTCGGCGCCGTCGGCTTCATGACCGAGCGGCCCGACGAGTTGGACGCCAAGATCATGGAGATGATCGCGGTGCGCCGCCCCGTGCTATTCGATTGCCGCGTCGACCAGAAGGAGAATTGCTATCCGATGATCCCGTCGGGCAAGGCGCACAACGAGATGATCCTGTCCGACGCCGAAGAGGAAGCAACGGAAGTGAGCGACGCCGGGAAGGTGATGGTGTGATGCGTTATCTCTATATCAAATGGCTGCATAAGGACCCGGGCGCTCCGGTTCATCTCTACAGCGAGGTGGGCGACGACTCCTACGAGCGCCGCAAGGTGGAAATCTATGCGGACGGCCGCAAGGGGTTCGCCGACGGCACCGAGCAAGCGGGTGGAACGACTCTGGGCGTGATGCCGGTGCCGTCGTTGGAAGAAATCGCGGCCCAGCCGGAATACGAGCCCAAGGAGATTCCGCAAGAGGAATTCCAGAGAATATGGCTGAGACGCAGATGAACACTCCAAAGATCGAACGTCATACCGTCACCGTTCTGGTGGACAACGAAGCGGGCGTGCTGGCGCGCGTCGTCGGCCTGTTCTCCGGCCGAGGCTTCAATATCGAGAGCCTCTCCGTGGCCGAGGTCGATCCGAGCGCGCACACCTCGCGCGTGACGCTCGTCACCTCGGGCACGCCCGAGGTGTTGGAGCAGATCAAGGCCCAGCTCGGCCGCCTCGTGCCGGTGCACCGCGTCGTCGACTGGACAACCGACAAGCCGACTATCCAGCGCGAGATGGCACTCGTGAAAGTCGTCGGCACCGGCGAGAAACGCGTGGAAGCGATGCGCATCGCCCAGGCCTATTTCGCCAAGCCGGTCGACGTGACACACACGAGCTTCATTTTCGAGATCACCGGCAGCCCGCCCAAGATCAACAGCTTCATCGAGATGATGCAGATCCTGGGCCTGGTGGAGGTCTCCCGCACCGGCGTCGCCGCCATCTCCCGCGGCCCGGAGGCGATGTAGCCCCGCCTTTCGTCATGGCCGGGCTTGACCCGGCCATCCAGTTGATCGATCACACCGTCGCTTTCGTTTAGCCAGGAGCCAGCCATGCGCGTCTATTACGATCGGGATGCCGATCTGAACTTCATCAAGAGCAAGAAGGTCGCCGTCATCGGCTTCGGCTCGCAGGGCCACGCCCATGCGCTCAACATGCGCGATTCGGGTGTCAAAGAGGTCGTCATCGCGGCCCGCCCCGGCGCTTCGGCCAAGAAGGCGGAGGCCGCCGGCTTCAAGGTCATGCCCGCCGCGGAAGCGGCGAAGTGGGCCGACGCCATGATGATGGTGACGCCCGACGAGCTTCAAGCTGACATCTACAAGAACGACCTCGCGGCGAACATGAAGCAGGGCGCGGCCTTGTTCTTCGCCCACGGTTTCAACGTGCATTTCCGGCTGATCGAGCCGCGCCCCGATCTCGACGTGCTGATGGTCGCGCCCAAGGGTCCCGGCCATACGGTTCGAAGCGAATATGTTCGTGGCGGCGGCGTGCCGTGTCTGATCGCCATCGCCCAGGACGCCAGCGGCAACGCCCACGACCTCGGCCTCGCCTACGCCTCGGCCATCGGCGGCGGGCGCGCCGGCATCATCGAAACCACTTTCCGTGAGGAATGTGAGACCGATCTGTTCGGCGAGCAGAACGTCTTATGCGGCGGGCTGGTGGAGCTGATCCGCGCCGGCTTCGAGACGCTGGTCGAAGCGGGCTATGCGCCCGAGATGGCCTATTTCGAATGCCTGCACGAGGTGAAGCTGATCGTCGATCTGATCTACGAGGGCGGCATCGCCAACATGAACTATTCGATCTCCAACACGGCAGAGTACGGCGAGTACGTCACCGGCCCGCGCATCGTCACAGCGGAGACCAAGAAGGAAATGAAGCGCGTGCTCGACGACATCCAGTCTGGCCGCTTCGCCAAGGATTGGGTGCTGGAGAACAAGGCCGGCCAGCCCTCGTTCAAGGCGATGCGCGCTCGCGCCGCCGCCCATCCGATCGAGGAAGTCGGCGCCAAGCTGCGCGCCATGATGCCCTGGATCGCCAAGAACAAGCTGGTGGACCAGACGAAGAACTGACGCGCGGCCAGCTTGCCGCACCCACTTGAACCGACAAGGTCGAATGACCATGTCGGTTAAATCCAGACGTTTGCAATTGGAGCGGAGCGGAGAGCTTAAGTCGGGTTCTCCAAACTGAAGGTCTCGCTCTCCTTGTCGTAGGAGAACAGTTCGGCGAAACGCGCCCAGGAAATGACTGCGCGCAGCGTTTCCGCGGCCGCTTCCTCGGTCATATGATCTTCGAGCTCGTCGATGAAGCGCCGCCGCGGCGCGGAATGGCCGGCGCGCTCGTCGAGCACCCGGCGGATATGGGCGGCCAGTGGCACGTTGGCCATCAGCGCGCGCGAGAAGATTTCCTTGCGCTCGTTGGTTTCGGCATCGGCGAAGCGTTTGCCCATGTGGGTGAGCTTGATGTCGCCGCCCTCGACGTCGGCGAGTTTGAGCAGTTGCAGCGCTTCGGCCACCGGAAACAGCTCGTCGATCTCGAGCTGCAAGTCCGAGGCGATGTCGGGCAGGTCGGCCTTGCCGTTATAGGGCGGCGCGGCGACGGCCTCGATCAAGCCCGCAACCAGGCTAGAGGAAACATGCGTCAGCGGCGTGCCGAGATTGACGCCCGCCGCCGGAGCGGTGCGGACGCGCTCGACGCGTCGGGCAGTCATCTCGACGTAAATGCGGTCGACGTAATCCTCGAAGGCGGGATCAGTGCGTTCGCGCGGCCGCGGAATAGTGATCGGGATTTCGGTCACCACCCGGCCCGGATTGGTGGAGAACAGAAGGACGCGGTCGCACATCTGCACCGCCTCCTCGATATTGTGGGTGACCAGCAGCACGCCTTTGATCGGGAGCTTCTTGTCGGCCCACAGGTCGAGGAAATCGGTGCGCAGGTTCTCGGCGGTCAGCACGTCGAGCGCAGAGAAGGGCTCGTCCATCATCAGAATGTTGGGATGCACCACCAGCGCGCGGGCGAAGCCGACGCGCTGGCGCATGCCGCCCGAAAGCTCGCGCGGATAGGCGCTCTCGTAGCCGTCGAGCCCGATCAGGTCGATAGCCTGCAGCGCCCGGGTACGGATCTCCTTCTCCGGCAGAGTAAGGGCCTCGAGGCCGAGCTGCACGTTCTCCAGCACCGTCAGCCAGGGGAACAGCGCGAAGCTTTGGAACACCATGGCGATGCCGTGAGCCGGTCCGTCGATGGTCTGGCCCAGATAGGTCAGCGTGCCGCCTTGCGGTTTGGCGAGCCCCGCGATCAGCCGCAGCAAGGTGGACTTGCCGGAGCCCGAGCGGCCCAACAGGCCCACGATCTCGCCTTCGCGCAGCGTCAGATTCACGCCATCGAGCACCAAGAGCTCGTCGCCGCCGGGCTTGGGAAAGGTCCGGCGCACCTCGTGCACATCGAGAAGGGTCGCGGCTCCCATAGTGATCTCCTATCCAAGCCGGAACTTGCGTTCGGCATACCAATAGAGCGGCCGCCAGAAAAGCCTGTTCACCACCACGACGAAGAAGCTCATCACCGCGATGCCGAGCACGATCTTGCGGAAATTGCCGGCGGTCGTGGCGTCGGTGATGTACGCGCCTAGGCCATAGGCGCGCAGGGTCTTGTGGCCCCATTCGACGATCTCGGCCAGAACGGCCGCGTTCCAGGAGCCGCCCGATGCCGTGATGGCACCCGTCAGATAGTACGGGAATACCGCCGGCAGCGCCACTTTGCGCCACCACAGCCAGCCTTTGATCTGAAAACTGTCGCTGGCGTCGCGCAGCTCGCGCGGCAGCGCCGAAGCCCCCGCGATGACGTTGAACAGGATGTACCATTGGGTGCCAAGCACCATCAGCGGGGATAGCCAGATGTCGGGGTTGAGGTTCCATGACACGATCAAGAAGACGACGATGGGGAACAGCAGATTGACCGGGAACGCGGCCAGGAACTGTGCCACGGGCTGAACGACCCGCGACAGATGAGGGCGCAGGCCGACATAGATTCCGATGGGTGTCCAGATGACGCTCGCCAGCGCGATCATAACGACTACGCGCGTCAGTGTAGCGAAGCCGCGCAGGACGATGTTGAGGAGTTCGCCAAAGCCGAGCGGGATAGCGGCGAAACCGACGATCTGCCATAGGGCATACGCCGCCGCACCAGCCAGGAAAAGATACCATACGATAGTGGCAACCTTCGAACGGACGGCGCTCGGCGCCTTCGCGCCGCCCACCGATATCGGCGCCGACAGCCGATAGGTCCAGTGCATCATCCGGTCAAATGGCACACCGATGGCGTCGATCAACTTCGATCGGCGGAACATAGACAGCGCCCAGGATTCGCCCCCTTCGTCGCTATCGTTGGTGTCGGCGTCGATGCGGAAGCGGTCCGCCCAGGCAACCAGCGGGCGGAACAGGAGCTGGTCGTAAATCAGGATGACGATCAGCATGGCCAGGATGGCCCAGAAGATCGCCGGCATGTCCTTGGCAGTGACGGCAGTGGCGATATAGGAGCCGATGCCGGGAAGGGTGATGGACCTATTGCCGACGGTGAATGCCTCGGCGGCCACCACGAAAAACCAAGCGCCGGACATCGACATCATCATGTTCCAGATGAGTTGCGGCATCCCGAACGGAACCTCGATCCGCCAGAAGCGCGCCCAGGCACTAAGCCCAAACAACCGCCCTGCCTCTTCCAATTCGGTCGGCACGGTGCGCAGCGATTGGTAGAAGCTGAAGGCCATGTTCCAGGCCTGGCTGGTAAAAATGAGGAAAATCGCCGCGAATTCCGCGCCCAGGATCCGCCCCGGCGCCAGCGACAGGAAGAAGGCCAGGGTCACCGACAGGAAGCCGAAGATCGGAATCGATTGCAGGATGTCCAGCAATGGCACCAGCAGCGTGCCGGCGCGCTGGCTTTTGGCCGCCCAGGTCGCGTAGCTGAAGGTGAACGCCAGCGAAAGGCCCAGCGCGACCAGCATGCGCAGGCCCGTTCGCAGCGCATATCCGGGCAGCGCGGACGGATCAAGCGAGATCGGTTTCTGGTTCAGATTCGATAGCGGCTGGATCACGGCCTGGCTGGCGTCCGCCAACAGTACGATAAAGCCGAGCACCAGCACAGCCGCCAGCAGATCCCATGGTCCGGGCAGCAAGCGACGAGCCTCGATCGAGACGGGCGGCAGGATCCTCATATCCGGCATGCCTCGAAGCAGGTGAACCAAAATGTGCGGGCGACCCGTGCGGACGGCACAGTTCGGCCACACAGAACCACGCCGCGCCGTGGCGGGCAAAGTGAAAATCGCGACACCGGAATCTTTCCGTGGCGGGCAGGTCCGTGTCACGAGGTCGCTCGGTGACGAGGTTCGGCTCCGCGCGCCGCTTGTCGTCGCGCCCGCCGCCACGTCGCCGGCCGCGATCGCTCCGGTCTCGCCGCCAGCTTCGGAAAAGCTCAATCCCTTGAAAGAGATAGCCGGCGCGCGCGGGGCGCCATCCCAGCGTGCGCGAGCGGAATCTCTCCGCGCCGCCGCCGGGCATTGGCGGCGTCCGGCGACCTTCCATAACGCTTTGTAACCTTGGAGGATTTGATCGCGGCAGCGCATCGCCGGAACCCTCCGCCGGGAGCTTGGGCGCTATTGCGCGCTGGAGCACATTCAGCGTAAAACGCCATGCACGGATCGGAAAACAGCGCCTTTACGGGCGCTTATGGGCGATTCGAGTGGGTTTAGCGAGCTGAAAACTCGGCGGGCGGAACGGCGATCCGGCGATGACGAAAGGCGTGACGCAGCATGACGCAACGAGCGGATTCTCCGCTCGCGGCTGCGCGCGCATCGCACTCACGCCCCGTCCTTCCCTCGGTTTGTCGCAACTCGGGCTTCTCCTCCTTAGCGGCCCCTAGGCGCCGGCGGGCGCGGATTCGCGCCGGGTGTTTAGGGGAGCACAAGCGAAAGGAGAGATCGAAGCCGCGAGCGCGGCGAACGGAAGGAACGTGTGACCATGGGCACGAACAAAGTGAAATCGGAACGAGTCATCATCTTCGACACCACGCTGCGGGACGGCGAGCAATCACCGGGCGCCGCGATGACGCTCGGAGAAAAAATCGAAGTCGCGGAATTCCTCGACGCCATGGGCGTCGACGTCATCGAGGCGGGGTTCCCGATTTCCTCGCCCGGCGATTTCGAGGCGGTGACTGAAATATCGCGGCGGATGAAGAACGCGGCGGTCGCGGGACTGGCGCGCGCCGGCTTCAAGGATATCGACCGCGCCGGCGAAGCGGTGAAGGGCGCCAAGCGTCCGCGCATCCATACCTTCATCTCGACCAGCCCCGTCCACATGAAGCACAAGCTCAATATGGGTGCGAACGCCGTGCTCGATGCGGTAGGCGCCTCGGTGGCGCGCGCCCGCAATCTGACCGACGACGTCGAATGGAGCGCCGAAGACGCCACGCGCACCGAGCGCGATTTCCTCTGCCGTTGCGTCGAGCTGGCGATCCGCTCCGGCGCCGGCACGGTCAACATTCCCGACACAGTTGGCTACGCGACGCCGCAGGAATATTTCGAACTGATCACGATGCTGCGCGAAAAAGTGCCCGGCGCCGACAAGGTGGTCTTCTCCACCCATTGCCACAACGATCTGGGGCTGGCGGTCGCCAATTCGCTGGCGGGCGTGCTCGCCGGCGCGCGCCAGGTCGAATGCACCATCAACGGCATCGGCGAACGCGCCGGCAACGCGGCGCTGGAAGAGATCGTGATGGCGCTCAAGGTGCGCCGCGACGCCATGCCCTTCGCCACCGGCATCGACACCAAGATGCTGGCGCGGGCCTCCAAGCTGGTCTCCAACGTCACCAATTTCCCGGTGCAGTACAATAAGGCGATCGTCGGCAAGAACGCCTTCAGCCACGAATCGGGCATCCACCAGGACGGCATGCTCAAGAACGTGGAGACCTACGAGATCATGCGGCCCGAGGATGTCGGCGTGAAGGAGACGTCGCTGGTGCTGGGTAAGCTGTCGGGTCGTCACGCGTTCAAAGATAAACTGACGAATCTCGGCTACGAACTTTCCGACGCCGCCTTCCAGGATGCATTCAAGCGGTTCAAGGAAGTCGCCGACAAGAAGAAGACGATGTTCGACGAGGACATCGTCGCGCTGGTGGACGACGGGATCGTCCGCGGCCAGGATCCGATCACGGTCAGGGCGCTGCGCGTCGAGGCGGGAATGGGCATCGTGCCCAGCGCCGATCTGACGCTCGGCGTCAACGGCGAGGAAAAGCGCATCAAGACCACGGGCGACGGCCCGGTCGATGCGATCTTCAACGCCATCCACGCGCTTTATCCGCACACGGCGGGGCTGCAACTCTACCAGGTCCACGCGGTGACGGAAGGGACCGACGCGCAGGCGACGGTCAGCGTCAGGCTCGAAGAAAACGGCCGTACGGTGACCGGCAAGGGCGCGGACACCGACACGCTGGTGGCCTCCGCCTATGCCTATGTTAACGCCCTCAACAAGCTCTTGGTGAAACGCAACAAGCAGGCGCCCGAAGCCCTGAATGTAGCACGATGAAACAACCCGGCCCCGGGGGAGCTCCGCCGGGGCCTGTTTTGTGGGAACGGTCATTGCACGGCACGACGCTAGGTCAGAAAGAAATGGCAGGTTAAGCATGTTCGGCAGTCTTCTCGGCGCACTGTCGAGCGATATGGCAATTGATCTCGGAACCGCCAATACCCTGGTTTACGTCAAGGGCCGCGGCATCGTCCTCAACGAGCCTTCCGTGGTCGCCACGATCAATCGCGGCGGCAAGAAGCAGGTGCGCGCGGTCGGCAACGACGCCAAGATGATGCTGGGCAGGACGCCCGGCAACATCGAAGCGATCCGCCCGATGCGCGACGGCGTCATTGCGGATTTCGAGGTGGCGGAGGAGATGATCAAGCATTTCATCCGCAAGGTGCACAACCGGCGCTCCTTCGCCAATCCGATGATCATCGTCTGCGTGCCGTCCGGGTCCACCGCAGTGGAGCGGCGCGCCATTCAGGAATCCGCGTTGTCGGCGGGCGCCCGGCGCGTCTTCCTGATCGAGGAGCCGATGGCGGCCGCGATCGGCGCCGGGCTTCCGGTCAGCGAACCGACCGGCTCGATGGTAGTGGACATCGGCGGCGGCACGACGGAGGTGGCCGTGTTGTCGCTCGGCGGCATCGTCTATTCGCGCAGCGTGCGCGTCGGCGGCGACAAGATGGACGAGGCGATCATCGCCTATATCCGCCGCCATCAGAACCTGCTGATCGGCGAAGCCAGCTCGGAGCGCATCAAGAAAGAGATCGGCTCGGCCGCGCCGCCCGCCGACGGCAACGGCGTGACGCTGGAGATCAAGGGACGCGACCTGCTCAACGGCGTGCCCAAGGAAATCACCATCACCCAGCGCCACATCGCGGAGGCCTTAGCCGAACCGGTGGGCGCCATCGTCGAGGCGGTGAAGGTCGCGCTCGAGGCGACGCCGCCCGAGCTTGCCGCCGACATTGTGGACAAGGGCATCGTGCTGACCGGCGGTGGATCGCTGCTCGCCAATCTCGATCAAGTGCTGCGCGAGGAAACCGGGTTGCCGGTGTCCATCGCCGACGATCCCTTGTCGTGCGTGGCGCTCGGCACCGGACGCGTGTTGGAGAACACCAAGGGCATGCGGCACGTCTTGACGACCGCTTTCTAGTTTCACCAGGGGTTGAGGCTGCGTAGGTTGGGTAAGGCATGGCGAACGGGACCTGGAGAATCGCGCGAACGCGTGGTGGCGCGCACCTCCCGCTGATCATCGTCGCCGCGCTTGCGGTGGCGCTCATTCTGATCGGCAAGGCGCAGTCCTCGCTGTTCGATCGCGCCCGCGCCCATGTCATGGACTGGATGAAGCCGGCGCTCTCCGCCACCCGCGAACCGATGGTGGACTTCAACCGCTGGGTCGGCTCGATCGGCGAGATCTTCGCGGTCTATCAGGAGAATTTGAAGCTCAAGGAGGAAATCGGGCGGCTGCGCCAATGGCACAATACGGCGATTTCGCTCGACGAGCGGGTGAAGCGCTACCAGCTTCTGCTCCATGCCGTGCCCGATCCGGTGCTGTCTTCGGTGGTGGCGCGCGTCATCGGCCGCGCCAGTCATCCCTTCCTGCAGACCCTGATCCTCGACGCGGGCAAGGAGAACGGAGTGAAACCCGGCGAGGCGGTGGTCGATGCGCGCGGCATGATCGGCCGGATCTTCCTGACCGGGGAGCGCACCTCTTGGGTTATCCTGCTCACGGATTTGAACAGCCGAATCCCGGTCACCATCGAGCCGGGCAACGCGCAGGCGATCATGGCCGGCGACAATTCGCCGATGCCGACCATCGCAACGTTTTCCCAGGGCACCGAACTCAAGGCCGGCAATCAGGTGGTCAGTTCGGGCGACGGCGACATTCTGCCCGAGGGCCTGCCGATCGGGACCATCGTGACCGACGGGTCCGGCTATCGCGTGGCGCTGTTCGCCGACCAGACCGCGACTCAGGACGTGGAAATTCTCGATTTCAAGCTGCCCCCGGAGCACCCGCCGGCGACCTCGCCGGACGATCTGCCGGTCACGGCCGCGGGACTTCCGCCGGCTTCCCCGCCGGTCGCTGTTTCTCCGCCGGCAGCCCCGGTCACGGCGCCCAAGACCAAGCCTGCGCCGGCACCGAGGACCCAGCCAGCCGCGCCGCCGCCAGGTAATGCCCCAGGCAACGATGTCCCAGACGCCGGCAATGAGTGAGGCGTGCGATGGAACGGGCGGGTAGCTTCATGGGCGGCAAGTTCCTCTCCAGCATCATCCCCGTGCTATGCGGCGTGATCGGCGTGCTGGCCGCCAATCTGCCGATTTCGTTCATGGGCGAGTGGGTGCCGTCGCCCTTGTACGCGCTGATGCCGGTTTATTTCTGGTGCCTGGTACGGCCGGACTTAATGTCTCCGGCCTGGGCATTCCTGATCGGCGTGCTGCACGATGTCCTATCGGGCGGCCCGCCCGGCATCTGGGCTGCGTCCTTCGTTGCCACCTATGCGGTCATCGACCGGCAGCGCGATGCCTTTGCGGGGTTGTCGGGCCTGGGCGCCGTGTTGGGCTTCGCCACAGCGGCGCTCATCGCCTGCGCCACCAACTATGTCATTTTCGACCTCTACCACTGGCAGCTGCTGTCGTTGGCGCCCTACGCCAAGGAACTTGCGGTGACGGTGCTGTTCTACGCGCCCATCGCTTTCGTGCTCGGCGCCGTTCACCGTAATCTGGTCGGGCCCCAGCGGAGCGATCTCTGATGCCGCTGTTCGACCGCAAGGACAAGAGCCGCTACGCGAGTTTCTCGCGGCGCACGCTGATGCTGGGCGGCGGCATGACCGGGGTCTTCGCGCTGCTCGCTGGACGGCTGTACCAGCTGCAGATCCTCAATGGAGACCAGTACAAGACCGAGGCCGAGGACAACCGGGTCAGCCAGCGGCTGATCCCGCCGCCGCGCGGGCGCATCATCGACCGCTTCGGCGTCGAGCTGGCGACCAACCGCAGGAATTATCGCGTCGTCCTCATCGCCGAGCAGGCCACCGACGGCATCGCGGCCGCGCTGGACAGGATCGGCAAAGTCATCGAGCTGCCGCCGCACCAGAAGGAGCGCGTGCTGCACGATCTGACCCAGAATAAGAAGTTTGCGCCCGTTCTGGTCGCGGAGAATCTGAGCTGGGAGGAGTTCGCGCGGCTCAATCTCCACCTGCCATATCTGCCCGGCGTGCAGCCCGATGTCGGCGAGACGCGCTCCTATCCCTTCGGCCAGGAACTCAGCCACGTGCTCGGCTATGTCGCGGCGGCGGGCCCGGAAGACAAGAAGGGCGACGACGACCCGCTGCTCGACCAGCCCGGCTTCCGCGTCGGCAAGCGCGGTATCGAAAAGGAATACGACGCGCAGATGCGCGGCAGCGCCGGCGCCAGTCGCGTCGAGGTCAACGCTTATGGTCGGGTCATCCGCGAATTAGACAGCATCGCCGGCGCGCCCGGAAAGGACGTCTATCTCACCATCGACCGCGACCTGCAGCATTTCGTCGAGCAGCAGCTGGGGGACGAAAGCGCGGCCTGCATCGTGATGGATACCGTCAACGGCGACGTGCTGGCGCTCACCTCGACGCCGGGTTACGACCCGAACCTCTTTAATGTCGGCATCACCAACGACCAATGGCACGGGCTGATCAGCGACGATCACAAGCCTCTGCTCAACAAAGCGCTGGGCGGCGCCTATCCGCCGGGCTCAACCTTCAAGCCGGCGATGGCGCTGGCGGCCGTCGATAACGGACTTGCCGATCTGCAGGTCTTCTGCACCGGCACGCTGACGGTCGGCGACCACGACTTCCATTGCTGGAAGAAGGGCGGCCACGGCCACGTCGATCTGCATCGCGGCATCCAGGCGTCGTGCGACATCTTCTTCTACGAAGTCGCCCGCCGGCTCGGCATCGACAAGATGGAAGAGGCGGCGCGCGCGCTCGGCCTGGGCGCCCCGACTGGCATTGAGCTTCCCGGAGAGCTCGGCGGGTTCATTCCGAGCCGCGCCTGGAAGTTGGCGAGGCTCGGCATCCCCTGGCAGCAGGGCGACACACTCAGCGCCGGCATCGGCCAGGGTTATGTGCTGGTGACGCCGCTTCAGCTCTGTACGCTGGCTTCGCGCCTGGCCAGCGGCAAGGCGCTTACGCCGCGCATCGCCCACGAAGTCGGCCTGACGCTGCAGCCGAAGTTGATGCCCGCGCCGTTGCCGTTTTCGGATGCGGCGTTTGCCACCGTCCGCGCCGGATTGAACGCCGTCGTCAACGAACCGGGCGGCACGGCCTACGCGTGGCGCATCACCCAGCCGGGATTTGAGATGGCGGGCAAGACGGGCACCGCGCAGGTGCGGCGGATTTCGAAGGAGGAGTACATCACCGGCGTCAAGAAGAACGAGTCGCTTCCCTGGAATCTGCGCGATCATGCGCTGTTCTATGCCTACGCCCCGGTCGATCAACCGCGCTACGCCTGCATGGTGTTGCTCGAGCACGGCGCGATTGGCCATCCCCATGTCCAGATGGCGGCGAACATCCTGCTTTACGCACAGCAGCGCGATCCGGTGAAGCTGCCGGTGGCTTATCCCGTTCACGCCGCCGAGGCTGCCCGCCAGGGGATGGGCACATGACAATGCGCCCCTACGCCGCCGCGCGCGGCTCGCTCTCGATCGTCGACAAGCTCTACGAGATCAACTGGGGGCTGGTGCTGCTCATCACCATCATCGCCTGCATCGGCTTCGCGATGCTCTATTCCGTGGCGGGCGGCTCGTTCTCCCCCTGGGCGGACAAGCAGATGATCCGCTTCGTCGTCGGGCTGGCGCTGATGATCGGCGTGGCTTGCGTCGACATCCGCTTCTGGCTGAGCTTCGCCTATCCCGCCTATGCGGTCGCGCTGTTGGCGCTGGTTGGCGTGGACGTGGCCGGGCATGTCGGTTTAGGGGCACAGCGCTGGATCACTCTCGGCCCGCTGGAACTGCAGCCCTCCGAACCGATGAAGATCGCCCTGGTGCTGGCCATGGCCCGCTATCTGCACGGCTTGAGCGTCGAGGATGTTTCCAAGCCGCTGCGCCTGTTCATCCCGCTCGCCATGATCGCGATGCCAGCCGCCCTGGTGGCGATGCAGCCCAATCTGGGGACCACGATGATCCTGGCGGCGGACGGCGTGTCTCTGCTGTTTCTGGCCGGACTTTCTTG